>Ga0081539_10000366_pt2 | contig 56329 bp, 37 predicted proteins | sample TabmetS4T2R2_FD_71023 | JGI IMG/M metagenome (GOLD analysis project Ga0081539, IMG submission 71023) | Tabebuia heterophylla rhizosphere microbial communities from the University of Puerto Rico - S4T2R2 | ecosystem: Host-associated > Plants > Roots > Rhizosphere ...
TGTTATTGCAGGAAGCGCCTATTTATTTATAACTAAAAAGGATGTTCAAACACCGGCAGCATTAACAAAAACAAATGGTCATTTCAAAAATGATATAGCACCGGGTGGCGACAGAGCCATATTAACACTTGCAAATGGTTCTGTAATTATATTGGACAGTTCGCACAATGGTGTGCTTGCACAACAAGGTAATACGCAGGTAATAAAACTGGATGGAGCGTTAGCGTACAATCGTCAATCGTCAATCGTCAATCGTCAAAGCGAAATTCAATACAATGTTTTATCAACACCACGCGGCGGACAGTATCAAATTACATTACCTGATGGAACGAAGGTCTGGCTGAATGCTGCATCCTCACTGCGTTTCCCAACTGCATTTGTTGGAAAGCAAAGAGTGGTTGAATTAACAGGTGAAGCATATTTTGAGGTGAAACGCCTATCCCCTGAAGGGGAACAAAAAATTCCTTTCATCGTACATGTTACCTCTTCTTTAGGAGATAGGGGCGTGGATGTAGAAGTTGTAGGAACGCATTTCAACATTATGGCTTATGATAATGAACAAAGCATAAAAACAACATTGCTTGAAGGAAAAGTGAATGTTATAAAAAATGGTGTTACAAAAAGTTTGGTTCCGGGTAAACAGGCAGTTGCAAATAAACAAACACAATCACTCGATGTGAAAGATGCAAATGTTGAGCAAGCGGTTGCATGGAAGAATGGGTACTTCCGTTTTAAAGAAACAAATATTCATGAGTTAATGCGGCAGGTTGAAAGATGGTATGATGTAGATGTTGAATTCAAAACACAGGGAGATGAACAGGATTATACCGGTGTAGTTCCGAGAACACAAAATGTGTCTGCATTGCTGCATACGCTTGAGTTAACAGGCACAGTGCATTTTGAAATTGAGGGAAGAAAAATAATTGTAAAGCCATAAAATCAAAACCCCCTAAATCCCCCTAAAGGGGGACTTTGAAAATCGTTACGGTAACAGTTGTTGTAAAAAATGATTTTTGATGTTCGTGATTGTCAGGAAGAGGATGTTCGGATGCTGATGAATAGAATTACTGTGCTGAAATTTTTTGTTGTTGGATAATTGAAATACCGCAGCTCACATCCCCTCCTTGGAGGGGTGCAGGGGTGGGTTGTTAGAATTGCAGCGACCAAAAATTTTATGATGAAGGATTGCTATTATAGGAAATGAAGAGAATTACGATGCTGAATTTTTTTGTTATGGACAATTGAAATGCTGCAGTTGGCATCCCCTCCCGGGAGGGGCAGGGGTGGGTTGTTATAATCGAAGCAAGTAAAAATTTTATAACGAACACTTGCATCGGAAACTAAAGATGCCACAAGATATACAGATGAACGGATTGCGACGCAAGGAACGATGACACGAAAACTAAAGCTGGTATCATAAATAAAATAAGAAAAAAATGGAGAAGATATTTTACCACATAGGCACATAGGAAACATAGATTTCACATAGCTCTATGTGTACCTGTGTGCCTTATGTGTCTATGTGGTAAAGTCCCCCAGTATAACCATAAAAAAACCGGGAACGTTGGAGCCGCTCCCGGCGAAGTTTCGGTTATAAATGCCAAAGCTGAATGACATATCGTTAAACCAAAACCTATCAAAGTTATGAAATTGAAACCTGTGCGCAGGCGAATGATTTTTGCCTGCAAACTGCTTAAACCGCGCAACGTTTCTTGGAAACGGCTGCCGGTTAAAATGCTGCTTGTTATGAAATTAACAACCATCCTGCTACTGGCGACTGCGCTGCAAGTGAGCGCCAACGGGCTTTCGCAAAAGGTTACTATCTCGAAACGGAATGCTTCGCTGGAAGAGATATTCGAAGTGCTGCAACAACAAACGGGTTATAGTTTTATTTTCAACAGCCACACAATGGCTCAGGCAAAAAAAGTGAACATTGATGTGAAAGATGTTCCCGTAAAAGAAGTGCTGGAACTGTGTTTCAAAGATCAGCCGCTCACTTATGTGATACAGGATAAAATAATTGTTGTAAAAGAAAAAGAACAAAATAAAGAAGATGATTTGAGTGCAGTTGCAATGCCGCCGCCCAATCAAAATATTGCAGGTATTGTAAAAGATGAGAACAACAATCCTGTTGAAGGCGCAACTGTTACGATAAAAAAATTGAACATCGGAACATCAACAGATAAGCAGGGAAGATTTGAATTTAAAAATATTCCTGAGGGCACGTATGAGTTGGAAATTTCTTTTGTTGGATTTAAAGCTGTTCAACGAGCAATAACGATAGGTAATGAAACGCCCGCTGAAATTACTGTTACGCTGCAAGCTGCAATTGCGGGTTTGTCTGACGTGGTGATTGTTGGTTATGGTACGCAAAGAAAAAGAGATGTTACAGGAACCATCAGCAGTGTAAAAGGTGACGATTTTAAAAATCTTCCTGTGAGTAATTCTGCACAGGCGTTGCAGGGACGTGCATCAGGCATTGATATCATTCGTGCTGATGGTGCGCCGGGAAGCATCCCAACAATTCGCATTCGCGGAACAGGAACGATTAACAGCTCTGATCCGCTTGTGGTAATTGACGGTGTACCCGTTGGTGGTTTGAATGATGTGAGCCCGAACGACATTGCTTCTATAGAAATTTTGAAAGATGCATCTGCATCTGCAATTTATGGAACACGTGCCGCAAATGGCGTTATACTGATCACAACAAAAAGAGGCAACTATAATCAGCAATTAAAAACAACCGTGAATGTTTATAGCGGGTTTTCAAATGCAATAAAATATATTCCATTGTTGACAGCACCAGATCTTGTAACGTTGAAAAGAGAAGAATTCACGAATGACGGCACTCCTGTTCCTGCAATTTGGGAAGAAGGCTCCTCTTATGCCACGCAACGTACAGACTGGCAAAGATCATTGTTTGGAAGAGGAAAAGTTACGAATGCCGATATAGCATTGCGTGGAGGCAACGAAGTTTCTAATTACAGTATATCGGGCAACTACTACGATGATAAAGGAATGATCGTAAACACTTTTTTTAAACGGTACAGCGGCAGGATAAATTCAGAACATAAGATTGGAAAACGCATTAAGATTGGTGAAAATGCTTTGTATTCATTTACCAACAGCAGCGGCGTTGATACAAGATCAACACAGGCAGGTTTGGTGTGGAGCGCTTTGCGGTTTAATCCCGCAATTCCGGTTATTGATGAGAATGGTGCATGGGGAACTGCAAAAGGCCCCGCTGGTAGCGAATTGGGTGATATAAATAATCCTGTTTTTACTGCCACCATAACTGACCAGTTCAACAAGAACAGTCATCTGCTTGCAAATGCTTATGCAGAAGTTGAGATAATAAGAGGACTAACTTTCAAAGCCAACTTTGCTTACGATTTCAACAGCTACAATGGCTATAATTTTGAAGAAGCCACACCCGATCAGGTAAGAGTAAATCAACTTGCTACATTAACACGTAGTCATGGAGAATCTTCTTCTCTTCTTAATGAATTGTTTCTTACTTACAACAAACAATTTGGTGCACACAGTTTAAATATTACGGCGGGTTATTCTGGTCAAACATTTAAGAGCGAAAGTTATTATGCAAAACGAAGTGGTTATACTGATCCTGCAGATGATCACAGGATATTGGATAATGGGAGTGCAGCCAATCAATATACAGGAGGTTCAAGCGGTGCAGCAGGATTGCTGTCTTATTTTGGAAGAGCGAATTATGGGTACAAAGGCAAATATCTTTTGACTGCAACGATTCGTTCCGATGGATCGAGCAAATTTCCTCCGGGCAAACGATGGGGTTATTTTCCCGCCTTCTCTGCAGGATGGCGCATATCTGACGAAAACTTTTTTAAAAACAACGTAAATTTTATCAGCACATTGAAGTTAACGGGTGGTTGGGGACAATTGGGAAATCAGGCTGTGCCTGACTTTCAGTATCTCTCTATCATAAGAACAGGCGGTATTACTTACAATTTTGGAACGGCAAGCAATGTTGTTGACGGTTCTTATGTTGTGAGTTTAGCAAATCCAAATATTACATGGGAAAGAGCAGAGATGACAAACATCAGTCTTGAATTTGGTTTGCTGAAAAATCATTTAACCGGTACGATTACATGGTTTAACAAAGACACAAAAGATATGCTCATTCCTTATTCGCTTGTTGAAAATTATGGAGCGAATGTAAACCTGTCTTATGGAAGCGGTAATGTTACAATTCCCAATCAAAATCTCGGAACACTTAACAATAAAGGCATTGAGCTTGATTTGAATTATCAAAACAAGGCAGGCAAACTAAATTACTCTGTAGGTGCAAATGCATCGTTCATAAAAAATAAAGTAACACATCTCTATGGAACAAAAGCAGACTATATAAGCTCGCTGCTCTACGGACGTGAATCATTGGAAACTTCACGTACTTATGAGGGTCAGCCAATCGCTTCATTCTATGGTTTTAAAACAAATGGCTTGTACCAAAACCAAAGTGATATAGATAAAGATCCAAATATTGCAAATGATCCAAACAAAGCAAACATAAAACCGGGTGATGTACGATTTGTTGATATTAACGGTGACGGTGTAATTGATGATAACGACAGAGTTTATCTCGGTGATCCAAATCCTTCTGTTGTTCTTGGAATCAATGGAAGCGGAAGCTATAAAGGTTTTGATCTTTCTTTCTCTTTTGCCGGAGCACTTGGTTTTGAATTGTACAATGCAGACCGTATGGCTGGTTTAGATGCTACACAGGTGTTTAACTTTTATGCCGAACAATTAAACAGATGGCATGGGGAAGGAACAAGCAATTCCATTCCTCGTTTAAGCAGAACAAATACAAATCAGAATTATAGATCATCCGATTTATGGGTTGAAAAGGGAAACTACATTGCTTTAAAAAATGTTTCACTTGGCTATACTTTTTCCAATTTAAAAATCGCGACAGCAGAGTTACCTCAAATTCGTGTGTATGCAACTTGCTTCAACGCATTTTACATAACAAAATACAAAGGCTATACTCCTGAACTTGGCTATACCGATGGCAACAAACAACGCGGCGTTGATGTGGCGCAGTATCCGTCGGTAAGGACTTTCACTTTTGGTGCAACTCTTAATTTTTAAAAGAAAAATCATGAAACAATTCAGATATCTATATATCATTCTTAGTTCGTTATCGCTTTTTGCTTTATCGGGTTGTGTAAAAAATGCCTTAGATGTTACACCCGTTGGTCTTTACACACCTGCCAACTATTGGCGGAACGAGAGCGATGTAATTGCAGGCATCAATGGTATTTACAATGTGCTTACACAGGAAGAAGGTGTAGGTCATAATTTGTATGCATTCGACGATGCTTCTGATGATATTTCAGTTGACGGCGACCATCCTGATTTTTGGGAAATAGAACGATTTACCGCAACTCCAAACACCTATCAGTTGCATCCAACATGGGGCTGGGCTTATGAACAAATTGCACGGGCAAATAATGCACTGCTCTATATTCCAAAAGTGCCTGTGATGAATGAAGACATAAGAAACCGTTCAATGGGTGAAGCGTATTTTTTGCGTGCACATGGTTACTGGACATTGAATTTGATCTTCGGTGAAGTACCCATTATTCTTGAACAGAATGTGCTTGATGCAAATTATAATATTCCAAAATCTTCCGTTGATTCTGTAAGAGCGCAAATAGAATCTGATTTGCTGAAAGCAGCAGATATGTTACCTGAAACATATAGTGATGAAGATAAAGGAAGAGTAAGTAAGGGCGCAGCATGGGGCTTGCTTGCGAAGTTGTATCTCTTTTGGGATAAACTCGATCTTGCACAACAGTACGGTGAGAAAGTTATCAATGATGCAAACTATGCACTTGCTCCAAATTATGCAGACAACTTCACTCTTGGTAAACAGGAAACCAATTCAGAAATTTTGTTTGCTGTTTGGAACAAGAATAACTACAACAACGCTCCTATTAATATTTACTTTACGCCAAGAGCATGGGGTGGTTGGGGCTTTCATCATCCTACAGAAAATTTCGCAGAAGAATTTGAACCGAATGATTTAGTCCGCAAAAAAACTACTTTATTAGAAGTTGGTGATTCTATTCCGCATCAAACCACATTGCTCGAAATAACCCCCGACGACGCTTATCAAATGTTTGCAGGAAAAGAAGGCCAACTTACAGGAAGAATGCTTCCAAGTAATTCTTTAACCACAGGTTATTGCTTAAGAAAATATACAGCTTACAATCCTGATAATTCAGGCAATCTCGATGGTGATCTTAAACAACCTATTTTACGCACAGCAGATATTTATCTTGTAGTTGCAGAAGCAAAAATTCGTCTAAGCGGTGCAGGCGCAGGCGATGCAGAAATAAATGCTGTGCGCACAAGAGCAGGTTTACCTGCAATTTCAGGCGCAGGTATGCCACAGCTTATTCATGAAAGAAGAGTGGAACTTGGCGGTGAAAACATTCGTTACCATGATTTGTTGCGATGGGATAAAGATGGGATTATTAATTTAGATACAATTTTCAGCAAACCGAAAACCGCATCGCCGTTACCGCCTTACAATGGCGCTGTTGTAGTTCCGGGTCGAACATTTACTCGTCCCAAAGATTATTATATGCCCATACCGCAAGTGGTAATTGATGAGAGCAAAGGTGTGCTGGCGCAGAATCCTAATTATTGATAAATTAAATCATTGAAAAAGATAAACATACTCGAAAACGGTTTCGCAAATAAATTCATTTTTCATTTTAGTGATACCGATAAAAATTAGTAATTAGCATTATTGTTGTTCTAACTAAAACGCTCCTTAACCCTCTGTCAAAAACTAATAGCCCGCTGCAAAACGCATTTTGCGGCATTGTTTACATGAGATAACACAACATGAGAACTAAATTCTTTGTGCGCTTATGAAAGCCGTACAAACCGAGATAACACAAACTATACACAGCCCTATTGCTGTGGTAAGCCGTAATGAGCCATACTTCAAATCTCCTTTCCATTATCATCCGGAGCTTGAGCTGGTTTACGTAAAAGAAGGTTTTGGAAAAAGAATAATAGGCGAGAAGCTCGAAAATTTTGGCAACGGTGATATGGTTTTTATAGGTTCTAATCTTCCGCATATTTGGCAGAACGACGATATATTTTTCAAAGGAATTCCATCACTGAAATCATCTGCAATTGTTGCTTACTTCAACAAAGAAGTGTTTGCAAAGGACTTTTACGAGTTAAAAGAGACAGCCATACTTAACGATCTCTTTGAACGTGCGCAACGTGGTATAAGAATCCTCGGAAAAACACAAAACCATGTTGCAAAGAAAATGGATGAGCTTGCCGAGATAACAGGTTTTGAAAGAATACTACTGTTGCTCGAAATTTTGCATACCATTTCAACCTCAAAAGAAGTGGAATATATCTCCAGAGAAAACTCTGCTGCAACAATGCACAATGGCAAGGGAGATCGGCTTTCACATGTATATAAATTTGTTGCAGAAAATTACAGTCACGATATAAGGCTTGAAGACATAGCGCGTGTTGCACACCTTACACAGCCTGCGTTTTGCAGACTCTTTAAACAAAGAACAGGCAAACATTTCGTTGAGTATTTAAATGAAGTTCGCATCTCAAAGGCATGTAAACAGTTAATTGAAAGCGACTTTAATATTTCGGAAATAGCTTTTCAAAGCGGATATAAAACTCTTTCCAACTTCAACAAGGTTTTTAAAAACATTACCAGCTACTCACCAAAAGAATATCGCAAAAAAATAGTGAGTAGTGAATAGTGAATGGTGATGATGATTATAAGCGTTGTTCTCAACACTCACTACTGACTACTCACTACTGACTACTGACTACTGACCCTCACTACTGACCACTCCCTCCTCATCTCCTCATTGCGTAAAAAATACGCATGTTAAAAAATTCCATCTTTTTAATAAAATTCAGGAAAGATAAAATTAATGTGTCTATCAACTTTGTAACGGATGTTTGGCGTAGCTGTAATCCGTAATTATAGTTAACACCACGCTGCTATGAAAATCATATTCTCTTCTGATTGCGTCGTATAATTTTTGAATTATTTAATCGGAAAGATTGCACATGAATATTTCCGGTAACGTCCATAAACAAAACATGTTTATGTTTTTAAGCTGCTTGTAAACCATAAACTAAAATACATGATAAAAAAATCGAGACTGCTATTCTTCTTACTACTGTTGCATTCGGTAGTAATGGCACAAACACGGCAACTGACCGGTACTGTTAAAGATGCTAAAACAAATACTCCGCTTGCCTCTGTAACGGTGAGCGTGGAAGGGAAAAAAATTACAACCATAACAAATGCTGATGGCAACTTTACTTTAAACATTCCAACGGGTAATGTTACGCTTCAATTGTCGTATGTGAATTATGCTGTTAAAACAGTAACAGTTTCTGAGTCGGATAATAATCTAAACATCGCACTTGAAGAATTAACAGCTAATTTAAATGAAGTGGTTGTAACTGCTTTGGGTCTTACAAAACAAGCACGCAAAGTTGGTTATGCTATAACAACTGTTAGTGGTGAACAATTAAACAAAGCACGAGAAACAAATGTTGCGTTATCGCTTGCAGGACAAGTTGCAGGTTTGACTGTACATGGCACCAGCGGCGGACCGGGAAGTACTGCACGTATATTGTTGCGCGGTATGCCAAGTATAAACTCGGGTGGCGCTCCTTTATTTGTTATCAATGGCGTTCCTATTGACAACAGCAACAGAGGAAGCGCAGGTGAATGGGGTGGTTCTGATAATGGCGATGGCATTCAAAACATTAATCCGGACGATATTGAAACCTTAACTATTTTAAAAGGTCAGGCTGCTTCTGCCCTGTATGGAGCAAGAGCTTCTAATGGTGTTATTTTGATTACAACAAAAAGCGGTAAGAAAGGTTCAGCCACTGTTGAATACAATATGAACTACCAGGTGGATAAATCTTATGACTTAACCGATTTTCAGTATGTGTATGGTCAGGGACAGAATGGTGCAAAACCCGCCAATCAAACAGAGGCACAAAACACAGCACGTTTAAGCTGGGGTGGAAAATTAGATGGTTCATCATTTACACAGTTTGATGGCAAACAATATTCGTACTCTCCTTACACGGATAACATCAAAAATTTTTATCGCACAGCACCCACCTTTACAAACTCTGTTTCAGTAAGTGGTGGTGGAGACAAAGGTACTTATCGCTTATCGCTTTCAAATATGAGCAATGAATCTGTTATAAGAAATAGTGGTATTGACAGAAAAACGGTGAATTTCAATTTTGATCAAAAAGTAACGGATAAAATTTCTGTGGCACTTAACACAAACTATCTTGTTCAAAGCGATAAGAACAGACCACAATTGAGTGATGGTCCCGGTAATCCGAATAATGGTACGTTCCTCGCAAACAATATTAACGAAGATATATTGGCACCCGGTTATGATTCAACAGGCAAGGAGATTGTCTTCAGCGATGATATTTATGTAACTAATCCTTGGTTTGCTGTAAATAGATGGGTTAATAATATTGACCGTAAACGCTTAATAGCATCTATTGCACCTAAATATTATTTCACACCATGGTTATATGTAATGGGCAGATTGGGATATGACCATATACAGGACCGCTATTTCAATGTTACACCAAGCGGTACTGCTTATTCTATCAACAATGCGGGCAAATCGGGAAGCATTAATGTAAGATCGGCAGAGATTTCAGAATTGAATCTGGATGGTTTAATTGGAATAACACATGCTCTTACTTCAAACCTTAATCTTGATGCAACACTCGGTGGCAATATTCGTAAGAACAGGTATGAGTCAATAAGCGAAAACGGCGGACCTTTTGTAATTGATAATTTATACACACCTAAAAATGTTGTGAATTATGGTCGTGATTACGACTTCAACAGCAAGGAAGTACATTCCGGTTTTTACACTGTTGACCTTACTTACAAAAACTATCTTACATTAAACACAACAGGCAGATACGATGCTTATTCAACATTGTATAATTCATCAATCCCAAAGAGTGAGAGAAACATATTTACACCCTCTGTATCGGGAAGCTTTTTATTCTCACAACTCGCACATATAAAATCGCTTGATTATGGTAAACTAAGATTGTCTTATGCTCAAACAAGCAATGAACCAAGTTTCCCTTATCAAACAGCGGTATATTATGGGGTAGGCAATTCTATAAATGGTGTTGCAACGGGTAATTACAGCTCTACGTTACCTAACCTCTTTTTGAAGCCATTTGTATTAACTGAAATAGAAGCAGGGATCGAACTAAGACTTTTTAAAAACCGGTTGGGATTTGATATTGCATGGTACACCCGCAAAACGAAGAATGAAATAATGAATGGCAACTTGAGTATGGCTACCGGTTTTTCAAGTTACGTGGTAGGCACAGGATCTGCAAAAAACACAGGTGTTGAAATACAGGTAACAGGCAGACCTGTTGAGACAAAGAGTTTTATTTGGAATGTAACTTTTAATGCAACCACTGTTCGTAGCAAAATACTACATACCGATGCGGCCAACAACCCAGTGTCGCTTGGTACTTATCGGCCGCTTAATGCAGGGACTGCATTCGTAGTTGGTATGTCGGGTCCTCAAATTCGTGCTTACGATTACGTTTATGATGATAAAGGAAATATTGTGGTTGATGCAAGCGGCTTACCTGAAAGAGCAGGGTCTTACTCTACCTATGGCAGTGTTCTTCCAACTTTTTATGGCGGTTTAAACAACGATTTCAGTTATAAGAACTTCGGTTTCTCATTCCTTATTGATTATAATTATGGTAATAAAATTCTCTCTGCAACAAAATTCTATGCAGTGTACAGAGGTTTGGATAAATCAACGCTTATTGGCAGAGAAACAGGTATTGTAGTTAGTGGCGTTAATGAAGATGGTAGTGCAAATACAACAAGTGTTTCTGCACAAAACTATTATCAAAGACTTGCATCTATTTCTAAATTCAATGTGCTCGATGGCGATTATATCAAAGTGCGCCAGGTTACGATTGGATACACGATTCCTGAAAAAATTTTTGCAGGAATTCCTGTTATCCGTTCAGTACAGCTTTCGCTTGTTGCACGCAACCTGTTAATCATAATGAAAAAGAGCGACAACATAGATCCTGAAGCACAGTTTGCTGCAAGCATAAACTATGCAGGTATAGAAGGTACAAGCCTTCCTTCAACAAGAACATTTGGTATAAACGCAAACGTTAAATTCAAATAATCAGTATCATAAAATGCGAGGCTTTCAAAAGATACATGTGAAAGCATTTCATGAACACTATAAAAAAATAATTATGAACTTGAATAAAAGAATATTGATATACTTCAGCTTTGCGTGCATCGCTTTTACATCATGCACCAAAGACTTTGATAATATCAATACAGATCCAAAACAATCTTCGTCATCCACTTTTAATCCCAACTTGTTACTGCCAAGCTCCGAAATAAATTATGTAAATGCAATAACAGGTTATAATGGCGCCATATTGTTTCAAAGCATGTGGACACAAACTTTTGCTTCAGCAAAGTATCCCAGCTATTACAGCAATGCCGATAAGTATGTATATGGCGGCAGCTACAACGATTATATAGGAAGAACCTGGAATCTTGCTTATAGCTCTGCGGGTTATGCTTACGAAATTCAAAATCTCGTAAAAGACAAACCTGAATTAAGTAATTTGAGTGGCGTTGCTTTAATTCTTGAATTGTTGAGCATTCAAGCAGTAACGGATGTGTACGGTGATTGTCCATTTACAGATGCCTTGCAGGCGAAAGCAGGACTTACACATCCTGTTTATAATACTCAACAAGATATTTATAATTCGATGTTGAGCAAACTCGATTCAGTGCTTAATACCTTGGATGCTTCAAAAGCAACACCCGATAATGATGCTCTTCCTTATGCCGGAGATATTACCAAATGGAAAAAGTTTGGTTACTCTTTAATGCTGCGTATGGCAATGCGTTTAACAAAAGTTGATCCCTCAACGGCGCAAACCTATGCAGAAAAAGCTTATGCCGGTGGAACTTTCTCAAGCGTTGATGATAATGCTTATTTAAAAATGGATGATGCAGATGGTTATGCGAATGGCAACGCTGCTGCGCTTGGAGTTTCCGACGATTTTGTTGAAGTGAAGTGGGGAAAATATTTGATTGATCAATTGAAAGCTGCCGATGATCCTCGCTTATCTGTTATTGCAGAAGTGCCGCAATCCGGATTAGAGAAAGCGTCAGATAAAGGGCTTGCAGGTAATTCTGATCCTGCGGTGCAGGAAGGCATGCCTAATGGATACGACCAAAATGGCGGAGCGACAGATATTTCTCATGCACCCGATTATCCCGGCGGCACAGGCACAGGAGACGATTACTATGCAGTGGGAAAATATTCAAGAGTTAAGACTGCTCTTTACCTTGATCGCAGTTCGCCTGCTTTTATTTTGACATACGCAGAAACAGAACTCTTGCTTGCTGAAGCAGCAGTAAGAGGTTGGAATGTTGGTGATGCTTCAACACACTACAAGAATGGCTTGTCTGCTGCCATTCAAAGTTTGGGAACATTCAATAGTGTTGGCGCTATTTCTGCTGGGACGGCAGATGCTTATGCAGCTTTACATCCGCTCGATGTTTCCACAACAGAGAATTCTTTAAAGCAAATCAACACGCAATATTGGATAACAACAGGAACGCTTTTCAACTGGATAGAAACATGGTGTAACTGGAGAAGATCCGGTTATCCCGTGCTAACTCCGGTAAATTACACTGGCAATTTCAGCAATGGCGCTATTCCAAGAAGACAGATTTATCCGCTCACAGAACCATCGAATAATCCAGAGAACTACAGCACGGCAGTAGGCAACTTGAGCGGTGGCGATACATGGACGGCAAAAGTTTGGTGGGACAAATAAAGTTTATAGCAGTGTTATCTCCTTTAGTTAGGACGACAAGACAGGACTATTCTTAGTCTTGTCTTTATTATTAAGCATCGTCTCTTGAAGAGGACGATGCGCTTCGACGCAACGTCTCTCGCAGAGAACGTTGCGCCACATATCACAAACCCTATTAAAAAACATTACTAAATATAACTAATCTTTTTGCCTTATAAAAAGTAATGAGGTTCATGTTGGCGAAGATGCGTAAACCATCTGTTGATGATAATGATTAGAACCATTTAATACAAGAGTGCGGCGCAACGGAATGAAATTTATGATTGATAGTAGCAATGGAGTTGATTACTTAAAAAATAAAAATGATTATGAGCCCGGCTGAAGTTTTTTATGGCATCGTCCCTTGCGTCGCACACTTGTACATTTGTACATGATGGAGCAAAAACTATTTAAATTGAGTGTATGAAAATGATGAGGTGGTTATTTCAAAAATTCTTCTTCTTTACAAACACATTCTTTCTGCTTGCTGTTTTTATAGATAGCGCTGCAATTGCGCAGCAGCCGCTGTTTCAACTTCTCCCAACTTCCCAAACAAATATCAAGTTCAGCAACAACATCAACGAAACGGAAGACCTTAATGTGCTTGCCTACGAATATTTTTATAACGGCGGTGGCGTTGCTGTCGGTGATATCAATAACGATGGTTTAGAAGATATTTTCTTCACTTCAAATATGGGTTCAAACAAATTGTATTTGAATCTCGGGAATATGAAGTTTAAAGACATATCAAAAGATGCTTGCAAAGAATTGGAAGGAAGAAAAGGCGGTTGGAAAACAGGCGCAACAATGGCTGATGTAAATGGTGATGGTTTGCTCGACATTTATGTTTGCTACTCCGGCAAAGTAAGTGATGACGCAAGAAGAAATCAGTTGTTCATTAACAAAGGCGTGTCCCCCGCTGGCGGGGGTGCAGGGGGTGGTCAGGTGAAGTTTAATGAAGAAGCGAAACAATTTGGATTAGACGATCCAAGCTATAGCACACAAGCAGTTTTCTTCGATTACGATAACGACGGTGATTTAGATATGTTCTTGTTAAATCACAACGTAAAAAAATATGACAATATGCAGCTTGCAAGTTTCAGAAACGAAACTGATCCGCTTGCAGGCGATAAACTATACGAAAATCAAAACAATCACTTTGTTGATGTTTCAAAAAGCGCCGGCATACATCAGTATCCGCTTACATTCGGTTTAGGCGTTGCCATTGCTGATGTAAACAAAGATGGATGGCAAGATATTTATGTAACAAACGATTACAACGAACCTGATTATTTGTACATCAACAATCATGATGGCACTTTCACAGATGAAACAAAAAAATGTTTCCGTCATCTTTCACAATTTTCTATGGGGGTTGATATCGCAGATTTCAACAATGATGGTCTGCCTGATGTTTTTACACTCGACATGTTACCCGAAGACAATCACCGTCAAAAATCTTTGCAATTACAGGAAAATTATGAGTCATTTCAATTGATGGTGCAACAGGGTTTGTATCATCAATACATGCGCAACATGCTTCAGCTAAACAATGGCATTTCTCCCTCTGCCAAAGGAGAACCTGTCCCGACAAGTCGGGAGGGTCGGGGTGAGGTCACTTTTAGCGAGATTGGTCAATTGGCAGGCGTATCAAATACGGACTGGAGTTGGTGCCCTTTGTTTGCAGATTTTGATAATGATGGTTACAAAGATTTATTTATCACCAATGGTTATTTGCGCGATTATACCAACAAAGATTTTCTCCGTTATTGGGGGGATTACAAAATAAAAAAAGCGATGGATCGCGAGCCGGTATTGCTGATGGATTTGGTAAAAGCAATGCCTTCTGCAAATATTCCAAATTATATCTTTAGAAACAATCATGATCTTACTTTCAGCAATATGCAAAAGCAGTGGGGTTTTGAGCAAACAAAAATCTCAAGCGGCGCTGCTTATGCAGATTTAGACAATGATGGTGATCTTGATCTTATTGTAAACAACATTAATCAGCCTGCATTTATTTTCAAGAACACAAGCCGCGAACAATTCAACACCTCTTATGTATCAATAAAACTAAATGGCAACAAAGGGAATGTTAGTGCAATAGGTTCTAAAGTATATGTGTATGCAAACGGCACAATGCAATATCAGGAAGTAAATCCCAATCGTGGTTATCTTTCCTGCATTTCAACTGTTTTAAATTTCGGTTTAGGAACTGCAAAAAATATTGACTCAATAAGAATTGTTTGGAACGATAATACCACAGAATTGCTTACAAATGTTGCATGCAATCAACGACTCGTAATTGATTATAAACAAAAACTGCTGCTTGATGCACCATCAATAACATTATCAAAAACAATTTTTACAAAAGCGAATAACATCATCAATTACAAACATGAAACATTTGATGAGAATGATTTTAAACGTCAATTGCTGATGTTGTTCATGTATTCGAAAACTGGACCTGTAATGGCAAAAGCTGATGTGAACAAGGACGGACTTGAAGATTTGTTTATCAGCGGTGACAAAAATCAAAGCGGAAAAATTTATTTGCAAAATAAGGATGGAGCATTTGCACCAATTGAGAGTTTAAATATTGGAGATGAAAATACTTCAGCATGTGCTGCCGCAGCTTTTTTCGATGCAAATGGCGATGGCTTCGATGATCTTTATGTCGCAAAAGGCGGCTATTCCTTATTTGAACCAAATACACCCGCATTGCAAGATGAATTGTACTTGAATGATGGCAAGGGAAACTTTGCATTATCAAAAGATGCATTACCCGATGTAAGTGCAAGCAGCAAATCTTGTGTGCGTGTATGTGATTATGATAATGACGGCGACATGGATTTATTTATCGGTGGAAGAGTTATTCCGGGTCAATATCCTTCGCCACCAAAAAGTTATTTGCTCACGAATAATGGCAATGGAAAATTTACTGTAACAGAAACGCCATTCTCAAACATAGGAATGGTTACCGATGCACAATGGTGCGATATAAACAACGATGGAAGAAAAGATTTGATTCTTTGCGGGGAGTTTATGCCGGTGATGGCTTTCATCAACACAACAAATCGTTTTGTAGATAAAACAAATGAATACTTTGATAAACCCGATAATGGTTTTTGGTTTACCATAACAGTTGCGGATGTTGACGGTGATGGCAAACAAGATATTATTGCAGGCAACATCAGTCCAAATACTCAACTTCATTTTTCGGAAAAAGAACCGGGCGAAATGTATTATGCAGATTTTGATGGCAATGGTTCTATAGATCCATTTTTCAATTGCTATATACAAGGTACAAGTTATCCTTTTGTAAGTCGCGATGAGTTGAATGAACAGATGTATTCAATGCGGAAAAAATTTACATCGTATAAAAGTTATGCTGATGCAACAGTGAAAAATATTTTTAGCAGTGATGATCTTTCAAAGTCAGCAAAGCTTATGGTTAATGAATGCCACACGGTTTGTTATTTAAACAAAGGGGGAAGGTTTATGAAACAAGTGTTACCAATGCAGGCGCAATTTTCTGTTGTTACAAAAATTATTGCCGATGATTTCAACCATGATGGAAAAACAGATTTATTATTACTTGGCAATCATTCAGACAATCGTTTAAAACTGGGCAGTATTGATGCGAATTATGGTTGTTTGTTGAATGGAGACGGAAAAGGGAATTTCAGTTATGTGGCACAACCCGCATCGGGACTTTCAATTAAAGGTGATGTTAAATCAGCAGATGAAATAATGATTGATAATAAAAAATATATTGTTGTCGGAGTTTGTAATGAAGCGTTGCAGTTTTATTCTGTTCAATAAATGAGCAACGGTTTTTCGTCGCCCCAGGCGACAGAATACTGCTGCGAAACGGCAAGTTTCGCAGAGCATCGAAGTCTCGAAGAACAGCAGAACAATTTCTATTATTCATAAAACACATAAATATGCATGTGCCCACATGGAGCATTACCATTAACCCGGGTTGTTTAAGCACCCGGAGCACCGCACACTTGTACGTTGTATCTTTTGTCGGCTATTCCCCAAGACAAGAGGCTCTCGTTTTAAGATCTAATGTCCTTTGCCGATACAATTTCATCAGTACAAGTGTGCGGTTTTTTCGTTTAAGATGGACAAATACTTACAAGGAAAACGGGTATCAAATAAAAAATCTTTTTTAAACACGCAATGAAAAAACTTTTTATTGTTCTGTTGATTTTATCAACTGTTGTAGATGCTCAAAAAAATAAAACAGCATTCGCAGATGATTTGCAACCCGCTGTGTTTTCTTTGTCAATGGTGATGATGCACGATGTGGTGAATCCGCCCGCAGCAAGCCGTTATTACGCTTATTGCATGTTGGGTGCTTATGAAATTGCTGCACAAAACGATGCAGCTATTCCTGCACTTTCTTCTTTTGTAAAAAGCTATCTGCCCATAAAAATAAATGCAGAGAAAAATGATTTTGATTATCGCATCGCGGCATTGTATTGCATTTATGAAACAGGAAGATTGATGTTGCCTTCAGGTTTTATGTTGCAGGATAATGAAGAAAAATTTGTTGAAGCGCTCAGTAAAAAAAAGGTTGACACAAAAATAATCGAACAATCTGTTGCCGTTGCGAACGCAGTGGCAGCGCAGGTTGTGTCCTATTCCAAAACTGATAATTACAATAAGCTAAGCGCAAAGCTACGATACACTCCGGTAAAGGGTGATGGTTATTGGTATCCAACTCCGCCCTCATATATGGAAGCTGTTGAACCGAATTGGAAAACGGTGCGCCCCATGATCATAGATTCATGTAATGAATTTATGCCCGCACAACCGACTGCATTTAGCAAAGACACAAACAGTACATTTTATGCACTGGCAAAGGAAGTGTATAACATTTCAAAAAATCCGACACGGGAACAACTAACTATTGCATCATTTTGGGATTGTAATCCTTTTGTGGTAGCAACATCAGGGCACATGGCAATTGGGTTTAAAAAAATTAGTCCGGGCGGTCACTGGATGAATATTACAGGTATCGCTGCAAAAAAAGCCAATCTTGATTTTGATCACAGTGTTATGTTGCACACCATAGAAGCGCTTACTTTGATGGATGCGTTTATCAGTTGTTGGGATGAAAAATATCGCAGCAACCGCATACGACCTGAAACCTACATTAACCGCTACATTGATATAAAATGGCAACCGCTTTTGCAAACACCGCCCTTTCCGGAATATACAAGCGGACATAGTGTTGTATCAACTGCATCAGCTACTGTGCTTACCTATTTGTTAGGCGAAAATTTTTCTTTCACTGATAACACGGAAGATATGTTCGATATTGCTCCAAGAACATTTACTTCTTTTATGCAGGCTGCAAATGAGGCTGCGATTTCAAGATTGTATGGCGGCATTCATTTTCGCGATGCAATTGAAAACGGACAAAAGGAAGGAGCAGCATTAGGACAAAAAATTATTGAAAAACTAAAAGCTGCTGAGATTGAACCTTGGCATAAATAATAGAATGCACAATTTTTGTCAAACAGAAGCATTGAAACACCGGCTTTCACTTAAGGAACTACAATTTTCTCCCTCTCCTTTGGAGAGGGATTAAGGGTGAGGTCATTCGTGTAAAAAAGGGGAAGCAAGAATACTTCCCCGGTCCTCATTAATCTATAATTGAGCGATTGCCTGCTCAAAACGTTCAGCAATATCTCTAAGAATTTTCTGAAATAAATTTATTCAGCTCACTTCTGAAAGCTTCTCCAACAGGAATGAAATAACTGCCAATAGTAATTTCATTTCTCGAAATGCACTCAATATGCTGGGCTGCTATAATATAAGATTTATGCACTCTTATAAAACCTGTTACAGGCAATTTTTTCTCAAAGTCTTTCAGATTTTGTAAGGTAGTAACTGGTGTTGCTCTTGTCTTTAAATGAATGCGTATATAGTCTTTCATCCCCGCAATAAAAAGAATATCATCAAAATTTATTTTAATGATTTTGTATTCTGATTTTACCAGTAAATATTTCTTTACGTCGCTACGAACCGGTGCAACGTTAGGATAACCTTTTAAAAGATTTATTACGGAAATTAATTCGCCAAACATTATTGGTAACTGCAAAAAATAAAACAGCAATTCGTTCAAATTATTTTTTTCGAACTGTCGTCTCGATCCTATTCCAATAACTTTTAATTGCGCTCTTAATTCTATTTCATTTATCAATTCTTCATTCATCATCTTCATGTCTATGAACAAAGCATTGCATTCTAATCGTGCACCCAAAAAGCTGTGAATGTCTTTGTGAATGTTTAATAACTGTATGTTTTCAAATCTTGAAAGATATGTCTGCAAACATTTTATGTTCGCTGCATTGGTGCTTAAAATTTCAACAAGTATTAATTCTTTTTTATTGGATGCAGCAGTTAGTGAAAATGATTTCGGTTTTATCACTTTATGGTTAACAGAATTTTGAACAGCAGTTATATTCATAGAAATAATGTTGCAACAAAACTATTGTGGCTCACCATTCGCAAATTTTTTTTGCGGTAAACAGTAAAAATGATGAGATGAAAAACCATAATGTTCAACCGTTTAGGAAGGCTTTAACATTTGTACATTTTTACGCACCAATTCCGCTTTGCAGTTTCCTTCCTCTTTTGAACGCAGACAAAACAGTTAATCAATTCGGTCTTCAAAAAATTGGCTTTTCAAAACTAAACGCCGCTTTAGTTAAAGAAGGTTAATAAAGGTTAAGATTAAGAGAATAGTAAACTTTATTTACCTTTCGGCTATTAAACAAAAAGTCTAGACAAAAGCAAACTAAATCAATCCATCATTTAAATATTTACGCTATGAAAAAGCTCATCATACTATTCGTACTAACACTTGTGTTTACCGCAATGAAAGCACAAAACTCAATGAACTGCTGCACACCAACTGCAACTGAAAAATTTGCTTTGCTTGCATTAGAAAAATCATTTGTTATGGAGCATGAGAACCCACTGCCGTTCACATACACCAGTGCAAAAGGTAATGATATTACTTATAAAGCCGCCGATGGAACAGATGCTCATGCGTGGGAAATAAAGACTGATAAAACCACCAACTATTATTTGTTTGTGATTCATGAGTGGTGGGGCTTGAATGATTATATAAAAAAAGAGAGTGAAAAACTTTCCAATGAATTTGGCATAAATGTAATAGCACTCGATTTATACGATAATAAAGTTGCAACTACAAGAGAAGATGCGGCCAAATATATGCAAGCTATGAAAACAGACAGAGCACTTGCAATAATAAGAGGTGCTTACAATTATGTGGGAACAAATGCAAAAGTGTTTACAATTGGCTGGTGTTTTGGTGGCGGCTGGAGTTTACAAACAGCAATTGAAGGCGGCAACCAGGTGGTTGGATGTATTATGTATTACGGCATGCCCGAACAAGATATTGAACGTTTGAAAAAATTGAATTGTGATGTGATTGGTTTCTTTGCAAACAAAGATGGCCACATAACTCCACAGGTTATTGACGAGTTTAAACAAAACATGCAAAAGGCAGGAAAGAAATTAATCGTTCATCAATACGATGCAGACCACGGTTTTGCTAATCCCAGCAATCCCATTTATAACAAAACAGCGACAGAAGATGCATACATAAAAGAAATTGCATTTGTGAGGGAGAGGATGAAGCAGAAATAGTTTAACCAAAAGAGTATTCCTTTTTGTAAGATTTTCACCCAGTGAAAAATTACGGTTTTGTAAAGTTGCAATGGAAAAGAGGAGAATACAGTTTAAATATTGTTGGATAATAAAGAAATGATTGAATATACTACCTCAAATACTGAAAGCGATTTAAAAAGGATATTGGAATTGCAAAGAGCAAATCTTCCAAATGCTTTAACATCTGATGAAATTCAAAGTCAGGGCTTCGTAACTGTAGTACATAGTTTCAACGATTTAAAAAAGCTCAACGATATTGAAAAACACATTATCGCTAACGACAACGGCAAAGTGGTTGCTTATCTTCTTGCTATGACACAACAATCAAAAGCTGATATACCGGTTTTGATTCCCATGTTTAAAATGTTTGAAGAAATAGTGTATAAGGACAAGCCCGTATCGGATTATAATTATCTTGTTGTTGGGCAAGTTTGTGTTGCGAAAGAATATCGGGGGCAAGGCATTTTAGATAAATGCTATGATACTTACAAAAATTATTTTATCAATAAATATGATTTTGCCATAACAGAAATTGATGGCAGAAATTTGCGTTCAATAAATGCACACAAGCGAATTGGTTTTAAAGAAATACACAGATATACATCTGATGAAAGAGAATGGAGTGTAGTGGTGTGGGATTGGAGAAAAAGCAACTGATAGAATTATCCAAATTAAAGTAAAAACCTTTACTCCCCAAATATGCTGTACAGCTTTTTTAGCCATCGCACAAATTATGAATATCAGGTATAAGAAGACAAGTATGCCACTTGCTGCATAAAGAACAGAAAGTACAAGAGTGCGACGCAAGTAAAGTATCATAGTAGTAATTCAGTTTGGTTTCAAAAAAAAATAAAACAAAACAGCAATGCAAAAACAGGTGTGCCGCCTTTATTAACAACGGTTGCTTGTTTAATAAAAAATCCATCTCAGCTTAATCCATAAAGAATTCTTGAAGGGATCATCATGTAAGCATTTAAAGTAGCGCCAAATTTTAGAGAAATGGTTTATAAGAATATTACTAATACTGTTGAAAGTGTGTAACCATGTTTGGTTAGATTATTCAATCGTGAGAGGAAAAAATCTTACGTAATATGTTATTATGGTCTGACCGTCCCGGTCTGACCACCTAAAGAAGAAGTGTTGCATACTAACAAAAAATTTCCACATTGCTTATGCTCAAAAAGTCAGACTGAGGACGGTCAAACTTTGACTCGGTTCACAATCACTAATCATTCACTTTATATACCGTGGGTCAACTATTTTTCATCAACGATTCACCGTTCACAACAAATCATCCCGGCAAGTTTTACAACCACCGGGAATGATTTTGTTTTGCCTTTATTTTATAACCACCATTTGTTTTGTTGAAATTATTTTTCCATCAACAGCCAATGAATAGTTGTAAGTGCCTGCTGAAAGTGCAGATGCTCCAACGTTTATAACTCCTTTACCGCTGCCTGAAATATTTAATTGCTTAATTGTTTTACCACTTTTATCTGTGACAATAATTTGTGCGGTTGTGAACTTTTGCGGAAGTGTGTAATGAATAGTTGTTGCACTTGCAAAAGGGTTCGGAGCATTTTGTTCCAATGATGCATCGGTGAGTGAAGTATTGACAGTTGCGTTTGATAAAGTGCTGCTTTGATTTTCTTTGAGCACGATTGCTTTTAATTCATCAATCTGTTTTTGAAGAGCATCAATCTTGGCATCTTTATCTTCATTTATTTTCATCAACTCTTGGATGCCTTTGATAGCAATAACACCAAAGCCGCTGTAGTTCACTGCATAGAAGTCGCCATTACTTTGTTTTATGTGTGACACAAGGTTGGGAAATGCATTTATCGCATCCTGAGCGATAAAATCATTATGCTCTTGTTGGTTTGCTGCATTTTTAAATTGATAGGCAGAAAGTTTTAACTGATTTATTTTTTCCAATACCGGAGACATAGGACGAACATTTGTCTTTAGTGCATCATTTACTAATGGTGTGTATTCACCTGAAAATGCATTAAACTGTCCCATCAATACTCCGTTGCGCAATAAATTAAGAGGACTAAATCCGCCTCCTACAAAAAGTTCCCATTCGATACCCGGATTTGTACTATTCTCAAGCGCCAAGCCACTGCCTGAATTATTGCCATGAATAATTTTTACTTTGAAATTTTCGGGATTTGTTGTTCCTATTCCGACATTTCCAAAAACGGATAGCCCATCTGATGGCGCCGAAGCCGCTCCACCTACAGAAACCCCGCCATTGGCAGTTATTTTAAGCTTGGTGGCGCCGTTTGTCTGCACCCTCAAAACGTCTTCGCCGGTTGCACCGTTTATATGCAGTTTTGCAGAAGGAGCAGCGGTGCCTAAACCCCAAAAACCTGTTTTAGAAAGTACACCATTAACCACGTTGTTAGATATAAACCTTACATCCTGATTGTTGGTGCTTCCAAGCTTTTCGGTTCCTGTAAGATTGTTGCCTGCCAGCTTCCAGTTTCCTGTTTGTGCCATTAATGTTTTGCCGCTTAATAATGCAGCAACAGAGAAGAGTAAAACTTTTTTCTTGTTCATGATTGTTTATTTTTTGGAGTGATAAAAAACAGTTTTTCAACATGCACGCAATAGCAGCATACATATTTGTATTACTGTGGCAATAATGGTGTTATGGAAAAGAATTAATTCAACTTTTAAGAAAAAAATGCAAGCAGAATAGTGGTGATTTGTTTTTCATGTTATGCCGGTTATTTTTTGCACCACAAATTTTGATGGAAATGTTTTACAAGAATATTCCCGATTGTGTGGAAACTATGTAACCGCTTTTGGTGAGATGTGATTTAGCCACAAGAAACAAAAACACGAAGCCGGTATACAAGGTGTCGTTTCGTTTGAAACGTTTGGCACTTATACTTAGAATGTAAACCGCTTCACCAGTGAATGAGTAACGCTTTGTTGAAAGAAGAACAAGACGTACAAAAGTGCGACGCAAGAAAAGTTAAATAGTAGTAATGCAGATTGGTTCATAAAATATATTATCTCATTACATACTTTCAAACGCTATATACTTTACATATATTCCACATACTTTATCTTTATACATTTAACACTTTGCGCACCTATGCCTGCAATTACACCATTGGGAGACAGTGCAATTACCATTACGTTTGGTGATACAATTGACGAAAACACAAATAAACAAGTGCTCGGTGCTTTTAATTATCTGAAAGAAAAAAATATTGCCGGTGTAAAAGACATCATTCCTGCTTATGCTTCGCTTACTGTTGTGTATGATATAATGACCATTCTTGAAAACAACGTTTGCATTTCTGCTTACGATTTTATGCGTACGGAAATGGAAAGTGCGTTGCAAAATTTTCGTTCGGGAATCACCGAAGAATCAAAGCTGATACGTATTCCGGTGTGTTATCATGTTTCGTTGGGAACAGATTTGGAAGAGATGTCTGCGCAAAAAAATATCAGCATTGAAGAGATTATCCGTTTACATTCTTCTGCAACATATCGTGTGTATATGATTGGTTTTTTGCCGGGCTTTGCATATATGGGAAAAGTTGATGAGCGCATTGCAATAAAAAGAAAAGCGTCGCCAAAAAATGTTGTTGCAGGAAGTGTTGGTATTGCAGAACTTCAAACAGGTATTTATCCTTTTGATTCGCCGGGTGGCTGGAACATTGTTGGACAAACACCTATGCCTTTGTTCAGCAAAAATTTTATCGAGCCATGTTTGTTATGTCCGGGCAACACAGTAAAATTTGAACCGATAACTTTAAAAGAGTTCTACGAACTTAAATAATATCAATGGGTGTGCGCGTTATAAAAGCGGGAATACTCGATACAGTACAAGATGCAGGTCGCTATGGCTATCAGCATCTTGGTATAAATCCATGCGGAGCAATGGATGAAGTTGCCATGAGTGTTGCCAATATGCTTGCAGGCAATAACAGAAATGAAGCTGTTATTGAACTGCATTATCCTGCTTCTTCTTTTTTGTTTGGTGAAGATTGTGTTATTGCTTTGTCCGGCGCAGATTTTTGTGCAACAATAAATGATGAACTTGCCCCGATAAATACGTCTCTTCTTGTATCAAAGCATTCCACGCTTCAGTTTACACATTTTAAAAACGGTGAAAGATGTTATCTCGCAGTTCATGGCGGATGGGATGTTGAAGAATGGTTGAATAGTTGCAGCACTCATTTAAAAGCAGCCGTAGGGGGATATAACGGAAGAAGTTTAAAAAAAGATGATATGTTGATAGTCCATTCTTTGCGGTCGTTTTTTCCAAAACTTGGTGCACAAAGTTTTGTTGCTACGGATATAAGAGCAAATGTTTCCGAATTATACAACAGCAATAACAGCATACGCTGCATAAGAGGAAGTGAATATTGCATGTTAAGCAACGATGCAAAAAAAAAATTTGAAACGCTGCCTTTTAAAATATCAGTGCATAGCGACAGAATGGGTTATGGTTTGAGCGGTGAAAATTTATCTTTCGACGATGAGCGATTACTATCATCCGCTGTAACAAAAGGAACTGTGCAGCTATTGCCGTCCGGACAAATGATTATTCTTATGGCAGATCATCAAACAACCGGCGGCTATCCAAAAATTGCTCATGTAATAAGCGCAGATACTCCAACACTTGCTCAAAAAAAACCAAATGAGGCAATACATTTTCAATTTGTTACCGTTAAAGAAGCAGAAGATTTGTATATGCGGCAACAACAATATTTTCAGCAGTTGGAAGATGAAATAAGTTTACAGCTAAAGCAATTTTTCAATAATGGCAACTATTGATCTTAATTGTGATATGGGCGAAGGCATGCCTTTCGACGAACAAATTTTTCCTTACATATCATCGGCGAATATTGCATGCGGTTATCATGCCGGCGGAGAAGATATAATGAGAAGAACTGTTGAACTTGCGTTGCAACATAATGTTTCCATTGGTGCACACCCGGGTTTTGCAGATAAAGAAAATTTTGGAAGAAAGGAAATCTATATGGCTGATGAAAATTATTACAATATTATCATAGAGCAATTAACCGCTTTAAAAAAAATAACCGATGCATATAATACAATCATTCATCATGTAAAACCACATGGCGCGTTGTATACCATGGCTGCAAAAAATAAAACACTTGCAACAATAATAGCATATGCAATAAAAGATTTCGATGATACACTTATTCTTTATGGATTAAGTGGAAGTTATTTAATAAGCGAAGCAAAAGCATTAAATCTACAAACTTTCAGCGAAGTATTTGCAGACAGAACCTACCAGGACGATGCAACACTTACTCCCCGTGCGCAATTGAATGCGTTAATCGAAGACGAAAATATTTCTGTACAACAAGTATTGCAAATGATACAACACGGTACTGTTATATCTGTCAACAATAAAACGATTCCGATCATCGCTGAAACCATTTGCATTCACGGCGATAATGAATTTGCTGCAGCATTTGCAAAAAATATTTATCATACGCTTAAACAAAACAAGATTGAAATTAAAGCCAAATAAATCTTCCTCATCGGGTGGGCAGCTTTTCTCATGACGGGCTGTTGCAGTGAAAGACTTTTTATAAGCTGGAGTTATGAATATCTATTAAACTTCTGTTGCGCACGCTTGTGCTGGTGAAACACGAGCACCGAAGTAGTAAAATACTGTAAGGGCATTTAGTTGAGAACGGAATGAGTAATAACATTTCAAACCAATTTAAACAAACAGAATTCCTGTTATTTTGAAAACTAAAAACGGAAAATCGTGAATGATTTTCCGCTTTCCTGTGGAGAATATCGGAGTCGAACCGACGACCTCTTGCATGCCATGCAAGCGCTCTAGCCAGCTGAGCTAATTCCCCTTGAAGAATTGCAAAAATAGTGTGGTGTTGTGTATCATCAAAACCAAAATGGCGTAGTTTCACTTTTTTATTAGTGCATAACTAAAGCTTGAGAAGTAATATTCAATAACATAAATCAAAACATGCAGTATGAATAATTATTACGACTCAGATGATTTAAAGAAGTTTGGAAATGTGGGAGAATTTCAAAGAAATCTTGCGGATAAATTTTTTACCTATTATAATGAAGTGTTTAAAGACAGCGAATTATCGGCAAAGGAAAAATCGTTGATTGCACTTGCAGTGGCACATGCAGTTCAGTGCCCGTATTGCATTGACGCTTACAGCAGCGACGCTTATGAAAAAGGATGGAGCGAAGCCCAGATGATGGAAGCAGTTCATGTTGCAACAGCTATACGTGGCGGCGCTTCTCTTGTACATGGCGTGCAAATGATGAATAAAGTAAAGGAGATAGCGATGTAAAAAAGCTGCGAGCGGTGAGTTGCAAGTTGCAGGCATCTTCAAATTAGCACATTTTCAAATCATCACATTAATGTATTCATTGAAGAAACAGGGAAGTAAATTGGCAGATGCAAATTGTCAATTGAATATTTTAGAACATGTTGATAGTGCCTACAGGCTTGTACCGTTTCAACAGAAGTTGCAGAATATTGGTTTGCACCCGTTGAAACCAACGGTTATTGAAACCTTGCAAGTGAACGTTGGCAAAATGTGTAATCAAACATGCAAGCATTGTCATGTAGATGCAGGACCTGATAGAACGGAGATTATGACTCAAGAAACAATGCAGCAATGTTTGCGAGCATTGCAAAAAAATCCTTCTTTAAAAATTGTTGATATTACCGGCGGCGCTCCCGAAATGAATCCGCATTTTCGCTGGTTCGTTGAAGAAATAAAAAAACTACACAGGCACGTAATAGTGCGTTGTAATCTCACCATTATTCTTTCCAATAAAAAATATTTCGATCTTCCTCATTTTTATAAACAGCATAAAGTAGAAGTAATTTCTTCGCTTCCCTTTTATACACAAGACCGCACCGACAGACAGCGGGGAGAAGGTGTATTTGAAAAGAGTATCAGAGCACTGCAATTACTGAATGAAGTTGGCTATGGCAAAGAAACTTCTTTACTGCTGAATTTAGTATATAATGCTGCAGGCGCTTTTTTGCCGCCATCCCAAGCATCATTGGAAAAAGAATACAAGCAAGCGCTGAAAGAAAAATATAACATTGAGTTTAATAATTTATATACAATTACAAATATGCCCATCAACCGTTATCTCGAATATTTGTTAAACAGTGGCAACTATGAAAAATACATGGAGAAACTGGTGAACGCATTTAATCCTTCCGCCGCAGCAAATGTTATGTGCAGAAACTTGATTTCAGTAGGATGGGATGGCTACTTGTATGATTGTGATTTTAATCAAATGCTTCAACTGAAAGTAAATTGTAACAGTAAACATATTTCAAATTTCAGCAAGGATGAATTGAGTAAAAGGGAAATTGTTATTGCCCAGCATTGTTATGGCTGTACAGCAGGGGCAGGCTCAAGTTGCGGCGGCGCAGTTGTTTAAAAGAAAAAAACATGGATGAATTTATTAAAGCCAAAGATTTTTTAATCGAGCGAAAAGTTACACAACCTGAAATAGGTATTGTCTTAGGAACAGGATTGCATCAATTGCTTGGTTACACAGATATAAGACAAACCATTCCCTATGCCGAAATACCCGGCTTTCCTGTTTCAACGGTAGAGTTTCACAAAGGCAATTTAATTTATGGCACTGTAGGAAATAAAAACGTTCTCATTATGCAGGGACGTTTTCATGCGTATGAAGGTTATACGCTACAGCAAATTGTTTTTCCAATAAGAATTATGAAACTTTTGGGCGTTCAACATCTTTTTTTATCTAATGCTGCCGGCGGTATTAATCTTAATTTTAAAAAAGGCGATTTGGTTTTGATTGATGATCATATAAATCTTTTAAACGGTAATCCATTAACAGGTAAGAATTATGATGAATTTGGTTCACGATTTCCCGATATGAGTGAGCCTTATGATGTGCAGTTAAAAAAAATTGCGCAGCAAAAAGCGCAGGAATTAAGTATTGAATTAAAGAAAGGTGTTTATGCTGCGGTGCAAGGTCCTAATCTTGAAACAAAAGCTGAATATCGCTACTTAAAAGTTATTGGTGCAGATATGGTGGGCATGTCAACTGTTCCGGAAGTAATTGCAGCGGTTCACATGAAGTTGCCTTGCGTTGCCGTTTCTGTTATTACAGATGAATGCGATCCGGATAATTTAAAACCGGTAAACATCTCCGAAATTATTGAGGTGGCAGGCAAAGCAGATGGTCACTTAAGTAAATTGTTTCATGAAATCATCAAAGCTGTATGAATTATCAAAATGCTTTAATCATTTTCATTAAGAATCTTGTTCAGGGCAAGGTAAAAACAAGACTTGCAGCAAAGCTTGGTGATGATAAAGCCTTTGAAATTTACCAAATGCTTTTGGCGCATACATTTAATATTACTAATTCATTGAATTGCGATAAATATGTCTTCTACTCAGATTTTATAGAGCAACACGATGATTGGTCCAAGCATGGTTATACACAAATTTTACAAAGAGGTAACTCACTTGGAAAGCGAATGCAAAATGCTTTTTCTCAATTGGTTGAATGTAATAATTCTTTCGATAGAAATTATGACCGCGCTGTAATAGTGGGCAGTGATTGCGCAGAGCTGCAGTCTTTCATAATTGAAGATGCGTTTAAGGCATTGAATAAGGTTGATGTTGTAGTTGGTCCTGCAAGTGATGGCGGATATTATTTGCTTGGTCTAAAAAAAATGTACGAAGATTTATTCCGCGATATTAGATGGAGCACATCAACTGTGTTAAATGAAACACTTGCTGTTTGCGCAGCCAAAGGATTATCGGTTCATCTGTTGCCAATATTGAATGATATAGATGAAGAAGATGACTGGATAAAATTTCTTGAACAGCAATCCATATCGCATGAAAAATAATTATACTCTCATTTTTGTGTATAATGAAGAGACTGATGTTTTCAGTACTGTTTCGGGTTATTTACACAAAATGTTTTCACCCCAAACTTACCATTGCAATTTGTGTAAGATTACACACCACAATTTTGGCATGAAAAAAGAGTGGAAATCATTTGTACAACAGTTGCCTTTTAAGTTAGAATTTCTAAATAAGGATCAGTTTTTACAGAGGTATAAAAATTCAATTACAGAATTTCCGGCCATTCTTCTTAAAGAAAAGCATCGGCTGCACTTAATTGCTGCTGCCTTCGAAATTAATGTGCAGAAATCAACAAGTGATTTAAAAAGGCTATTGTTATCCAAGCTTTCAATATATGATAAGCGTGATTATTCCAACATACAATGAAGAGCAGCAGATTGAAAAAACAATTTGCCTTATGAGGGATAATGATGACAATAATTTAGTTGCTGAAATTATTATTGTTGACGGCGGCAGTATTGATGATACTGTTGCCCTCGCAACGCAATGCGGGGCAAAGACAATATGCAGTACACGTAAAGGCAGAGCAGTGCAAATGAATAGAGGTGCATCTGCTGCCAAACAACAAATTCTTTATTTTCTGCATGCAGATAGCATCCCACCCAAAGGCTTTGCAACAAAAATTTTAAATGCATATAACGAGGGAGCTAAGAGCGGATGCTTTCGTCTTGCATTCGACTACGATCACTGGTTTTTAAAAGCCAATGCATGGTTTACAAGGTTTAATATAAATGCGGTTCGTTTTGGCGACCAAAGTTTATTTGTATCAAAAGATGTTTTTGAAAAAGCAGGCGGTTTTAAAGAAGATTTATTGATGATGGAAGATCAGGAAATTATCCATCGCTTGAAAAGGTATGGAAAGTTTAAAGTACTGAACGATGCTGTTATTACATCTGCAAGAAAGTATTTGGATAATGGCGTGTATAGAATGCAGATAATTTTTTATCGTATATGGGTAATGTATTATTTAGGCTACTCACAAGGACAACTGTTAAAAGTGCACAGAAAGTTGATAAGAAAACATAAATTGTAAAGTTTACTCGAAAGTCTAAAAGCGGAATACTTAAAAAAAGACATCCAAGATCCATTGCATTAACACATTAATCAACAACTCAAGTGTACAGCAAAAAGATATGAAAACCCGAAAGCTATTCTGCATTTATTTATAAACTATAAGACCAGATATTTTAACTCGTAACAAAAAAAACTTCGTATTGTGACGACGTGCAAATATTACTCCACCGGAATTAATAGTTGGTCAACTAAAATTAGACCCACGAATTTATTTATAAATGAGATAATCATTAACATAACAGTACTATTGGAAAAATGAATCATGTTACTCATGAAATCTAACGAACTTAATTCAAACATCAATGCTTTATTAAAACAGGGAACTGTAGTAGTTGCACACCCATTAGCGCTAACGGAGAATTTAAAAATAGATGAAGAGCGGCAAAGACTACTTACAAATTATTATATCGCTGCGGGAGTTGGTGGTGTTGCAGTTGCAGTTCATACAACACAATTTGAGATAAGAAAACCAGGAATAGATCTTTTAGAACCTGTATTACAAATAGCAACAGAAGAAATTGAAACGGCAAATCTTAATCGTCCCTTTATAAAAGTTGCCGGAATTTGCGGACCAACTTTAAATGCAGCAAGAGAAGCCGAACTGGCTGTGAAATATGGTTATCATTTTGGGCTTTTAAGTATGGGTGGGCTAAATAATTATTCAAATACAGAACTTATAAAACACGCACGAGCTATTGCAGAAATAATTCCTGTATTCGGATTTTATCTTCAGCCGGCAGCAGGAGGTCGTTTACTAAGCTATGAATTTTGGCGCGACTTTGCTGAAATACCTAATGTGCATGCCATAAAGGTTGCGGCATTTAACAGATATCAAACGCTTGACGTGGTAAGAGCGATTTGCAATTCTTCAAGAAGTGATGAAATTGCTTTGTACACAGGCAACGATGATAATATAGTCGCAGATTTGCTTACTCCTTATCAATTCACAATAAATGGAGAGAAAGTGGAAAAAAGATTTGTTGGTGGATTGCTTGGTCATTGGGCTGTATGGACAAAAAAAGCAGTAGAACTTTTTAGTGATATCAAGCAATACATTGAGAATAATTATTCAGGAGTTAAAGAATTATTGAGTGCGGGCATTAAAGTAACAGACATGAATGCAGCCATCTTTGATGCTAAAAATAATTACAAAGGATGCATTGCAGGTATTCATGAAGTATTGCGCCGTCAAGGACTGTTGAAGGGCATTTGGTGTTTAAGCCCGGAAGAAAAACTTTCTGCAGGACAGGTGGAAGAGATTGACAGAATTTATAAAAGCTACCCAGATTTTATTGATGACGAATTTGTAAAAAGATTCTTAGAAGGTAAAGGTTTTTATTGATGTTTTTGATAAAAGAAAGGCTGCATAAAATGTTTCATTTTTTTCTGCAGCCCTTATACACGGCACTAACCCTTTATGTAGCTTGCTGCTTCTTCCATTTCACCATCATAAATTCTTATTGTTTTAAGATGAGTTTCGTTCTGCAGGTAAACAAGGTAAACAGTTTGTAAATTAAAATTCACTTCTGTTATGAGTGAAATTGTGTAATCACAGTAGCTGCGTTTTACCATAGCTCTGATATCAAATGGTAATTTCTTGTCGTGATAATAACGTATAGTATAATTCCAGTTTCCTTTGCCGTTATATGCTACCACCGTTTTAACGTCATCTTCTGTAAAGTGAGCCACATAGCCGCCATCGAGTGTTTTACTCCAATCTGCATTTGATACTTTGTTAAATGTTTTTTGAAAGTTCTTTAATGCCCGTGCATTGATAGTGTTTGAAGCATCATTATTTTTTCCGCCATCATCAATTGTTGAAGTGTTTACTCCGAAGTTTGATTTACCGATTGCTGTTTGTGCATTCGCATTGCTCAGGATCGTCAATGAAGCAATCGCCACAGTTGCGAAAGCTTTTAAAGTGTTTTTCATTTTCATTTTTTGTTTTGTTTGTTGATGTTTATTTGTTTGATTTAAAAAGTGATGAAATTTATTTTTTATGATATCCCATTTCTATAGAGGCTTCTTTGAATCCGTCTGAAACCGCTTCTGAAAAAATGGAGGGGCGACTTTTCTTTTTGAGAAGAAAATTCATTATTGATTTTATCAATTTCATTTTATGATTAGTTTCTAAAAAAGTGGTGTTTCTCATAGCGCCAGCAACGGGATAGATAATTATCACGAGATTTATTTTACAACCGTAACCCGAAGGAAAGTTGCCGGAATAGAAGTTGTATTTTTTGCAGTACTTGTATTTTGACTCTTGAACAAAACTTCAAGTTCATGCTGTAACTCTGCATCCTTTCCATTCTTCTCCGCTGCTTCAAAAGCATTCATGGTAGGGCCGTAATACTTTCTGAAATTGCTTACAAATTCTTCCGGCGAATATGGAGCATTAAAAACAAAAGTATCTTTCACGAAAGAAATACATTCTTTTGAAATACCTGCTTTACCAAAACGTTCAATAACGTGACTCTCTACACCCCATAACATCGGACTGATGAATCCTTCAGGAGGCGGTGGTGTGTATGCCGAACTTATCTTTAATATTTGTGCTACAAGTGTAGGATCACCAGGTATCCAGTTACCCATTACTATTCTTCCTCCACGACGTGTTACACGTACCATTTCCCTCGCAACATCAAATGGTTTGTGTGCGAACATGACGCCGAAGATACTTATCGTAAGGTCGAACGTTTCATCCTTCAACTGATGCAGATCTGTTGCATCGCCTTCCTCAAAAGTGAGATTTGTAAGCCCTTCTTTTTTTGCACGTATGTTTCCTGCCTCAACAAGATTTCTTGCGATATCAACACCTGAAACATCAGCTCCCAGTTTTGCTGCAGGTATCGCTGTAGTGCCATCACCACAACCAAGATCGAGAACCTTGAGACCTTTCTTAATTCCAAGTTTAGCGACCAATTCCGAACCGCTTTCACGCATGGCTTTCGCAATGCGCGTAAAATCACCTTTTTCCCATAATGCTTTGTTTGGATTAATAGTGGTTAATTTTTTATTTTTTAAAGGGCTACTGTTTACCGGATCAATAATTGTTTTTACTTCTGATATTGTATTTACCGGAAATTTTCCCAGCCTTGCGTGTTCTCTTACTACTTCTTCACTCTCTGCTACATGAATACAATATATTTTATCGTTGGTGATAAACGATTGTATCCAGTGATAAGGCTTCCCAAGATTATCCATAACCTCACAATATGTTTGTGAAAGGGCTTGCAGTTCCTCCGGGGAGAGATTTTCCGCTCCGGGCAAATTTCTTTCAACAACAAATTTTTTCATACTAATAGGTTTTTAAATGAGTAATGTGACGCAAAGTTGTAACGATTACTCATCTGTTATCCCAGAGTTATTCCCTATTTAAATATGACCGATTCCCTATTTTATAATTTCAAGGCGGGCGGCTTCGTGCACAGCTTTTGCACGGGAGTTTACATCGAGTTTAAAATATATGGCAGAGATGTGATGGTCAACTGTTTTTGGAGATATAAAAAGCTTGTCTGCAATTTCTTTATTCTGCAAGCCTTCTTTCAGTAATTGTAAAACATCTATCTCACGTATTGTAAGATTAGCGGGATTGGATTTGGTTGATTTTCTTAAACCACGCGGAATACTTTTAATACCTGAAGCACGCATTTCAAACTTCATTTTTTCATAGATAGCATCAGCGCCAAGATTATGAATAATTTCTATCGCCTGTTTTTTATCGGCTTCACTTCCTTCAAATAATGCAACCGCCTGCTCATAAGGGCATCCTAATTGCTTCCATAAGGCTGCTGCTTTCAAAGCCTTTACTTTTGTGTGTATGTTATATCCTTCATAGAATTCTTTAAGATGTATAGGTTGTTTTCTTGCTTTTAGCACCCAATATGCAAATTCACTGTTGTCGTAAATATTGCCCATCTGTTCAACCGTATCTATTGTACAATTCAAATCTTCATTATCAACGAAATTTTTTCCTGTTATCCACTCATATTCTAAAAAGGCTACGAGTGCAGGAATAATTCTTTGCAGTTCCTTTGTTTCAAAAGCTATATCACGTGCCTCAGTTAACAGTGGAAGAACTGCAGTGTCGCCTCGTCGCATTTTTATTGTTGCAGCGACTGTAAGTGCTCCAATTTTAGCAACAGGAGATTGATCTTCTCTTCTGATAAGATTGTTTGCAATTTCCAAAGCATTGTTCCAGTCTCCTGTTTTTAAATCTATCCGCGCCTTATCTGATAACATATATCCCGTCCATGAATCGAGGTCTCTTTCTTCGCAATATTGAAGACCGGTTTCTAAAATCTTTTTTGCAAACTCATAATCCTTCATTGCAATAGCACTGCTTCCTAAATTTGTATAGGCTCGTGCCGCATGTTCATGAAAAGAATTTTTTAAAGCAATATCAAGGCTTTGCTGCAAGAGGGCAATTCCCTGTTGCTTTGATGACGGAATTCTCATTTGCACATCACCAACATTATTCAAAGCATGGCAAAGAATTTCTTCATCCCCCAATTCTTTCGCCATTGCTATTGCCTGCTCGCCCCAAAAAATACATTTTGCCGAATGATCGGAAAGCATTTCCAAATGCGACATGTTACTAAATGCCATTGCCTTTGCTTTTGAAACAGGTTGATTAGCCAACAACTCAATTGCTTCATTAGCATAAGTTTCAGCCGTTCCTCTGTTTCCGTTAAACCACCAAAGCCTCGATAAAAATCGCATGGAATTACAGATCTTTTCAACCTCATTTTTTTTCTTTAAAAGATTCAATGATTTTTCTGCATACATGACCGCTTCTTTCACCTGGTTTGTTAAGTAACATTCATACGCATACGACTCATAAAACTGAATAAGTGTATCTCTGTCCTTTCCTTGATAATATTCTATTGCGGTGAAATATAATTTAGATGCTTCTATATGAGCACCAACCGAGGCAGCTTGCCTCGCTGCTATCGGCGCATATTCAACAACCAAATCATACTCATTCGCATTTTTTGCGTGATGAATAATTCTTTCAATCTGATGATTCTTTTCAAAGCTGTCTTTGAACATCTCGAGAATCTTTTTATTGAGCATCACTCTTAACAAAGGCGACAAGGAATCTTCAATAGTTCTTCTGTATAATTCATGTTTGAAAAATATTGTCTTGTCTTTTTCAATCAATATTTTTAGATCAAGACAATTTCCAACTGCAAAAGCATAAAACGGTTCCATTTTTTCAAGATAGCTGATCTCGAAACCGGTTGGCAGCACAGATAAAACTTGCCAAACCTCTTTTGTTTTTCCGTCAACTCTGTTATAGACAGATAAAATGGAATCTTTAATATTATCAGGCACACCCAAACTATAATTTGCCAATATTTCGTTTACATAAAATGGATTACCGCCCGAAATGCTGTAAACATCTTCACCCTTGTATCCTTTTTCTTCTGCCATTTTTTCAACTGCTTCTTTTGACAGAGGAGGTAGTTGCAAACGCATAAATGTACCAGGAATCAATTGCCCTAAAACATTTCGTAAAGGATGTTGAGAATGAATTTCGTTATCGCGGAAAGTAAGAACAAATAGGCATTGCAATTGAGTGATGCGCCTTGCAAGAAATTTTATAAAATCAAGCGTAGCGTCATCTGACCAATGTATATCTTCAAATATAAGGACACTTATTCTCTCTTTATTTTTCAGCTTATAAAAAAGCTGTGCAAAAAAAGCTGTTCTGTCAATAGTGCCATTGCTATACTCTGGCAATTTATTTTGAAGTTGCAGAAGTATATCGTACACTGGCGCCAGCGGACGTGGAGCAAATAACGCATCACATGTTCCCTGATATATATCGCATTTGTTTTTTACTTCTTTACAAAAAGTTTTTACCAGCGAGGTTTTACCAATACCTGCTTCTCCGGCAATAAAAACACAATGCCCCTCGCCTGTGTCTGTTTCCTGAAATGCTTTTTGCAATAATGCTAAAAATTCGTCTCTCTCAATCAGCTCCATAATTCTTGTTTATAAAATGAGAGGGGATTTTTAAAATAAGGCAAACACCCTATATGCAGTCACAAAATTGAATTTTCCTGTTGCAGCTAATTCATTTTCAAAATTAAAGCAAAAATTATTTGAACATGAAGAAACCGTTAGTTGCTATTTGCTCCCTTTATAATAACGATAATTGATTTTTTTGAACCAACTGTATTATTTCTGTTAAGCGTTCGTTGCGTCGTCGCAGACCCCGCGTTAGGTTTTGAGCGCTGCATCGGGGCACTCTTTAGCGTTTTGATTTTTCTTCAGCAAAATATTCAACTGACAGAACACCATTCTGCGCAGAGCGCAACCCCCGCCCAATTCAGCATGTTTGCTTACGCAATGTTGCAACCCGTAACAACACTCTGTCGCAGTATCACAATTTTCTCTGTTTGCCTGTTTCCTTTTTCATCAATTACTGTAAGGAAGTAGGTTCCGTTGACAATATTTGCAACATCAAATTGGTGCCGGATATATTTGGGTAAGGCCTGCAGACGGCGTTGGAGGGTTGGAGTACAGGTTGACTCTTAACCATGTCTGGGGGTGAAGTTTGCGTATCATTGCGAGCCGTAGCTAATTGAATAAAAATAAATTTAAATACCAATTAGCTAAAATAAAAATCCTGATAATTTATATTATCAGGAAGTTATTTGTGCCCAGAACAGGAATCGAACCTGCACATCCTTGCGGACACCAGATTTTGAGTCTGACGCGTCTACCAATTCCGCCATCTGGGCTTGCGGGCTGCAAATATAAGCGCATCAATAAACCTGTCAAAATAGAAAAGAATTTTATTTCTGCTTACTTGCAGCAACTCTTTTTAGGAATAATAATATTACGTAGAACAGTCAGCATTTTCGTTATTAAGTTCATACTATTTTGAGTTGATACAATTCAAATAAGCATATGCCTCTAACTTTCAATTTACGACCTGCAACTTAAAATATTCCTTTTACTTTGCACCGCAAATTTAATTGATATGATCGCGATAGGTCTGATTAAGGAAGGAAAAGTTCCCAACGATAACAGGGTTGCACTTACACCTGCTCAATGCAAATGGCTCTTAAAAAATATCGAGGGTTGCACAATTAAAGTTCAACATTCTGATACGCGTTGCTTCACAGATGCGGAGTACTTGCAAGCGGGGATTGAAGTTACACACGATCTAAGCAGTTGCAATATTTTACTGGGCATAAAAGAAGTGCCTGTTGATATGCTCATCCCAAACAAGACCTACCTTTTTTTTTCTCACACAAAAAAGAAACAAGCCTACAATCAAAAGCTAATGCATGCGATGGTAGAGAAGAACATTACGCTTATTGATTATGAATGTTTAGAACATGAAGACGGGCAACGCATTATTGGCTTTGGATTTTTTGCGGGTGTTGTCGGGGCGCACAACGGCATGATGGCTTATGGCAACAGAACAAAACAATTTCATTTGGGCAGAGTGTATAAACACAGAGATTACCGCGAACTGATACACACTTATTTTGGTTTAAAACTTCCCAACATAAAAATTGTTGTTACCGGCAGTGGTCGTGTAGCACATGGCATTCTTGAAATCATGAATCTGATGGGTGTAACAGAAGTTGAGCCTGATGAATATCTTGAAAGAAAATTTAGCTATCCTGTCTATGTTCAATTAAAGGGTCATGACCTTTATACCCACAAAGAGCTAAGAACATATAAGCGTGAACATTTCCATGAGCACCCCGAACAATATAGAACCCGTTTTCTGCCTTATACACGCACCACCGATATTTTGATGAATGGCGTTTATTGGGATAAAAATATTCCGCGCCTATTCGAGAAGGAAGATATTACTGAGAACTTTTGTATTCAAACCATTGCCGATATTACCGACGATGCAGGCGGATCTGTTCCTGTAAATCTTGGCGATCAAACGATGGAAGATCCCATCTATGGTGTTGATAAAAAAACTTTTGAAAAAACAACACCTTATTTGCCCGGCAGTATTGATATAATGGCCGTTGGCAATTTACCAAACGAACTTCCGCGTGATGCAAGCCGTTATTTCGGAGAACAGCTTATAAAATTTGTGTTGCCCGATTTGTTGAATAATCATAATGAAATTATCAATCGAGCAACAATATTAAGAGATGGAAAACTTACGGAGCATTATAGTTATTTAAGTGATTATGCTTATAAATGATATTGATTGCAGATTTTTTTGGACAAACTATATATCTTAACTCATCGTCTGTTGTGTCACTCACTTCATCGTTCTGAATTTTATTCGTCAAGATTTTCGCGGTCACAACGAGAAAATCTATGCACAATTATCAAGGCTCAAAAGATGGAATAAAATTTTTTTCCCCCTTCCCTCATTAAATCAGCGTCATCCCTTATATTCACCCCTCGTAACCAAAAAACAACCTTGTTATATGAATGTTCTTCATTCCTACGATTACATTGTCTTTCTGTTTTATTTTATTGTCGTTGCAGTATATGGCTGGTGGGTGTATAAAAGAAAAAGAGCAAAACAAACAACCACTTCAGATTATTTTCTTGCCGAGGGCGCATTAACATGGTGGGCAATTGGTGCATCACTAATCGCATCAAATATTTCTGCCGAACAATTCATAGGCATGAGCGGCTCAGGTTTTAAAATCGGACTTGGCATCGCCAGTTATGAATGGATGGCAGCAGCAACGCTCCTGATTGTCGCGATATTTTTTATGCCTGTTTATTTAAAGAACAAGATATTCACCATGCCGCAGTTTCTTAATCAGCGCTACAACTCAACAGTCGCAATGATTATGGCTGTGTTTTGGTTGTTACTGTATGTTGTGGTTAATCTTACTTCTATTCTTTATCTCGGTGCACTGGCTGTAAGCAGTATTTCAGGGTTCAACTTTACTGCATGCATGTTGGGGCTTGCAATATTCGCGGTGATTATTACGCTCGGCGGTATGAAGGTGATAGGTTATACCGATGTAATACAAGTATTCTTTCTTGTGATTGGCGGGTTGGCAACTACGTATCTTGCTTTGAACCTTGTTTCGGAACATTTTGGTACAACAGGTGTGTTTAATGGTTTTAAATTATTGGAGCAACAAGCCGATAAACATTTCCACATGATTGTTGAACGCGATGATCCAAATTATTTTGATTTACCCGGTCTATCTGTTTTGATTGGTGGCTTATGGATTGCCAATTTGAATTACTGGGGATGTAATCAATATATAACGCAACGTGCATTGGGAGCAAATCTTAAGACTGCACGTGGTGGACTTTTATTCGCTGCGTTCTTAAAATTATTGATGCCTGTAATTGTAGTGCTGCCGGGCATTGCAGCGTTTGTATTGCATCAGCAAGGAAATTTTCAAACAGAAATGATGCAAAGCAATGAATTAAATCCTGATAGAGCTTATCCTGTATTGCTCAACATTTTGCCAGAAGGTTTAAAAGGTCTTGCATTTGCTGCATTAACTGCGGCTGTTGTTGCATCACTTGCCGGCAAAGCAAACAGTATTTCAACCATCTTCACACTCGATATTTATAAAAAGAGATTGCATCCTGAAGCAAGTGAAAGGAAACTTGTATGGATAGGAAGAGTAACAATTGTAATTGCGATGATTCTCGCTATCATCATTTCGCCATTTCTCGGTATTGATAAAAAAGGTGGCTTTCAATACATACAGGAATACACAGGCTTTGTTTCTCCCGGCATCTTTGCAATGTTCATTCTTGGATTCTTTTGGAAAAAAACTACATCGCATGCTGCATTATTTGCAACCATTGCAGGCTTTATAATTTCTGTAATTCTTAAATTTCTTCCTGCTTATGCCGATCTTTCTTTTCTTGCGCCTATTGGTTTTTCAAAAGCGAATAGTGCAGGTGTTTACGAAATTCCGTTTATGGATAGAATGGCAATAACATTTGTTTTATGTGTGATTGGCATGTACATCATCAGCATGTGGGAAAACAGGAAAGGCATAATACCGCATGGCCTCGAAGTGGATGCAAAAATGTTTAAGCCTTCTCCCGGTTTTACGGTGGGTGCATTGATTGTTGTCGGCATTCTTGTTGCATTATATGCTGCTTACTGGTAGCAGATATTTTCTGTCTTAATTTTTCTGCTGTGCGAAGTCTCCGGACTTCGCACAGTTTTAGTTTTTTATAGTCTGCGACTATACTAATTGCTATAAAAATTTGCTTTTTATCGGATAATTATTTATTGACTGCCTGTTGATTTTTTGTTAAATCAACTTCTTCTGCGCAATTGCAACACAGTAATTGCATTGCTTTATATTATATGTTCTAATTTGCTTCGTTGAGTTGAAATGTGTGTTGTGATTTGCCACTGAAGACACAGAAACACAGAAAGAAATTTTTTGAAGTGTTAGATAAACAGTTATGACAATGAATTGACGGTATGCACGTGAGAGATTTTAGAGATCTGATTTATTAAGTTTAGCTCCGTAGGAGCGACATATCGGTAGAAAACAACGGCATACAATTTCAATAAGCTCCGTAGGAGCGAAATATTCTTCTTTGAATTGCGTGATGTAATAAAACAGATGAGCATCGGATATCACATCAATCAAAAAGAAGAAATTCAAAACACAAAAGCAACAGCGAGAATTGCTCAATAAAGAACAGAACGTAAAAGTGTGCCCCGATGCAGCGCACAAAAACCTAACTCGGGGTCTGCGACGACGCAACAGAGCTTAATAACAGTAATGAAGATGGGCTCAAAAAAAAGAAACACAAAATCCAAAAATCAAAAATCAAATTATGTCTTTAGCAACTATACTTTGGGTAGATGATGAAATAGAAAGCCTCCAATCACAGAAAATGTTTCTTGAAAATAAAGGTTATGAAGTGCAGACTTTAACCAACGGTTTTGAAGCAATTGATTTTGTGAAAGAGCATGCCGTGGACGTTGTACTGCTCGATGAAACAATGCCAGGCATTACCGGGCTTGAGACATTGCAAAAAATTAAAGAAGTGAATAATCAGGTGCCTGTAGTTCTGATAACAAAAAACGAAACCGAAAACCTGATGGATGAAGCGATCGGCAGCCAGATAACTGATTATTTGATAAAGCCGGTGAACCCGAATCAGGTGTTGCTTAGTCTGAAAAAAATCATTGACAATAAAAGACTCGTCTCCGAAAAAACGAACACAGCATATCAGCAACAGTTCCGCAATCTTTTTATGGCACTTAACAGCAACCCTGATTACAATGAGTGGATGGACATTTACAAGAAACTTATTTATTGGGAACTTGAAATGGAAAAGAGCGACAGCCCCGAAATGCGTGAAATATTGCAATCACAAAAGCAGGAAGCCAATACAGAATTTTTCAAATTCATTTCAAAAAACTATGCATCGTGGATAAAAGGGAAAGGCGATGCCCCCGTGATGAGCCACAATCTTTTTAAACAAAAAATATTGCCCAGCGTTGAAAAAGGTACGCCGACTTTTTTTGTGCTGATTGATAATCTTCGTTACGATCAATGGAAAACCATTCAACCCATTTTTGCCGAAAGTTTTCGCATTGTTGAAGAAGAAACTTTTTACAGCATTTTACCGACAGCCACACAATACAGCCGCAACGCAATTTTCGCAGGCATGCTTCCTGTTGAAATAGAAAAATGTTTTCCGGCACAATGGAAAAACGATGATGAAGAGGGAGGAAAAAATTTATTTGAAGAAGAATTTTTCAAAGGTCAGTTAAAGCGCTTAAGAAGAGAAGACATAAAATATAATTACACAAAAATTTTGAATCACAATGATGGTCAGCAGTTGGTAAATAACATTCATAATTTGCTCAACAACGATCTCAATATTATCATCTACAATTTTGTTGATATGCTTAGCCATGCAAGAACGGAGATGGAAGTACTGAAAGAACTTGCAGCAGATGAAATAAGTTACAGAAGCATTACACGCAGTTGGTTTGAGCATAGTCCGTTGCATCAGGCGTTAAAGAAAATTGCCGATAAAAAAATAAATCTCATCATGGCAACCGATCATGGAAGTGTGAGGGTAAAAACGCCATATAAAGTTATCGGTGATAAACAAACTACAGCGAATCTTCGCTACAAACATGGCCGCAATCTTAACTATGAACCCCGCGATGTACTTGCTTTCCGTGATCCACGCGAAGCAGGTTTACCTGTGCCCACTGTAAATTCGTCTTTCATTTTTGCAAAAGAAGAAAGCTTTCTTTGTTATCCCAATAATTACAACTACTACGCAAATTACTATCGCAACACTTTTCAGCACGGCGGTGTAAGTCTGGAAGAAATGATAATACCGGTAGTGAAGATGGTGAACAAAAGTTGATGCGTGATGCGTGTTTTTTTATGAGCCCGGCTGCACTACTGCTATGTGGCTCTTATTGCTTCGTCGCAGACCCCGAGTTAGGTTTGGTGCGCTGCATCGGGGCACTCCTGTACTGAAGAAAAGCTATGAGCGATTAGCTCAAGCTTCGAGTTATAGCTTATTGCTTTAAAGCTCGTGACTTGTTTAAGTGATTCAGAACGATGAAAGTACCTCACCTGAAGAACATAGTTGTAATGAAGCTTGTCATAAAAAAATAATAACTTCATTCTGTGTACCCCAAACAATAATCCCTCAAATTTTTTTATGCCCCACACTCAATCCTTTCAACGCACTATCGGTTTATCAACTGCGATTTCTATAGTGATCAGTGGTGTAATTGGCTCTGGTATCTTTATGCGCCCTGCGGAAATGGCCGGGCTGTTGGGTTCACCGCTGCTGATTTTATTGGTGTGGATTATAGCGGGAATGTTTACGATTTTTAGCATTATGACGCTGGCAGAAATAGGTGCAATGATGCCCGCAACGGGGGGACAATATGTTTTTATGCAACAGATGTATGGCGGGTTTTGGGCATACCTTTACGGATGGGCAAATTTTGCGGTGATTAATACTGCCGGTTCTGCCGGAATTACTTTTATATGCTCGCAATATGCGGAGTATTTTTTTAAGTTACCACGATTCTCGCCGTCTGTTGAAAACTCGGTTGTATTGCATGTTCCGTTAATAGGAGACCTTCTTCCTCTTGAAAATTTCGGTGTAAAAATGCTTACCATTTTATTACTGCTTGTTTTCACACTTATCAGCTATCGCAGCACAAAGCTGGGCGGAATTGTGCAGGTTTTTTTCAGTGCAGCGAAGGTTCTTGCGATCGTTTTGCTGATTGGTGGTTTATTTTTTTCAGGGCAAGGTTCGTTCAGCAATTTTACAACTGATGCTGTTGCAATAAGACCTGAAGGCTTTGCTTTGGTACTTGCCTTAGTAGCTGCATGCAACGGAGCATTGCAGGCATACGATGGTTCTTATATGATCGTTTATATGGCAGGCGAAGTAAAAAACCCTGGAAAAACTTTGCCCCGGAGCTTATTGTTTGGTCTTTTTATTTGTATGGTAATCTATTTGCTTATTATCGCTGCTATGTTGTATATACTTCCGGTTGAATCAATGGCTGTTTCATCGCTTGTGGCAGCAGATGCAGCAAGAACAGCTTTCGGAACAATTGGCGGTGGAATTATTGCTCTCCTTATTTGCCTATCTGTTTTGGGGGTCACTAATGCAAATACATTGAGCGCTTCACGAATTACTTTTGCGATGGCGCAACAAAAAAATTTTTTCGCATTTGCCGGAAAAGTGCATCCAAAATTTAATACGCCGGGAAATGCTTTATGGCTGCATTTTACATTAATGGTGGCGATGGTTCTTAGCGGCTCATTTTATATTCTTGCCGATATGTACGTTTTTATAGTGTGGGTCTTCAATCTCTTGCTGATATACGGCGTATTTATTCTTAGAAAAAAAATGCCTGATGTTCATCGCCCTTATAAAGTATGGGGCTATCCATGGATGCCCGTGCTTGTGCTTTTATTCAATGCATTTTATCTTGTGATAATGTTATACAATGATATTAATAATTACATCACGGGAAAAACACATGTTATCAATTCTGTATTTGGGTTAGTGCTTACTGCTATCGGTATTCCTTTGTATTGGTATTTTAAAAGAAAAAATAACAATAGCAAAGAAATGATATTTATAACACACGAAACAAAAACTATACTGCCCGAAAAAAATAGTTTACATGATTGAGAACCTCTTGCGAAAATATCAAACTACTTTTCATCCCGTTGTTTCTTTTGCTCCAAAGAAGGATAAATTATTACAACTCGATTTTGCTGCAAGCAACAAAACACTTACAAAAGAAATATTTAATAACACAAACAAATTTTCAACGTACATCAATGATAAATTAAAACATGCCAATGCGAAATATGGCATTGGCGGTTACAATGAACATCGCACGGTATATAGCCGAAGTAAACATTTCGGCAACGATGAAGAGGAGCCGCGCCGCTTGCATCTCGGTATAGATATTTGGGGAGAAGCAGGCACACCTGTGTTTGCGCCAATGGGTGGTATGGTGCACAGCTTTGCATTCAATAACAATTTCGGGGATTATGGCGCAACAATTATTCTGTTGCATCAGCTCAATGGCATTGCATTTTATACATTGTACGGTCATGTTTCTTTAAAAGATATTTCTGTTATAACAGAAGGCAGGTATGTTAGCATAGGGCAAGAGATAGCACATTTTGGTTTGCCGCATGAGAACGGACAATGGCCGCCGCATCTCCATTTTCAGGTTATTGCAGATATGGAATTTAAGAAAGGCGATTATCCCGGCGTATGCAAGTACAGTGAACGTGAAAAATATTTACACAACTGTCCCGACCCCGATATTATCTTACAAATGATGTCGTATGCTGTTTGTGAATAGGTGCTATGATTATTTTTGAGGCTCGAATAGTTTATTTTGGAACAGATTCAGGAATTCGTTTTTTGTTTGAGCAATTAGTTTTTATTTTAGCACACTCAAAAACCATAAGTATGGGCAAACAACACTTCGATGAAGACAGCAGCAGAAAATATACACTCACTATTATTCTTTCTTTTGCAGGAATATTTGTTTTTGTGATGCTCATGATGTTGTGGCGTGGTGATTATAAACCCGGTGAAACTTCACCTGTACAGGTTTTGCATGGTCCTGCTGACAGGAAAGTTGATATGAGAAATGAAACTTCTCATGCTGATTCTACCAGTAATGTTAAGTAATTATGCTTTTCAGTTAGCTTATTGTATAAAAAATTACTCTTCTTTTATTCATCGTAAAAATGCTTAGCGAGGCAATACAGTTACAATAACTCTTTTGTATCTTGTTAATGGCGGTGTTCCTTTATCAGTGACTTTTAAAATAAAATGTATGGTTTGTATGCTGTCAACTACAGGCGCAGTAGCAGGTATGCGATATAGATTGGCGGCGTAAGGTTTAAAAGATACATTGCCTGTATATGTGCCGGCTTCTGCATATTGAAACCATAGATAACTCATAGAATCGCCATCAGGATCTGAAGTGCCTTCTGCGCTTAAGTAAAACTGTTCGCCTGATTTTACAGTTAAATGATCACTGTGTGCTAACATTGGAATCGGCGGATGATTACACTCGCTGTATTTTTTTGTTGTCCATTGCATGCGTGCTGCAAAATCGTTTTGAAAATCGGTTCGCCAACGCCATATCGTTTCGCGATTACCTGAGTAAGATTTTTTATCTGCTTCAGAAACTACTGAATCATTTGCATTCGTCCATATAGGTCTTGTTTCGGGCTCATCTTTTGGCCAGTTTTCTCTTTTGAACATGCCTGTATTTGAATCTTCAAATCCGGGAAGATAAAATTCATAACGGCCACCCCAGCCACCAAAATTTGGATGTTCAGGATCGTTCAATCCATTATTGATCAGGTTTAAAAAAGATGGCGTATCGCCTTCCATACCGTAAGCAACATCCGGATACGCCGCACCTAAAGGACCATGACCTTGCTGAATATTTTTCGCAAGCCAATCATTGGAAGTTACTTCTGTATTTGAGCCGGGCATAGGGAACGACATGCCTAACCATGTTGCATGAACATAATTATAACCTGGTGTAACAACATAAAAAATATTTCGGAAATTTTTTCTGATCCATGGTCCGCTATCATCTTGGTCTGAGATGGTATAAACCCTTAGTTTTTTATACAACTTTTCTGCTTCCGCTGATGTCTTTGTACTTTTTATCTTCCATAATGCTTGCGCCAATGTATTAGGTCCGCCCCACACGCAAACCCATAATGGGCGCTCATCAATTTTCTCCAAAACTTTTACGATCCAATCAGAGCCTTCAGAATCTTTGCCCTTACCTACACCGTTCATGCCATACACGGCCAGTCCATTTTTTACAACCGGCTTTAGTTGATCGTAAGACGGATAACCTTTTTCGTGCAGTAATAAATTTGGCTGCACCTTTTTATATGCATCAAGCACTTTCAAAATACTTTCGGGTGCAACTCTTGTTTTTTGATGAATTGAAGTGGTTGCTATCAATCCTTCAACATCCCATTCATTGGAATACAAAAGAAATCGAATTAGCGATTGTGTATCGTCGGGATCAGCTTCAATATCTGTTAATACAAGAACACGTTTTTTTTCTGCTTGTGCAAAACCATTGAACGAAATAAATGAAATGAATAACAGAATTAGAAATGTTGTTTTTAGCTGCCACATCTTTTTAATTTTTTATTGATGTCAACAAAATACACAGAGGCTGTTTGAATTAAATGCTGAAGGTTTGTTTATGAAACCTAATGCTGCCATAAAAATATAATGATAAAGTGATTGCGACGCAAGGGACGATGCCATTAAATTCAAAAGCTGGTATCAATACACAAATAGCAGTTTTATTGAATAGTATTGTGTATCTGCGGTTTTTGCTCAACATCGGTATTATCCATCCTGAACTAAATACACCTAAATGAAAAAACATGCATAATAGAGTGTATGTAAACCACCCCAGCGATAACTCCACAAAAGCACGGCTGTTCGCATTATTTACCGTGCGATAATTTTTTTCAACGAAAGGAATAAGTACACGCTTCATTTCCTTTTCAACATCATCTTAACGCTTATATTACCCGACAAAAATCGTTTTTTACGACCAAATAAAGGAAGCAGTTTTTACAATAGTTCGAGCGGGTTTGATGTGCAATAAATAAGTTGAATCAATGTGAATCCCGCGTCACAACAGAGCCCGAACTTCCTGTCAAGAAATCGAGGTCGGCGCCTTTATCTGCGCCCATTACATGCTTCACATACATGCTTACATAACCACGTTTCGCCACAGGTGGCGGTGGTGTCCACGCAGCGCGACGTTTTGCAAGTTCTTCATCGGAAACATGTAAATGCAATTTTCTTTTTGCTACATCCAGTTCAATCATATCGCCATTTTCAACCAATGCAAGATTGCCGCCAATTGCTGATTCCGGAGAAACATGCAATATCACAGTTCCATAAGCCGTGCCGCTCATTCTGCCATCGCTGATACGCACCATATCTTTTATTCCTTTTTCTAAAATCTTTTTTGGCAATGCCATATTACCCACTTCAGGCATACCGGGATAACCAACGGGCCCTACATATTTCAACACCATCACACAATTTTCGTCAATATCCAAATCAGGTTCATCTATTCTTGCATGATAGTCTTCAATGTTTTCAAAGACTACCGCTCTGCCGGTATGTTTCATTAGCGACGGCGTTGCCGCAGAGGGTTTCATCACCGCGCCATTCAATGCAAGATTTCCTTTTACAACAACACATCCCGCTTCTTTAATAAATGGTTTTTCGTAAGCGGCTATGACCTCATCGTTATAGCAGCAAACATTTTTATTGATATTATCATGATGATTTTTTCCTGTTACCGTTATTACATTTTTGTGAAGCAGATCCTTCAATTCATTCAAAATAACCGGTAATCCACCCGCATAAAAGAAGTCTTCCATAAGGTATTTGCCGGATGGCATAAGATTTAAAAGCAATGGTATTTTACTGCCTATTGTATCAAAATCATCGAGCTTCAAATCAACACCAATTCTCCCCGCAATAGCGGTTAAATGAATAATGAAATTGGATGAACCGCCCACCGCGGCATTCACTACAATGGCATTTTCAAAGGCTTCTCTTGTAAGTATTTTATCTATGGTTAAATTTTCTTTCACCATTTCTACAATTCTTCTGCCGCTAAGCTGTGCCAATACCTTTTTTCTTGAATCGGCGGCAGGTATAGCAGCCGCACCGGATAACGTTAATCCCAATGATTCAACCATGCAAGCCATTGTACTCGCTGTTCCCATCGTCATGCAATGACCAATACTGCGGCTCATGCAACTTTCGGCAAACTCAGAATCTTCCTGCGTCATCTTTCCTGTTTTCATGTCTTCATCAAACTTCCATACATGCGTGCCCGAGCCGATGATCTGTCCTTTATATCTTCCGTTGAGCATGGGACCACCGGGCACTACAATAGTTGGCAATCCCACACTGGCAGCACCCATGATGGTTGATGGAGTTGTTTTGTCACAACCAGTCAATAATACTACACCGTCAATCGGATTACCACGAATGGATTCTTCCGCATCCATACTGGCGAGATTGCGGAACAACATCGCGGTTGGTTTCAATAATGTTTCACCCAAGCTCATAATAGGAAACTCTACCGGAAACCCACCGGCTTGCAGCACACCTTTTTTTACTGATTCGGCAATATCACGAAAATGAGCATTGCACGGTGTAAGTTCGCTGAATGTATTGCAAATCCCAATAACCGGGCGCCCATCAAACATATCGGTGGGCATGCCTTGATTTTTCATCCAGCTTCGATAGATGATACCATCTTTATCCTTACGCCCAAACCAATCGTGGCTGCGAAGTTTTCTTTGCTCGTTCATTTCTTTACATTAAACTGCTATATTACATGAATTCGTTTACGTATAAAAAACCTTTGTAGAAACAAAGGCTTGTTTAAAACCATAACGCTGATGAAATTCATTCTTTATCCCACCATAAGCGGGTACTTAGTTTATCGGGACCCATAATTGCGATGGCAGCATTTACATTTTCAGTGTTCACCGATAATTCAGATGTTGGATAGCCGATCCTTCTGATAAACGTTCCGTTAGGCACATCGGGATTATTTGGTTGCCCGTAAGGATTTGGCGCCAAAGAGGGATAACCGGTACGTCTGAAATTTGCGAAAGCTTCAGGACCGTTTAAGAAAGAGGCAATCCAGTATTGCGTGTTGATTTGTTCTAATTCCCTGCCTGCTTCAAGGGGATGAGCAGCTACATAAGCATCTCTGGCTGAATCCAAAATTGCTGAAGCGGGATCATACATTGCCATTTGATCCATGTGTGCTCTTATGCCGTTTGCAAAATATTCTGTAGGAGTTAAACCGGTTGTTATCCAGCCTCTGAATGTTGCTTCGGCAAGCAGCAATTGTGTTTGTGACGCAGTAACAAAAAACATGGGCGCTGCAGTTTTTGCTAATCTTCTTCTATCCAGTTGACTATAGTCGTAAAAGCTTTCAAGACCATCGGATGTTGCACGTGCAACAATTGTTCCGTTGTCGTATCCCATTGGCATTCCAATCTGATCAGCAGGGGCGGTTGTTCCTATGTCAACAGTTTGAGCAGGACCTGAAGTTGCACCTTTATAGCGAATAGCAATTGCGGACAACCGCGGATCGTTGTTATTTTTTAATGTATCTACAAAGGAATTTACGAGGTAAAAATTGGCTGCTTCGGTACCGTTAAGCATAACACCGGCAGGGTTTTGATAATTGGCATCGTGCCTCATATATGTGTCGTCTGCATTGTCGGTAATTACTCCGCCTGCAAACGCAGATTGCACCACTGTTTGTGCTGTTGACGGATCTATTTTGCTTAACCGCATTCCGATTCTCAACAGTAAAGAATAACCCAGTTTTTTCCATTGTGTTATATTACCGGCATACAAAACGTCTGACGTTTCAATCGTACCCGAAGGATCAAGAGCTCCTGTTGCCTCTGTAAATTCTTGTATAAGCTGCGGATAAATATCCTGTTGCTGGTCATACTTTGGCAAATAAATCAGGTCAGTTAAACCGGCACCGCCCTCTGTGTAAGGAATAGCTCCGTAAGTATCGGTAAGTATCATAAATGTATAAGCCTGCCATATACGCGCCATGTTATACAGATTAGCCCTTACCGGATCGTCTTTCGTTTTAGCAATAGCATCATGCGTATATTTAATAACGTTCTGATAATACACCGCCCATGTGGGAGGACCCGTAACATCACGGCTGTCCTGATTGAAATTACCACCGGCAAGCACGCCACCGTTAGGCGTAACCATTTGCTGAACAATAGCCATCTCGTATATCTGCGTTTTTGTAGGAAAAGAAGTATTGATGATGGCATTGTTTAAAAGCATAACCGGGTCAACTGTAGTGGGATTTACTTTGTTTTTATTAAGATCTTCCAATCCTTTATCGCATGAAGCAACTGCGCCTAATGAAAGAATGAATAAACTATAGTGAAGTATCTTTTTCATAATTTTTTGCATTAAAATTTGATATTTAAATTCACACCTAAGCCTCTGGCAGAGGGAACACCGGGCGATTCTAAACCAATCATATTATCAACACCATAACCTACTGTTTCGGGATCTATATTTTCCACCCATTTTTTGATGATCAATACATTGTTTGCTACAAAATCAAGTTTAAGTCCTTTGATGGGGCATTTGTCAGGAAGAAATTTTGTAAAGTCATATCCAAGCGTGATTTGACGAAGTTTCCAAAAGCCGCCGTTGTATATAACTGACTCAACAATTTGTTGTGAACGCAGGTGCTCCCAATAAGTTTGTACTGCTGCCTGTGCAGTATTGGTTGCTCCTGATTGATCTACACCTTCGCCGATAACAAAACCCGTTTCACGACCTTCCAATGTTCTCTTGTGCAAGCCATGTCGTGTAGCATTAAAGTTGGTACCTGAGAGGATCTTGTTGCCCAGCTTATAATCTATAAGCACAGAAAGGCTGATGCCTTTATAATTAAAAGTGTTGAGAAAACCACCTGTCCATTTGGGTAAACCACTTCCGAACAAAACAAAATCTGTGGTACGCAGAGGCAAGCCGCTACTCTGAAAAATCATTTGTCCTTTAGCATCTCTTGCATAACCATACCCCGCTATTTGACCCATTTCTTCACCTACAACTACCCTTACCTCCCCGTTAAACGGATGCGTACCAATCGTAGCTTTTTCGCCGGGTGTTTTGGTGTTTATACTGACTACTTTTGTGATGTTGTAAGAAGTATTCGCCATAAAATCCCATTTGAAATTTTTAGTTGCGATAGGCGAAACAGTCAATAAGCCTTCATAACCTTTGTTATAGCTTTCACCGCTGTTGATTCGAGTATTTACAAAGCCCGATGCATCTGATATTTGTACCGTAATTATTTGATCAATTGTTGTCTTTTTATAAACTGCTACATCAAGCCCAACTCTGTTTTTAAACAGTTTCAATTCTAAACCTGCTTCCAGTTCCTTTACTCTCATGGGCCTTAAATTCGGATTGGGTAAAGTATTTCCACTGCTTCCTACAGTAACTGGTGTTCCTAAAGGATTATTAATTAAATTGGCATTCACCGTGTAAAACAATTGGTCTGCATAAGGGCCCACATCTCCATCGCTTCCCACTTCGGCATACCCTAACCTTAGTTTTCCAAACGACAACCACGGAAGAGCGCCATTCAAGGTTTCCGAAAAAACATAAGAACCGGAAACCGATGGATAAACAATACCCATATTTTCCTTTGAGAGTGTGGAGAACCAGTCTTTTCTTACTGTTCCATTCAGGTAAAGCGCTTTAAGCCATCCCACTTCTGCAGAACCATAAAGGGAATTAACTCCGAACTCAAAGAGATTGTAGGTCGGATTTTTTGCTCTTCCGTTTTGCACCGTGTAAAGACCTCTTATTACAAAATCGGTAACCTGCACATTGTTTATATCTGTGCGATTGCGTCTTTGGTTACCACCACCTGTTAATGTAATATCAAAATTTCCAAACGATTTATTGGCACTCGTGAGAAAATCAAGGTTCGTTTCTCTGTTTCGCCGGGACTCTTGTGTATATACGCCATTTACAAAACCTGCCGGTGCAGGCGGACGGGAAGCCTGACCTGTGGGGAAGTTGTTTACGTCTTCATCGCGGCTCCAATAATCCTGCCCGAAGCGACCTTGAATCCACCACCATGGAAGGATGTTGTATTTAGCTGATATGTTTCCAAAAATTCTGTCTCTTTTTATATTGTGAAACTGTTCTGCCAACACCCAGTAAGGATTGGTGCGGTTCATAAACCGCGAATAGATATATTCATTTCCCAGTGCGTTGTATTTATTTTCATCGAGCACTTCTAACGGCATGGTATTGGCGAGCGCCATTAACGTTGTAGGAATAGAATTATCCTGATTGGCTATGTTAGGCGGGTTTTTGATATACTCTCTTGAGTAATTAACGTTTCCTGCAAAACTGAATTTATCAGAAAGATTATAATTGAATCCAAGATTCATGATCTTTCGATTAAAACTGTTATTGGGCATTATTCCCTTGTTATCCGTATTATTCAAGGAAAGATGTAAGCCGCCTTTATCACCGAGGCTCTCCATTGTTACTGTGTTGGAAAAATTTTGTCCATTTCTGTAAAACTCCTTTATGCGGCTGCCTTGCGCCACATAAGGAACAACAAGACTATCAAACAAAATATGTGTCATACCAGGTTGAATCTTTTCTCCAAAAGACCACTCACCAGATGTAGGATTAGGTGTAGTAGGTCGAATACCATTCTCACCCTGACCATATACTTTTTGATAATCTGTAAAATCCAAAGGCGTCTCGTTTGTGTAGTTTGAATTAATACTTACACCGATACCGCGGGCTCGTCCTTTTGTTTTTGTAGTAATCATGATTACTCCATTTGATGCCCGGTTGCCGTAGAGAGCTGCTGCAGGAGCTCCTTTTAAAACTGTCATGCTTTCTATATCATCGGGATTAATGCTTGCCAATCCATCTCCACCGTCGGCATATACACCTCCACCTGTTACACCAACCGTATTACTATTGAAACTGCTGTTATCAACAGGAACACCGTTAATTACGATAAGCGGATTGCCGCCTCCTGTAATTGCAGATTGTCCGCGAATACGGATTTTAGAACTGCTTGCAGGACCTGTACCCAATGAGGTGATATTTACACCTGCTACTTTTCCTTCTAATGCATTAACAGGGTTAGATGTTCTGTTAACAGTGAGTTCTTCCGGTTTAACATTAGTAGCGGAGTAACCGAGGCTTCTTGCCTGTCTGCTGATACCTAATGCAGTAATCACAATTACTGTGTCAAGGCTTCGAACATTGGTTACTAATGATACATCTATTACGCTTCTCCCGTTAACAGCCACTTCCATCGTTGCATAACCAACGGAGTTAAAAATTAGTGTGGCGTTGCTGCCGGCATTGATTCTATAACTGCCGGATTCATTAGTAGTAGTGCCGATAGTTGTACCCTTGACAGTAACTGAAACCAGTGAAAGTTTTTTTCCGTTTTCACCGGTAACCGTTCCTGTTACGCTTTGTGAATTTGCTGCAGTAAAGAAAAGAAAGAGAAGCAACGAAAGCAGCAGTTTGATTAAACCTGCTTTAAATACAGGCTTTGGAGTTTGGTTCATAAAGCAAGTCGTTTTGGTGAATAATAGTTGTTATGGCAGACCTCTTTGAAAAATTTCGAATATAATCGGCGACCAAAATATTCATACTCTCAAACAAAAACTTCCAATAAAAAACAGTGTTGAATTTTGTACTGTTTGGTAAAATAAATTCCCTTTCTTTATACACATGAATTATTGACTCGTTCCACCCAGTTCAGAATAAACAACAGCGATGCTTGCATGAATCAATTTGTACTTCAGCAGGGTAATTCAAAAGAATTGCGGCTCTTTCCGCATATTCTTGAGCTTGGCTTTAAAAAAAATACTTCTATCCAGTTAGGCTCATTTACCGCATCTGCAACAGGTGGCATCAGGATCTATTATGTAGTGGAAGGAAAATTTGAATGGTGTATCAATCACCGTGAATATGTGCTTTATCCCGGCGATACGGCGTTGGTACTTCCACATCATTCTTTCGGAAGTGAAAATGGAGTGCTGGAGATTGGTTCATTTTCTTGGATACATCTTAGCATAAAAAAACTGGATAGTGGCGAAATATTTACAGAAGCATGGAGCGGGCTCTCTGAAAATGAAAGTATCGCTATCGGAAAAATTTTACAGTTAAGTTCTTCGCCTGTGCTTCATAAGTTTAGTGAAGCGGGACGCATACTTAAAAATATTCAAACAGAATTATTCAGTCAGGAGATTGGTTATTATGCAAGGGTTAACCACCTGTTGGATGAGTTATTCATTCACATCACGAGACATCTTACAAGGCAAAGCAATCCAGGTCGGGACTTCCCCAAAACTTTTATGAATCTTGAACAGGCGCTTCGTCAAGACCTTTCGCATCAATGGACGGTGGAAGAAATGGCTGCGCTTGCGGGATTAGGAACAACCTTGTTTAATGAAAAAGTAAAAAGCTATTCGGGCTTCTCTCCAATCAACTATCTTATTAACATTCGTATTTCAGAGGCGATAAAGTTGTTGAAACGTGCCGACATCAGCCTCACCGATATAGCGCTTGACACAGGTTTTTATTCATCGCAACATTTTTCAACAACGTTTAAAAAGTTGACGGGTTATACGCCAAGTGAATTCAGAAAAAATCATCTAAAAGAAAAATAATTGCCTTTATATATGGAAAGTATTATTACCATCGAATTAGGAACAAATGCCGTAAGGGTGTTTGCATTTGACATGGACGGAAATGTAATTGGTTCTCTGAAGGCTTATTGCCCTACGTTTCATCCTGAACCCGATAGAAGTGAGCAGGATCCGGAGCAGATTTTTATCACCATGTTGTATGTGTTGAAAAATTTGTTGAATGATAAAATTCATCCAAATAAATATAAGGTTGTAAGTATTTGCTTCAGCTCTTCCATGCATAGTGTGCTCGCTGTTGACAAAAATGGAAACCCGTTGGGCAATGCCGTTACATGGGCAGATAACAGGGCAATCAAAGAAGCGAGAGAGTTAAAAAATTCTGATTTAGGAAAAAATATTTACGCCGCTACAGGCACGCCTTTGCATCCGATGTCGCCGCTTGCAAAAATATCATGGATTAAGAACAACGATAAAGAGCGCTTCAATCAAACATCTAAATTCTTATCTATAAAAAGTTATATCATTCAACAACTCACAGATGAATGTCTAATTGACTACAGTATTGCTTCGGCCACAGGTTTGCTGAATATACACGCGATTAAATGGGAAGATGATGCATTAAAATTTGCGGGTATATCGCCTGTTAAATTACCGCAACTCGTTCCTGTTTTTGCATCGGCAGGCAAGTTGAAGAAAGCGTATCAAACATCATTAGGCTTATCTGCAGACACAAAAATAATTGTCGGTTCAAGCGATGGATGCATGGCAATATTAGGTGATGGAGTTAAAGGCGAAGGCGGGGCGACAATTACCATTGAAGACAGTGGCGCTGTGAGAGTAATGGGAGGTAAAGTGTTGCAGGATGAAAGA
>Ga0081539_10000904_pt1 | contig 56318 bp, 37 predicted proteins | sample TabmetS4T2R2_FD_71023 | JGI IMG/M metagenome (GOLD analysis project Ga0081539, IMG submission 71023) | Tabebuia heterophylla rhizosphere microbial communities from the University of Puerto Rico - S4T2R2 | ecosystem: Host-associated > Plants > Roots > Rhizosphere ...
CGCCGGCCCTCGATGTAGACCTCGCCGCTGCGGACCCGGGCGAGGCCGGCGATGGCGCGCAGCAGCGTCGTCTTGCCGCTGCCGGACGGACCGAGCACCGCCAGCAGCTCGCCGTGAGCGGCATGCACCGTCACGTCGCGCAGCGCCGCCGAGCCGCCCGAGCCGCCCGAGCCGCCCGAGCCGCCCGAGCCCACGACGGTGACGCGGTCGAGGCCGGTGAGCCGGGATTCGGTGAACTGCCGACCGGCCGGCTGCATGATCGCTGGCATGGTCGTCGCCTCATCACAGTGCCCTGCGGGTGGCTACGACGGTAGCCCGAAAACCGTGGGTCTGTCCGGTAGATCAGAGGCCTATTGCGCGTCGAGAAACCGCAGGACGCGGTCGACGGCGTGCCACCCGAGCTGGCCGCCTGCCACCCCTGCGGAGAGCATCAGCACGACGAAGAGCACTTGCATCATGACGCGGTAAGGTACCTGCTCGCGTCCATGGTCGGGGACCTTTCCGTGACACTATCGTGACCAAAGCACTCTCTTCGGTCACCGATTCACTCCTTCGGCGGAGGGGTTCCCCCCAGGTCGGCGACGGCGCCGATCACCAGGTCCCAGTAGCGAGGGACATCCAGCCCCAGCGCGACCTGGACGCTACCGATCGACCCGGACCGACCGTGGAGGTCGACGACCGTGGCACCGCGGGTGTACCGGCCCTCCAGCTCCACCACGACGGGCGCCCGCACGCAGGACACCACCGCCGGAGCGATCACCCGCGCCACCGCGACGGGATCGTGCAGCGGCGGATCCGGCATCCCGAAGAGGTCCCGGTAGGCACCCGCGAAGAACGTCATCAGGTCGAGGCAGATGTCGGCCAGCCCGGTATGTAGTGCTCGTAACCGGTCCAGGACCTCCGGAGTCGCCAAGGCCTGGTGGGTGACGTCGAGTCCGCACATGGTGAGCGGCAGCCCGCTGCGCAGGACGAGATCGGCGGCCTCGGGGTCGACGGCGATGTTGAACTCCGCGTACGGCGTCAGGTTGCCGCGCCCGGTCGACCCGCCCATGAAGACGATCTCACGGATGCGCGGCTTCACCTCGGGATGGTCGCGCAACAACACCGCGACGTTCGTCAGGGGCCCGGTCGGAACGAGGGTGACCGGCTCCGGGTGGCCGAGGATCAGCTGGCGCATGAGGGCGACGGCGTGCTCGGGCACGACGGCTACCTGAGGCTCGCCGAACACCGGCCCGTCCAGGCCGGACTCACCGTGGACGTCAGCGGCGATCTGCAGCTCGCCCGCGATGGGACGGTCGCAGCCCGCGGCGATCGGCACGGTTATCCCCGCCACGGTGCACACCCGACGTGCGTTGAGCGTCGTCTTGTCCAGCGTCTGGTTGCCGGCGACGGTAGTGATCGCCAGCAGGTCGAGCGCCGGGTTCGCCGCCGCCACCAGGATCGCCAGGGCGTCATCGTGCCCGGGATCGCAATCGAGGATCACCGGAATTGTCACGGCGAGCATCCTGCCGGGTTCCGGCGTCAACCGGCGTCACCGCAGGAATCGGATCCCTGCCAGCCTCGTATCAGGACGCCCCGGACGGCCTCCTTCCTGCAAGCGCGTCTGCACCCGCGGCAGGAAGGAGGCGCGTCATGGAGGGCACCGGCATCGACCGGCTGGGCGGCGACCGGCCGCCCATCACCCTGAAGCCCCACGGGCCGGGACGGTCGTGGTGGCGGCGCATCGGGCCCGACGTGCGCCACTCGCTGCGCACCTCGCGCCGCGACGGATGGCTGGCGCGTCAGGCCGCCGGCGTCGTGATGAACGTGACGATCGGCGCAATCTTCCTGCTCGCCTGGACGCTGCTGTGGTGGCCGGCGGCCCAGCCGCCGACCGTTCCGCCCGCGGCGTTGGCGCTGAAGGGATTCGCCGTCTGGGCGCTGAGCTTCCTGCCGGGATGGCTGTACGTGCGGTTCCTGGGCCAGCGGGCTCGCGCGCTGTGGGACGAGTACGTGCTGAACCTGCACCGGCTCAGCTGGGACGCGCCGCGCTACCTGCCCGAACCACCCGGGACGTCGCAGTTCCACCGGGAATGGCTGGACGACGGCGGCGATCGCCATACCAGCAGCCACAGCATCTACCAGCAGAAGTTCGACGCCTACTTCGGCCGGTCGGCCTCGCAGAATGCGCGCAGCGAAGACTTCAAGGTTCGCATTGACACGATGTTTCCGGTGTTCCTCGGCACCGCGGTGCTCGCGGTCTGCTGGACGGCGGTGCTGTGGGACGACGGGTTCGTCTATGGCCCGGCGAACGCCTGGGAGGTGCTCAAGTTCGGATTCCTCGGCGCCTATGCCTTCACCATCCAGATGCTGCTGCGCCGATTCTTCTCCTGCGACCTGCGGCCCAGTGCCTACACCAGCGCCCTGTTCCGGTTCGCGGTCGTCCTGATCAGCGTGGCGACGCTGGTTCAACTGCTTGACGTGTGGCTGACCGGCAACCCGGACATCCGGCGGTGGGAGGCGGTCGCGGCGTTCACCGTCGGCTTCTTCCCACTGGTGGCCACGCAGGCACTCGTGCGAGCGGCGTCAGCCCCGCTGCGCCTGGTGACCCCGACGCTGAACTCCGACTATCCGCTGAGCCAGCTGGACGGGCTGAACATCTGGTTCGAGGCCCGGCTCGCCGAGGAGAACATCGACGACATGCAGAACCTGACGACGGCGAACCTCATCGACGTCGTCCTGCACACCCGGGTGCCGGTGTGCCGGCTCATCGACTGGGTGGACCAGGCCGTGCTGTTCCTGCACCTCGACCGGGTCGAGTACGGCGTGGTGGAGCGGCACCAGGCCCGGCGCAGAGGCGACAGCGGAGCCGACGGCGGAGGCGAGGGCGGCCAGTCCGACGACGGCACGCCGAGTTGCGACCGGGTCGCCGGATCCCTCGGGCCGGGCTCGCGAGCCGGTACCCGGACCCGCACGATGCTGCGCCAGCTCGGCATCCGCACGGCGACGGACCTGCTGAAGGCGTTCCCGCCGGACATGCTCGACCCGCTCGAGCCGTCCGCGGCGGGCCGACAACGCTTCCGGAAGCTCATCCCCTCCGGCGTCGACGAGGACCAGATCCGCCTGCTCGTGCGGGTGCTGGACGAAGAGCCGGCCCTGGCGCCGGTGTGGAACTGGCAGGACCGCGGCGTGCAGGCCCACTGCCCGCAGCGCCGGCCCCGTTCGCTGCGCTCGTGCGAGCCCCCGGAGTGAACTGCCGGCGGATCAGGCGATCGCGAACAGGGGCGCCGCCGCGCGAACCTCGCGACCGACCAGAACGGCGTCGTCCACGACCACCGAGGACGTGTCCAGCGCGACCACCGGGCATACCGGCGAGCGGCCTCCCGCCGCGACGGCCGATGCATCCCAGGTGACCACCAGGTCACCCGCCTCGACGTCGTCGCCCTCGGCCGCGTGCACCGTGAACCCCTCGCCCTTCAGTTGCACCGTGTCGATGCCCAGGTGGACGAGCACGGCTTTGCCCTCGGGCGCCTGCACCACGAAGGCGTGCGGGTGCACCTTCACCAGCCGTCCGGAGACCGGCGCGACGGCGTCGAGTCGTTCCCGGAGCGGGTCGATCGCCAGGCCCGGGCCGACCATCTCCCCGGCGAAGACCGGATCCGGCACGTCGGCCATGGCCAGCACGGTGCCGGCCACCGGGGCCAGGACCTGCATCACAACAAGTCCTCGATGTCGCTGGCGAGCGTGTCGGCCTCCGGGCCGACGACGACCTGGATCACCGTGCCGGAACGCAGGACGCCGTGCGCGCCCGCGGCCTTCAACGTGCGCTCGTCCACCAGGCCCGAGTCGCTCACCTCGGTGCGCAGGCGGGTGATGCACGCCTCGATCTCCACGATGTTGTCGGCGCCGCCGAGTCCGGCGACGATCTGCTCTGCCTTGCTTGCCATGCTGTTGCCTGCTTCCTCTTCCTTTGCTCTGCCTTTGACACGTGCCTAGGTGACGGGATCGAGCGTGGCGAGGCTGCCGTCATGGTGCGCGACGCGGCCGCCGATCCAGGTGGCTCGGGCGCGAAGCGGGTGGTCGCCGTCCGGGGCCAGCCACACCAGGTCGGCCGGAAGCCCGGGCGCGATCCGGCCGAGGTGCCGGTGCCCGAGCGCGTCGGCCGGGATCCGGGTCGCCGCCTCCACCGCCGCCTGCAGCGGAACGCCCGCCGCGACGCTCAGCCCGATGGCGTCGTCCAGCCGCCCGGCCGCACCGGCGATCGTGCCGTCGGCCCGCCGTGGCGGCGAGCCGGCGCGCACCGTGATCTGCTCCCCGCCCAGCACATAGGTGCCGTCCGGCATGCCCAGCGCGGCGACGGCGTCGGTCACCAACATGATCCGCCCGGGCGCGGCGGCGAACGCGACGCGGACGGCCGCGGGGACCACGTGATGGCCGTCCACGATCAGCCCGCAGGTCAACCGGTCGTCCACCAGCGCGGCCCCGACGACACCGGGGCCGCGGTGGTGCAACGGCCGCTGCGCGTTGTACAGGTGCGTGACCAGCGTGGCGCCGGCATCCGCCGCGGCGTGCACGAGCCGCTCGTCGGCGTCGGAGTGCCCCACGCTGACCCGCACCCCGGCCTCGGTCAGGGTGCGGATCGCATCCAGCGCCCCGGCCCGTTCCGGCGCCAGGGTGACGTACGACAGCACGCCGCGGCCGGCGTCGAGCAGGACCGCCAGGGCGGCCGGCGTCGGGTCGATCAGGCACTCCAGGCGATGCGCACCGCGGCGGCCTTCGGCCAGGAACGGGCCCTCGATATGGACGCCGAGGGTCCGGGCGGCCGCGGGTAGCGCGTCCAGGGCCGCGCGCACGGAGGTGTACCCGCGCAGCCCGGCAGCGAGCTCCTCGATCGGCGCCGTGATGAACGTCGGAACGAACGCCGTGACGCCGTGCTCGGGCAGCCGGCGTACCACGAGGCTCCAGGAGTCCGGATCCGTGCCCGCCAGGTCGACGCCGAACGCGCCGTTCAGCTGCGTATCCACGAGGCCGGGGACCAGCGCGCCAGTCTCCACGTCGACATCGGCGACGGACGGCGGCGCGCCGGGACCGACGGCGAGCACGGTTCCGGTCGCCGAGTCCACCTGAACCCACCCGGGTGCGAGATCGGCCACCCCGGTAAGCACCCGCGGCGCACTGAAGGTGAACGGCATGGGGGTCCCTTCTCCGTCGGCCCGGTCGGCCTCTCGACTGAGTATCCGCGGCCGGTCCGGTCCGACCTGTCTGCGAGGCGGTCGTCATCGAGGTGGATGACTCGAACCTGTTGACATCAGCACCGGGCTTCCAGCATTCTGCACTGGACCGTACCAGTCAGGACCAGTACTGCCAAGTGGTCCGCTCCGGTACTGAACAGCGAATCAGCAGCAACGAAGGAGTCAGATGGGCGAGCGAACGGCGAAGGTCATTCCGCTCAGCGACGGCCCGGTTCCCAAGCACGCCCAGCTGCGCGCCATCCTGCTCGACCTGGCCGAGAACCAGCTCGGACCGGACGCCCCGGTTCCGTCGGAGCGCGACCTGATGGCGCGCTTCGGCGTCAGCCGAGCAACCGTCCGAGAGGCCATCGGGCAGCTGGTCAGCGAGGGCAGGCTCTACCGGATCCACGGGAAGGGCACGTTCGTCGCACGGGAGCGCGTCACGTCACAACTGCATCTCGCCTCGTTCACCGAGGACATGAAGCGGCGCGGCCTCGACCCGGCGACCCTCGTCCGCGGCGTGCAGCTGCGGACTCCGGACGCCTCGGCGCAGGCCGCTCTCGGTCTGGGCACGGCCGCACAGGCGTGGCGCGTCGAGCGGCTCCGGCTCGCCGGAGGCACGCCCATGGCGCTGGAAATCGGCTGGCTTCCCGAGGCGATGTTCCCCGGGCTGGCGGGCCAGGACCTGTCCGGCTCGCTGTACGCCCTGCTGACCTCCCGGTACGGCGTGGTGATCGACCGCGGCGAGCAGAGTGTCTGGGCGGAGACGGCGGACCGCGATCTCGCCGTCCTGCTCGGAGTGCCTGCCGGGGCACCCGTCATGGTCTTCCGGCGCACGTCCACCGCGGGGGGCCAGCCGGTGGAGCACGTCACGTCCTGGTACCGGGGTGACCGCTACCAGGTGCACATGTCCCTGGACCGCGATCACCGCTGATCGCGATCAATCCACCCACTCACTCCCCGTCCCCATCCCGATCGCCCATCCATCGCCCGCATCCCCTCCCGGAGGTCTCCATGTCGACGGCAACCGTCGCCCCCGACACCGGCCAGAGCCGCCGTCCCGTCCCCGGCCTGGCCCAGCTCCAGCGCCTGGGCCGCAGTCTCATGCTGCCCATCGCGGCGCTACCGGCCGCCGCGTTGCTACTCCGCCTCGGCCAGCCGGACCTGCTCGGAAAGGTGGACTGGCTGAAGGACGCCGCCACGGTGATCGGCGCGGCGGGCGGCGCCCTGTTCACTCACCTGCCGCTGCTGTTCGCCGTCGGTGTGGCCGTCGGCTTCGCCCGGAAGGCCGACGGGTCGACGGCGCTGGCCGCCGTGGTCGGCTACCTGGTCTTCACGGCGGTGACCGACGCGATGTCCCCCCTGGTGCTCGGCACGCCGGCGGAGGGGCAGGAACAGGAGTTGATCAACTACAACGTCCTCGGCGGCATCGTCATCGGCCTGGTGGCCGCCCTGCTATGGCAGCGCTATCACAGGATCAAGCTGCCCAGTTACCTGGCCTTCTTCGGGGGGCGGCGCTTCGTGCCGATCCTGACCGCACTCGCCGCGATCGTGATCGGCGTCGTCCTCGGCCTGGTCTACCCCTGGTTCGACGACGCGCTGACCAACTTCGGTGAGGCCGTCACCAAGTCGACCATCGTCGGCGGATTCCTGTACGGAACGGCGAACCGCCTGCTGATTCCGCTCGGCCTGCACCACATCATCAACTCGGTCGTGTGGTTCGTCGTCGGCGACTACAACGGCAAGACCGGCGACCTGAACCGGTTCTTCGCCGGTGACCCGGACGCCGGCTCCTTCATGACCGGCTTCTTCCCGATCATGATGTTCGCCCTGCCCGCCGCTGCTCTCGCCATCTGGCACGAAGCCAAGCCGTCGCAGCGTAAGATCGTCGGCGGCATCATGCTCACCGGCGCGCTGACCAGCTTCATCACCGGGGTTACCGAGCCGCTGGAGTTCGCCTTCATGTTCGTGGCGTTCCCGCTCTACATCCTGCACGCCGTCCTCACCGGGACGTCGCTGGCCCTGGTGAACGCGCTCGGGATCAAGGACGGTTTCGGCTTCAGTGCCGGCGCTATCGACTACGTGCTGAACTACAACATCGCGACCCGGCCGCTGTGGCTGATACCGATCGGCCTCGGCTATGCCGTCGTCTACTACTTCCTGTTCCGCTGGGTGATCCGAAAGTGGAACCTGAGGACGCCGGGCCGCGAGGAGGACGAGATCGTGGACCCGACCGAAGACCGGGTCGGAACGACGGTCTGACCCACCGTTCCACCGACCGTTTCGATCAGCAGTCGAAAGGACCGTGCCGTGCCCAGCAGAACCGCCGTCGTGGCGAGCAAGGTCGGCCTGCACGCCCGGCCCGCCGCGCTGTTCGTCCGCACCGCGGCCGCGCAGCCGGTGCCCGTCACGATCCGCCGTCCGGACGGCGACCCGGTGGCGGCGAACAGCATCCTCGCCGTCATGACCCTCGGGGTGGGCTCGGGTGAGTCCGTCGTCCTCGAGGCGGACGGGGACGGGGCGCAAGCCGCGCTCGACACGCTCGGCGAGCTACTCGAGAGGGAGCTGGGATGACGGCGCCCGCACGCGGCGTCCTGATGGCCGCCGAGATCGCCGAACAGCCGGCCGTCCTGCAGCGCCTGCTGCAGGACGGCCGGGGGGCGATCGCCGAGGTGGCCGAGGCGGTTCGGCGCCGCCGGCCCCGCTTCGCGCTGTTGGCGGCCCGGGGCACGAGCGATCACGCGGCGCTCTATGCCAAGTACCTGCTCGAGGTGCGGCTGAATCTGCCGTGTGGGCTGGTCTCGCCGTCCACGCTGACCGCCTACGGCGCTCGCCCAGACCTGGCGGACGTGCTGTGGATCGCGGTCAGCCAGTCCGGCAGCTCGCCGGATCTCGTCGAGTCGACGGCGGCGGCGCGCGCCCTGGGCGCGGTGACGGTCGCCGTCACGAACGCACCCGAGTCCCCGCTGGCCTCCGCGGCGGAGCTCTCGGTCGAGGTCCTGGCCGGCGAGGAGCGGGCCGTCGCCGCGACCAAGTCCTATACGGCGCAACTGCTCGCGCTGTATCTCCTCCTCGACACCATCGGCGGCGGGGACGGGTCGGCGGCCGGCGACCTCCCGCGGATCGCCGAACAGGTTTTGGCCCAGCCTGACGCCGTGCGGCTGGCCACCCGGTACCGCTTCGTCGAGCGGCTGGTGGTGACGGCCCGCGGGTTCGCCTATCCGACAGCGCGGGAGGCGGCACTCAAGCTGATGGAGACGTCGTTCCTCTCGGCGCACGCCTTCTCCGGGGCCGACCTGCTGCACGGGCCGTTGGCCATGATCGACGAGGACCGGCCGGTCATCGCCATCGTGCCGGACGGCGCCGGCGGGACGGCCTTGGAGCCGGTGCTGGACCGGTTGCACGAGCGAGACGCGGACGTCCTGCTGGTCGGCGACGAGAAGGTGCTGGCGGGATGGGCCGGCCGCCGTTCGACGGTCGATCTCCCGTTGCCGTCCGGCGTTCCCGAAGAGCTCGCGCCGATCATCCAGATCATCCCGCTGCAGCAGCTGGCTCACGCGATGTCGGTCGCTCGGGGCTACGACCCGGACGCACCGCGCGGCCTGTCGAAGGTGACCAAGACGCGATGACTGCCGTGCGGCAGATCATCCGCGGAGTCGGGGTCAGCCCGGGCGTCGTCGTCGGTCCCGTCCGGCGCATGCCGGACCCGGTCCCTGAGCCGGACGCGGGCGCCCGGGTGGCCGAACCGGACCGGGCGTCGGAAGCCGGCCGCATCACCGAGGCGGCCGCAGCGGTGCGCGCCGACCTGGCGGCTCGGGCGTCCGCCGTCACCGGGGATGCCCGCGACGTCCTGGAGGCCACCGCGCTGATGGCCGACGACCCGACGCTCACCGACGCCGCGGCCGCGCTCGTCACCGCTGAGGGGCTGACCGCGCAGCGCGGGGTGTGGCAGGCCGGCAGCGAGGTCGCCGCGACCATGGCGGCGCTCGGCGGCTACCTCGGTGAGCGGGCGCGCGACGTCACGGACGTTCGGGACCGCATCGTGGCCCGGCTCACCGGCCGGGCCGCACCGGGCATCCCGGTGGCGGACGAGCCGTTCGTTCTCGTGGCGGCGGACCTGGCGCCGGCCGACACCGCCACGCTCGACCCGACGCAGGTTCTGGCCCTCGTGACGGAAAGCGGCGGCCCGACGTCGCACACGGCGATCCTCGCCCGCGCCCTGGGCCTGCCCGCGATCGTGGCGGCCTCGGGAGTCCTGGCCCTGCCCGACGGCGCGCCGGTCCTCGTGGACGGCGGCGCGGGAACGGTGGTGCCGGATCCGTCGCCGCGCGACCAGGAGCGGGCCGCCGCGCTGCGATCCGCCGCCTCGCTCGCCTTCTCCGGCCACGGCGTCACCGGCAGCGGAACCCCGATCGCGCTGCTGGCGAACGTCGGGGACGCCGCGGGCGCGCTCGTCGCCGCGTCGACCGGGGCGCAGGGCGTCGGCCTCTTCCGCACCGAGTTCTGCTTCCTCGACCGTCGGGAGCCTCCCACCGTCGCCGAACAGGTCGAGGCGTACACCGCGGTGCTGGACGCGTTCACCGGCCGCAGGGTGGTGGTCCGCACCCTGGATGCCGGGGCGGACAAGCCGCTGCCCTTCGTCACGGACGCGGCCGAGGCCAATCCAGCATTGGGTGTCCGAGGCCTGCGCACGGCCGCGCGTGCCCCACGCCTGCTGGACGACCAGCTGACGGCGATCGCCGAAGCCGCGCGCGGCCGGGACGACGTGTGGGTCATGGCGCCCATGGTGGCGACGGCCGCCGAAGCCCACGACTTCGTGACCCGCTGTGCGACGCGCGGCCTGCGGACCGCGGGCGTGATGGTCGAGGTGCCGGCCGCGGCGCTCTGCGCGGACGCCGTCCTGGAGCACGCGGCGTTCGCCAGCATCGGCACGAACGACCTGGCGCAGTACTGCATGGCCGCCGACCGCCAGCTCGGGGAGCTCGCCGCGTTGAACGACCCGTGGCAGCCCGCGGTGCTGCGGCTGGTCGAGCTGACCTGCCGGGCCGGACGTCGGCGGTCCCGGCCGGTGGGCGTCTGCGGCGAGGCGGCGGCGGATCCCGCGCTGGCGTGCGTGCTCGCCGGGTTGGGTGTGTCCAGCCTGTCGATGTCGCCGCGAGCCCTGGGCCCCGTCGCGGCCGCACTGGCCGGGGCGGCCGACGACGCCTGCGCGGCCGCGGCCGAGGCGGCGCTGGCCGCGCCGTCAGCCGCCGACGCCCGGGCCGGCGCCCGCGCCCTGCTCCCACACCTGGCCGACGTAGGCCTCTAGCTGATCAGCTCATTGAGCGGGCACTTTTGGACGCGACACGCCAGCGTGTCTGGTCAAAAGTGCCCGCTCAACGTTCGCGCGTCGTAGCGCATGAACGACGGCACCGCGAGTGCCAGAACCGCGATTCCCACGATGCACGCCAGCCCACCGGACACGACGGAGACCTGGGCGCCGAACACGCTCGCCACCGCGCCGGACTCCAGGTCGCCCAACCGCGGGCCGCCGGTGACGACGACGATGAACACCCCACCGAGCCGGCCCTGCATCCCGGGCGGTGTGGCCTGCTGCAGGATCGTCGTCCGGTAGACCGCGCTGACGGTGTCCGCCGCACCGGCAACCGCGAGCATGAGCAGCGCCACCCACACCGCCGAGGACAGCCCGAACAGGGTGATCGCGACTCCCCAGACGGCGATCGCGAGCACCACGCCGCGGCCTTGACGGTGCACCCGGGCAACGGCGCCGCCGAACAACGTCACCGCCACCGCTCCCACGGCCGCCGCGGCGTACAGCAGGCCCGCCGTCCGAGGACCACCGCCGAACTGCCCGTACGCCAATGCCGGGAACAACGCCTTGGGCGAACCGAAGATCATGGCGACGATGTCAGCCACGAACGTCATGAGCACCACCGGCCGGGACGCCACAAAGCGCAGGCCCTCGACGACGGACGCGACCCCGGCGCGGCGCGCCCCCTCCCCCGGCGGCAGGGCCGGCAGCCGCACCGCCGCGTAAAACGCCCCGACGAAGGTCGCGACGTCGATCAGATAGGCCCACTGGAATCCGCCGGCGCCGATTGCCACGCCGGCCAACAGCGGCCCGGCGATGACGGCCACCTGGAGACTGCCGTAGCTGAGGGTGTTGGCCGCGGGCAGCTTCTCCGCCCGGACCAGCTGGGGGATGACCGCCCGCCGGGTGGGCGAGTCAACCGCGGCGAAGGCCGCCTGCACCGCCACGCAGCCGAACAGCAGGCTGACCCGGTTGAGCCCCAACGTCGCCTGTGCCAGCAGCACCAGGCTGACCAGCATGGTCGCTGTCGACGTGACGAGAAGCAGCTTGCGCCGGTCCACCGCGTCAGCGATCGACCCGCCGTACAGCCCGAAGACCACCAGCGGCACGAGCCCGGTGAAGCCGACCAGGCCGACCGCCAGGGATGAGTGAGTGATCGCGTAAACCTGCAGCGGCACCGCCACCTGAGTCACCTGGGTGCCGAGCATCGCCACACCCTGGCCGAGGAACAGCCGCCGGAAGGGTGGCGACTCGCGCAGCGGTGTGACGTCGGCCGCGGCGGCGTGCAGCGCTCGGGTCAGCCGGGCCGGGGCCGGCACCTCAGGCGGTCCTCACGATGGCGAGCCTACGGGCACTCCCTCCGGTCTCCCCGCAGGTCGTGAGGGTAAGCGGAGTCGCGAACGGACCGTCAGAGCTGAAGCGGGCGCAGCGGCCTCGTCGCGGGTCCGGTCAGCACTCGGCCGTCCAGGCCGAACCGTGAGCCGTGACACGGGCAGTCCCAGGACTGCTCGTCGTCGTTGAACGCCACGGTGCAGCCCAGGTGCGAACACCGCGCGGACAGAGCGGTCACCACACCGGTTTCGTCGCGGTGGACGGCGGCCAGGCGCGTCCCGGCCCGGAAGACGCCGCCCTCGCCAGGCTGCAAGGACTCCACCGGCCCGGCGATGAGCGGCTTGAGGCGGTCCACCACCAAGTGCTGCGCCACCTCCGCGTTGCCGCGGAGGAAGGATGTCGCCGACTGGCGGATCGTGACGCGTGCCGGGTCGTACACCCGGGCCCAGTCGTTGGCCACGCCGGTGATCAGATCGGTGAGGATGAGCCCGGCGAGCGTGCCGTTCGTCATCCCCCACAGGCCGAAGCCGGTCGCCACCCAGAGCCGCCGGGCGAACTGGTGGTAGCGGCCGATGTACGGCAGCCGATCGACCGTCGTGTTGTCCTGCGCGGACCAGCGGTAGTCGATCCGGTCCAACGGGAAGTGGCTCATCGCCCAGGCAGCCAGCTCGCTGTGCCGAAGATCGGCGTCGCCGCGGGTCCCGGTGCGGTACTTTCCGCCACCCACGATCAGCAGGACCGTGTCGTCCGCGAGCGGGCTGGTCCGCACCGAATGACCGGCGCCCGCCGACAGGTACATCCCCTCCGGCGCGGCGTCGGCGGGAACTGCTCCCGCGACGACCAGGTCGCGATACGGCGTCAATCGGGCGAAGAAGAAGCCTCGATCGAGAATCGGATATCCGGTGGCGACCACGACGTCCCGCGCTCGCAGGTCGCCACGATCGGTGTGCACCACGCACGGCTCCTGCTCGCTGACACCCAGGACCCGGACACCCTCGGCGAGGTAGCTGCCGTCGCCGACCAGGCGCTCGGCCAGGGCGCGCAGCCACCGGACCGGGTGGAATTGCGCCTGCCCGGTGAACCGCACCGCGCCCGAGACCGGGAACGGCAGATCGACGTCGTCGACGTATTCCGCGGGCAGGCCGGCGGACGCCGCCGCTTCCGCCTCCCGGCGCAGGACACCGGTGGGTGAGCTGGGCTCCAAGTACACGAGGCTGTCCCGTTGCGAGAGTTCGCAATCCACCCCGAGTCGCGCGGATTCCGCGCCGATGAAGTCCAGCGCGGCGGACTGGCCGGCGCCGTAGACGGCAGCCGTCTCCGGTCCGAAGTGCTTCTCCAGGTGGGCGTAGATCAGCCCGTGCTGGGCGGTGGCCTTGGCTGTCGTGTGGCCGGTGACGCCACTCAGCACCTGGTTCGCCTCCACGAGACCGACGGTCCGGCCCGTCTGCTTCAGCAGGTACGCCGTCGTGATCCCGGCGATGCCCCCGCCGACGACCGCGACGTCGACGTCATTCAGCGGTGGCGCGGGCTCGGCCCCGGGCGGCGGGGCGCTGGTGAGCCAGTACGAGCGCGGTTCCGGCAGGAAGTGATCCATGACCACTGCTCTACCCAGCGGCATCGCCTTTCACGAGGTTGAGCGGGATCGCAGCGGCTATCCCTCCTCGGGCCACGGGCTGGTCGTGCCCTCGTAGCCGAGGATCAGCAGGATGTCGTCCAGATCGCCGCTGTTCAGGACCGCCCGGGCCGCCGACGTCAGCCGCAGTGACCAGGTCCCGACCGGGCCCGGGGAGTTGGCGGTGAGCGCCTGCCAGCCGGCGGCGTTCCCGGGTCCTGGCCGCGTCGTGATGACGCCGCCCGTCGGGGATGCGCTGCCGCCGAGTCCCGTCGCTGCGCCGTCCGCCGTGAAACTGAGATCGGCGACCATCGCCGTATCCCACGCCGCCGGGGTCTCACCCGCACCGCCGGCGTACCGCGGCGTGAAGGCGAGCGTCACGTGCCGCAGCACCAGATCCGTCAGGTCGGGCCGGAAGTCGCTCGCCTCGGTGCGGAACTGGACCGTCAGCGGCGTCGCCGTCTGGTCCGGGTTGTGCAGGTCGTACCACTGGTCCGGCAGCTCGTAGCGCATGCTGAACGGGCGCTCCGAGCGGACCGCCGGGTCGAGCCCCTGGATCACGCGCTGCCGCAGGTCGTCGCTGGCGAGCGCGGTGTAGTCGATGGTCACCACGACGTCGGCGATGCCCGAGAAGTCGATCGGGTTGGCCGGCCGCGGCATGGAGAACCGCCACGTCGTGTCCACGCCGATGTTCTCGAACGGCGTGAGCAGCTCCGACCGCGGCTCGAGCTCGAACGGACCGGTCGACCCCGACGGCGCGGTCAGCACCATGGTCTCCGGGCCGCGCTGGACGGCGACCCGCGCGAAGCCGTCGCCCGACACCACTGTCACGTACGACGTTCCGGTCGTGGCCAGCGAGGCGCGAATGCCGGTGGCGGGCGGGACGAGCGCCACGACGGACACCCGAACCCCGGTGACCAGCCGGAGGTAATGACCGGGGAAGTCGCGGTCGAACAGGCTGGACGGCGTGGCGAAGTGCACGACGCCGGTGGCGCGGAACTGCTCGAAGGCCAACGGGTCGCGTGCCGCCAGGGAGATCGTCCGGCTGAGCCGGAGTTTGCGCTGCGCCGTCCGGAAGGCGTGATCGTCGAGCGCCACCAGATCCGCCAGCAACCGCGCCGATCCGGTGAGCCCTCTGCGATCGGTGCTTGTGTCCTGCGCCATCCCCACTCCGGCGTTCCAGCCGGTCCAGTAATCGTCCTGGACGAACACCGGGACCAGTTCCTGGCGCTCGAACGCGAGCTGCGCCTCCGCGAGGCGCCCCATCGACGTCGCCTGCTGCAGGAAGAACCGGTACACCTCCTGCAGGACGCCGCTCATCCACTCGTACAGCGGTGAACCCGTGAACCGCTGCGCGAGGAAGTCGACGATCTCCTGCGCCTGATCCGCGCGCAGCCCGGCGATCAGCCGGTCCTGCTCCGCCAGCGCGACTCCGTCCTGCATCACCTGGACCTGCTGTCGGGCAATCTCGACGTCGCGGTCGGCGAACGCCTGCTGTTCTCGGATTGTGCGTAGCTGGGCGTAGGCGTCGAGCCCAGCGCTGATGAACTCACCCGCCGCGCCGGCGAAGCCGCCGAGTGAGCCGAGACCACCCGAGCCGGACGGTCCCTCGCCGGCTCCCGCACCGGACCCGTCGGCGACCCCGCCGGCGGCGAGTTTGATCAGCTCGACGACCGCCTTGCCCCACGCGACAACGACCTTGGTCGTCCCTGCCGACTGTTGCCGCTCGTAGAGCACGTCGAGGTACGCACGCTGCGCGACGGCTCGATCCCGCTGCAGACCGGCCAGCCGCACGGTGTCCTCGGCCCGGGTCAGGTCCAGTTCCTTCAGCCGGACGCCGGCCCGCTGCAGGGCGAGATCCTGCCGGGCCCGCAGCTCGTCGTACACCGCGGCGTCCCGCTGCTGCAGCGCGTCCAGCATGGACGCCTCGATCTGTGCGGCCAGCTGGACAAGCTGTCGGGCGCGCTCGATGAGCGTCCCGTACCGGTAGGGCAACGGCTGGAACGGCAGCGGGCCCGCTGCGAAGTCCATCGCACCGGGGGTCAGCGCCAGCTCCATGACCGCGGCCCGTCGGGACTGCAGTCCGGCGATCGTGCGGCAGGCGCGGATCCGGCGGAGGGCCAGCTCCGCGTGCAGCCGCAGGGACTGCGCGGTCCGGTCCGGTGGCACGCAGAACGTCGCGGCCGGCCGCACCGTGTCGAAGCTCCGGTCGAAGCTCCGGTCGAGCTCCCCGTCGACCGGCGGGTCCCGCAGCGCGTCTGACGCTTCGGCCCGCGGTCGATCGGCCATGGGCGGGCCCACCGCCGCGATCGCCTCCGCAGCGACCCGCCGTTCGATCTCGAGCACGTCCGCCAGCCGATGCGGACGCTGTGCGGCGACCGCCTCCGTTGCGATCCGGCGCGCCGTCGCGACCCGTTGGGCCGGTGACTCGTCGTCCGTCCACGCCTCCTCGATGCCGACGACGGCCGCTTCCAGTTCGCCACGTCGTGTCAGTTCCGCCAAGTGCTCCCGGACGTCGACGAGCAGGCTGTCCAGCTCGGGCTCCTCGCCGAGAGTGATCCGGCCGACGAGGTCGCTGCAGTCGGTGAGCCGCTGGGCCAGCTCGGGCGCGCGGAGCAGATCGAGCGCGGCCAGGTACAGCTCTCGGGCCCGCGCCACCGACTCCGTCGTGTCACGGGTGAACTCGGCGTCCCCCCACCCGAGCAAGCAGCGCACGATGGCGAGGATTGTGAAGCGGGAGTAGGCGTTCGGGCGGGTCGCAGCGATCGTGTGCGGGTTCAGCGGGTCGCTCAGCCAGCTCGCCGCTCGTTCCAGCGACGCGGCGAGCGGCCCCTCCTCGCGGACGAGCTTGTCGGCGATCTTCCGGTTCGACCCGCGGGCGTAGTCGTACACCGCGGCGAACCAGTCCAGCGCCGGCCCGAATGCCCCGGCCGTCTGCAGCCGCAACGCCAGCTCGACGGGGACGAAGTAGTACGCCTCGTCGAGGAGCGCGACTTCGAGGCTCGAGGCGCCGGAGTCCGCGATCGTGCGGTCATAGGCCTGGCGGATCTGTGCCTTCCGCGCGTCCAGGTCGGCCGAGGTCCGCTTCCGGTCTACCTCAAGCAGGGTCACTCCGCTCGGGCTGACCGGGCGGCCGGTGGTAGCGACCGGCGGTGGCACCGTGCGCAGGACGCCGATCCGTCCGTAGGCGCCGCGAACGATGATCTCCTCCTGCCCGTCGCGATCGACGTCACCACAGGCGTAAAAGGAGTTCGTGGTGACCTGCCACTGCTGCGTCGGATCGGCGTCCGGCGCGTCGATCCGCGGGCCCAGCGCTGTGCGGACGTCGACGGTCAGCGCGGTGCCGCCGGCTCCCCCACCGATCCCCAGGACGCCGATGCGGCCCCGGGTGGGATCCACCACCAGCAGGTCCTGCCGGCGGTCGCCGTCGGGATCGAAGGGCAGTACCACCTGGCCGGCGGTCAGCGGCCAGGCCTGCGCGCCGGACCCGATGGCGCCCTCGGCGTGGAACCGCACGGTGAGCTGGTTGACGCCGGTGTAGGTCAGGATGCCGATGGCTCCGCGCGACGGACTGTGGACCAGGATGTCCTGCTGGTCCGCGAACGCGGGGTTGAGCTCCAGCGGAAGGAACTCGTCGTCCGCCGCGACCGGCCACGACGTGACCCCGGGAAGGGCCGGGAAGTCCTGTTGGTCGGTGAACTCGCCGCCGTTCACTGAAGGACCCCACGCGATCGCGCCGGGCAGCAGGTCGAACGTCGACGTCGAGGCGTTCCAGCGCAGCAGCCCGACCCACGTCCTTGTCTCCTCGTTGGTCGGTGGCCGGCGGGTCGGGCTGGTCGCCCAGAAGGTGGTGCGCACGGTGTGCACCACGATGTCCTGCCGCCGCGGGTTCTCCCACGACTGCATCCCGTAGCCGCTGGCCACCGGCACGAAGCGATCCCACCGGACGGCGAACCCGTCCTGCTCCGGCTGCCGGGCTGGAAACAGGAAGTTCAGCGTCTGCTGCCGGCTGAAGACGAAGGCGTCGTTGACGACGTCGCACACGGTCACCGCCGTGCCGATCGGGGAGAACCAGTCCGTGGTCGGCATGCGCTCGAACACCAGAAGCCGCTGCCCGTTCCCGTCCGGATCGGCGACGACGAACACCGTCGGGTCGGCCGCTGTGCCCAACGCGACGGGCCAGCCGCTGGACCCGTTGCTGCGCAGCACATCCGCCGTGCTCGAGAGCAGGCCCAGCGCGCCCGAGGCGTTTCGACCGACCAACCCGATCTGACCGGCGGACGGGTTGATCGCGAACAGCCGGGCGCGCCCCCGGGTGAACACGGCCGGCCGCTCCGGCAGTTGCCAGCCGGGAGCGAGCAACAGGCTGTCGTTGACGACCAGCCCGCCGTCCTCCTCGACGAGCACCTGCAGCAGGCGGCGATCTGCGGCGTCGGGTCCGGTCTGGATGACGACCTGCGGCCTGCCGGAGCCGTCGAGGTCGGCGATGAGCGGCCGCGCCTGCGCCGCGGCTCCGCCGGCCAGGGCACCGGTGCGGATGAGTCCCGGCACGCCGTTCAGGTCGAGCGGCGTCGGCGACCATCGGGTGCCGTCGGTGCTCGTGAAGCGGTAGCGCTGTGTGGCGGCGTCGACCCAGCGCAGGTAGGCGCCGATCCGGGCCGGACCGGTGGCCGGGCGGTAGACCGTCAGGCCGACCAGATCGGCGGACTGCGGGATCCCGGGGACCTCGGCCCAGAACGACTCGCCGGTGATTCCCCGGTCCACCGGTGGCTGCCCCGCGATGACCGAGGCGCGCAATTGGGTGTAGGCCGAGCCGTACAGCCGTCCGCTGGCCCCAGCACGGGCCAGCCGGACCACCCGCCGGGACAGCGCGGGCTCGGCTTGCTCCCGTTGCAGGGTGCCCAGCAGCGACAGCGAGCAGACGTCCGCGAAGTAGCGGGAGTACTCGGCTGCTGCCTCCTGCGCGCCGGCGGCGTCGATCGAGGCCCACGTCGGGAACGTGCGGACCAGAGCATTGAAGCCGGGTGACACGGCGCGGCGCAGCGTCGGCCGCAGCGCGGTCTCCGGGTACAGGAACACCAGCATCGCGGCCCGCCAGGTGGCGTACGACCCCAGCCAGGCCCACTCGTCGTCGAACGACGGCGCCTCGAGGGTGATGCTGCGGTCCTCCAGAATCCCGTGCCGGGCACCGAAAATGACACCCTGGATCGTGGTCACGGCCTGGGCGGCCCTGGTCGTGATCTGACAGGGCCCGGCTTTCATGTCGATCTGCAGCCGGCGGCTGACCCAGTCGGCCCGGTCCGGCGTGCCGGCGGGAACGACCGGTGAACCGATCAGGGTGTCCAGCAGCCACTGGCGCAGCCGGACGAGCACCGCCTCCTCGGCCTGCTCGACGACAGCGCGCAAGTCGGCGGTCAGGGCACGCTCCTGTTCGATCCGCGTCCGCAGCCGGCGCTCCCACATCCGCCGGGCAGCGGGATCCGACCGCCACTCGATCGGCCGCCAGGGCAGGCCGCCCTGCGCTGGCGTCGGCCGGACCCGGAAGACGGCGGGCTCCAGAAGGACGGGGAACGACCCCGCAGGAATCGGGCCCAGCCACGCCGGCGGCGTGACCTCCTCGGCGCGCCACGTGCTGTACAGGCCGCGCTTGGCCACCGAGACCAGCACCGAGTACAGGTCCTCCCACTCGGCGTCGGTGATCGGGCCGCCGGCCTGGTCCAGCCGGACCACGTCGGCGAACCGGTCGAACGCCGGCAGGTCCAGGCCAAGCGCGGCCACGTCGGAGTCCACCGGCTGGCCGGCGGCCCGGCGGTCGGCGATCTGGATGACGGCGGCGATCGAGGTGTTCTGCCACAGTCCGCTGGTGAACCGGTCGCCGAGGACGGCGTTTAGGCCGAACTGCAGGATGGCATCCCGCAGGTTGGCGCGCAGGACGCCGACCTGGACGTCGCGGCGGGAGAAGATGCGGAACGCCGGGCTGGAGGTGTCGGTGAAGTCACTGGGACCGAGCTGGTCGGGCTCGATCAGCGGCGGCGCGGTCAGCGGCTGGTTCGCCGGATGGTCCTCCCGGGTCCACTCCTGCCGGAGCCGTTCCCGGCGCCACGCCAGCAGCAGGGCGCCCGGCAGCACGTCGGGGTCCAGCGGCGCGCGCCGGGTGGAGCGCAGGCCGAACAGCTGCTCCAGCCGGCCCTCGCTGCGGCCGGGCGGCGTCATCGGGTCGAAGAGCTCGTCCAGCGCATCGGTGCTGCCCGCCGGGTGGTTTCGCGGCACGACGATGCCGATCCGCCGGGCCAGCTCCTGGCGTTCGTCCCCCTTGGCGGTGCGCGCCGCGCGCAGCTCCGCCACCGATGTGCCGATCCCGCGGAGCACGGCCTCGTAGGCCTCTTGCAGATACCAGTCCGGCTCGGTGGCGTTCGGCAGCCACTCCCGCAGCACCTCCACCGCGATCCGCACCTGGCGGACCGGCGTCTCGACCGTCTCGCAGGATGCCGGGATATCGGCGAACGGCTGGTGGAAGCGGGTGGTGAACCAGGCCAGGTCCACCGCGTTCCCGTTCTCCCGCACGTGCTGGACGGCGTAGTCGAGGAGGTCGCAGAGATAGGCCAGGAGCCCGACGGCGTTCAGGCAGTCCGGACATCCACACGTCGCGGGGACCGTGTCGCGCAGGGCGAGCGCGATCGGATCGTTGTCGGCGGTCGCGCGGACCCGGAACGCGGTGAGCGCATTGGTGGCGAGCGCGCGCAGCCCCGGATGGTGCACAGCGTGCACACCAGTCGCGGCATCGTCAGCGACCATTGCCCCACCCCCGGCCAGTGCTTATGGCTGGAGAGCCACGCCCGGCGCGCCTCTGAGTCACCCCCGGCCCCTCGAGTCACGCCCGGCGCCTCCTGGCGGCCTCGCCCCCCGGCTCGCTCACGGCGAGCTCACCGAGTATCGCGCGTCGGCGTGGTGCTGATCTACCGGTTTGCCGGATTCCGCAGCATGGTTCGACGATTTCCACGAGATCCCCGCTGACGATGTTGCCGAACTGACCCACCCGCGGGGTCAGTTCGGCAACGCGACGGCACGCGGGTCCAACCGGTCGGCGCTCACCAGCCTGACCTGGGTGGGGTCAGGCGTCGGCAGCCTCGTCCGGGGGGTTGGGCAGTCGGACGGTGAACGTCGTGCCGACGCCGACCGTCGACTCGAAGCTGATCGTGCCGCCGTGGTGGTCGTGAATCAGCGTGTAGGCCAGAGCCAGACCCTGACCGGTGCCGACACCCACCTGCTTGGTCGTGAAGAACTGGTCGAAGACCCGGTCGGCGATCTCCGCCGGGATCCCCGCCCCCGTGTCCTGTACCTGCAGCAGGATCTCCTCGCCCTCGGCGCGGGTGCGGACGGTCAATGTGCCGCTGCCGCCACCGGCGGCCTGCTTCTCCCCCATCGCATGCGCCGCGTTGATCACCAGGTTGAGCACCACCTGGTTGATGTCACCGAGGTTGCACCACACCATCGGCAGGCCCTCGTCGAGGTCGAGCTCGACCTCGGCGACGTGCCGGATCTCGCTGGTGGCCACCACCAGGGTGTTGCGAATCGCGTCGTTGAGGTTGGCGTACGCCTTGTCCTCCCCTCCCGGATGCCCGAACGCCTTCATCGCGCGCACGATCGTGGCCACCCGCGTGGCGCCGTCCAAGGTGTCACGCAGCGCCTGCGGGATCTCCTCCAGCAGGTAGTCGACGTCCACTCCGCCGGTCGATCCGGCAGACGCCGCATTCGTCGCACCGTTCGAGTCCACGCCGATCGCCGCGCCTGACGCGGCATTCGCCGGTCCGGTCAGCACACCGGCCAGGTCGTTGAAGGCGTCGGTGAGGAATCGGACGTTGTCTCCGATGAACTGGATGGGTGTGTTGATCTCGTGGGCGATCCCCGCCGACAGCTGCCCCACGGACTCCATCTTCTGCGCGTGCCGCAGTTCGGTCTCCAGGCGTCGCCGCTCGGTGATGTCGCGAAGACGCAGCATGAGCCCGCCCACCGCCGGATCCGCGGTCAGGTCGGTGCAGCTGACCTCCGCCCATCGCTGGACGTCGTCCGCGACGTCGAGGTGGCACGTCAGCGCGGTCCCGTCCGGCCGCTGCCCCGACACCGCCCCGCCATGGTGCGCCGCCAGCCACTCGACGACGGCCGGCCGGTCCTCCCGTGCCACGAGCTGCATCACAGACCTGCCCAGCAACGCCGACTCCTCGACGCCCAGCAGGTCCATGGCGGCGCTGCTCGCGTACGAGATCGTGCCGGTGCCGTCGCAGACCAGGGTGAGCTCCGACGACCGCTGCACCAGCGACCGGAACCGCTCCGCCAGAGCGTTGTCCAGGCACACGGCCAGCTGACCGGCGATGAGCATCACGGCGTCCAGCCGGTCTGAGGAGAACGCGCCTCGGCTGAGCCGGTTCTCCAGCACCAGCATCGCCCGTGGCTCGCCATGGCTGAGGATCGGCACCACGAGCAGGGAGCAGCACGCCACGTCGGCCAGATAGGGATCCCGCGAGAAGCGGTCATCTCGTGTCGCGTCAGCCACCCGCAACGGCTCCCGGGTCCGCTCGGCGTACCGGAACGCGGAGATCGCCAGCTTCCCACGCCGCCCCGCCTCGGCCACCGTGATCACCTGTTCGGTGGCGCCCTCGCCAGCAGGGAGGAACCAGTCGGCTGATTCGTCGTTCCAGAGCACCAGGTGGACGCCGGTCGCCCCGGTCATCATGGTGAGCACGTCCACCACTCGGCCGCGCAGCCGATCGAGGTTCGTCTCCTGGCTCAATGCCTGCGACGCTCGCAGCACCCCGACCAGGTCGATGGACTCCGCGGACATGACCACGCTGTGCGCGGCGTCCGCACCGATGCTGCGGCTCGCGGACTGACGACCGGTTGAAGCGTCACCGCGCTGCGCGGCGTCGCGCAACTCCGGAAACTCCTGGTCGAGCTGCCGGACCTTGGCCACCGCACCCCAGCGGGCGTACCGACCGCGGGCCTCGGCCAGCAGACGGTGCCCCGCATGCTCCAGCCCGTGCTCGAGATGGAACCGCGCCGCCCGCTCCGTGATCAGCGCCTGTTGCCACGGCCGGGAGCGGGAGGCGACCTGATGGATCGCGGCGTCGAAGGCGATGGCCGCCTGCCAGGCCTCGCCGAGTGCCCAAGCACGCTCTGCGTCGAGCAGGTCAACCAGATGCCCATAGTTCACCGGCACATCGGCCGCCCGAGCGGCCAGCCAGTCCCGGCATTCGCCAAAGCGAGTCAGTGCCGCCTCGTGTGCCGCCTCGTGTGCCGCATCGTGTGCCGCATCGTGCGACTCCCCCGGCGACTTCGCTGCGCGCAGCTGCTGCGCCGCGGCGAGTCCGCTCAGGAAGCGAGAGGTCGCGTTGCTGTACAGGCCCGGCGTGGCCGCTTCCAGCTGCGCGGCGGCGTGTGCGTGCCGCGTGAGGGTCGCCTGATCGCTCAGAATGGCGGCTGCCAATGCACGCAGGGAATGGAATCCGACGCTGGCCGGGGGGTTGTGGCTCACTCGTTCCAGATATTCGGCCTCGTCGAATGACTCGTCCTGGAAGCTCCCCGGCTGCACCGTCTGACCGCGCAAGGTTCGGACCAGTTGACGGAAGGCCGCGTTCAAGTAGCCGACGGAGTCGTGACCGACCCGAGCCGCGAATGCCATCCCGTTCTCGATGTCGCCGAGAGAGGCCTCAATGGTCTGGGCGAAGTCCAGCGTCGGGGGAATCTGGCTGCTGTAGGTGTACGCGGCGTGCTGGAGGTCTCCTCCCCGCAGGAGCCCCTCGCGAGCCCGTCGGGCCTGCTCGGCCACTGTCTCGATCGACTCGAACCATGGCGTGCTGCACACCGACAGGAGGAACAGGGCTTGGGACGTCGCCGGCTCGAAGCCGCGCGCCTCGCCGACTGCCACGACTTGCCGAACCGCGATGTAGCCGGTGCGGTAGTCGTTCTGCACCGCGATGGTGAGCGCACCGGCATGGGCGATGGGGCCGAGCAAATGCTCGCAGGGGCCGTGCTCGGCCCAGATCCGCCGGGCTTCCAACGTGAGCCACGCCATCGCCGTGTGGTCGCTGAAGTACGCGGCCGGCATGAGCCGGTTGATGACGCGCGCCACGGCGATCAGCCGCGGGTCGTCGATCGTCGGCCGCGCGATGTCCTCGGCGACGTCGTTGCCCTCGGCCCACTCCCGCAATGCCACCAGGCCCTGCCCGATCACCGGCCCCAACTCATCCGGCGCCGGGACGTCGATGTGCAGGCGCTTGAGCAGGCCCATACCGAGCGCCAATGCCTCCCGATGCCGGTCGCGGTGGGTCAGGCTGCTGATCTGGAAGGTCGCGGCGTCGACCAGCGCGACCGGGTCCTCGCAGTGGGCAGCGATCACGTCATAGAGCTCGTCCGCCTCGGCGAGGCGACCCAGCGCGTACAGGACGGCGTGCCGTTCGCGGCGGACGTCCATCCACAGCGGCTCGTCGGCTGTGGCGTCGACACGGTCCAGAGCAACGGCGGCCGCGGCGAGGAGAGTCTCGGCCGTGAGCGCGTTGACGATGCGGCTCTCCGCGGCGGCAGCCAGGAGCAGAGCAGCGGCACGGCGCACCTCGGACGGATCGTCGACGTGGTCGATGACACGCAGATACTGCTCGGCGGCCAGCCCGACACACTCCGGCCGACCGGACAACCGCCGCGCCAGGGCCAGCTCCAACTTCTGCCGGTCGTCGTCCCGCAGGCTCGCGTAGGCGGCCTGCTGCACTCTGTCGTGCCGGAACCGCACCGCGCCGTAGGTCTGTGACTCGTCGAGGGAGACCGGCACCAGGAGGCCGTCCTCCAGCGCGGCAGTCAGGTGATCGCGGGCCTCCTCCTCGCTGGTGTCGGCCGCCATCGCCAACCGCGGCAGCTCGATCTCGCCACCCAGGCAGGCAAGGATGCGCAGTAGATGCCGGCTCGGCTTGGGAAGCCGATCTATCCGGGCGACCAGCAGCTCGACGACGTCGGCCGTCCCGATGTGCCGACGGATCGCCGTGGTGTCCCAGCTCCACCCGTGGTCGGTGAGGACAAGGGCGCCGTCGCGGCGCAGCGCATTGACGAGTTCCACCGTGTCGTAGGGATTGCCTCCCGTGCGGGCGCCGATCGACTCGGCAAGCTCGCCGGCCTCGGATGCCGGTAGGCGCAGCATCTCACCGAGTAGCGCGGCCAGTCGGGACGACGGCAGGTTGCGCAACGTCAGTTGCGGTGGCACCACCGCGAGACGGGTCCAGCGGGCCAGCATGGCCGAGAGCGGGTGCGCCGGGGAGACTTCGGCGTCCCGGAACGCCCCTACCAGCAGCACGCCGGAGAGGTCCTCTTCGGTGAGCACCGCGTCGATCAGACCGATGGGGAACGCCGTGGCCCATTGCAGGTCGTCGAGCACGATGACCACCGGGCGATCGGGTGTGGCGATGGTCCGCAACAGGTCCAGAAAGATCCGGTACATCCGGGTGGCGATCTGCGCCGGATCCCCTTCGGGAGCGACCGGCGTCACCCGAAGCAGTGCGGCGAACTCAGGCAGCGTCGCGAGCATGCCTGCATTGGAACCCAATGCCGCTAGCAGCCTCGTTCGATGCTCGGTCAATGCCTCGTCCGGCTCGGCCAGCAGCAGCCGGCCCAGCCCGCGCAACGCCTGCGCAACGGCGTCCGTCGCCAGATCCTGACGGTACTGGTCGAACTTCCCCGTCACGAACCAGCCGCCATGCTCGGTGGCCAGACCGCGCAACTCGTCCAGCAACACCGTCTTGCCCACCCCGGGGGCCCCGCACACCAGCAGCCCGCGGGAGCCGCCCTCCCGGATTCCCCGGTAGGCAGCCGTCAGGGCGGCCAGCTCCTCCTCGCGACCGACGAGCCGGGACGGAGCAGCCAGCCGCAGTGGGAAGTCCTGCCCGCCCAGGACGAACTGCGGATCCGGGTCGCCGGCATCCAGGAGTCCCCGCAGCCGGGCCAGATCGCGCGCCAGGCCCTCCGCGCTCTGGTAACGACGGTCCGGCTCCTTCTCCAGCAACCGCAGCACGATGGCCGACAGCGTCCGCGGAATCGCCGCGTTCACCGCCGACGGGGATTCGGGAACTTGGGCCAGGTGAGCGTGGATGAGCCGCAACGGATCCGGGTTTCCCGCGCCGAACGGCGGCCGGCCGGTGAGCAACTCGTACAGGGTGGCGCCGATCGCGTACAGATCGGCCCGGTTGTCCACCGGCCGTCCCGTCCGCCCGGTCTGTTCCGGCGCAAGGTAGGCCAGCGTCCCCACGATCTCGCTGTGGTGCGTGAAACTCGGGCGCTCCTCGGCGAACGTCGTGGCGAGGTCGAAGTCGATCAACTGCGGGGCCGCCCCGTCGGGCGCGAGGAGAACATTCGCCGGATTGATGTCCTTGTGCACCACCCCGGCCCGGTGCACTCCAGCCACGAGCCCGGCCAGCCGGCAGGCGAAGCGCGTCACCCAGGCGGGGTCCAGTCCACCGGCCCGAACCACCTCGGCCAGCGGTACGCCGCCGGCATCCTCGGTGGCGAGCGCCGTGCCGTCGTCGGTGACGCTGCTCAGCCTGGGGATTCCGGGGACACCGCCCAGCCGCTGCATGATCGCGACCTCGTGCCGGATCCGTCCCGGTCCGCCGAGTCCGAATGCCTCCTTGCGGATCAGCGTGCCCGCCGTGCGACCGCCGTCATCGAGCAGCACCCGGGTGACCCGCGTCCGATCGCTGGAGTACAGGACGCCGGTCACGACCGATGTCGGCACCTCGGGAATGCGCCCGGCGTCCCGCTCTGCCTCGAAGGCGGCGTCGCGACGTCCCGTCATGCCATCCCCATCCGCCCAGGCCCGCTCCCTGCACGGCGCACGCCTGCACCGGCCTGACGTCGTCACATCGGCACCCTGATGGACGGGGTTGAGATCGTGGTGCCCGCCTCGCGCGCCGGTCACGGGAAGGGCGGCCCGACTCGCCGGTCACCGAGCCGGTATCGTCGACAATATCGATAGTAATCGGGCGATCATGGGGAGGAGCGGCGGGTGGGCGAAGCGATCGCTCCAGGCACGCAGGAAGCGGTGCGTGTCGCGGCGCAGTTGCGGGGTGCATTGCTGCGCGGCGACTTCGCGCCGGGGCAGCGCCTGGTCGAAGCCGATCTCTGCGAGCAGTTCAACGCCAGCCGGTTCGTGATCCGCGCCGCGCTGCAGGAGCTGGCAGGCGACGATCTCGTCGAGATTCAGCGCAACAAGGGGGCCCGCGTCCGGCAGATCACCCTGGAGGAGGCGGTCGAGATCACCGAGGCCCGGATGGTCCTCGAGGGCCTGTGCGCGGCCAAGGCGGCGCAACGCCGCACCCCGGCCGATGCCCGCGAGCTGCGTGACATCGCTGCGGCTATGCGCAAGGCGGTCAAGGGCGGGGACCTGCTGGCGTACTCCGACCTCAACGCGACCCTGCATCGGCGGATTCGGGAAATGGCACGCCACCCCACCTCGGCAGTCCTGATCGATCGCCTGCACGCGCAGGTCGTGCGGCATCAGTTCAAGCTGGCGATGCAGCCCGGCCGCCCCGCCGTCTCGCTCCCCCAGCACGAACGCATCATCGCCGCCGTCGTGGCGCAGGACGCCGCCGGCGCCGAGCAGGCAACGCGTGACCACCTGGAGAGCGTGGCGCAGGCCCTCCGCATGCTCGGCGCAGATCGTTGACAATCTTGCTGACTTTGCTAGCGTTGCCGGCATGTCGCAACGGTCTCGTGACCTGGCCCACGTCGGTTCGGTCGAGCTGTTCACGGCGACGCCGCAGGAGACCGTGGATTTCTTCGTCCGGTTGATGGGCATGACGGTCAGCCGCGAGGCCGGAGACTCGGTGTACGTGCATGCGTGGGACGACTACGAGAAGTTCACCGTCAAGGTGACCGAGCGCAGTCAGTCCGGGATCGGGCGGACGTACGTCCGGGCGGCCGGGCCGGAGGCGCTGGAGCGCCGCGTGGCCGCGGTGAAGGACGCCGGGCAGGACGGCGCCTGGGTGGAGGACGAGTTCGGGCTCGGACCGATCTACCTCACCCGCGACCCGGACGGGCATGAGATCGGCCTGTACTACGAGACAGAGTGGTACGCGCCCCCGGCCGAGCTCAAGCCGGCGCTGAAGAACCAGGCCTCGGCCTTCCCCGGACGTGGGGCGAACGTGCGCCGTCTGGACCACGTGAACTATCTCGCCCAGGACGTTCCCGCCAACGGCGCGTTCATGCAGGACGGGCTGGGTGCCCGATTGACGGAGCAGATCGTCCTGGACGCCGGGCAGCCGTCTGCGCAGTGGTTCCACATCTGCGACAAGTCCTACGACCTGGTCTACACCGCCGACTGGGCAGGTCACCGGGGACGCCTGCATCACGTGGCGTTCGCCACGGACACCCGGGAGGACATCCTGCGAGCCGCGGACGTCTTTCTCGAGGGCGGAATCCATATCGAGACGGGCCCGCACAAGCACGCCATCCAGCAGACGTTCTTCCTGTACGTGTGGGAGCCCGGCGGCAACCGGATCGAGTTGTGCAACGCCGGCGCGCGACTGGTGCTGGCACCGGACTGGAAGCCGGTGTCGTGGAGTCAGGCTGAGCGCGCGAAGGGGCAGGCGTGGGGGCTCAAGACGATCGAGACCTTTCACACGCACGGCACGCCGCCGGTCGAGCCAGGCCCGTGACGGAGCCCGCTCAGGGGGTCGGCTGGGCCGTCAGGTCGTCGAGCCAGTCGGCCGCAGCTCGGGCGACCCGCGGCGGAACCCCCAGATCGGTGAGCAGGTCGGCCGCCGCCCGCATCTCCTCGGCGCGTCGCCGGGCATGCCGGCGGCTCCCCTCTTCCAGCCGGTCGACTGTCGCCGCGCCGGCCTGCTCCAGCTCCCGGCCGATCATCGTGCGCAGCCAGTCTTCGCACCCCGCGGCTCGGGCCGCCGCCAGCGCCTCCACCACCGCGGCCGCCATCCCCTTGTAGAACGTACTGCGCAGCAGCTTCCGGGTGGCGGCGGCCCCCGGGGGGCCGTCCTGAACGGTGATCGAGGCGCCGAGCGGCGTCAGCAGCCGTCGAAAGCGCTCCGCCTGTACGCCGGACACGAGCATCGGGGTCCGCAGCCCCTGACCGGGCACCGGCGTCATCAGGGCGACGTCGACGACGTCGACCCCTCGCTCGTCGCCGATCCGGGCCAGCCGGGCCTTGAGCTGCGCGGAGGCGGTGTTCAGGTCCGCCCACACCGCCCCAACAGTGACTCCCGGCGTCCCGGCCAGCAAGGCTTGCTCGGCATCGGCCGCGCTGTTGACGCTGAGCACCACGTCGGCCCCGCGGGCGGCATCCGCTTCGTCTGTGCAACGAATCGCGCCGGCCGGAGGGTCGATCGGCACGGGATCGTAGGCCCGGACGACGACCCCCAGCGCCACCAGGTGGGCGGCGATCGCGTAGCCCGCCTCCCCGACGCCGAGGACGGCGATGCACCGTGCGCCACCAACCGCAATGCTGGGTTCCATCTACTCTCCCCGCGTCGATTGTTGACAATATAGTTGCCATGAAGTTGCATGAAAGGCCCGGCCGAAGGGATCGCGATGTCGAACCGAGATCTGGTCGTCCGCACCATCGAGCGGCCCGATCCCCGGGACGTCGCCGCACTGGCCGAGACCGGGGTCGCCACCGTCCATGAGGCGCTGGGCCGAGCCGGGCTGGTCGATCCCCGGATCCGGCCGGTGCAAGAGGGCGTCACGATCGCCGGCCCAGCCGTCACCGTTCGCTGCCAGGCCGGGGACAACCTCATGGTCCACGCCGCGGTGGAGGTCTGCCAGGAAGGCGACATCCTGGTCGTGACCACCACCTCGCCCTCCACCGACGGCATGCTCGGTGAACTGCTCGCCACCTCCCTGCAGGCCCGCGGTGTGGTCGGGCTGGTCATCGATGCCGGCGTCCGCGACGTGGCGGAGTTGCGCGCGATGAGCTTCCCGGTGTGGGCCCGCGCCATCTCGGCGCAGGGAACCGTCAAGGCCAGCCCGGGATCGGTCAACGTCCCGGTGGTCTGCGGCGGGCAGCTGATCCGGCCCGGGGACGCGGTCGTGGCGGACGACGACGGCGTGGTCTGCGTTGCGCGGGCCTCCGTCCCGCAGACGCTGGAACGGGCCCGGGCGCGCCAGGCAAGCGAGACGCACAAGCGCGCCACCCTGGCGGCAGGGGCCCTCGGCGTCGACCTGTACGGCCTGCGCCCGGTGCTGGAACGGCTCGGCGTCGAGTACCTCGACACACCACCGGACGACCGGTGATGAGCGTGCCGACGGCCCGCGGCCCGATTCACGACGGCGTGCGCTGCATGCTGATGCGTGGGGGCACGTCCAAGGGCGCCTACTTCCTGGCCGACGACCTGCCAGGGGACGCCACGGCGCGTGACGATCTGCTGTTGCGCCTGCTCGGGTCGCCCGACCCACGACAGGTGGACGGGATCGGCGGCGCGCATCCCCTGACCAGCAAGGTGGCGATCGTGTCACCGTCACGGTCTCCCGGCGCCGATCTGGACTACCTGTTCCTGCAGGTCGTCGTCGACCAGCCGGTGGTCACCGCCGGGCAGCCGTGCGGGAACATCCTCGCCGGCGTCGCTCCGTTCGGGCTCGAGCGCGGCCTGCTCACAACCGACGGGAACGGTCCGTTGGCGGTGCGGATCCGGATGGTCAACACCGGGGGCCTTGCCGAGGCGAGATTCGAGACGAGCGGTGGCCGGCCTCGGTACGCCGGCAGCCACCTGATCTCCGGCGTGCCGTTCCCGGCGGCGCCGATTGCCATCACGTTCGCCGACACCGAGGGGGCGGTCTGCGGCAGTCTGTTGCCGACCGGGCGCGTCCGGGATGTGCTCGACGGCGTCCCGGTGACATGCATCGACAACGGCATGCCGGTCGTTCTGGTGGCGGCCGGCGATCTCGGCGTCACCGGTCGGGAGTCATGCCAGGACCTCGAGGGACATGCGACATTGCCCAGACGCGTGGAGTCCATTCGGCTCGCCGCCGGGCGCGCGATGGGTCTCGGTGATGTCGGCGCGCGGACCGTGCCCAAGGTGACCCTCGTGTCACCCCCGAGCGACGGCGGTGCGCTCACCACCCGCAGCTTCATCCCGCACCGATGTCACGCCTCCATCGGCGTACTGGCGGCGGTCTCGGTCGCGACGGCCGCCGTCCTGCCCGGTTCGATCGCCGCGCAGGTCAGCGGCGCAGCGACGGAGCCGGGCGACGGCGGCATGCGACGGATCCGGCTGGAACACCCCACCGGGTACTTCGACACCGACGTCGAACTGGACGGCCGCGGTCAGGTGACCCGCACGTCGGTGATCAGCTCGGCCCGCAAGCTGTTCGACGGCGTGGCCTGGCCTCGCGAGTCCTGATCGCGGCGCGGCGTCGCCTACCCAAGACGGTCGAAACTCACCGCTGTATCTGGCGATGCGCTTCCACCGTGCTCGAACGGTGCGGCTGCGCGCCTGGCACGCTGGCGCTCCAGCTCCTTGCGGCCGAGCGACATCGCGTGCACCTCGTCCGGTCCGTCGGCGATCCGCAGACATCGAGCCGCCACCCAGAGGTCGGCCAGCGGGTGGTCCTGCGAGACACCCGCGCCGCCGTGGACCTGGATCGCCTTGTCGATGACCCACTCCGCCATCGACGGCACCCCGATCTTGATCGCCTGAATCTCGGTGTGCGCCGCCTTGTTCCCCATCGTGTCCATCAACCACGCGGCCTTGAGAACCAGCAGTCGGCTCTGCTCGATCCGCAACCGGGCTTGCGCAACCCACTCCTGCACGACGCCCTTGTGCGCCAACGGAGTGCCAAAGGTCACCCGTTGATCGGCACGCTCGCACAGCAGCTCCAGTGCGCGTTCTGCCATCCCGATGGCCCGCATGCAGTGGTGGATCCGGCCCGGGCCGAGGCGAGCCTGCGAGATGGCGAACCCGCTGCCCTCCTCGCCGAGGAGATTCCGCACCGGAACCCGCACGTCGCGGAACTCGATCTCCGCATGCCCGCCGTGCACGGCGTCGTCGTTTCCGAAGACCTCCAGATGACGCCTGATCACCACGCCTGGGGTGTCCCGCGGCACCAGGACCATGGACTGCTGGCGGTACCGTTCCGCTTCGGGGCTCGTCTTGCCCATGACGATCAGGACGGCACATCGCGGACTCATCGCGCCCGACGTCCACCACTTGCGCCCGTTGATCACATACTCCTCGCCGCGACGCTCGATGCTCGTGATGATGTTGGAGGCGTCCGAGGATGCGACGTCGGGCTCGGTCATGCAGAACGCGGATCTGATCTCACCGTCGAGCAAGGGGACCAGCCACTCGTGCCTCTGCCGATCGCTGCCGAATTGCGCCAGCAGCTCCATGTTCCCGGTGTCCGGTGCCGAGCAGTTCATTGCCTCGGGGGCCAGCTGCGGGCTGCGGCCCGTGAGCTCGGCGATCGGTGCGTACTCCAGGTTGGTCAGGCCGGCGCCGCCCTCGCCCGGCAGGAACAGGTTCCACAGGCCCTGGACGCGAGCCTCGCGTTTGAGCTCTTCAACGACAGGCCTCGGCGCCCACGGGTTCCCGGCCGCACGCAGTTCCCGGGATTGGCGGGCGAGCACCGGCTCGGCGGCATACACGTACTCGTCCATGAATCGCTCGGCGCGACCGTGCAGGCCCGCCCGAGCCTCGGGCAATCGAAAGTCCACGGTCCGCGCCTCCAGTCGCTCTAGCGGCCCGATTCGCCAGTAGGGTCGCACGCCGGACCGGCAGAACCCCGCGGCAGCCCCGCCGGCAGGCGATCCGGAGCACTTCTGCCGGTCAGGCGTGCGCTGCCGTCAGGCGTGCGCTGCGTCCGGCGCCGTCAGTCGAGTGGCGTCACGCGCACGGGTGTCGTCAACACGCGCCCGCTGTCCACGCGGCGGATCGGACCGGTCAGCCGGAAGGTCCTCTGCAGCGGAAGCTCGCCGGCCGAAGGACCGATCATCACCTCGATCTGGCCCGGCTCGACGACCCGGTGCATGTCGAGACCGGTGAAGGCGGTCCGGTCGGCGTGGAGCGCGAAGCTGACCCGCGCCGAGCATCCGGGATCCAGCGCCAAGCGGGCGAAACCCGCGAGTTGCCGTACCGGGCGGGCCACCTGGGCCACGACGTCGTGCACGTACAGCTGGACGATCTCCTCCCCGGCTCGGTCGCCGGTATTCGTTATCCGGCAGGAGATGACGAGCTCACCGTCGGTCGGAATCTCCGGACTGCTCAGTTCCAGGTCGTCGTAGCCGTACGTGGTGTAGGACAGGCCGTGCCCGAAGGGGAACAGTGGCGTGGGATCGATGCTGCTGATCCCGTCGTCCATCCCCAGCGGCGGCTGAAGGTACGTGCCGGGCTGACCGCCGGATGAACGCGGGATCTGTACTGGCAGCTTGCCCGTCGGCACGACGCGACCGCCGAGCACGCCGGCCAGTGCCCCGCCGCCCTCCTCACCCGGCATGAACGCCTGGACGATCGCCGCGGCGCGCGAGGCGTACCGTCCGAGCGCGTACGGCCGGCCGGAGACCACCACGACGACGACCGGGGTGCCCGTGTCGAGCAGTTCGTCGAGCAGCTCGCCCTGGACGCCGGGCAGCCCCAGATCTTCGACGTCGCACCCCTCCCCGGAAGTCCCCCGCCCGAACAGCCCAGCGTGATCCCCGACGGCGGCGATGCAGACGTCGGCGTCCCGGGCCGCGGCAACCGCGGCTGCGAAGCCGGATCGATCCGGGTCCTTGATCGGACATCCCAGTTCCAGGACGAGGGCCGCCTGCGGCAGCTCGGCCTGCAGGCTGCGGTACAGGCTGTCCGCCGCAACTCCCAGACCCAGCTCGGGGTAGTCCGGCAGGACATGATTGGGATAGGAGTAGCAGCCCATCATCACGCGGGGCTCATCGGCGGCCGGTCCCACGACGGCGATCCGCGGCGCGCCCTCCCCGCGCTCGCCGCGAGGCAGTGGCAACGTGCCGTCGTTGGCCAGCAGAATGACCGATCGCTCGGCGACGATCCGCGCCAGCTCGCGGTTGCGCCCCGAATCCAGGTCTACCAGCGGATCCCGGACCGACGCGCGCGGCGCCCATCCGTCGTCCAGCAGGCCGAGCTGAAGCTTCTGGTTGAGAACGCGGCGCACCGCTCGGTCCACCAAGGCCTCCGGCACGTCCCCAGCGCGGACCAGCTGCGCCAGCTCGGGCCCGTAGCACGCCGTTTCGGGCAGCTCGACATCGATCCCCGCCCTGAGCGCCAGTGCACCGGCTTCCCCGGTTCCGGCCGCGATCCGGTGCATGATCCGCAAGAAGACCACCGACCAGTAGTCCGAGACGACCACGCCGTCGAAACCCCAGTCGTCGCGCAGCAAACCGGTGAGCAACGACTCGTCAGCAGCGGCAGGAACGCCGTCGACGTCCGCGTAGGAGTTCATCACCGAGCGGGCGCCGCCCTCCCGGATCGCGAGCTCGAAGCTGGGCAGGATGACATCGGCGAACTCCCTGCGGCCCATCGACACCGGGCCGTGGTTGCGCGCCGCGCGAGAAGCGGAGTATCCGGCGAAGTGCTTCAACGTGGCCACCAGGCCCGCGCTCTCCAGCCCCTGGACGTACGCCGATCCGACGACGCCGGCCAGGTAGGGATCCTCGCCCATCGTCTCCTCGACCCGACCCCACCGATAGTCCCGCACGACGTCCAGCACAGGCGCGAGTCCCTGGTGCACGCCCACCGCGGTGAGATCGGCGCCGATCGCGGCGGCCATCAGCTGCACCAGGGCGGGGTCGTACGTCGCGGCCCATGACAGCGGTGCCGGATACACCGTCGCACCCAAGGTGGTGAAGCCGGTCAGGCACTCCTCGTGCACGATCGCCGGAACGCCCAGGCGGGTGTTGTCGATGAGCTCCTGCTGCAACCGCACCAACCGGTCGATCCCTTGTGGCGCAGTGAGGGGTGCCGTCCCGAACACCCGCGTCAGGTGGCCGAGTCCGTCGCGCCGGGCGACGTCGAACGGCACGGCGCTCGCCAAGGCGCTCTGCATCGGGGCGACGTCGCCCGTGATGTCGGCGCGGAATCCGACCCAGGCGCTGCCCAATTGGGCCAGCTTCTCCTCCAGCGTCATCTCGGCCATCAAGGCTGCGACGCGTTCGTCCGGGGCCAGCGCCCGATCAGTCCACGGTCGAGCCTGCGCGTCGCCAGGCACCGACGGCACCGGTCCGTCAGCAGGAACCGCGGACAGATCGGTCCCGGCCGATTCAGGCGTAGGCGCAGTCGTCATCGGTAACCCTTCGGCGAACGCTGGTGGTCTGTCAGGTGGCGGCCGGCGGCGGAGCCGTCGAATTGCGCACGATCAGTTGAGTCGCGAGCTCGACGTGGTAGGAGTCGGGCGCCTCGCCGTCGCACATGCGCAACAGCGTCCGCATCGCCAGCCGCCCCATGTCGCGCAGGGGCTGCCGGACCGTGGTCAGCGGCGGGTTGCAATAGCGCGCGAGATAGGTGTCGTCAAGGCCGACGACGCTCAGCTCCCGGGGCACAGCCAGGTCGCGCTGCCGCGCCGCCTCGATCAGTCCGACCGCGATCGCGTCGCAGGCTGCGAACACGGCCGTGGGTGGCTCGGGTTGGGCCAGAAGGTCGGCGGCTCGCTCGTAGCCGGACTCGTAGGTGAAGTCGCCATCAGAGATGAGCCCGGGATCAACGGGAATCTGCGCTCCGCTCAGCGCGGCCAGGTACCCGTGCAGTCGCGCCTGATGACATGTGGCGCTGGCCAGGCCGCCCAGATAGGCGATGCGCCGGTGCCCGAGCTCGATCAGGTGCTGGGTAGCAGAGTGTCCGCCCGTCCAGTTGGTCGAGCCGACGCTGACGACGTCGGGCCGTGGGAGGTTCACCGGATCGATCACCACGAGGGGCAGCCGGGCGCGCTCGAAGGCGGTCAGCTGCCCCGAGGTCAGTTCGGACGTCACGACGATGAGGCCCTCGCGCCCGCCGGCCACCAGACGCTCGGCCCAGTCGGCCTCCCGTGGGAACCTCTGCCGGTTGGGGATCCGGTTGACCACGACATCCACGCCGGCGTCCGTCCCCGTGTCGGTGACGCCGAGCAGGATCTCGCTGGAGTACGGGCTGATCAGATCGTCGAAGACAAGCTCGACGACGCGGATCGGGGTCTGCTGCCGGCGGCTGCCCGAGACCGGAACGTAGTCGTATTCGCGCAGGAGTTGTTCGATCCTGGCCCGCGTCCCGGCCGACACGTCGGGGCGCCCGTTGAGGACCTTGGACACGGTTGCGGTCGACACCCCGGCGGCCGCCGACACCATGGCCAGAGTCGCCCTCCCCCCTGCTCGCCGCTCCATGCCGTCAGTCATCAGCCCTCCAGTCTCGAAAGTCATCGAAAAGTCTCCGCCACGACGGGTCATCATGGCACGCGGATTTCGAAGTCCGAGATCATCGGCGCGCCGCTGCTGACCCTCCCGACGCGATCCGGGCCCGTGGGGGCGGGCGCGGTCCGCCTCGGCGGCGTCCGTTCGGGAATCGAGGGCAACGGACCTCCTCTGCTTGCGCGCCGCTGAGCCGCCAGCCCTATGCAGGACTCGGCTGCGCCACAGATCGTTTCGAAATGTTTCGATGTCAAACAGTAACGCATTTGCGGCCGAATAGAGATTGAACCTCCTGCTCAGAGTGGCTTAGACGGCTCACGCTGCACAGCGCACTCACGCTCGGCGGCGAGAGCGCTTCGAATGCTTGACACGGTTTACGGGCGCGTTTACGTTAACGCGACAACGCGGTTTCGAAAAGACCGTTCGGCGTAAAGCACGGCAGGGAGGTCCCGCAGCACCGGGTCCGGTCGGTGACCACCGCTGCCGCCCTCGTCACACATCACCAGATCGCGGCTCACACCTACGGAGATCAGCGTGGACTCACCGACCACCTCCCGCCGCAACTTCCTCCAACTCGCGCTGGGCGTGCCGATCATCGGCGCCGGACTGGCCGCGTGCGGCAGCTCCGGACCGAGCAAGTCCGGCGGCGGAGCATCGTCCGCCAGCTACTGGACCCTCAGCGGCAAGCCGCAAGAGACGATTCGCAGCGGCGTCGTCGAGCGATTCAACAAAGCCAACCCGGACAACCAGATCAAGCTGACGCTGTACCAGAACGACGCCTACAAGACCAAGGTCAAGACGGCCATCGGCGCAGGTCAAGGTCCGACAATTATCTGGGGCTGGGGCGGTGGCGGACTGAAGAGCTACGTGAACGCCGGCCAGGTCGACGACCTCACGTCGTGGTTCGCGCAGAACGCGGCGGTGAAGGATCGGCTCTTCGAGTCCTCCTTCGGCGCGGCGACGATCGACGGCAAGATCTACGCGATGCCGTGCGAGACCGTCCAGCCGATCGTACTGTTCTACAACAAGGCGTCCTTCGAGAAGGTGGGCGCCCAGCCGCCGCAGACCTGGGGCGACATCATGGATCTGGTGCCCAAGTTCAACGCCAAGGGCATCGCACCGTTCTCGCTCGGCGGCCAGTCACGGTGGACCAACATGATGTGGCTGGAGTTCCTCTTCGACCGGATCGGCGGCGCTGATGTGTTCCAGGCCGTCTTCGACGGTGAGAAGAACGCCTGGTCGAACCCGTTGGCGATCAAGGCTTTGGGACAGGTTCAGGACCTTATCAAGGCCAACGGGTTCATCAAGGGCTTCTCCTCGATCACCGCGGACTCCAACGCGGACCAGGCGCTGCTATACACCGGAAAGGCCGCGATGATGCTCCACGGCGCCTGGAGCTACGGCATCCTGAAGGACCAGGGCGGAGACTTCGTGCCCGGCGGCCACCTCGGCTACATGAACTTCCCACCGATCGACGGCGGCAAGGGCGACCCGAACAGCACGGTCGGCAACCCCGGCCAATACCTGTCCATCTCCTCGAAGGCCAGCGACGAGGCCAAGGCGACGGCCAAGAAGTTCTTCGCCACCGGCGTACTGGACGACGATGAGATCAAGGGCTGGATCGACACCGGCGGAGTCCCGATCGTCAAGAATATCGACGCGGAGCTGAGCTCCTCGGCCGACGCCGACTGGCTCACCTTCATCTACGGGATCGCCAGCAAGGCCAAGCAGTTCGCCCAGTCCTGGGACCAGGCGCTGAGCCCCACGGCCGCAGAATCGTTGCTGGACAACATCTCCAAGCTCTTCCAGCTGTCGATCTCGCCGGACCAGTTCGCCACGAACCTGAACCAGGTCATCGGGCAATGACGACACCCGCCCCGCCCGCAAGGGAGTGTCTGATGGATCAGGGCCGTCGCGAGCAGCCGCCCGGGCGGATGCCTCGCAAGGCCGAGGAGGAGGTCATAGCGGAGCTATGTCCGACGACGAGAACGCCGCGAGGCGCCGATCCGGGTGGCGCGCAGTAGGCCATGATCCATCAGACACTCCCTAGGCCTGCGACAACCCGGAAACCGTCGCGGGCCGGGCGGGGCGGCTCTGTCACCTGGATGGCGCTTCCTGCCCTCCTATTTTTCATCGCGTTCGGCATCGTCCCGCTCCTCGGCGTACTGGCGCTCAGCTTCACGCGTTGGGACGGGATCGGCGACATACATCCGGCGGGATTCGCCAGCTGGCGGGCGATCCTGACCGACCCCGGGTTGATCCACGCAGTCTGGGTGACATTCGAGGTCATGGCACTCTCGTGGCTGGTGCAGACGCCGTTGAGCATGCTTCTCGGCGTGTTCCTGGCGGGGCATCAGCGGTACCGGGAACTTCTGGCGGTCCTCTACTTCATTCCGCTGCTGTTGAGTTCGGCGGCCATCGCGATCACGTACAAGGCGTTGCTCGACCCGAACTTCGGCCTGGGCGCGGGGCTCGGGCTCTCGGTGTTGAAGCAGGACTGGCTGGGCCGGGGGAACCTCGCGATGGCCGTGGTCATCTTCGTGGTGTCCTGGCAGTTCATCCCCTTCCACTCGCTGATCTATCAGGCAGGCGTTCGGCAGATCCCCCGCTCCCTCTACGAGGCGGCGCAGCTCGACGGCGCCGGGCGCATCAGGCAGTTCTTCAGCGTCACGCTGCCGCAGCTGAAGTACACGATCGTGACGTCCTCGACGCTGATCCTCGTCGGCTCGCTGACGTTCTTCGACCTCGTTTTCGTGCTCACCGAGGGAGGGCCGGGGGACGCCACGCGCCTCCTGGCCGTGGACATGTACAAGCGGGGCTTCCAGGCCAACCTGATGGGTCCGGCCAGCGCGATCGCTGTCATCCTGGTGTTGGTCGGGCTCGCGCTCGCCCTGTTGCTCCGCCGGCTCGGCGGGCGCGGCTCCGAGAGCCAGTTGGAAGGATTCTGACGTGGCGACGGCGCTCGTCGGCAGCGACCAGACCGGGCACCGGGCGGGAGGGCGACGCACGCGGCCGTTCCTGCCGCGGACCACGAGCGCTGGCCGCCCGAATTGGCTGGGCGGGATAGCCGGCTGGCTGTGGCTGCTGCTGGCGCTTGTGCCGATCTACTGGATCGTCATCACCAGCTTCAAGACGCAGCCCAGCTACTTCACCACCAATCCCATGGTTCCCACCGGCGATCCGACGCTGGAGAACTACCGATTCGTCATCACGTCAGCCTTTCCTCGCTACTTCCTCAACAGCGCGATCGTCTCGCTCGGTGCGGTGATCCCGGCGGTCCTCATCTCCTTCATGGCGGCGTACGCGATCGTCCGAGGCGCCGACGAGCGGGGATTGCAGTTGATCAACTCGCTCTTCCTCATGGGGTTGGCGATTCCGCTGCAGGCGACGATCATCCCGGTTTACTTGATCATCATTCGACTGCACCTGTACGACAGCCTGCTCGCGATCATTCTTCCGTCGATCGCGTTCGCCATCCCGTTGTCCGTGCTCGTCCTGTCCAACTTCATCCGCGACGTTCCGAAGGAACTGTTCGAGTCGATGCGGCTGGACGGCGCGACAGAGTGGGGAACGTTGTGGCATCTGGCGTTTCCGTTGACCCGGCCGGCGCTGGTCACCGTCTCCATCTACAACGGCCTGACAATCTGGAACGGATTCCTCCTCCCGCTGATCCTCACGCAGAGTCCGGAACGGCGGACCATTCCACTGGCGTTGTGGACCTTCCAGGGTCAGTACTCCGTCAACGTGCCGGCCGTGCTGGCGTCCGTCGTCCTGACGACCCTGCCGATCCTCACGCTGTACGCGTTCGGGCGTCGGCAGCTGGTCAGTGGGCTGATGGCCGGGTTCAGCAAGTAGCGTTGCCCGTTCGCATTCTCAGCTTCTTGGCAGGAAACGGTCAGGGCGCCCCCACCGCGGTGAATCACGCTGGGTCCATCACAACGGAGGCGAACAGATGGACACCAGCACCCAGGAGCTCCCTGCCAGCGACCGACCCGCCGACGCGCCGGGACAGTGGTACGTGGCGGGACAGGGCGGCGTCACCCAGCCGACGGTCACGCCGAAACCGCCGGGCCCGCCGGAGCAGCGGGTTGCTGCCGGGATCTCCTCGCGCGCCATTGCCGGCGTGATGGCGCTCGCGGTGCTCGCAGCGGGGGCCGGTGTGGGCATCGGCCACGCGTTCTGGCACTCCGGGAGTGCCGCCACGGCGTCTTCGTCCAGCGATACCGGCAATTCGGGCTCCGCCTTCCCACAATTCCCCGGCGGATCCTCCGGTGGACTTGGCGCTGGGCCGGATACCAGCAACGGCACCAACGGCGGCGCCGGATCGACGAGCGGCGCGGGTGCCCCCGCCAACGCTGCCGAGATCGCGGAGAAGGTCAACCCGGCTGTCGTGGACATCAACACCACCCTGGGCTACCGGGGCGCCCAGGCTGCCGGTACCGGGATGGTGTTGACCTCGACGGGCGAAGTGCTCACCAACAACCACGTCATCGCCGGAGCAACGTCGATCAGCGTCACCGATGTCGGCAATGGCAAGACCTACAAGGCGAACGTGGTGGGCTACGACCGCAGTCACGACATCGCCGTGCTGCAACTGGTCGGGGCCTCCGGCCTGGCTACGGTCACCACGGCGACGACACCGGCACAGGTGGGAGACGCCGTCGTCGGCATCGGCAACGCGGGTGGCACGGGCGGCACGCCGAGCTATGCCGGTGGATCGATCACCGCCACGAACCAGACCATCACCGCGACCGACTCCAGCGACGGCACCTCCGAACAGCTGACAGGACTGCTGGAAACCAACGCGAACATCGTCGCCGGCGACTCCGGCGGGCCGCTGGTCAACACACAGGGCGAGGTCGTCGGCATCGACACCGCGGCCTCGGCCGGTTTCCAGTTCAATTCCAGCTCCCAGGGCTTCGCGATCCCGATCGCGACGGCTTTGCAGATCGCGAACCAGATCGAGTCGGGCAAGGCCACGTCGACCGTGCACATCGGAGCCACCGCGATGCTCGGCGTCAGCGTGACATCCGCCCAGACATCAACCCAGAACGGCTTGGCGGCCGGCGGCGCCGTCATCGCCGGGGTGGTCGACGGCGGCCCGGCTGACGACGCCGGACTCGCCGCCGGGGACGTCATCACTGCCGTCGACGGGCACGCCGTCACCTCCCCCGACGACCTGAGCGCCATCATGCTCACGCTGACTCCCGGACACACCGCTCGTGTGACGTACCTGGATCAGTCCGGCGAGCAGCACACCGTCAAGGTTCAGCTGACGACTGGTCCGCCGCAGTAAGGGCAGTCGGGGTGGCCGGGGCACCGGCCCCACCCGGCTGTCTTACGCCCAGTCGCGAACCTTGATGATCATTGTCCGGGAAACTGTCGGTGGTGCCGGATAGCGTGGGTTTCGTGAACGGGGGAAGCGAACGATCCGGGGCCGAGGATGCCGATGACGCCGGTCCGGTGCACGACGTGCATCGGGGGCTGGACCTTGTGCGGCAGGCGATCGCGATGCTGGGCGCTGCCCGCTGCTGGTCGTTGTCGGATGGCGAGCTGCGGGCTGCGGTTGCCGACGGTGCAGGGGTGCTGGCGGGGCTGGAGTCGGCCTGGCTGGGCCTGGTCGCCGCGCTCGACGACCGGCCCTCGGCGGTCGCTGGGGCACGGGCGGGGCGGACCGCGGCGACCTTCCTCGCCCAGGCGGTGCACCGATCGACCGGGCAGGCCTGGCGGGACGTCGCGGCTGCGCACGCATTGCACGACGAGGATTCCCGGCTGCCGGCAGTCGCCGCGGCGTTCGCCGCCGGGCAGATCTCCCGCGGGCACGTCGATGTCGCGGTGCGCACCCAGGACCGGATCCCGGCCCACCTGACCTCCTCCGTCGACGCCGATGGTCAGCCCGGCTGGGCCCGAGTCGACGACTACTTGGCCACGGAGTCGCGGCGGTTCGCCCCGTCCGGCACCGATCGACTAGCCCGGCAACTGCTGCACGTGCTGGACCCGGACGGCATCGACCGGTACGACCCACACGCCTTCGAACGCCGCCAACTGTCCTGCGCCCAGGATTCCACCGGGATGACCATCGGCCGGTTCCAACTCGACCCCGCCGGCGGCGCCGCGGTCCGCACCGCCCTCGACCTGTACTCCGCCCCCACTCCCGCCGCAGCCGGCGACGGGGCGGTGGATCCCGACGGGCAGCCGGTGCTGTTCCGCGATACCCGCACCAGGGTCCAGCGCCTCGCTGACGGCCTTGTCGCGATCGCCCGCACCGCCATCGCCGCCCACCCCCAGGCCACCGACATTCACGGCACCGGCGGCGGCGCCGGTGACAGCAGTGACGGCGGTGGTAAGAACAACCGCGCCAGTAACGGCGGCCCTGACGCCGGCCGCGTCGGTAACGCCGGCAGTGCCGCTGACGGCGGTCGGGTGAAGTGGCGCTCCGCGCCCGCCGCACACGTGCTGGTCGTGGCCACTCCCGACCAACTCGCCGCCGCCCGCACCGCCATCCCCCGCCCCCGAACCACCGAACCGACTGAACGGACTGGGCCGACTGAACGCACTGGGCCGACTGAACGCACTGGGCCGACTGAACGCACTGGGCCGACTGAACGCAGTGAACCCGCTGGACCGGGAGCTCCGCTGCCTGATTGGCTCGGAACGCCCGTGGGCTCCGCGTCGGGAGCAACAAACGCAGCGGCAGGGTTGGCCGACTGCCGACAACTCGGGCCACTCGACCCCGGCACCCTCGGCCTGCTGGCCTGCGACGCGATCTGGCAACTGGTCGTGATGAGCCCCGCAGGTGTTCCCCTCGACCTCGGCCGCGCGGTACGCACCGTCACTCCGGCGCAGCGCCGCGCATTGATCGCTCGCGACCGCGGCTGCATCATCCCTGCCTGCCCCGCCCCGGTCACGATCTGCGACGCGCACCACGTCACCTGGTGGCGCAACGGCGGAGCCACCGACCTCGCCAACCTCGCCCTGCTCTGCCCGGCCCACCATGCGGCCATCCACAGCGGCATCTGGCAACTCGTGGTGATCGACGACCTACCCTGGGCCATCCCGCCCCGCTGGCAAGACCCTCACCGCCGGCCCCTGCGGAACACCCTGCACAACGCCGAGGACCGAGCGAGAAGACTCGGCCAGCAACTCCGCATCAACCTCGGCAATGACGCCCTCGAAGCCCCACCTGACTCACCTCCCGCAGCGCCGCCCGGTACGGCGCCCGATCACCGTGACCCGGATCCATGATCACGGACGATCCGGTCCCCTATCGCCACCAAATCCTCCGTGATCATGAAGGCGACCCGTCGAGGCGAAGGGGTGCCCTTGAACTGAGTCGTGGCCGCCGCATCAGCGGTCCCCCCTTGGCAGGCGACCACCGGTGGTGCACATCACCCACCGGGCGGCCGAACCCCCACCTGCGGCGCAGGCGCCGCTCAGGATGCTCCCAGGTTCGCGACGGAAGTTTGATGCGATCGAGCGGCCGCCCGAGGGCTGTTCCCGGGTGATTGCAGGAGCTTCCGATGACCACCACCTCCGAGTGGCAACCGGCCACGACCTACGCAGCCGACTCGTCCCTCGGCTCCGCCTCTGCCGTCGGCTCAGCCGTCGGCTCTGCCGTCGGCTCAGCCCTTCCTCTCGACTCGGCCGATGCGTCCCTCGGCTCGAGCCCTCCCCTTGACTCGAGTCCTTCCCTCGGCCGGCCCGGCGCGGTCGGATGGACCCCTGCCGCCCCTCGCAGATCGCTCCGCATTCCGGGCTGGTGGCGGGACGCCGTCGGCTCGCTGACGTGGGCGAGTGTCCTTGTCGTGATTGGCCTATGGGTGGCCGGCGGTGGCGTGCAGGACCTGGGAGAGTATGCCTCCGCCCTGACCAGCCTCGGGCGGCTGACTGGTTTGGTGAGTTCGGACCTCCTCCTGATCCAGGTGCTCCTGATGGCCAGGATCCCCATGGTGGAACGCATCTACGGCCAGGACGAGCTCGCCCGCCGGCACCGGCTCGTCGGCTTCACGTCGTTCAACCTCATGCTGGCGCACGTCCTGCTCATCACCCTCGGATATGCAGCGCAGTACTCGAACAACCCGCTGGTCGAGTTCTGGGACTTCATCGTCGACTACCCCGGGATGCTGCTGGCGCTGGCAGGGGCGCTGCTGCTCGTCATGGTCGCGACGACCAGCATCCGCAGGGCGCGGAAGAGGCTGCGATACGAGTCCTGGCATCTGCTGCACCTGTACGCCTACCTCGGCGTTGGCCTGGCGCTGCCGCACCAGTTGTGGACCGGGCAGGAATTCCTGTCCAGCGGCGTCGCCACGGTCTACTGGTGGTCGCTGTGGATCGCTGCGGCCGGTGCGATTCTCGTATGGCGGCTCGGTGTTCCGGTGTACCGCACGCTGGCTCACCAGCTGCGTGTCGTGGCGGTCGTGCCGGAGGGCCCGGACGTCGTCTCGGTCTGGATGCATGGCCGCAACCTGCATCGCCTACCGGTGGCTGCGGGGCAGTTCTTCACGTGGCGCTTCCTCAGCGGGCCTGGCTGGACCCGCGGCCACCCCTACTCTCTGTCCGCCGCACCCACTCACGACACCCTGCGCATCACCGTGAAGGATCTCGGCGACGGCAGCCGCGCCCTGGCTGGCGTGCGACCTGGTACCCGAGTGGCCATCGAGGGTCCGTACGGCCGACTCCACAATGGGACCCGCACACGTCGCCGGGTCACCCTCCTGGCCGCCGGCATCGGCATCACCCCGCTGCGTGCACTGCTGGAGGAGATGCCACAGAGTGCGGGCGACGTCACGCTGATCTATCGAGCCCGCGATGACAGCGACGTCGTGTTCCGCGCCGAACTCGATGCACTTGCCACGGCCCGCGGTGCCCGAGTGTTCTACGTGCTCGGCAGCCGGATGCCGGGCCGCAACTCCTGGCTGCCGCACACCGCGGCCCAGCTGACCGACGCCGAGGCGCTGCGCCAGTTGGTTCCCGACATCGCGGAGCACGACGTCTACCTCTGCGGCGCACAGCCGTGGATGGAGGCCGCCGCGGCCGCCGCGCTGGCGACCGGCGTCCCGGCCGAGCGCATCCATCAGGAACGTTTCGCCTGGTAAACCCCGGCCGGGCCGAACGACAAGGAGAAGTCACCGATGCGCCGGATCGTCATCGGCATCATGAGCACGATCAGCGGACTCGTGCTGCTCTTCAGCTACCACACCAGCACCAATTCAGGGACCGAGCTGGCCGACGCCGGTAGCGGCGCCGGATCTGATGACGGGTCGTCCACGACCGGGTCACCGGGCACCTCGTCGGGCACCTCGTCGGGCACGTCGTCGGGCACGTCGTCCGGCTCCTCGTCGGGGTCGTCGTCATCCTCAGGCACCTACACCGGCGACACCGTCTCCACCCGCTGGGGGCCCGTCCAGGTCGAGATCACCGTGGAGAACGGGAAGATCGTCCAGTCCGACGCGGTCCAGTATCCGCGGGAGAATCGGCGGGACGAGGAGATCAACGACTACGCGCTCCCCATCCTCTCCGACGAGGCCATCCACGCGCAGAGCGCGTCGATCGACGCGGTATCGGGCGCCACCGTCACGAGCGACGGGTACATCCAGTCGCTCCAGTCCGCGATCGACCAGGCGCAGCTATGACGTCGTGCCCTGTGGCCACCGCCGATCCGGCCGGCCTGCCGGTGTTCGAGCCGGACGTCCCGCTTCCGGATCCGCCTCGGCGCGCCTTCGTCGCTCAGATCATGGGGCTTCCGATGAGCGTTCACCTGCGCGGGCCGAAGGCGCACAGTACACGGGCGGCCGACGCGGTGTTGGGGCTCTTTGCCGCGCTGCGGGCGGACGACGCGACGTTCAGCACGTGGAAACCCGACAGCGAGGTCAGCCGGATCCGCCGTGGTGAGCTGCGGCTGGACGACGCTGGGCCGCGCGTTCGCACAGTCGCAGCGCTGTGTGAGGAGGCCGCTCGGCGCACCGACGGAGCGTTCTCCGCCTTATTGCCCGACCGCGACGGGGTGCCCGCTTTCGATCCGACCGGACTGGTGAAGGGATGGGCTGTCGAGCAGGCCTTCCGCACGCTGCTGGACCATCTCGAGCCGCTGGGCGAGCACGACGCGCTCATGTCCGCCGGCGGGGATGTCGTCGTCGCGTGTGCGCGCACCGACACGCCGGACTGGAGGATCGGCATCGAGAACCCACGGGACCGCAGCCGCCTGATCGTCACGGTCCCGCTGCGCCGTGGTGCCGTCGCCACCTCGGGCACGGTGGCGCGCGGCGACCACATCATCGATCCGGCCACCGGACGCGCGCCGTCCGGGCTGCTCTCGGCGAGCGTCATCGGCCCGACCCTCACGTGGGCCGACGTCTACGCCACCGCCGCCTTCGTCCACGATGCGGGGGCCGCCGGGTGGCTCAACACGCTCCCCGGTCATGCGGCCGTCCTCGTCCGAAACGACGGAGCTGTCGCAAAGGTGCGTGGTCCGGCCCTCGTGCACAGCGCCGCGTCCAGGTCGGCAGGCGGCACGGCGTAGGACAGGGACACGGAGTTCGGCGGCGATACGGAGTAGGACGGGAGCACGGAGTAGGACGGCGACGCGGCCCTCAAGGGTCACCGGATTGACGCCGATTCGGACTAGTGTCTGCCGAGGCGTTCCCGGCGCGCGCCGTGTCCGCGAGGCGGACGACGGAGGCTACGCTGCGCGTGGTGCGCCTGCTGGCGGCAGCGGCGACGGCGGTGTACCTCGTCGCGCTGGTCGCCGGGCCACGCACCCACCTGCTGTGGCGGGAGTGCGCCCTGCAGGTCCTGGCGCTTGTGTTGATCACCGCCTATCCCGCCCTGAGAGCAATGACAAGCCGGGAGGGCCGGGCCTGGCTGGTCCCCATGACGGGGTGGCTTGGCCTCTTCGCGCTGGGCAATCTGATCCAGAACGCGCATAGCGACCCCGCGGCGGCATCATCCCTCGATTCGATCGCCACGCCGATCTACATGCTCTGCTACCCGTGCGGCCTGGCCGTCGTCCTTCTGGCGCACCGCAGGGTATGGCGCATTCCCGAGCACGGCGAACTGCTGGACACGGTGGTCGCGGCGGGCACGTTGGCGGCGGTCTTCGCCAGCTTCGTCGTCCCGGCCGCCTCGGCCGCCGCCCGTCAGGGCGGCGATCCCGTCTGGCTGGTCCTCACCATGCCGATCATGGACTTCGCGGTGCAGGCGCTCACCCTCGCCGCTCTGATCCTGATCGGCTCCCGGCCGCAACAGGTCTCCGGTTGGCTGTTCGCCGGGATCGCCTGCTTCGCCCTGGCCGACACTTACTGGGCCGTCGCCCAGGCGGCCGGCACGTGGCGTACCGGCACGGTCCTCGACGGGGTCTGGGTCATCGGGTGCACGGCGATCGGGCTGGGGGCGGGCGCTGGAGCGGGCCCGCGGCGGACCACCCATGCCTGGGGCGTCGCCGCCTTGGCCATCCCTTTGACGGCGGCGACCGTGGCGCTCGGCATCCTCACCTGGGGAAACCGCACCCGGCTCCCGACGCTCGGCGTCGCCCTGGCCGTCGGCGCGCTGCTCAGTGCCCTGCTCCGGCTGGTGCACGCCTACCGTCAGGTGTTCACCCTGGCCGAGACCCGACGGCAGGCCCGTACGGACCTGCTCACCGGCTTGGGCAACCGCCGGGTGCTCCAGGAGGCGCTCGACGCCGCGCTCCGCCGGCTCCCCGATGCGCCGTTCGTGCTGGCCCTGGCCGATCTCGACGGGTTCAAGGTGATCAACGACCGCTACGGCCACGTCGCCGGGGACGAGGTCCTGCGTGAGGTCGCGGCGCGGATGGCGGACGCCCTGCCGAGCGAGGCCGTACTGACCAGGCTGGGCGGCGATGAATTCGCCGCCGTCATCCCGCTCTCGGCCGACGGTCCGGACGCGCTCCGCCGCTCCTTGGAGCACACCGCGGAGCAGGTGCGGGCCTCGATCGAGCTCACGGGCCAAGAGCCGGGTCTCACGGTAACCGTGGGGGTGAGCTTCGGGGTGGCCGGCGGCGTCGGTCGCTCAGCGGCCGAGCTCCTGCGACGGGCCGACACCGCCATGTATGACGCGAAGCGGGCCGGCGCCGTCATGCGCGAATATGTCGAAACACCCGTGCAGCGCGAACTAGGTCGTCAGCCCGACGTGTGACGCCGCGATCCGGACGGCGACCTCACTCCCGGCATCTGCCGGACGACGATTCGGTCTGCGTTGATTCATCGCGCGGTGACCCGATCCCCCCGGGGAGGCGCCGCATGGTCGGCGAGTGCAAGGAGCAGCTCGAACCTGACCGTGGCGTCGTCGATGTCGTCGCCCAGCAGTTCCCGCAGCCGCTTCAGGCGGTAACTGACCGTCTGGGGGTGCACGAACAGCTCCGCGGCGACCTCGGTACGGGACCCCCAATGCCGCAGCCAGCTGTACAGCGTCTCCAGCAGCCGCTGCCTGGGTGCCTCGCGCAGATGAGCGAACGGCGCCAACCGGCGGGCGGTGAGGACGGCGAGCGCGCCGGGCTCCCCGCGCAACGCCAGAGTGGCCAGGTGATCGTCGGTGAAGTTCGGATCGTTGGAGGAAGCGACCGGCTCGCCCAGCAATTGCGCCGTCAGCTCGGCCAGGCGCACCGCCTCCGGCACCCGAGCCCAACCGAGCGACGGACCCACCACAGCGCCTCGCCCGCGTAACGCCTCCGCCAGCTGCGACCGACCGGATCGGGGCCCCGCCCGCAGGAGCAGGACGGCATCCCGCTCACGTTCGATCACGACCCCGTCGGCGCCGTAGCGGAATCTCGCGTCGCGCGCCTGCTCCGCCGGCAGGAGCACGGGTACGACGGCGTCCACAGAGCGCCATCCGATGCCCGCCGCAGCGGACATCACGGCACCTTCGGCGGCATTGCCGCGCAGCAGCAGCTCGCCCAGCTGACGCCGTCGCCGGTCCCCCTCACCCGCCTGCTCCCGAAGCTGGAGAGCGAATCCGTCGGTGCTGGCGCCGGCCAGCTCGTCAACGTAAGCAGTGACGGCATCGGACAGATCGAGGAGCTCACCGGGCGCGACCGGCCGCAGTTCGGACAGGGCCTGCGAGGCCGTCCGCAGGAGCACCCGGGACGCGATGCGCAGCGCCGCGAGGAGGTCCTCCGGTCCGCGGTGCTCACGCGCCTCGGCGGCGCCGAGCGCCACGAAGGTCTCCCGGATGCGCGGCTGGAGCGCCGGCTCGTCAGTACCGACGAGATCCAGAAAGCGATCGAGAGCGACGCGGACGGCGTCGTACAGGTCCCGCCGGAACTTCGGGTCCTCGATCTCGGCGAAGACCGGGACGGAGGACGTGACGCTCTGCGCGATGGTCCGGGCCGACGCCTCCAGCCCGGAACGAAGGGCCGTGGCTACGTCGACGGGGAGCCGACCCCACGGCGTCCGGGACACGACGAGCTCCTGCATGGGCAAGATTTTGTCACGAGGAGATAAGAAATGGCGAAATTCTCGCGAGCGGGAGGTGGAGAAGCTGCGCCGGGCGAGGCGCAACCATTGATCCGCCACCAGTGAAGCCCGATGGACGAGGAGCCCCGTGGATCACGCCACGTCCCGTCAGCATGTCGTGGACATGTGCCGCACGATGCTGGAGCGCGGCTACCTGAAGGCCACCGAGGGGAACGTCTCGGTGCGCATCCCAGGGCACCGCCTCTACGCCGTCACCCCGAGCAACTACGACTACGACATAATGCGCATCGAGGACATCTGCATCGTCGACTTCGACGGCAGGCATGTCCCGGATCCGGGCGGCTCCGGCTTGGCGCCGTCCATCGAGTGCGGGATGCACGCCAACATCTACCGGGAACGGCCGGACGTCAACGCCATCGTCCACACCCACCAGGCGTACGCCTCGGCGCTGGCCTACCTGCGCAGACCGATCCCCGCGCTCACCGACGAGCAGGTGCGTTTCCTCGGGCGGCAGGTCGCGATCATCAACTACGCCCCGTCCGGGACCTCCTTCCTCGCCAGGAACGTCCAGAAGAAGGTGGCCGGCAGCGACAACGCGTTCATCATCGCCAATCACGGCATCGTCGCGCTGGGTACCGACCCGGCCCGGGCGGTGTTCAACATGGCGCTGCTGGAGAAGGTCTCCCTCGCCTACCTCCTCGCCCTGACCACCGAGAGCGGCAAGGTCTACACGATCCCGGCGCCGATCCGCGAGATCGCCCTCACCAAGCTGCGTGCGGACGAGAAGCGGATCGCCGCCCAGATCACCGAATCGGTCCCGCCCGTGCGCGTTCCCCAGGCTGAGGACCTGCCCAGCGCCGACGCGAAGGCGGCGGAGATCGCCGCACGCCCGGCGAGCCCTGAGCTCATCGAGGCCCCCGGGAGCGAGTCCACCCGGCTCGGGTACGCGATCAGCGAGTACCTCGACGTCGAGGACACGATGCGCCGGCTGAAAGCGCTGGTTGCCCAGCCGGTGCGCGGCCTGCGGCACGACGCGCTGCTCGACGTCCTGTCCTACTTCGAGCACAAGTGCCGCGGCAGCAAAGAGATCACCGACCGCGCGAAATCGCGCATCCCCGGCGGGGTGCAACACAACCTGGCGTTCAACTACCCGTTCCCGCTCGCCATCGACAAAGCCGAGGGCGCCTACCTCACCGACCGCGACGGCAACACGTACATCGACTTCCTGCAGGCCGGTGGCCCGACCATCCTCGGCAGCAACTACGGACCGGTCAACGAGCAGGTTGCGGCCGTGGTCCGCGAGTCCGGGCCGGTGACCGGCCTGTTCCACGAGTACGAGCTCAAACTCGCCGAGATCATTCACCGGTACATGCCGCACATCGAGATGTACCGTTCGCTCGGGTCCGGCACCGAGGGGGTGATGGCCGCCGTCCGCGGGGCGCGCGCATACACCGGCAAGAAGATGGTCATCAAGGTCGGCGGCGCGTATCACGGCTGGTCGGACACGATGGTCTACGGGCTGCGCGTGCCCGGTTCCTACCGGATGAACGCCAAGGGCATCCCGTTCGGCGCCACGAGTCGTACCCGCGAGACCTTCCCCCACGACCTGGGTCAGTTGCGGCGCAAGCTGATGGAGAACCGGCTGCGTGGCGGGACGGCCGCCGTCGTCGTCGAGCCGGTGGGTCCGGAGTCCGGCACCCGCCCGGTCCCCCGCGACTTCAATGCCGGGGTCCGCGACCTGTGCGATGAGTTCGGGGCCCTGCTCGTCTTCGACGAGGTGGTCACCGGATTCCGGCTCGGGATGGGCGGGGCCGCCGGTTACTTCGGCGTGACGCCGGACCTCACCGTGCTCGGCAAGGCGGTGTCCGGCGGTTACCCGATGGCGGGCGGCGTCGGCGGCCGCGCCGATGTCATGGCGGTCTTCGGCTCCGGGCTGGACGGCAAGAGCGGCGCGCACATCCAGGTCGGCGGGACCCTCTCGGCGAACCCACTGTCCTGTGCGGCCGGGTACTTCGCGATCGAGGAGATGGCCCGGACGAACGCCCCCGTCATAGCCGGTCGGGCGGGCGACCGGCTCACCCGGGGCCTGCAACGCCTCATCGACCGGTACGGGCTGCCGTACGTCGCCTACAACCAGGGTTCGATCGTCCACCTGGAGTGCAGCGGCGTGATGCTGCTCGACATGCACCACCCGGTCAAGCTGCTGAAGGAGAACAAGGCCCGCAAGCGGCTCATGGAGCAGATGGGCGCGGCCTACGCGGCACACGGCCTCATCACCCTGGCCGGATCGCGGATGTACACCTCGATGGCCAATACGGACGCCATTATTGATCAGGCACTCGAGCGCTTCGAACAGGTCTTCGCCCACGTCGAGGGTGTCTGATCACCAGATCCGCCGCGCAGCCGCACCGATGAGCCGAGGTGAAAGGTCGACATGACGCAGCCAGCCGTTGCATCCGGCCCGACGCCGGTCCGGCGTAGCCGGTGGCTGGTCCTGGTCGGCTTCGGCCTACTTGTCGCGAGCACTCAGCTGCTCTGGTTGTCCTTCGCGCCGATCACGACGCAGGCGCACGACGCATTCGGCGTCTCCGAGGGCGCCATCGGCGACCTGGCGGTCGTCAACCCGCTCATGTACGTGATCCTGGCGATCCCCACCGGTCGCTGGATGGACCGCCGGTTCACCTGGGCGCTGGCCGCCGGTGCGGTCCTCACGGCGTTCGGTGCCAGCCTGCGGCTGCTCGACCCGACGTCGTACGCCTGGGTATTCGCCGGCCAGCTCATCCTGTCCGCGGGGCAACCCCTCGTGCTCAACGCCAGCACGAAGATCGCGGCGCGCTACTTCCCGCCGACGGAGCGGACGGTGGCGATCTCCGTCGCGAGTGCCGCCCAGTTCGTCGGCATCCTGGCGGCCGCGATGACTGCGGAGCTCCTCGTGGACGCCGGGGACCTCCGGCTGCTGCTGACCGTGCACGCCGCGGTCGCCCTCGCCGCGGCGGTCGCGGTTCTGCTGGCGCTGCGGGTCCCTGCGGCGTTCGCGACCGACGCGACGGACGCAACCAGTGCGGCATCGCTGCGCTGGCTGCTGCGTGACCGGCTCATGTGGCACCTCGCCGGCCTGCTCTTCATCGGCGTCGGCGTCTTCAACGTCGTGGCAACGTGGCTGGACGCCATCCTCGACGACTTCGGCCACACCGGAGTCAGCGGGACGCTGATCGCCGTCATGACAGTGGCGGGAATCGTGGGCGCCACTGTCCTCCCCGGCCCTGCCGCCAGCCGGAATCTGCGCCGGACCATGCTGATGACCACGACCACGGTGACCGTGCTGGTCTTCCTCGGCGTGGCCGTCGTGCACAACGTCGTGTTCATCGGATGCGCCTTGGCCCTCGAGGGGTTCTTCCTGCTCGCTGGGCTGCCCGTCGCCCTGGACTGGTCGGAACTCGATGCCGGGCCGACACGGGCGGGAACCGCCACCGGCTTCCTGCTGCTCGCGGGTAACCTCGGCGGCACCATTCTCGTTCTCGTCGTCCAGGCTCTGATCGGCAACTCCTACCTGGCGCTCGTCGCGCTGTCCGTCGTCGCCCTGCCCGGGGTGGCGCTCGCCGCTCGCCTTCCCCGCAGTGCCCGGTCACATCTCGACGACGACCGACCGTTGGCGAAGGGGTTGGCCGCATGACACCTCCCGATCCGGGAGCTTCTCGGGGGACTCAGCGCTATGTCCTCGGCGTGGACCTCGGGACGGGCGGACCGAAGGTCGCCCTTGTCCGGACCGACGGCACACTCGCGGGTCACGAGGCCGAACGGGTCGGCATCCTGTTGCTGCCCGGCGGCGGGGCCGAGCAGGACCCGGACAACTGGTGGCGGGCCATCGTCACCGCGACCCGACGGCTCCTGGACCGCAACCTCGTTCCGGCGCAGGACATTGCGGCGATCTGCATCAGCTCCCAGTGGGGCGGCCTGGTGCCGGTCGACACCGGTGGCAAGCACCTGCACAACGCCCTGATCTGGATGGACCGCCGCGGGGCGGAGTACTCCCGTGCCTTGACCGGTGGCGGCCTCCCGATCCCCGGCAGCGGCTACAACGCCATGGCCCTGCAGGACTGGCTGCGCAAGACGGGTGGCGCGCCGACCCGCACGGGCAAGGACCCCGTCGGGCAGGCGCAGTGGCTGCGGCATCACCGGCCCGAAATCTACGCCGCCGCCGATCACCTGCTGGACGTCCCGGAGTACCTCACGATGCGGCTCACCGGCCGCGCCGTGGCCGGGTACGACACCGCGACCCTGCGGTGGTGCACGGACAATCGTGACCCGTCAGCGGTCCGCTACGACGAGCGTCTCGCCCGTCGCTGCGGATTCGACCTCGCGAAACTTCCCGAGCTGTGCGAGCCCGCGACCGTCGTCGGCACGCTGTTGCCCGGCGTCGCCGCGGAACTCGGCCTCTCGCCGGACGTGAAGGTCATCGCCGGAACGGGTGACACCACGGCCGCGGCCATCGGTGCCGGCGCCGTCGAGGACTATCACGGGCACCTGTACATCGGCACGTCCGCCTGGCTCAGCTGCCACGTGCCGTTCAAGCGGACCGACCTGATGCGCAACATCGCCTCGCTCCCGGCTGTCGTCCCGAACCGGTACTGGGTCGCCACCATCCAGGACGTCGCCGGCAAGGCGATCGACTGGCTGGTCGACCATGTCGTCTACCCCGAGGACGGGATGCTCGACGCACAGCCGCGACCCGACGACGCCCTCGAGCGACTCAACGCGCTCGCGGTCACGGCGCCGCCGGGCAGCAACGGCGTCGTCTTCACACCGTGGCTCAACGGTGAACGGACGCCGGTGGACGATCACTACCTGCGTGGTGGCTGGTTCAACGTCTCGCTCGGCACTACCCGGGCGGACCTCGCGCGCAGCGTGTTCGAGGGCATCGCGCTCAACGCCCGCTGGATGAAGGACGCCGTCGAGTCGTTCGTCCGCCGCGCTCTGCCCGCCGGGTTCGACTCGCTCAACTTCATCGGCGGTGGCGCGCGATCGGCGCTGTGGTGCCAGACGCTGGCCGACGTCCTTGGCTGCACCATCCGCCAGGTGGAGGAGCCCGTTCTGGCCAATGCCCGCGGCGCTGCGCTCATCGCCTGCGTCGGGCTCGGCGACCTGACCTGGAGCGACATCCCCGGCCGCGTTCGCATCGCCGCGTCGTACGAGCCGGACCCGGCGCAGCGCTCGACGTACGACCGGCAGTACCAGATGTTCACCGACATCTACCGCAGGAACCGGCGCACCTACGCTGCGCACAACGGTTCGGTGGCGCGTACGACCTGACCGGGAGCCGACGGTTGAGCGGCTCTCCACTATGCACCGGTGGAGACCATGGGATTCTGACCATGGAGAATCGCCGGGGGCTGCTCACCTACGCAGCAGTGCGAGCACGGCCAGCACCCGGCGGTTGATGTCAGGTGACGGCTCGAGGTCGAGCTTGCGAAAGACCTGCGCGCAGGACGCCTCCACCGTGCGCTCACTGATTCCGAGCTGACCGGCGATCCCCGAGTTGGACCGCCCCTGTGCCATCAAGGCGAGGATGTCGTGTTCGCGCGGTGTCAGCCGGGCGAGCGGGGAGTTCGCCCGGCGGCGGCCCATGAGCCGGGACACGATCGTCGGGTCGATCACGCACTCGCCGTCGGTCACGCGGCGCAGCGCATCGATGAGGACCGCGATGTCGGCCACCCGTTCCTTGAGCAGGTAACCCAATCCACCCGGCTGGTCGGCGAGCAGGCGCTCGGCGTAGCGGACCTGGAGGTATTGGCTGAGCAGCAGGACAGCCGTGCCCGGGTGCTGTTCGCGGATCCGGCGAGCGGCGAGCAACCCCTCGTCGGTGTGCGTCGGCGGCATCCGGATGTCGACGATGGCCACGTCGGGGTGTTCCAGCGTGACTGCCCGCAGCAACTCCTCGGCATCCGCTGCCTCCGCGACGACTACGACCCCGGCGTCGGTGAGCAGCCGCGCCAACCCCGAGCGCAACAGCATCACATCGTCGGCGACGACGACGCGCACGGGATCACCGCCCTCACCTCGGCACCCTCGCCGTGCGGGGAGATTTCCAGAGTCCCACCGAGCGCACCGACCCGATCCGCGGCGTCCTCCAAGATCTCCCGCACCGCGTGCGGGGTTGTGGACGGCAGACTGACCCGAACGGTGAGGGCCCGATGGTCGAAGCGCACGGTGACTTCCGCAACGGAGGTGGTCGGTTCGGCGACGCTGGACCGGGATGACTCGGACGGCGGCGCTGACACTCCGAGCAGCGAGTCCGCCACGGTCGCGTAGGCGGCCATCGCGACGTCCGGGCTGGCGGTCCGGTCCAGGACGACGTCCAGCAGCACCGGAACCTCCGTTCCGGCAGCCAGATCCTCCAGCGCGGTGGCCAGGCCGTCGTCGGCCAGCGCGGCTGGGAAGACACCGTGCACAAGGCGGCGCAGCCGGGCCAGCGCCTCGCGCAGCTGCTCCTCGGCATCTCCCAACGCTCCCGCCGCACGGGGCGACATCCGCCCCCGGGCCACTTGCAGGTGCAACGCCGCACTCACCATCCGCTGCTGGGCGCCGTCGTGCAGATCGCGCTCGATCCGGCGGCGCTCGGCATCCGTGGTCCGCACGATGCGCAGCCGCGACTCCTGGACCTCGGTCAGCCGCGCCCGACCGACGGCGGTGAGCTGGGCGTTGCGCAGCGCGAGCCGGACGCTGGGGGTGAATCCGGCGAGCACGGCGTCCCCGTCCGTGTGCGGCGACAGCTGCACCCCCACCACGGGCCCGGATCGGTCAGCCAGCACGAGCAGCGGAGGCTCGCGCCCCGTCAGCTCCCGTCCGGCGCCGTCGACCCAGTGCCCGGAGTCCGGGACGGCGAAGGCCACCGCGTGGACTCCGGGCACCGACCCGGTCAGTGCCGCGTCCGGCTCGGCCAGCTGGTAGGCGAGCCGTCGCAACGCCCGCAGTGCACGGGCTCTGCGGAGCTCCACCACGACCAACGCAGCCGCCAGCAGTGTGAGGGCGGCCGCTGGCAGCACGCGCTCGGCCGCCA
>Ga0081539_10000905_pt1 | contig 56299 bp, 37 predicted proteins | sample TabmetS4T2R2_FD_71023 | JGI IMG/M metagenome (GOLD analysis project Ga0081539, IMG submission 71023) | Tabebuia heterophylla rhizosphere microbial communities from the University of Puerto Rico - S4T2R2 | ecosystem: Host-associated > Plants > Roots > Rhizosphere ...
GCACGTCGGTGCGCGGACGTCCATTCAGGCGCGCCGCCGTCCATAGCATCGCGGCGAAGATCACGCAGGCGAGAATGAGATGCGTCGCGAGGCGATACTGCGAAACCTCGATCCGATCCGCGAGGCCGGACGCGACCATCCACCAGCCGACCGCGCCTTGTAGCGCGCCGAGGCCGAAGATGAACCAGAGCCGCCCGCGCAGGCCCGGCTCGACCCAGCCCTTCGCCAGAAACCAAAGAAACGGCAGCAGGAACGCGGCGCCGATCACGCGCCCGAGCAGCCGGTGCGCCCACTCCCACCAGAAGATGGTCTTGAACTCGGCGAGCGTCATGCCGCTGTTCAGGTGCTGGAACTGCGGGATGGTCTTGTACTTGTCGAACTCGGCTTGCCAGGCCGCTTCGCTCAGCGGCGGCAGCGTGCCGGTCACGGGCTTCCACTCGACGATCGAGAGGCCGGATTCGGTCAGCCGCGTCGCCCCGCCGACCACGACCATCGCAAAGATCAGCGCGGCGACGGCATAGAGCCAGAGCCGGATGATACGGTGGGCGGTTTCGGACGATGCGCGCATGTGCTTGCCGAGGAACGGCGCGGACCATATAGACGGGCCGTCAGTCGTCAAGCCGGAAACCCGTTCGAAGTGTCATGAGGGTGCGGGCGCGCAAATTCGTCGGCGGCATCGCGCTGCTGCTGCTGGTCGCGGTCTGGGCCTTTCTCGCGATGGCATTCGCGCAGTTCGTGATCCACGCCGGCAACGGCTACCTCGAAGCGGCCTATTACGTGATCGTGGGGCTCGGCTGGGTGCTGCCCGCAATGCCGCTCGTCGCCTGGATGGTGCGGCCGGATAAGCCCGAGAAGCGCAGCTAGCGTTAGCCCTCATGGTGAGGAGCGGTCCGAGCGATAGCTCGGACCGCGTCTCGAACCATGGCGGCAGACACCGAGCTTGCGGCCATCCTTCGAGGCTTGGCGCTTTGCGCCGAGCACCTCAGGATGAGGACTGAGGCGCCGAGCAGCTCAGGATGAGGTCACGCCGCATCCACGCGGCGAAACCCGTTCCACATCGCGGTGGCGGCGCCGGACATCAGCACTTTGGCATAGCGCGGCTGCTGAAATTCGCCATTGAGCGAGAGCCGCGGCAGCGCGGTGAAGTGTTTTGCGTGCTCGGCAAACAACACTCCCGGCCGCGTCGTCACGGCGGTCTTGAACCCGAGCTCGGCGGCGATGCGAAACTCGCGCGGACCGGCCGAGGTGCGATCGCCAACCGGATAGCTGAAATGCTGCGGGCGCTGGCCGAGCGCCGCCTCGATCACGGCGGCGCTGTTCTGCATCTCGTTGCGCACCGCGTCATCGCTCGCCTTGCGCAGCATCACGTGGTTGACGGTATGCGCGCCGATCGTGGCGAGCGGATCGGCGGCGATCTCCTCGATCTCGGTCCAGTCCATGCACAGCTCGTCGCACAGCGCCTTGTCGTCGACATGATAACGGACGCCAAGCTCGCGCACCGCGCGACGCAGATCATCCTCGTCCGCGAGGCTGCGCAGCCACCAATAGATATGCTCGAACAGCTCGTATTTGGCTTCGACCGAATAGCAGTCGTAGCGCCGATCCTCTCCATCCATCACCAGCGCGACGCGGGTCTGCCGCGCGATGACGCGCTCGAGCGTGAGCCACCACAATTCGCCGAGCCGGTCCGGAAAGCTGGTCGGGACATAAAGCGTGAACGGCGCATTGTGCTTGCGCAACACCGGCAGGGCATGGTGCAGGTTGTCGCGGTAACCGTCGTCGAAGGTGAGGCACACGAAGCGGCGGCGGAAATCGCATTCGCGCACCCGGCGATGCATCTCGTCGAGCGTCACGATGTCGACCTGCGCGCGGCGCAGGTCGGCGAGCACGGCATCGAGAAATTGCGGCGTCACCTCGAGCAGGCGGTTCGGCTGGAACGCGTCGTCGCGCGGCGGCCGCACATGGTGCAGCGTCAGGATCGCGCCGACGCCGCCGAGCCAGGGCTGCAGCAGGCGGTGCGCACCGGTGAAATAAAGCGCCTCAAATCCGGTCCGCAGAACGGCTTTTTTCAGTCCGGGCACGTGTGACCTTTATTTGCCTTGGGCAAAGATTACGCCGCGACGCCCTGCATGGCGTCGGCATCGAGCGCGGGCGCGGTCCCGTTGAACATCGCGATGTCGGTGAAGCCTGCCTGCGCGAGATGCGTGCGCACTGCCTCGGCCTTCGCAGAGGCGACGCCGGCGGTGACCAGCACGGCGCACGGCGCAAGGCGTGCGATCCGCTCCGACAGGATGCTCTGCACCGGCCCGGCGTCGATGATCACATGATCATAGGTGCGCGCCAGCGCGTCGAGGCCGATCGCGATCCGCTCCGACTTGTAGATCGCGGCCGCCTCGGTGCCGACGTGGCCGGCCGCGATCAGCTGCGCGCGCGAGAAGCGGTCGCGGGTGATGATCTGCGCGAAAGTCGCCGCGCCGCGCGCGAGATCCGAGATGCCGGGCGCGCGCGGATCGGTGCTGATCGCCGCCAGATGTGGATGCTCGAGCGCAAGGTCGACCAGGATGACACGCGCGCCCTGCGCGAGATCGCGCGCGAGCGCGACCGCGGTCGCGCTGGTGCCGGTTTCGGACGCGGCGCCGATCACCGCGATGCGCTTGCCGACATCGCCCGCCTCGCGCACAGCCTGCGCCATCTCGGCGACCGTTGCGCCCGGAGCCGCCTCCGGTTGCGCAGCGACCTCCGCGACGGGTTCGACCGGTTCCGCCGCCGCGGGCTTCGGCCTACGCCCGAAGCCCGGCATCCAGCCGCGTTTCGCGGGCGCAGCAGGCTCGGCCGCAGGCGGCACGACCGGCGCAGCCGGCTCAGGCATTGGCGCGGCAAGTGGGGGCGCGACCATCACGGGCTCATTGCGTTCGACCGGCTCGACCTCGCCACGATAGACATTGCCGCCGAGCAGCTCGCCCGTGGTGATGAACCCGGCCGAGATGAACAGCGTCGCCAGCGTGGCGATCAGCACGATCGGCAGCTTCTTCGGGAAAGAAGGCGTGTTCGAGACGAGCGCGCGCGAAATGATGCGTGTGTCGGTCGGCATCGCGCCCAGACTGTCGCGCGCGGTCGCCTCGCGATATTTGGCGAGATAGGATTCGAGCAGTTCGCGCAGCGCCTTGGCGTCGCGTTCGAGCGCGCGCAGCTGGACATCGTCACCATTGGTCGTGGCGGCCTGTTGCTTGAGCTGGTCGAGGCTGCTTTGGAGTTGCGCGAGTCGACCACCCGCAATGCTCGCATCATTTTCGAGCGAAGCCGCAGTTCGCTGCGCTTCATCCCGGATCCGCCGATCGAGCTCGGCGATCTGCGCCTTCAGCTCCTTGATGCGCGGATGGTTGTCGAGCAGCGTCGAGGATTGCTCGGCGAGCTGGGCTCGCAGGGTCGCGAGCTGTTGGGGCAAGCCGCGAATCCGCTCGGAATTGAGGACGTCGGAGGAGTCGATCGGGCCGCCGCGCTTGAGCTGGTCGCGGATGAATTTGGCCTTCGCTTGAAGCTCCGCCTGTTGCGAACGCGCGGCGGCGAGGTCGCGGTTCGCCTCGCTCAGCGACTGGTTCGACAGCGTCGTGTTGTTGGTGCCGACGAACAGATTCTTGTTGGCGCGAAACTCCTCGGCCTTGGCCTCGGCGTCCGCGACCTTGACGCGCAGCACGTCGATCTCGCGCGCGAGCCACTTGCTCGCCGCGAGCGTCTGCTCCTGCCGCGCCGTCTGCTGAAACGCCAGAAACGTGTTGGCGATCGTGTTCGCCACCTTGGCGGCGAGCTCCGGGTCGGCCGACTGGAACTCGATCGCGATCACGCGCGACTTGTCGACCGGAAACACCGTGAGACGCTCATAATAAGCCTCGAGCACGCGCTCTTCCGGCGTCATGCTGAGCGGATCCTTGGCAAGGCCGAGGAAGCCGAGCGAATAGCGCATCAGCGAGACGCCGCGCAGCGTCGAGTCGAATTCCGGATTGTCGCCGAGCTTCAGCTCCTTGATCACCTGGCGCGCGAGATCGCGCGAGAGCGCAAGCTGCACCTGGCTCGTCACCGCCTGCTCGTCGACCGCGCGATCGCGGTCGACCACGCTCCGGTCGGCGAGCGGGCGGAGAAAGACGTTCTCGTTGCCCTCGATCAGGATGCGCGCTTCGGACTTGTATTTCGGTGTCAGCATGTTGACGCCGACGAAGGTCAGCGCCGCGATCGCAATGGCGGGGCCGATCACCCACCAGCGCTTGCGCACCAGCACGCGCCCGACCGCGCCGAGGTCGAGCTCGCCATCACGTGCGGCATCGTTCATCGCTTGCCCGCGATTTTCGCCACTCATCGCCAACTCCGCCACTGTACGCCACTGCGCGCGAACACACGCGCCATCAGAAAGCATTAAGGTTGCTGTCGCGTTAATTGTGTTGTGGCAGCGGGGCTTAGAGAGGGTTTGTTAACCATGTGAAGCGTTAATCGGACCGGGCCTCCGTCTCTCGGGCGTGGATTTTTTGTTTATGCGGTCAGTCCGCTTCATGGTGTTGGCAGTTACGGCCGCGACGCTCGCTGGTTGCATGCAGACCGGCGGCCCGGGCATCTTTGCGCGCGACGCCCCGCCGCCCTGGAAGCAGAACATCTCGAGCGCTTCGCTGCCGGCGTTTTTCCGCCCCGCGCCGGTCCGCACCGCAGCCGCACCGGTCGCGCCCGCGCCCGTCGTGGTCGAACCGATCGCCCCGCAAGCAGTCGGCCCGCAGCCGATCGAGCCGGAGCTCGTGGCGCAGCCGGTCGCGATGGAAACCGCGCCCTACACGCTCGATTCCGGCGACAAGCTGCGCGTCGTCGTGTTCGGCCAGGAGGGCTTGAGCGCGTCCTACTCGGTCGACACGAGCGGCCGCATCACCATGCCGCTGATCGGCGCCGTGCCGGCGCGCGGGCTGACCCCAGCCGGACTGCAGCAGGCGATCGCCGCCAAGCTGCGCAATGGCTTCGTGCGCGAGCCGCATGTGGCGGTCGAAGTCGAGATCTACCGGCCGTTCTTCATTCTCGGCGAGGTCACCCTCCCCGGCCAGTATCCGTATGTGCCGAACATGACGGTCGAGACCGCAGTGGCGATCGCAGGCGGCTATACGCCGCGCGCCTTCAAGCGTCGCATCGAGATTTCGCATCAGGTCAATGGCCTGACCGAGACGCGTGTCGTGTCGCCGAACTATCCGGTGCGGCCGGGCGATACGGTCCATATCGCGGAGCGCTGGTTCTAACCTTGCGTCACAGATGACTCTAACGCCGATGCCGCGAGCGCAGCGTCGGTTATTGCGCCCTCTCCCCCCGTGGGAGAGGGCGTCGCAGGCCCTTCAACGCACTCAGTCGGGAGAGGGGGACTCTCGGATAGGTACAGTTTGCCGAGGGTCCCCCTCTCCCGATCTTCGTCGTTGAATCTCCGAGGAGCCCTCTCCCACGGGGGGAGAGGGCGCAAATGCGAGCGCCGAGCTTTGTGACGCAGTAGGACTAATCCGCCATGCAGGGACCGCGCCCCCTCCGTATTCTGCACGTGCTGCGCTCGCCGGTGGGCGGATTGTTCCGCCACGTGCTCGATCTCGCGCGCGGCCAGGCGGCGCGCGGGCATCAGGTCGGGCTGGTCGCGGACGCCTCGACCGGCGGCGCGCGCGCCGACGCCGCCTTCGCGGCGCTCAGCCCGCGCCTCGCACTTGGCCTGACCCGCGTTCCGATGAGCCGTCACATCGGCTGGAGCGACGTTGCGGCGCAGCGCCATGTGGCGCGCCGCGCGCGCCAGAGTGAGGCCGACGTGCTGCACGGCCATGGCGCCAAGGGCGGCGCTTATGCACGCCTTGTCGGCGGCTCCGCGATGCGCGTCTACACGCCGCATGGCGGCAGCTTGCATTACAACCGCGCCTCGCCGGTCGGCCTCCTCTATCTGACGCTCGAACAGGTCTTGATGCGCCGCACCGAGCTGTTCCTGTTCGAGAGCCACTACGGCCGCGATGCCTTCATGGCGAAGATCGGCGCGCCGCGCGCGCTCGTACGCGTCGTGCACAATGGCGTCACGCAAGAGGAATTCGCCGCCGTCATGCCGCAGGCGGACGCGAGCGATCTCGTGTTCATCGGCGAGCTGCGGCACCTCAAGGGCGTCGACGTGCTGATCGACGCGCTCGCGCGGCTCCAGCAGGATGGCCGCCCGGTGAGCGCCACGATCGTCGGCGCCGGACCTGATGCGGATGCGTTTCGCACTCGGGCCGAGCGGCTTGGCCTCAACGCTTCAATTCGTTTTTGCGGTGCCATGCCGGCGCGCGAGGCCTTCGCGCTCGGGCGGTTGATGGTCGCGCCGTCGCGCGCCGAGTCCCTGCCCTACATCATTCTGGAGACCGCCGCGGCCGCGGTTCCACTCATCACCACGGGCGTCGGTGGCATTCCGGAAGTGTTCGGGCCGCAGGCCGCGCGCCTTGTTCCACCCGGCGATGCGGCCGCGCTCGCGCACGCGATCCGCGCGGCGCTCGATGATCCCGCAAGCCTGCGTAACGAAACATTAACCCTGCAAGCGCGCGTTCAGGCAGAATTTTCCGCCGACGTCATGACGGATGCGGTGCTGGCGGCTTATCAAGATGTGATTGCGCTTCGATCAAAACAAACAGAGTCCTAAGCCTTTCTTGAACTTTTTGCGCTATTCCGCGGCCGGCGCCCAGGTGTGTGTGGGGCGCTTGTTGCGTTGAGTGGGATGTCATGAGTTTTGACGCCGCCAAGATGATGCAGGCCGTGTCGGCCGGCGCCGGTGCGATCGCAGCTTCTTCGATTCGTAGCGCACCGCGGCAATTGTCGCCCCTCGCACAGCTCGTGGCCGCGCAGCACCACGCGCCGGCGTTCTCGCCGATCGTGGTCGCCGGATTTGTGCGGCTCGCCGAATTCGCCCTCATCACGCTGGTCGGCATCACGGTCTATTTCGGCTACGTCTACCCGGCCTATGGCCAGGTCTTCGACTGGTACTATGTCGCGACCGCGTTTGGCGTCGCGGCGCTCGCGCTCGTCGCGTTCCAGGCCGCCGACATCTATCAGATCCAGGCCTTTCGCACGCCGGTCAGTCAATGCGCCCGCCTCACGGTGGCATGGTCGATCGTGTTCCTGATGATCGTCGCGCTCGTGTTCTTCGCGCAGCTCGGCGGCATGTATTCGCGCCTTTGGCTCACCATCTATTTCGGCGTCGGCTTGTTTACGCTCTTTGGCGTACGCCTCGCGCTCTACGGCGTCGTCCGCCGCTGGACCCGCGAGGGCCGCCTCGACCGCCGCGCGGTCGTCGTCGGCGGCGGCGATCCGGGCGAGCACTTGGTCGTCGCGCTCGGCAACCAGTCGGACAGCGATGTACGCCTGCTCGGCGTGTTCGATGATCGCGGCGATGAGCGCGCGCCGACCGCATGCGCGGGCCTGCAGAAGCTCGGCTCGGTCGATGATCTGGTCGAGTTCGCGCGCCGTACCCGCGTCGATCTCGTGATCTTCTCGCTGCCGATCTCGGCCGAGAACCGCATCCTGCAGATGCTCAAGAAGCTCTGGGTGCTGCCGGTCGACATTCGGCTCTCGGCGCATACCAACAAGCTCCGCTTCCGTCCGCGCTCCTACTCCTTCATCGGCTCCGTGCCGGTGCTCGATGTGTTCGATCGCCCCATCGCGGACTGGGACGTCGTAATGAAATGGCTGTTCGACAAGGTGGTCGGCGGCCTCGCGCTCATCGCGGCGCTGCCGGTGATGGGTCTCGTCGCGCTCGCCGTGAAGCTCGACAGTCGCGGCCCGGTGCTGTTCCGTCAGAAGCGCTATGGGTTCAACAACGAGCTGATCGAGGTCTACAAGTTCCGCTCGATGTATGTCGACCAGAGCGATGCGAACGCCGCGAAGCTCGTCACCAAGGGCGATCCGCGCGTGACGCGCGTCGGCCGCTTCATCCGCAAGACCTCGCTCGACGAGCTGCCGCAGCTGCTCAATGTCGTGTTCAAGGGCAACCTCTCGCTGGTCGGCCCGCGCCCGCACGCGATCCACGCCAAGGCGGTGGATCGGCTCTATGACGAGGCGGTCGACGGCTATTTCGCGCGCCATCGCGTCAAGCCCGGCATCACCGGCTGGGCGCAGATCAACGGCTGGCGCGGCGAAACCGACAATGACGAGAAGATCCAGCGCCGCGTCGAGCACGACCTCTACTACATCGAGAACTGGTCGGTGCTGTTCGACCTCTACATTCTGGCGATGACGCCGTTCTCGCTGCTGAAGACCGAGAACGCGTACTGAGCGCGTGCGTAGGCACGAAGAACCACGACCATGACTGCCACCCTCCAGGCCGCCCCGCGCCTCACCCGCTCGGTCGAGCGGCTGCGCGGCGCACTGTTGTGGCTCACCGGCTTTGCCGGTGCGATCGTGTTCATGGAGCCGAGCCCCTACGAGGTCACCTCGCTGCTGACGATCTTCGTGTTCGTCTGCGCCGGGCTGACGCTGCGCCCCGGCCTGTTGCCGCTGTTCGTGCTGCTGCTCCTCTACAACACCGGCTTCTCGCTCGCGGTACTGCAGATCACGGATCAGTCGAAGCCGATCATCTGGGTCGCGGTCTCCTGGTATCTCTCGATCACCGCGGTCTTCTTCGCCGCAATGCTCGGCCAGAACACCGAAGAGCGGCTGTCGCTCTTGATGCGCGGCACCACTTTTGCCGCCCTGCTCGCCGCGGTGGTCGCGATCCTGTCCTATTTCCGTCTGCTCGGCCCCGTCTCGAGCATGTTCCTGCGCTATGACCGCGCGCAGGCGATGTTCAATGATCCGAACGTGCTCGGCGCGTTCCTGATCCTGCCGTCGCTGCTCGCGCTGCAACGCATCCTCAACGGCAAGTTCGCCGACGCGGCGCGCGCCTCAGTTCTGCTCGCGCTGTTCTCGATCGCGGTGCTCTTAAGCTTTTCGCGCGCCGCCTGGGGACAGCTCGCCGGCACCTGCGTGCTCTTGATGTTCCTGACGTTCATCACCAGCCGCTCGCCGAACGAGCGCGCGCGCATCATCCTGTTGTCGATCGTCGGGCTCATCCTGGTCGCGCTGCTGCTGATCGCGCTGACGTCGATCGACCGCGTCGCCGAGCTATTCCGGCAGCGCGCCTCGCTGGAGCAATCCTACGACGTCGGGCCGCTCGGGCGCTTCGGGCGCTACGCGCTCGGCGCCGAGATCGCGCTCGACCGGCCGTTCGGCATCGGGCCCTTACAGTTCAGCAAGATCTTCCCCGAGGACCCGCACAACACCTATCTCAACACGTTCCTGTCTGGCGGCTGGCTCACCGGCCTGGTCTATCTGACGCTGGTGTTCACCACGCTGATCCGCGGGCTGGCTTACGTGTTCGTTGCGACGCCGTGGCGCAAGACGTATCTCGCGGTCTACTGCGCCTTCGTCGGCACCGTGGTCGAGAGCGCGATCATCGACATCGACCACTGGCGCCACTTTTTCCTGATCACCGGCGTGGTCTGGGGCCTGATGACAGTCTCGCAGCCCTACCGCCGGCCCGCGCCGCCGCCTGCGCGCCGCCCCGAAGGCGCGGCCGCCTCGCCCGCCCTTGCGCCAGCCGGCCGCCCAGCGTAGAGGTCACCTCGGCGGAGCGTAGCGCAGCCCGGTTAGCGCACCAGTCTGGGGGACTGGGGGTCGCGAGTTCGAATCTCGCCGCTCCGACCAACTAACATTATGCAAATAGACAACTTTTTGAGAGACTAAATTCTGCGATCGTTCGCGGAAGAGCGTTGTGTCGCCACTGTGTCGCCAACCCGAAAAGACTCAATCGCGCGTCGAGAACTGGGAGTAGCGATCGCCCGATCGAGACGACCTCGCACATCTCGGCGAACCTGTGGCTGAACTTCCTGGCCCATAGGCCCATTGTTCCACCGGTAGATACGCCAGCGCCTGAATCCGCATTGGTCAGCTCCAAAGCTTCGCCACCAGTCGGCGTTACGGTCTACGTGCCGTGAGTTTCGAACCAATCTTGGCCGAAGGTGAGCCCGCACGGCGACGAAGCCCGCATCCAAATGATTTTCGCTTGGAGCGTGTCCGGTTTGCTCCACTCTGCAGTCGCGCCGGTCCCACCATTTCCGCCCGCCTCTCTCGACAAACTGGCCTCGCCTCGGACGGACGCGTTATTCGATGATCGCGCACGCGCATGTGCGCTGGGCAGAAGAACAATCGCGTACGATCTATGATTGGTCCGGACTATTTTTCTCCGCATCAGTGGTTTTACCACTTGCCTTCTACCTGCGGTTTGCTCAACATCAGTGTTCTGCTGGGAGGAAAATATGATGATGAAGAAATCTTTTCGCGCGGTTGCAGCCGCGTTCCACTTCGCAATGGTCGCCCCAATTGCCGCGTATGCGGGTGGCGCCGCCAGCGTCGGAAATCGGCTAGTAATCGTGACCTATTGGGGCGACGACGAGATAGCGCTCGTGGACCTCCAAGGTCAGCCCGGCGCCGAGACAGTTTTTCGCCTGGACGTTCTCAAAGATCACGGTTGTTCGAAGCCTTACGATGTGAAGGTCAACTCGCAAGGCAGCCGCGCTTATGTGACCTGTTCTGGTGCTAGCAAGTTGATCATAGTTGACCTTGTGGCTCAGCTAGTAGCCGGAGAGATTCCAACGCAGAATGGACCGCGAGATATCGCGCTAACTAAGGATGAGACCAGAGCAATCGTCGCGAATTCCGGGAGCGACACCATCAGCGTGATCGATATCCCGGGACGACGGATTCTCTATAATATCTCTAACGTAGGCAACCAGCCTTACGGTACAGCTCTCACGAATGACGAGAAGATAATCGTAAGCACCGCTTGGGCAAGTGGAGATGTGTTCTTTATCGAGATCGGAGCGACTGCGGGCACGGTGCTGGGACGAACTGAGGTTGGTCCATTACCGTACACCGTTGTTATCCCCCCGGAAGAAAACATCGCCTATGTCACCGTCAATGCCTCACATTCCGTTGTGGCGTTGGACATAGCTGGGCGCAGGATTACCGCAACAATTCCGGTGGGTCGGAATCCCTGGGGTGCCGCGCCATCCGTAGACGGACGGACGATCGTAGTTGCAAACAACCGCTCAAATAATATTTCGATCCTAACGAACGCAGCTGCAAGAGGTGCGCTGATGATCGAAAGAACCCGGGTTACCCTTGGTTCTGGTGGCCGCGCGGCAACCGGCCAAGCGGTCGTCGAGTCAAAGGCAAAGAATGCATCAATCTCAGCCGATGGAAAAACGGGCGTCTTTACTGATCTCGCAAATAACGAGTTGATGCTCGTAGACCTGCAATCTGGCGTAAAGACCAGAACCATAGGCGTCGGCAAAGCGCCATATGGAATCGAGTTTGTCAGGTGAAGCTACGTCCGCTCCACAATAGCACTTCATGGCTGACGAGAGCGGTAGCACTTGGTGCTATCGTTCTCGTTCCGTCGGTCGGTATGGGCGGTCAGCCGAGTTCGACCCCTTACTTTGGTGACACGTTACCCACGACCAGCCCCGCTCTCCAACAAAGTATCAACCGAGGCTTCACCCTCTTCATCAAGCAATGGAACACCCCGACAACCGCGAAAAGACGTAACAAAAGCTGCGTAGGTTGTCATGAGGTTCCGATGCCCGGTGGGAGCGGCATGACTCCCTCAACGTTCGTGCCAGTCATTCCTTCGGAGGGTTCTCCTACGGGCTTCCAGGTGCTCCAGCCGACGGATACGCAGGCTCTATTTTCGCCGACTACCCTTCAAATTCGCACGCCGGCACTGTTTGGCCTCGGAGCCCTAGAAAGGTCAGCCTGCCTGGAATCGCCGTGCGGCCGATTGGGGTTCGGATATCTCGGTCGCGTCGCATCTCTAGAGGAATTTGTGGCAATAGCATTTCGTACAGAACTAGGCGTGACGCTGCCTGACCCAGGCGGACCGCTGCATCACGACACACCTAATATATCCGATCAGGATGTAAACGACGTAGCCAATTTCGTTCGAAATCTGGCACCACCACCTCGGACGACGAGCTTCGACGATACCGCTCCGGGCTTCGAAATCTTCCGGCGAATTGGCTGCGCCGATTGCCACGTGCCTTCGCGCGCCCAGTCACCGCTCGCTCATTTGGTCCAACCTCAGGCCATCTTTCCATTTGGCGGCACGACGTTGAGGCGTGTTCGGCCCGATAAGTCCTATGCTGTGAAAACCCCAGCACTATGGGGCCTTGCATACACCGGACCACCTTACCTTCACGACGGCAAGGCCGCATCTATCTCAGAGGCGATTGAGCTCCACTCAGACCAAGCAGAGGAAGTAAAGAACAAATATCGAAGACTGAGCCCGCTCGAAGCCGAGGCTCTGCTGTCCTTCCTAAAGGACTTATGATCAGCAATGCGCCACCGCCTTCACCTTCTATTCGCACTTGTGCTTATGCACTTCGCCCCCAGCCCAGCATCGGGTGACATCGCCTCGAAAGATTGGACCTTCTTTGTCTATATGAATGCAGACAATAATCTGGAGCCTGATGCAATTTACAACATAAATCAAATGGAGCAGGTCGGCAGTACGAGCTCTGTGAATATCGTAGTACAAATCAGACGCAGCCCAAAATATGATTTCTCAAATGGCAATTGGATCGGAACTCGCCGCTTATACATAACAAAAGACGACGATCCGCTCACCATTTCCTCCCAGCCCTTGCCGTGGCCTTGCGCGCCTCTCGGCTGCCAGCCAACTCTTGAGACGGACGATGACCTTGGCGACGTGAGCGTCTATAAACAAAGCATTGATTGGCTCGTGGCGACCTACCCTGCCAAGCGTTACGCAATTGTGTTTTGGGGTCATGGCAGAGGATGGCGAACTCAGCCTCGGCCGGAACTATTCAGGGGTCTCGAGCCCGGCGAGCGATCCGGAAAGAGAATAACCACCAGGCAACTAGGTGACGCTTTAGTATACACCGCTGAGAAGATCGGCCATCCAGTCGATTTGGTCATCTTCGATTCTTGCAATATGCAAATGATGGAAGTAGCTGCCGAGCTTAAGCGTTCCGCGGAGATTATGGTCGGATCAGAAGACATCGTCCCGCCAGATGGAATCCCTTACGACGTTATATTGCGCGGGTTAACGGATGACTCGAATATAGCTGCGGTTGATTTTGGTAGGGATATTGTAGCGGCTTATCAACGCCATTACACGACGATCTCATCAACGCTCTCTCTACTCCGACTTGCCGAATTGCCTGAGCTACTGAACCGCCTAGACACCCTGGGCCGGCTACTTCTGAAAAATGATCAACGTCACGAACATTTGCGATCGGCGTACAACGATAGTGTAAAATTCCATTTCGCCGACTTCGTTGACATGGGGCTGTTCGTTGCTTTGCTACAACGCGCAGACCCCACCGCATACGAGAAGGCCACGATTGATCTGAGGACTGCCCTTGATCGCCTCGTGCAGGTCAGCAAGACAACCGGCCCCGAGCTTCAATCGGCGACAGGATTGTCGATGTATTTTCCTCAACCTCATATGTTTGATCGTGACTACGCATCGTTAGAAATAGTTGCCGGCGCTCCGAGTTGGCTAAAGGTCTTGAACGACTACTCAGACCCGAAGAACCGCGACATAGTCGCTGAGTTGAGAAGGAACGCCTTGAGCACGCCTGAGATGCTGAAGGTCTCTCCCGAGAGGCTCGAATTTGAAACCCGGGTCCTGGTCAATCAATTGAAAGCTCTGAAAGCTAGCCGTCCCAGCGATGCCGAGCTTAACGAACGGTTGACTAGGTTGCGGTCTGATTTTGCGATAAGACAAAGCGTGTCGAAAGAATTGCGGGACGCTCTTCAATAAAAGAGGCAGATGATGGCTACCAAAGTTATCGTCAATGTCTTGCTCAAATCCGGTAGCGAGGTCGGGCTGGTCCAGTATCCGGACATGCCGGATCAACAGTCTGGATTCATGATCGCGTCGGCCATCGTTCCCGAAGGAGGAGATGTAGAAGGCGCGGCGAGAGACATCGTCCAAACTCATTTTGATGGCTTGATGCAAGGCCAATGTAAACTCTTTGCCGCGGAGTCATTTATTGGTCGTGACGGAACTTGGCATGTCGCCATAAGCTATTTTGTCGAGTCTTCAAAGGAGAGCATCAGGGCAAAGGACGCTGTTAAGCGAATGGAATGGATTTCAGCGGACGCGGTGACGTCATTTGAACTTGCCCATCCTGGTTGGACGCGCTCCCTGATCCGAAAGGCGATGAGCTCCTAGCGAAGCGATTTCGAAACCGAGATGCGCGCCGAGGAACCTCACGTCAGCGAGACGGAGACCTCATCGCAGTTTGGTATCTCTAGTCCCAGACCTGAGCATGTGTCACCCTTCGAACGGGAACGCGTGGGGATTTCGATGCGCCGGGGATCTTATATTGGTGGTAGCACCAAAGCCCGCCTGGGCCCGGACGGCACGTCTTGGGAGAAGCGCGACAACGCCGACAGGAAAGAGGTACGATCTCGGCAGAGGCAGCGAGATAGAGCACACACCCGAGAAGAGCTCGAACTTCAGGAACAGGAAGATGCTCAGATCGAAAGGAAGCTGACACGCAGTTTTGTTTCTCAGTGCGCCAAGGCATACTTCCAAGGCAAACTTAGTGGCTCGTTTCCGACCCCACCTCAGACTTTAGTAAAACGAATTAGGAAAGCAGGTGGTAATGTCAAAATGGCTCTCAGCCAGTCCCTCATATCGCGGACTTTTTATGCCACGTATTGCCACGTAATCGGGCGCTATATTCCGTTAGGTAAGGTATGGGGGTCGCCTAAGAATTAGAAATTTCAGTGTACGATCTGAATGCTTCCTGACCTGCCCGTCGTCGAGCCTTGACACAGTCCGATTCACTCGCTCGCAAGCCGAACGCTAACTGGCCGCGGACGCCCTTCACCGAAAAATAGGCCGCTATATCGTTCTAGCGCCTTTAGCTTGTCAGCCGTACGTCTTTCCTCGAGAGTTGATCCTGTCATACGTGCCAGAGTACGAGCATCCGCTTCTGTTACACGGAGAACGAGATAGGTACCGACAGCGGCAAAAAGCGAAGGATCGAAATCTCTTGCCTCCTGTGAAGCTAGAGCCAGGGCTAGGCCAAATTTCCTACACTCCTTACCGAATTGGGGTATCAATTTTAACCGCGCTGCTCGGTGCGCCTCGTCGAAGACAACCGCATGAGTCAACCTCGGCTGTACACCCCGGCGAAACATGTCTTTATAAAGACTGTATAACACGAACGAGGAGAACGCGTTCTGCAGCATGTCGTTGGTAGTTCCATGAATGCGCACGATCGTAGGACGCTGCTCATCTAGTAGACTCGCTCGATGGCCCGTGCTTTCGAAAAAGCCATAGTCAGCCAGCTCCTGTAACCGGGCAAGAAGTCCGAGGTTCGGCTTGGACTTCCCGGTTAGTATATCGAAGAAGGCACGGAACAGAGGAACCGGAAGAGGCTCTTGTGCAGGCGCCCGATTTTCCCACCCTAAATCGGTATAGCTCTGTTTGATTGCTTGTCTCAGCTCTTCCAGCTGCAAGTCGCCTAGATCAGGAAAGATCGACGCAAAGATGTCTCGCAGTGTGCCCGCAACATCGACGTAGGCGGTTGGCTGGGACGAATCCACCCTCAGTGGATTAAATCCAATGCCATCATAATCAACAAAGTTAAGATCACCCAGGCCTGCCTGGAGTTTCGCATCAATGTCATCGTGATACGAGAAGACAATCGGCATAACACCGGCACGTGCAAGCTGCCGACATATATTGATCAAACACGTCGTTTTTCCCATGCCTGGCAATCCGACGAGCATCAGGTGTGGGTTACTTCGTATCGACACACGCCACGATACTTCGTCGCTGCCACCTGCCGCTGTCCCCAACACTACATCGACGGGCATGTCCGGGGTCAGTGAATTTGCTGAGACGTCATGGCCATTCGGTTCGCGATTGGTTTCCAGCGACTCCGCTGTTGGGGATGCGTGTCCGCTTATGCCTTCTATCTTATCACTTCCAGATTCTGATGTGGCTGGGGCCGACGCAGCCGAAGATGTCGATTCGGTAGCCCCAGGCTCGTAGGTCTCTGTCGTGGTGCGAGGCCCGTCTGGAACGACAGCGCGTTCCTCCGGCAACAGCGCCGGGCCAAATAACCACAGTCGCGCGCTGTCGCCATCAGCGGGATAAATCAACTCGGGACGGCCTGCACGGTGCTCCGGGCAAAAGATGTAGCCAATATCCGGATAGCCGATTTCTGCGGGGCGATAGGCTTCTTTCAACAGGAGCTGATCGATCTCCCTCTTGAGGCGCTCGTATGCTTGAGGAAGCAGCCGGTGCCGTGCGGCCCGATCTGCATAAAACCGCAAGATTCGAGCAAGCTGCGATCGGCGCAACGCACGCTCGATTGGCTTCAGGGTTGTCTCAAAAAAGTACGTATACCAGCGGCGGCGTAGATCTCCAGTTTGACGAAGAATGCTCGAGAGCAGTTCAGGCTGGCGCGCAGTCTTAAGGTGCAATCTGTGCTTAACCTCGACGAAGCGGAACTCAATCGGTCCCCGCGTCGCTGCGCGGACGTGGATAAAATCGGCCCGCCGTCCGCCCTCCATAGCATCTGCAGGTTCGGGCGAGCCAGCGACCGCGGCGACATCCGCTATCTCATCAACTGGCACAAGAAACCCTTGGTCTAAGTCGAGCCACGCGCCTAACGGATTTTCGGGTTGTGCACAGTTAGCCTGCACAAGCGCCAAAGCTATCATCTCGCCCGTTCGGCCACCGGGATTGGCCAGGCGAATTGCCAACCGGCCGCTCAGTGCCTTTAGCTGGCTTAGTAGGAAACGGCTATTCCGTTCGCTGCTGCTGAGGCCCATCTCGCCGAGTGCCTCGTCTACGAGGTCTCGCACTTCCTCCAGGTTGCTGGTCGAAGTAATGAGCTGAAGCGACCCAAGGTCGGTCCGTTCTGGTACAGCGTCGAGTACAAAACGGTCATATACTTGCGGTAGGCGGCGGGGTGCGTCGAAATATTCAAAACAAGCGTTACGATCGATGGTTACAACCCAGTCGCTGTGATCATGAAGTCGATCGATCCATGCCTGACCGCTGGGCGAAAGGCGTGTCGTAATCGTTGGCCAGTCTCCTGGCCCACCACCAAGGAATCGAGCAGTTGCACGTGCGAGCGCCGCGTCTAGCCGCAGCAACCGATCCGTGCCCGCACGATTATCCGGGGATCTTTCTCCCTCTACTCGCGAAGGCGCAAAGATCGCCCACTCTGGATCACCCATCAGCTCGACACGCCGTTCCATTACCTTGCAGAGGCCGAAGACGTGTAGCGGTCGAGCCTCGCTGCTAAGCTCATTGGGTTTGCGAGCTTCGAGCTTCGCGTCGAAAATGTCGAAAGCTAGCGAGATGTGTGCGGGGCGCAGCTCAGAGCCTTCGTCACGTCGCGCCCATCGCAAACGCGGTACAATAATCTCGCCGGGCCGTACCGCCGTCTCCGTCATCCAGCGATCGTCCGCGTCCAGGACACCGCCACCTGATCGCCGGCGACGCCCAACATCAGATAAGAAGCCGCCGGATCCGACAGTTGATGAACGCGGATGGTAGAGGTCGAGCGAGAAGCAGAGCTCCGGCTCGCGTCCGTTGTCGTCTTCTGTTGGCGCTTCATCGCGGAGCACTGCGCCCAAAGCCCGAGCGACGGTCAGGCCATCGCCGGCTCGCCAAGCCTGCACCTTCAACAGATCGAATTCTTCTTTGCCAGCCTCACCGCCGCGTCGATGGCAATCAAGGTAATATCTGATTTCTCGCGCGAGTACCTTGGCGCTTTCCGTCCCGATAGACGGGGCAAGAGCTTGAACGCCTCCACCCAAGCACGCGGTCATGAGAGCGACAGCGGCCTTGGGTTCCCGCTCGCTGTCGAGCGTCATCGCTACGGCATGAAAACCAAGAGTATCGGCGAATACAAAGCCCGATCCCGGTCGAGGACCTGGAAGGGCTGCAGGAAAGTACGCGGAGTCGAGTGCTTTCAGATTCTTCTGGACCGCCGACGGGCTAAGACCTTGCTCATAGCGTGCATGTGCAACGAGCTGATCGTACACGCCGTGCCAAGCAAGTCGCAGCGGGTGCAAAGGCGTGACGACTAATCCCAATGTTTGGCCGGAAACGGACTGAACCTCGACAGTGCCGTGGAGCGTAATCTCGGGCGCGCTGGATTCTAGAGCGGCAATCCATCCGTTCACGTAAGCATCGGCCGCAGGCCAGCGGACGCCTTGGACACGAGCCAAGAGTCCGTAGGGGCCAATCTCGCCAGCGAGCTTGCGTGATGCATCAACAACGCGATCCCAGACGCTCGCATCACACGCTCCCCGATCCAACGGACGGAACTGGGGTGGGCCGGCGAGCGAGCCGTCGCCCCGCACGCGTGCGATCCAGCGGCCGACCGCACCCTCTAGTGCCTGCCAATTCTCCTCGACCAACCGAATGAGGACAGGGCGCACGACCCGAATGCTTCGCCCGCCCTCAACTCGCCAACTTATGTACCCCTTCTTGTCTTCCGAACACCGCGGCGGCAAGTGGCCATCCTTTATTGCCTCATCAAAGCCAGCTCGCGTCGGTATCGCAATTGCACCGTCGGCCATAGTACGGACAATTTGGCCAGATCCAGCCGTCGGCTTGGCCGATACCTGACCGAATTCTAGGATGAATTCCTCGCTCTGAACGGGATCAACGCGATCTGACGCTATGGCGGCGACACGAACGAACGCCTCAAACTTCGCCTCGAGATCGAAATCTTCAAAGTCCTCCAAAGAAAACACAGCCTTCTGCGGTGCTCGGTCCCGTTGGCCGATCGTTTGCTCAGCGAGCTCTTCGTCTCCCGCAACAACGCTTACCCGGTATTCCACGCTGCCCTTGGCAAGCGAGTCGGGCTCAGTGGTCCAACGAACCTCGAGCCGAGCCTGATCTTTCGGGGCCGCCGCGCGGTCGAGGACAAGTCGCGGTTTGCCGCCCTCGTCTTCCGAATCAAGAAGCCCGGACCACCGAGCAACGTTGCCCCTCGGTCCACGCCATGAAACAAGGCGGATCGCTCGCAACGTCTCGGCAGAAAATTGTGGCTGAAGTGGACCGAGCCACAGCTCCGGACGAGCGGCGACAGCGGCTGCCCCTTGCAACGGGCTAAGGTCCGCTGTCTCTCTCAGAAAGCGCTCGAGCGCTGGGCCAGACTCCCCCGAGGGATCGTCGAGCAGAAGCGCGCGAACTCGATCGCCGATGGAGCGGGCATCCTGGGCAAATAGAAGTCTCTCAGAAAGAGCTGCCGCAAGGTCTAGTTCGGCGTCATCGGGAACACCCTCACGCCGAATCGGCCACAGGCCTAATTTGGAGATAGCCGCTCCCGCACTTACCTGGTCTATGGCAACCAAGAAGTCGAAAACCTGCCACGGGGTCAATCGGCGTCGCCGCCCCAATCTCTCGGCGCGCCGTTGCGCACTACGTATGAACGCACCCTTACCCCAAAGCCTCTTTCGGCCGATGTCCTGAGCCTTTTCGAGCAGTTCGATTTCACCGATCTCGCGCGCAGCGCTGTATATACCATCCAATCCGGCACCTGCTCGGAGCGGATCGACCAAGAATACGGCGGGATCCCCCTTGTCCTCGCGCTTCTCGACTGCCTGATCAGCTGTGATGCGTTGGGGTCCATGCACATCGACAACAGCTCTGACTGTCCAGCCCGGAACGACAAAGTCGGGCGAATCGATCAAGACGTCCAGCACGTCAGATGGCAAGCAGCGCAGGAACGCTACGTCGCCTTGCGTTGGCAGCCCCAGCAAGTCCGCCAGCGCACGTGACAGCAACTCCGCATGTTGAGATCCAATCAATGTGCAATCGCCCCCTCGCGCTGGCTGTCGTAGACGGCCGTAAAACGAGCCTTAAGTTTCTTCATGCGCTCAGCGTCGTTAACTCCGACAAGCAAGCCCAAATCTCGGAGGCGACGCTCGAGTACTCTCCGGTTCCGTTGCAGTAGCGCGTGCGGAACGGCCATATTAGGAGGCGACTGATCGACGTAAAAGCCGTAGCGATCACGAAGCAGCTTTAGAAAACTCGGTAGCGAAAGATCGCGTGCCTTGCGGCCCTTTCCAGATTTCCTCAGGTGTCGATGCACTAGATATTCAAGAACGGTGTTGCTCAACACGAACGACGTCGCATCTGCGGTCTTTCGTCCGCTAGCGAGTTTTTTTCGAAGTACAACACGGCGTCGTCGTGCCAGTCCGTTGGGCTCATCAGTCATCAAAGCTGCGAACAGAAACTGATAAATCTTGTCGCCGCCTGCTCCCTCTTCGAGCGCGAGCGTCAACACCTCAGCTAGTCGTGTCCCGTGCTTCCTTCCATCCTCCTCGTTAGCGAGGATGTCCGTGCGCAGATCGGCAGATTCTTCGCGCTGCGTCGCGTCGATCAACGCCCGGCATTTGCTGCGAAAGAACTTTTCCGCATCGCGTGATTCATTGTGTGACCCGGCGGCAATGCTTCCTAAAAGGTTAAGCCAAGGAGCCCCGTCTGGCGCGCGTTCCGGCAGGTCTTTTCTCGCTATATCGGCTTCGTTTGTGACGTAGAAGTCCAACAATCGCATATACATTAGCGCAGTCGAAACGTGCGCAAGCTGCTGGCGGACAAGAAAACTGGACTGTTCGGAGAAGTCTCGCAACGCTGGATCAGCAGATCCAGAGCAATCCATGAACAGCGGCCAGGGTCTTTGTTCCTCGATGTTCGGCACTAACCCCTTGCTTGACCATTGTTCAACCACATGAACCGTTGACAACAGCAGCGTCGTAAGGCCGACGGCTATTGCAGCTTCCAACATCGGCAGCAAAGTCAAGCGAGGTATGACACCTTGGCGCCCGTAGCAATCAAAGAAAGCCAGAATATCCTCGCGGAAGGACCTAGCAGCCGCTGCTGCGATTGGACGTTGATTAGGAATAGGACCTGGCTCTCCCTTGCCCATGGCCTTTGTTGGGGCCTCGCCGCACAATTGCGCTAAGCGGACCGTCAGCAGCTGATCCAGGCCGATCACGGCTTCTTCTTCGAAGCGATCAGCTCGTAAATTCGCCCGTATCTCACCCTCGACCCGGACACCCGTGGCGAACGCGGCAACGAACTCATTGTCCTGCACGCGAGCGCCGACCGGGTAACGGCCCGACCTCGACTCCGGCTCAAGAAAGGCCCCGTGCCCCTGATCAGCGATCAATGCGACGAGCATTTCGGGCACTCCCCTTAGATGCCCAGCTTCAACCGGAAGATCGATCCAGGATGCTAGATAATGGGACGGAAAACAGCGCTGCACTGGCTCCGAATGTCCCTCCGCATGCCGCCGATTTTCGAGCGTCGAGGTCAATAGAAGGTCACCGAGGATAGCCTGCCCAACTTCTCCGCGGAAACCTTCAAACCGCGAGTCCGTAGCGAGCTTTTCCGAAACACTTCGAATCGAGGGTTTCGCTCCTGGCGAGCTGAACACGGCATTAAACTTACCGCGGCCCCGGCGGTGTCCCCACCGAAACAAGTAAAGCATCATCGGAAGTAGGGCGCCGAGGCTTAAGCCCTGCGGGTTGAATGGAAGGACGGGGGCATAAATTCCGGTCCAAACCTTGGCCGTCATGTGGCCGCCAAGAACGCTCTCAACAATTTTTCGCGCTTCGCTAGCCATTGCTAGATTCCTCTTCCGCGGCGTGGGTGAGGACAATGTTCTGTATACCGGCGCGATGTTCGATACTAATAGCATGGATCTCGTCGGCGGCGGCGGGGTTCCATGCGTGAAGCGACCGCTCATCTTCCTGCGCTAGCCGCTGAGTAAAGACTCCCAAGTTGGCAAAAACGTCATCAGAGAAGGCATCGAGAATTTGTACCCCCTCGGCCAAGTCCATGAGAAGAGCGAAAAGCTCCAGAGAAATAATCAACCGTTCAGTGCGTCCATCAATTGCTTGATAACGCAGGATCAGATAGCGATGTAATGTTTCGAGCCCCGGCGCCGAAACGAATTGCTCCGCTTCCAAGGTGAAGCGGTCGAGCGGCTTACTGACCCAAAACGCCGTCTCTGTTGGAGTACGTGGCACGACCCGGATCGGCACTACACCTCGCTGCCGAACCGCGATCTCAGGTAGCGCCTCTAGCCGTGACAAGCCTCTACAAACCGAGTCACGGATCTGCCGCCGCCTATGAATTGGTAGCAGGGGATAGTCGCGAAAATCCGAAAAGTGCCGTCCGTTGTTGAGACACAGTGCAGACGGATCGCCTCCGACCCGCGCTATTTGATCATCGCTCCACTCTAGATAAGCAACGCGGCGCGCGGCGCCCAGCGGCGACTCGGGATGACGAGGGGCCCCATGGGCAGGGTCAGGTGCTCCATGACTTCTAAGATACCGATCGATCCTCGGGTGCGCTTCCAACGCGGGATCCAGGCGCGTCAATTCGCGCAATAGCTCCCCCTGCCGAAGCGGAGAGGCGGGATTAAATGCAAAATCGCCCGGAGCGTGGGACACCAAGTCTACGTTCGAATGCAGGTCCTCACACGCATAGATGCCGAACAAGATGTAGCTTAATGCTGCCTTTAGCTCGCGAGCGGTGATGTGGACTTCATTGCGCTGATGGACGGCTTGAAAAGCAGAAGCAAGGCGACGTCGAAGAATTGCGCCTTGTGCGAGCACCGTCTTGTCAGCGCTCGCGCCCATCATCTCCGCCGACCGGCGCATAGAACAGCGACTACGCGCCGAACAGGAATTACAAGGCTGCCAGATCTCGCCAGCGTCGCCGCCGCCGACCAGCTGCACACACAGCTGGTCCAAGAACTTGGTAGAGATCTGACCATCAACCGGATCGGGCCCACCGACCAAAGAGCGTTGATTCAGCTCGATCAGTCGAATATGCGGATCTAAGCCGCCTCCTTCTCGTCCCAAAGTCTCGACGATTTGAGTCGTAAGCCGAGTCTCGCTCCCATGGCGAGTTTCATATGACTCCAGCCACTCCATTAGTCGCCCGTCATTGACCGCCACCAAGTGCACACGCCGCGTCTTGGGAGGACCATTGTGGAATGGCTCGAACACCTCATCCAAGAGTTCATCGGCCGAACGGCCCTTCCAAGCCGCAGCACCGTCGAGGTTGATCTTGATAGGCACACCTCCGATGGAGCCATCCCAGACGCGGCGCTCCGAAGGCAGGTCCCCAATGCCAAGCTGGGCGGCAAGGTGTTGTAGAAATGCCGTTTTCCCGTCGCCCGCGTTTCCGCAAAGGATGACGAGGGACAGCTCGCCGGCTAGAATAGCCGTCGGAAGAAATCCATCTAGCTCGGTCTCGACGTACGTGTCTTGAGCGAATTGAGAATCGAGGCCACGCGTCTCGGCATTGCCGAAACGTGATCCCGGATAAGCACGCAAAATCTCCTTAACACGTGGCACAACATTAGGTCGGAGCGCCTGCTGTTCGGGCAGTGCGGGGCGCGTGTCTCGGCCCCCGACAGCCTTCGAGTTTCGCAACTCGCGTAGAAAATCCAGCGCGGCACGTGCGTTGGCGAATCTGCGTGCCGGCTCGGGATCAACCGCTCGATCAAGGAACATAGAGAGCCTCGGATACCGCTCGCGCTCCCCTAGTCCCCAAGCAAGCCCCGAATCGTCGCGCCGTATTCCGTCGAATAGGAAGGGCAAACGATCCGTGAGTACGTGGAACAAACTAGCAGCCAAAGCGAACACATCATCGGACGGCATTGCCGGCCCGTTCGCCCGGCGAACAGGGGAAGCGTAGGGAATGGTCCCGGTTCCTACTCCCACGCTCCCGATCGGGGAGGTCAAATCAAAATCGATCAAGGTCACCGCGTCTCCGTCAACAATGATATTTGACGGGCTGACATCACCATGTATCCAACTTTGAGCATGAAGAACGTCGAGAGCTTCACAAAGGTCTTCAGCCCACCGTAACAAAAGTGCTTCTGCGCTATTTGGGCTAGCTCCATCGAGCTCGTCAGCTAATAGGCGAAGATAGTCTCCTTTCCACCCGTCCAGTGGTTCGCCTTTCCGCCACTTAAGCAGCGCCGTGACCGCATCAGGCACCCACTCGTTGGCAGTTTGGTAAATTCCTGACAGGCACCGATGATCTGCAATGGAGCGAACCTTTCGGTACGCATCGAGCGCTGGCGGCCCAATTTCTGGATCTAGCACGACCTTTCCGACGAACGTTCCGATCGGTTCATCGGTGTCTCCATCCAGTTGCTCAAGCTTGTAAGTACATCCGACGCCGCCTTGGCCCAGCAACGAAATGACGCGGTACCGCTCTCCTTGCCAACGAAACGTGTAACCTTCATCCCAACGCTGCAAGGCCACAGACGGGCGCGCCGAAGGCGGTCGAGTCAAAGAGTCAAGCTGTGCTGCAATGTGCACTGGGGCTGACCGCGCGGACGGGTCGTCAGCCATGCCGGAATTGAGCACATTTCTAGCCGCTTCCGCCTCTGTCCCGCAAAATGCGCCGCACAATACTTTGCAGAGGCTGTACACATCTGAGCGGGCATCCGCGAAGGCGAGCCCATTCTTTCGAACCTCCGGCGCTGCATACTCGTCCGGAGGTTCGTGTCCTGTTGAGCCGGAAATCGTTTGCGCTTCCGGCAGCCGGGCCCAACGCCAACCTGCAAATAACGGTCTTCCATCTGCGCGAACACGGACGCTTTCGGGTGTGAGACCCCGATGAACTACTGCCTGAAGGTCTGGCTCAGATGGCGAGTGGAGTTCAGACAACGCTCGCAATGCCGCGGCAGCGAACGTCAACCGCGCAACCATATCCCAATTTTCGCCGGCTAGCATCTCGCGTACTGAGGCAGCCGCGCTCTCCGCCAATGTAAAGAAGAACAACTCCCCTGGATAACCCGGACAGGGTTGGAAACTGTCGATCAGAATTGGTAAGAACGGGGACTTCTGAAGGCGTTGCACGGCCTCGAATTCGCGTCGCGCAAGCTGCTCAGCATTGCTCGCATTGGATGCCGATAAGTCATAGAGGTGCAAGGTCACTCGATCGCCGCTGGTGGTATCCCGACCGGCATATACTCGTCGAAACCGTTCCGCTCTCGGCGAAAGCAGGCGCAATTCACTAATTCTTCCTACACGCCTTAGCTCGCCAGTAGCTGCCGCCGCTGCACGAGGGGCCAAAGCATGCGCCAACTTCTCCACGTCGAGCGCGCCATCAGCACTGCCAACGATCTCACCCAGTAAGGCATCGGCATCCGCCATGCCATGCAATCGGACGCCTCTAATTTCCGGCAGGCTCCCGCTCTGACGGAGGGACTTGCTCTCCTTCGTTAGAAGCATCTTTGCGGGAACAAACGGGATTTTAGGTTGTGCTTGTCGGAGTCGGCTTGCAACGCGTTTCGCCTTGAGGGTGATTAGGTCAGCCTGATCCTCAACCTCCCACGCGCGTCCCTTCAGACGAGCGCGATCCCAATGCTTGACCTCTATGACTATCGCACCCCCGGGCGCGACTACAATCATGTCGATTTCATCGGGCTGCCCCCCTCGCCCGACACCGTGTGCAAGATTGGTCAGTATAATAGCCCGTCCCTCGACGGGTGCAGCTTGCAAATACTTCTCTACGGCGCGGCAGGCCGCTTCCTCACTAGCGTTTGCGAACGCACCACATGATAGATGATCAACCCGCACGCTTCTCCTACCCCTACATTCTCGTCGCTCATTCCGCGTGGGCCGTCCGAGCGCACTCGGTTGATTCTACTCTAGGCTGACATCAACCAGGCGTTCAAGGGTTTAGGAAGGAGATGTCGGGCTATGGAAGGGGCATCCGCCTCATCTGGAGACATGAAGACAGATGGTCCCGAGCTGCCTGATACGGCTCTTTCGGCGAGAGGCGATCATTGTGGTTCGTTTGCTCGTGGGCCGACAGTGGACCGGCATCGCCTAAAGGCGTGCGAGGCATAGAGACGCAGACCGTTCCCTGCTGGTGGCTAGCGGAGTCGGCTGATAGTACTGTGGCTGACATTGTAGCTACGCGCAATTTCGGTGAGCGCCTCGCCACACGCGCGCCGCGCAATCGCTTCATCGCGTTGATAGGTCGTCAACTTCGGCTTCCGTCCAAAGCGGATGCCCCGCGCCCTCGCACGCGCCCTACCCTCACCGGTGCGCTGGCGGATTAGCTCTCGCTCAAATTCAGCCAGCCCCCCGAGAACCGTCAACATCAGCCTGCCGTGCGCCGTCGTTGTGTCAGCCCAAGAGTCACCAAGCGAGCGAAAGCCAGCCTTTGACTCGGCAACTGCGGCAACAATATTAAGAAGATCGCGTGTTGAGCGGGCCAGCCGATCGAGACGGGTGACAGTCACTACATCACCGGGCTTGAGTGCTTTTAAAAGTCGGGCAAGTTCGATGCGATCGGTACGCGAGCCGCTCACTTTCTCCTGAAAGATCTTGCTACACTTCGCCCTTCGAAGCTGCTCGATCTGAGCATCCAATGACTGGCCCTCCGTGCTGACACGAGCATATCCGTACCGAGTCATTGCACCCTCATTTCGCACAAGACTTATGCACAGAATAGATGCCGATGGATTCGGTATCAAGCATCTTGTGCAGAAATCTTGATTTTTGCACATGCAGCCGCGAATCCCCATGAAAGCCCGAGCCTCCATTCATACGCACTTGAGCGGCTCCGTGTGGGGACCTCGCGCGTGCGCCTGGCGCGATCGAGCGGCGTCGGCGAAGCCACTGCACGCCTGCAATTATCGATAGCGGCCGAGGCTTCTTTGCCAATAATTGAGGAGGTTCTTTCCTGCCCTCGAGTTGGGCGTGATGTGCGTCAGGATGTCAGGCCGCATTTCAGTACGCACAAGGCGACAATCACATTAATTGCCTGAAAACTTGCACGATAAGACCTGGCCCTCACCGCTCTGACTTTGGGATCGTCACTGCTAACAGCTGGCTGCCTATTGCCCACGCCTCGAACCCGAGGATGGCGAACTGAGCATCGGACTCGCTGACCGCCCTATCGCGAAAATGCGAAAATCTGCGCGAACGGTCGGCCGCCAGATGATCCCAACTCGTAGCGAGCTCACCGGGCATAGCAAGCTGCATGACGTAAGGTATCTCGCGATCTGTCTCTGACGTGGGCCGGCGAACCCTGATCTCTCTTTGGCGCTCGAGAGCCAAGTGGACGTCCCTTAGAGCGACATCCATCCGTCGCGAGCGCCGCTCAATGTCGGTGCGTACCTTATGTGCCAGGTCTCTGGCGCTCACCTCGATCAGTTCTCTGGGCTCAGAACAAACAAACGATTTCAATCCATCGTAAAGAATTCGATGGGGGCCATCCGGTTCACCTGCCCCCATGAGCTCAGCATCGATTTGGGACGGGGATAGCAACAAGGATCGCTCAAGAACCTCACTGCTCTCATAGGCAAGCATGTAGCCATCCCAGCTCGTAAACCTCGGAGCGACATAGTAGACTTCCGCCCCAGCTCGCTCCGACTTCAAGAGCAAATCGAACTGGCCACTTGGTTCTGCGGTATCAATATTGAATCGCCAAAACGGCCGCCCCAAGATCGTCGGCGGCTCAGTGGATGCTTTCCACCTAAGTCGCTGCAATGCCTCCCCCAGTTTGAACTGCAGCAACAACGGCGTTCCGGGTCGGTCGAACGCCGCATCGAACGCCAGCTTTTTTTCTTGCAACAGGCTGGGCAAAAACGGCGTCGTGCGGAGCCCGACAGATTGGAGAAGGCGCTCAACCTCACGCGTGACTCCGTAGCCATACGAGAACTCCGACAGCCGCTGGTGCAGATCGACCGGCACAGTCGCCCCCCTTGTTAGTCCGGCGAGTGTGCCTACTGGGCAGGTGGCTGCGCTCGGGCACTCCCGGATAGCCTGTGCAGCCTTACATCACTTGAGAGCCGCTCCAAGCACAAGCATCGGCCTCCCGCCACGACGGATCACCGCCTCAGACTGAACTGAACGCAGGACCTACACCGGATCGGGTTAGCTTCTGTCCTCATGAAATGACATTGATCCATAACGTATTTTACCCAGCCGTTCGATACGCGCTGCCGCTCGAACAATCAGATCAAGATCGATCCTGCTTAAATCTGCTCGACTAGCGTATTTTGTAAGATATGCGGCGGAGCCTGTTGTGAGCCCAGCGCGGGAGGCTACCAAATACGCCACCGATTCTGCCTCAACTTCCTTTTCGTCTCTTCCCAACGCTCGGCGATCCGGCCAACCGCTCTCGTCTTCTTTTCCATTCCGAACGGCGCAACTCCCGAGGTGCCCACTGAAAATGTGTCCGAGTTCGTGGACAATGGTCACGAATCGCTCTTTCGCATTCAACCGGTCATTCACCGTCACTCGAAAACTAGGAACACGCACCTGATCTGTCAGTGTCTCGGTGTTCGCGTTCTGGTGAGCGAACGTACCGATGCCCCTGTCATCGGGAAGAAGGTCCACATCCGGTTGGGTGATTGGCAGCATGCCCTGCGATGCGGCGGATCCGGCATAACTGAACCCCTGCCTGCGAGGTTCAACCCTGATCCTAAACGACTTTTGCCTCTTCAGACTTTGCGTGAGGGTGTCAATCACGCCTGCTCGCAGCTGACCATCCACCGCGAATGGGTCATCGAACTTGCTTCGGTCGATGGGTGGCAAGGTATCTTCCAGCTCATACACGAAACGGATTGGACCAAATGGCCACAGAATTATGATCGGCACGGCGTCCGGTGAGACCTTGCGGCCAACGCTCGTCCATTCATACTCGGAAGCGACCACCCGAGCTCCGGGGCGCTGAATATAGACCATGCGGGCATTCCACACGGCAAGCCTTCGAAAGGTCGAAGTGAAAGCGAGGAATTCTACCAGCCCACTGGCGGTGGGCGACTCCATTGCTTGTTTGATGAGCTGGCGGATCTGCGCGTGCTGATCATCCCGAGCGCTCACTTATAACTCCCGTGAGAGATCGCCAAGCGCCGGCTGGATCTGACAAGCATTCAGTCGAGCCCGCTCCAAAAGGCGAGTTCGCGAATTCATCTCAAGGTACTACTCCACCAGCGCCTTGAATACCGCATCAGCCGGATCCTTGTAAAACTCGATGCTGATCTTGGTCCAAAGCTCGTCGGGCAAATCGTTGAGCTGTCGGCGAGCCGACACAGGCATCAACACCGTTTGGGCCTGCTTTTCGATGGCGAGTTCAGCGATATGAATCGCGTTTGATACCAGCTCAACTGAGCCGCCGAGGCTCGCTGAACCGACAACAATTGTCCCCCCACGGCTATTTCGGCCTAGCAGCGATCCGCAGAGGGCAACGAGCGCAGCCACGCCGAGGCCGGCTCCTGACTTGTCTGCATCAATTGCCCGCAGTTGGATTGTGAATTCCTGCTCGCGAGGATCACGATCCCCGACGAGATTGCTTCCATGCGAGAACAGGATCTGTTCGCCGACCTTTACGCTTTCACGAAATGGCGCCGGCGCCGGCTGGTTGAGAATGCGTATACCGGAGCCCGGTTGATGTGAGACCTCAATGCGATAGAGACCAGCCCCGGCTTCAGCTGAGCCGGCGGCAATTGCCCAAACCTGCCCGGGCGGGAGTGGATCGCTTTCAATCGCTTGGTCCGATCGAAGTTCAGGCGTGGCGACGAACGTTTCGACCCCATCGAGCCCAAGCGTGTAACTGAAGTGGGTGTTGCGAAACTCGCTCTTGAACACGCGCCGCTGCTGCTCTTTCACACGGCGACGAGTCTCTAGTGCCAAGCGCACAATCCATTCCAGATCGGCGTCCGTAACGGCAACAGAAGGACTTGGGTATAAGAGTTTGACCAGCCCGCTGACCGTTTTTCTGACAGCCTCAATGTCGCGACCGGACAGAGCGCCCCCAAAATGAATGCGCCCGTCCAACACTCCGGCCCGCGAGGTCGTTCGAAGACGAGTGAAGCACTCCGAAAGGAAATCCGAGACGAGCCCAAAGTGATCCGTGAGATGCCGCCGAGGGTCAAGTTTCGGAAACTCCCAGCCCGGCGCATAGGCGTGGAGTCGATCCATGAAGGCGGTGTCGTTGCGCATCTCAGGGGGTAGAGGTGCCAACAGGTGACCGACGCGCTGCGCCTGATCGAGGTCAACATCGAGATTGCCGACCAACACAATTCCGCCCTCGGCACGGATGGAATCTTTGCCGCGCGAGAACTCACCCGACGCCATGTAGCCCTTCATGATGTTCACACCATCCTTCGAATCGAAGGAGACGCCGGCGACTTCGTCGAAACAAACCACGTCGTACTGGCAAACAAGCCCCCGCTGGCCGGAAGCCATATTGACGAACATGCGGGCCACGGTCGCCTTGCCGCCGGAAATCAAGTGCGCGTAGGGCGAGACCTGCTGGAACAGATGGCTCTTGCCGGTACCGCGTGGCCCAAGCTCGACGAGGTTGTAATTGCGCTCCACGAACGGAACCATGCGTAGAAGCGCGACGCGCTTTGCCCGTTCATCAAAATCGGCAGGCTCAAAGCCGACCGACCGAAGCAAGAAGTCAATCCAGTCGCTTGTTGTCTCGAATTTGGAACGGCCCTGGTAGAACGTGTCGAGAACGTCAGCGCGAGACATCTGGATCGGGCGCAATGCTTCAATGCCGAATGGACGGCCGTTCTTCTCTTCGGCGATCACACTGTCGTACGAGAGCGTAACCTCGGCATAGAAGCCGTCGATGAGGATGCGATCGTTTTCCTCGACAAGGCTGTCCGGAATGCGCACATCGCGCAGGGCAAGGCTTGGAAGCTCGGCAACATAACAGGCATTTTTGGCGTCGAGGCGCGCGCGGATGGTGTCGATGACGCGCACCGAACCTTTTCGATAAGCCTCGTTCTTGAAGACCTCTTCTTGGCCGGTGCGCACGCAGCGATCCTTCAGCTGCTTTTCGACGATCTCCAGCCCTTCCTTGATCTCGGCATCCTCCGTCGAGGCGCAGTAGCGGCCCAGTAAGAACTCCACGACATAGGCCGGCACGGGGTATGCCTTCGCGTAACGACGGACGAGATCCTTCCGAACCACGAAGCCTTCGAAGGCACTAGCGCCCAAGTGGTCAAGCCGATCGAGTTGGAGCGTCATACGCGATCTCCTACGCGGGTGGCACGCGCATCGATGACACTGCCGTGCCGATCAATGAGAACAACGAGAACCGGATCACCCTCTTCGACCTCATCCGAAACGGTCAGCCGGACGCGGGTGCCCTCGACCGTTGAGCCGACATCGACCCGGGAAGCCGGATCGCGCTCCTTGCGGCGGACCTCGATCGTGACATCTGTCAGCTCGCCGATGAGCTCGACAGTCAAACGCAAGCGGCGCCAGGCAATCGCGCTTATGCGGGCGGCAGAAGGCGCAGCTGCGGCGCCCACGCCCACTGTGATGTCTGGGATGACGCATTCCTGCGGCGACAGGCCGCCGTGCGAGTAGACCTCGCCGGCGCGGAAGGCCTCGGCGCCGGGAGGAACAGCAATCCGCACCGACGCATCCCAGTGCCAAGGCAGGAACGCCAGTTCGGCAGCGGCGTGCTCCTGGAGAATGGCAGCCCGGGAGCCCTTGGCGATCACCGTTGAAGGCGGCAGGCGAACCACTTCAAAGCTCCCGGGCACCAGGAGCCAGCCATGGTCCGTCACGATGCGTACGCGGGACCAGCCGGCGGCTTTCAGCGTCGTTGCATACTCGGCGATACGGGCAACCTCGGTTTCCAGCTGGCCGGCCAGCCGCAAGCCCATGTTATGGCCGTCATTGTCGATGTTGCCGCATTCGCCATAACCGATCGACGCTTGCTTCTCCGGCGGCAGCACTTCGTTACGCTCCAGCACCTGAATGCCACGCGCAAGCATGGCTTTCCGGAGAACGTCGAGGCTCGCCGGCTTGCCGGAAGATGTTTCGAGCGGCTGGAAGGCCTCCTTGCCTTTGCCCGCGATGCTGTCGCCAACCGGCGTGACCAACGGCTTTGCGGTCGCTGTGACGCTGGGAACGGGTGAAAGCCGCCATCCGAGGGAGGCCGGGACGCCGGCATTATTCAAACGTTCAGCGACTGCATGCCCGACATCCATTCGCAACCCATCGACAAAAAGGACGAGAGTCCCGGGCTCGATTGCGATCGGAAGCGGCCGAGCTGCACCGCTGGCCGCCTCCATTGCAGCACGGAACCGACGGGCGAGTTGGTCAACCCACGGCCGGTAGAGCGCGCCCGAAGCCCGTCCGACAATGTCTTCACGCGTTCCCGCCGCGGCGATCGTCTCGATCAAGGCTCTGTCGGTTCGCCATCCATCTTCACAATACGCAGTCGCAATCGCCGCAAGGTCGCTGCCCGGCAGAGTCACCTCAGTTGCTGAGGCTAGCCGCGCAAGTGGCTCGAGTGCACGGGCCAGTGGTGCCTCGCCAAGCTTTGCCCAAAGCGTATCGCGGCGCGCCCGGTGACGCTCTTCTAGCGCGATGATCTTCGCTGCCGCCTCGCGGCTTGAGAGCAGCGCAACGTCGCCAAGCTCCTGCGCCAAAACTTTTTCAGCGAGCAGGTTGTCGTGGGGGCTTCCGACGGGGTCCCCACCCTCTTCCAGGCCTCCGAGCAGATTTCCCTGTTTCGGTGTTGTGACCTCGCGGATCCGCTCGCAAACTGGTCGGAACTGGTGCGGCTCTGCGGCGAGCCGATTCCAAAGGCGGGCCCACGCGCCGGATCGACGCGCCAAACGCTCGATGGCTGTCTGACGCGCGCCCTTCTGCTCAAGATCGATTCCGTAATCGCGCTTGATCTGATCAAGGAACGCACCCCAGGCGCCATCATCTTTCGCGGAACGCGCCGCCTCAGGGTTTGCGATCCAACACAGGAAGTCGCGTTCCTTATCCTCCACCAACAGACTGTCGAAATCATCGACCGAAAGGCGCTTCTGACGCCAGCCGTCGAGAGGAAGGTCAAGAAGGCCGCCAAGTGCGCGGCGCGCCGAGTCATCGGTACGGGAATCGATTGCAACGTCGAGCCCGAGCCCCTGTTCGGGATCACGGAGGAAGGTCGCTACGGTCCAGTCGCGCGCCTGCCGGCGCTGGCGAAACACGTCGCCGCGATACTGCATGTCCACCAGCATCTGGGCGCTTTTCGTGAGCGTGAGCGGTTCGCGCAGATCGCGCCACGAAATACCAGGCAGGAGAATGGCCGATTGCGTAGCGCCGGCGATGAGCCCCTTGAGGCCTGGCGCATGCGGCGCCTCGACGACACAGCGAATCCAGACAACCGGTCCGATGCCGTCATCCGGCGCATAGTCGCCGAGCGCGTAGAGCGCCACGCTCTGCGACGCGAGCCGGCGGCGGAGATCAGCGAAGACAGAAAACCATTGCCGTTCAGGATCGGGCCAGAGCAACGCCGCCGGCCAGTCTTCGCCGGCAAAGGTGTCCGCCGCATCGATAAGAGCGCGGGCAAGGGCGTGAATGAGGGTGCGGTCGCTCACGATGCCTCGCCCGATTCTTCCGGAACTCGCTCCGATGCAGCGCCAGAAACTGTCGTCGCCTTGGTGTCACGGGCGCGCTGCTTGAACGCGCGCGTGTAGTGGCAGTCGTTGTAACGGCGCCCTTTGAACTGCGGCCCGCCGGCGAAATTCTCTGTCGCGACGTCATCGTCCTCGGCCCAGAACCAGGGGAAGTCCTCTTTCTGACGGTGCGGCTCGGCGCCGCGATCGGCGCCAGCATGCTTCCTTACGCGCGGCGTGACGCGCAAGATGCAACCGTCTCTGCGCCCGGAGCTCTTCGGCTTCGCGGTCACGAATGGGCGAATGTTGAGCCGGACGCCGTCGTCGATGTCCGGCTCCCAGCCAATTGGTTGGTGATGCAGCGGCTTCCATCGAACGAAAATGTCATACGGCGGCTCGCCCTCGATGATCTTCGTTAGCTCGCCACGAAGGTGCTCGGCTGCGATCAGGCGCTCTTCCGCGCCGGCTTCGCCGGCCGCAAGAGCGCGGCGCTGGGCCGCGATCCATTCGCCGAGGTAGCTGTCACGCAGCTTTTCGAGCAGGCGGCGGCCGGCGCCATTTCCCTCGCAGAGACGATGGTAATTGACGAACGCCGAGAAGCCGCCGCGCACGCCGTCCCATACGTGCCAGATGAACGGCGTCTGGTGGAACAGCCTGCAATGGCCGTCGAAGGACTCGTCGGCAAGCCACGTGCCGAGATCAGTGGCCTTCGCCTCTTCGGCGGCGAGCAGTTCGCGGATCGTGCCTTCGCCATAATCCGGCCCCCACACACCGCGAATCAAGTCGCGCAAGCGCGTCGCCGCATCCGCCTCGCCGGCGAGCGCCGGCAGCGGAACGATGCCGTCGGGATCAACAAGGCCCGAGCGATCGACCTCGTCCGGCTCGGGAACAGCCGAGCAATCCATGAAAGACGACCCAGTCTGACGCGGCCAGCGGTAGCCGAGCAGGCGCACGACCGCCACCTGCAACGGATGCCCGGCCACGCCTGGGCGAACACCGTGCCGCGTCACGAGGCGCGGATTGGTGCTGCTATCTGGCCCGACATTCGGATCGGCGCTACCACGCGGATGGCCGTCAAAGAGCCATTGAGTCGGATTGTTTGAACATGGTCTGGGTAAGCCGTTCGGAAGTTTAGCCGCTGCCACTTCTTTCCAATGGGCGAGATCGAAAGGAATCTTTCCAAAATACCCATTATCAACGCTAGTCTTCGCGTTGATCTTTCTTAGCTCGACCCGGAATTGAGGAGACGCAAAGAAGGCGTACAGTGGTTCAAGGTTCGACATGTCCTTTGGCACAACGACCGGTGAAGAGTTGGAGAACTTAGTTCCGCCAAAAATCGTCAGCGGCAAAGTGTTCATTTGCCCGAAGGCGAGGCCCCTCTGGCCCCAGGCCGCTTCGCCGCGAACGGCAGCAGATTCAAAGCCGCTCTGCAGCAAGGACCATCGAACGACATAGTGACACCCTGCGTACTCTGTCGTTTCGTGAGGCGGATACTGTATGAACTCCCACCCCTTCCCAATGCCGTCGCATTCCCAGAAACAAAACACAGTTCGTGGCGAATCACCCGGTGAAATTCCCTGATAACAATCCGCATATTTTGACAATCGCGTGCGTCCGGTAAGGTCCTCTAGGCCAATCATCGAATCGGGATTCGCCAGCTGGCTCGATTGGGCGATAGTCGCCAACTCGATACCCGGTAGCTCGGCCGCCTTTTCGGACGGTAGGTGCTGCGCTGCTAAATTGAGTCCGACATAATGTGCTGCAGGTGTCGGCGCGACGTTCGATCCGACAGTTAGCAAGGTAATTGCCGCCCACCAATTCATGTCTTGGAAGGCATTCTTGTCGAGCAACGCGAGAAAGTTTATGGTGCTTGTGCGGAGCAACCTTATTCTGAATTCTTTGAAGGTTACCTGCGCGAGCCAGTTTTGTGGGGTAACCACACCGTAGCTCCCACCTTCAGAACACAAAGCTAGCAGCCTAAATACGAAGACGTTCGCGATATCCGCTCTCGCTTCCGCGAAGTCTCTCTCGACGTACTCCTTGAGCTCACGCGAAAATTTTCCGTTCCCCAGATATGGTACGTTCGTAGCCACTAGCGTGTACTGCCGTCCCAGCAGTTCCGCTGCTTTCGCGATCCCTTCTGCCGTGACCGCAATCTCGCGTACCTCTGCTGTTGTTTCTACTGCCTGCAGCAGGCGATCGAGCACCGCGCCAAGCTTATCTATGCCCGTCGCGTACAAAGGGCCGAATGCCTGCTCAAGCGTCCGGGGCGGATCGATCAAACTTCCAAGCTGTGGAGCTTGCTCGAAGAGCTGATGAAGCGCCGCGAGTTCACCACGATGTGCAGCGGAAGCGGTTGCTCCTAAGGGCGTTCTTTCGGTCCCAAGGAGATCAGCTCTTCCGGTCCAACCTTCTGCATCGGCGATTTTCTCTGCGAGATTCAGGAAGGCTGTTTTGCCCAACCCAATCGCCAAGCCCGAGCAAGCGAGATTGAGTCGCGGCAGCAGCTCTGGGCCACCGAGGCGTTTCCAGCTTGCGAGCGCAAGCGCGAAGGCGGCGATCTGGGTGCAGCGCGGGTCGATCTCAATGCCAAAGAGATTCTCGGCCAGCACCGCCTTCACGGCGGCGCGCTCGTCGAGCCCTTGCTCGGCGCGGCGGAAAGCAACGAGGATCGGCAGCGCGAAGACGAGGAAGTGCCCCGAGCCCATGCAGGGATCGAGCACAGTGATCGCCCTCGCGTCCTTGGGCCAGCCTTCGAAAGCGCCCGCCGCCGGCCGCCATGGCCCGGTCGCCGCTTCGTGCGTTTCGCCTTCGCCCGCTTCGCGCACGAAGCGCAGATAAGTCCAGCGATAGCCCGGCGGGCTCGTTTTCTCGCGCAATTCTTCTTCCGATTCCGCACCGGAGGCGAGCGACGGATCGACCACCAAGGCCTTACCGGCCCACCAGGCGCCGAGCGTGTTCTCCAGCAGGAAGAGGACCATGTAGTCCTCGGTGAAGAGCTGCGTGACGGCCGGCAGCTCGTCTGCGCCGATCTTCACTTCGGACTCGTTGACCCGATCCTTCTGGTCGGCCTGCCAGAACTGGTAGACCCAGCCGAGCGAATCGTCGGCCGCGAACACCGCGCGCGGCAAGCCCTTCACGATCTCGGTGATGCCGACCTTGGTTTCCGGCGGCAGTGCGAGCGCCAGCACTGGATCGTCCTTGCGGAAGATCTGCGGCAGCATCGGCTCCGCCCAATCGGCGGCGAGCTCTACGAGGTCGCGCCGCTCATCCTTCGCGATCTCCTCCAGATCGGACAGCGACACCGCGACCTTGTGGTCGGGATCGATGAGCAGATGGTTCTCGGCTAAGAAGCGGGCGAACAGCGCGCGGTGCCAATGCTCATAGGCAATCTCGCGCACGAGTCGATTGGCTTTGATCGAGCCGTCCGATTGCATCACGTCGCCAAGCGATCGCGCATGCGCCCGCAGCCGATTGCGCAAGTCGGCTTGCGCCGGCAAAAACCTCTCTGGACGCCTGGCGTCTTCGACGCCGAGTTCGGTTAGTGCTTTGCAGGCGCCGTCCTCGGCGACAATGCGCGCCTTGCGCACCGCCTTGTCCAGTAACCTTCGGATTTCACGATCGAGCGCGGTTGCCATGGAGACACCTTCTAGGAGATCACGACAGGGCCGCGCGCGACAGCGGCCACGAGGATTGCGCGCTGCCGGGCGAGCCAGGCATCGACTTCGGGCTCGGTGCGCACGATGGCGCCGCGCTCGATCGTGGCGCGGTGCGTCTGCGGCGCGGAGACCTGAGCGGCCTTCTGCGCAGCGCTGACCTGAAGGTCAGCCACGCCGCGGATCTCCGCCTGCCACTGCCCGAGCGGCCGGCGATCGAGACTTTCGGCGAGCTTCTCGTCGTCGGAGATGTCCGGCTGTGGTGGCAGCTTCAGGCCGACCTCCGCTAGGATCGACTCCTTCTTCGCAAGATCGAGCGCTGCCCAGACAGGATTGGCGTTGAGCGCATCGAGCGCGCTTCGCACCGCGTCACTCAAGTCTTTGTGGGCCGCCATAAGCCGCTTGGTCAGCAGCTCGCGCAGTCTCCGCATTGGCGGCGGCAAGGGATCGGTCGGCTCCAAGAGCTGGCGCCCGTCGCGAATGCCTTTGAGCTCGAGCAGGTCTGTTGCCGCCTCAGCGAGGGACTCGGCGTGACGGGCGAGCCGTTCGGCCGTACGCCAGCGGGCCCTGCGTTCGGCCTTGAGCTTTGCGCGCTCCTTCCACGATTCGATCGCTTGCTCGATCTCGGACTTCCGGTCGAGGAGGAGCCGAAGCAGCGCATTGCCGGCAAGCGCCTGCGCCTCGTCTTCGAGCGCAAGCCGCGGCGCAGCCGGCAAGGGCGGCTCGCCGCCGGCGCCCTCGCCCAACGAACGCAGCCTACGCAGGAATTCACGGGCCGGCTCGGCGAGATCATCGCGGTTCTGGATCGCGCCGACCAGCGTTTGCAGGAGGCCGGCGAGGGCGATCTTTTCGCGCGCCGAAATTGAGATGCCCTCGCGACGGAACGTGGCTTTGCCGATTGCGGTGCCGTCCAGGGCCGTGGCGGACGCCGGCTCGCCGTTCAGGATGACGGTGAGCTTGTTCGCGCGAACGAGCGCGACAAGCGCAGCGTCGATGGCATCTTTCGGCCAGCCATAGGGTTCGCGTTCGAACTGCTGGCGCACCTCGCGGCCGGCTTTGCCGGCGCCGATGAAGCCGAGGGCGGCGCGGCCGACCGGATGTATGTCGGCGTCGGCCACATGGCCGACTGCCGCGAAGGGATGCTCGCCGCCCTCCCGCGCGGTCTTGAGCGCCCTGTCCCACTCAATCGCAGGCCGATCGGCGTCCTTGAAATGCGGAAAGAGGCGCTTCCGGGCCGTCTCGACGGCCGCTTCGAGACGCGCAACGAGTGTCGCCTGCTTCTCGGCCGTGCCGCCGCCGAGCAGTACCTCGGCATCCTCGACAACCTTTTCTACGATCTCGACGGCGCGCTCTTGAGCCCTATCCCTGCGTGTCTCCATGCTGCGGCGGGCGTCCTCGCCCGACGCCCCATGCCCTAGGCCACGCCTGTCGAGCGTCGCCTTGGCCGAGAGCAGATCCGCGATCGCGTCCCTCAGGTCGTTGTTGGACGGCTTGTCGATGAAGAGGTGAACGGTCCCGTCCGCCGATCCGAGAGTCCGCGCCGCCTCGCGCACCTCTTTCGTAGTCGTTCGCCATCCGTCCCGAACCCAGAGGGGCACATTTCGGCCATCACGCTCGGGCGAGCGCTCCCCCCGGTGCGGTACCAGCTTGCACGGCACCTTGGCGTCGCCATGCACAGCGGAGACTTGGCGCACCGACGCGGTGAGCGCCTCCTCGATCAGCTTGTCTCGGGCATCTGCGATCGCCGACAGGTCGTTGCCGTAGTGGCTGCGGAACTTCTGGAATTCCTGCTGCCAGGCGCGCCCCTCGGTCGTCTGGATGCGGACTTCCTCGCCGATGCGCGTGAGATGGCCGTCTTCCACCATGCGGTCGATCAACGCGCGCACGCGGGAGCGGAAGGCGCCCTGGTCGATCGTCAAATCATCGACCAGAAGATCGGCGAGGTGGTCGGGTGTCGCCCGCACGCCAATATCGGCGCCGGCTTCCGTCGGCAGGCGCGAAATGAGGAAGGCGAGGCCCGCGAGCCGTTTGGCGACAGCACCATCAGGGCCATAAGCTTTGTCGAGAGGCTCGATGCGATCATAGGCATCGCGCGGGAGCGCGCCGGATTGAACCAGGGCCGCCCTTAGCGCCTCATACAGAACGTCGGCCGGGACGACGGCGCCGAGAGTCCTCTCGGCGTTCGCGGCCAAGGCGTCATGCAGAATGCGAAGCTGCGATCGGAGCTGACTCTGCGTTCCTTGAAGATCGGCGGCGCGGAAGCATACATCCCAGAACCGCCGCCGAACCGGCAACATAGGATAATCGTCAACCCGTATGGTGCGATCGCTCGAGCGCGCGGCGATCTTGGTCTCTGCGAGCTGGCGGGAGACTGCCCCGTCATTTTCATCGAGGCAGCGCTCGATGAGTGGTCGGGCGTCGGCTTTCTTGCGCAGCAGCACCTTTCGCGTGACCGTCTCGACGTCGTTGTCGTCGAGGTGCACGCGGATCGTGAAGCGGTCGAGAAGGCGGACCAGCTGCGGGTTCGATTGGGAGGTGCCTTGCAGCGCGCTCTGGCCGGCACCCACCAGCATGATCCGGCTGTCGAACTCCTTCGCGAGGGTCTCCGCGATTTCGGCTATCGCGCCGGCACGATCCTGACTATCGCCGATGTAGATTTGTACTTCGTCGAGCAGAATAAGCGCCAACGGCGTCTTGCCGCTCTTACCCTGACGTGCCAGCACACGCTTCAACATCGACACAAACTGATTTCGGTCGATGTCCATGTCCGGCGTCTTGTACTGCGTACGAATGCGCTCGCGAATCTCCTTGATGCTTTCTCCCTTGAACTGGCTCGCGATTGCCTCCGGGATCACGGGGCTCATGTAGAGTTCTTCGATCTCGTCCTCGAATTTGCCGCCGGCTGCCGCGACCGCCGCCTTGACATCGCCGGCGATACCCTTGTCTTCGAGCCAGAGGCAGAATGCGGCCTTGCCGTAATCTCCAGGTAGGCCGCCCGCACGTAGGACGATCGCCAGAACCGAGTGCCGCGGCCGCTCGAGCTGACCGCTCGGCATTGGCCCCGCTGCCGCAAACAAGCCGCCATGGCGGGCGGCTTCGGTGTCCAGTTCGCGAAGCGCCGCGCGGACGGACGCTGGCATATCCTCGACCAACGCGCGCGGGCTCATGCCGTCGGAGAACGGTTCATTGGCCCACAAGTAGCCGAGCATCTTCAGGAGGTGCGACTTGCCGCTGCCATAGAATCCGCTGACCCACGCCGCTTGCTGGCTGGATTTACTGAGGTCGCGACAGAAGCTCTCCACGATGCGCGTGATCCCGTCGGCATAGCGACCTTCGCAGACGAATGTCCGCAGCTCGCCACGGTCCTCTTCCGGGCTGGTATCGCTGAGCCGCGCCTGGCCGTTGTTAACGAGCCGTTGGCCGCGCGGATCGCGGTCGAGAAGGTCGGCGATCACCCTCATTGGTGCGCTCCACTGCTGTCGATTTGAATAGGAACGGCGTGGTAGTCCCAGCCATCTCGGGCATCGAGCAGGCGATATCGCCCGTCGCACGCTCGCCCTGGGAAGAAGACCGCAAGGCGCCCCTTGATCGCGTGGTCAACGCGCGTAAGAACATCAGACACCGACGCCACGCCGAAGAGGGACGCGACGCCGATCAGGCCCACGATCTCCCGTTCCGTGTGCTCGGATCGCTCCAGCGCCTTGAGCACGGCGTCGGCCGCATGCCGCGTGAAGCGCTCGTTTGCGCCGGCGGACAGCATGTGCGGCTCTTCAAAATATCCCTCGCGGTACCGGTGCGCGCCAAGCCAAATCCCGAACGACGAGGTCAGATCTACGCTGTGCCAGGCATAGTCGTGGGTTCGCGCAGCTTGAGCGAACAGATCGATCTTCTTCCGGAGTGCTCGCTCGTCGTTCGGGTCGTAGACGATCATGATGACCCGTTGGGCGCCGGAGCTACCGCCTGGCCAGCCGACCGCGACGTGATCTCTGAACATGGCTGCGAGTTGATCGATCTTGGACATTGCCCCCGCCTTCAGTTCAGCCGTTCAACGGGTGTGACATCGAGCTCGAAGCGATCGCCGATGGCCCGGAACGTGATCAATCCCGCCGCATGTGCGCGTTCGGCGAGGGTGCGAGCAGCTGCGGGCTCGATGTCGAGCGCATTGATCCAGGCATTCTCAAAAAGCTCTGCGCCGACGAAGCCCGCCTTCTGGGCAAGCCACAGTGCAAAAGCGAAGGCCGTCGGGTTGGGGCGAATGCGAACACGGCGCTTTATCGTTCTTCCGACCAAGTGACCCGTCTTCGTCCAGCTGCTCGCTGTGTTGCGAACGACCTTGTCGAGGACGGCCTCGTTCAAACGAGTGCCTACAACTGCCCCGATCGCGTTCCGGACGGTATCTCGAAGCAGCTGCGAGCCCGGCGCGAGCCCAACAACCGGCCGGGCGCTCGCGCGAAGAAGGGGATCACGCGCCATCGCCATCAGGAGAGCGAGCTGAGGTAGCGCCGCCGGATCGCGGTGATACAGCCGCGCAAACACCCTGAAGATCGGGCTCGATGGTTCAAAGCTGTAGAGTTCCTTCAAGCGCTGGAGCGTCAACACCCGCCCGGAAGAAGTTGATTTCCCAAGAATGTTCTCTTCTAGGATGGATTTCCTGAGATCGCCCGTGAGATGGGACCGCGTCGCCAGGACGGACAGCTCTTCGAGCATAATGGTTCGGCTCGAGTGCGTACCGCGCGCTCCGTCGCGAAACCCGACGGTGGCATCCCAAGAGCTCCTATGGGGCTGGAAGTCGAACCTGGGCATGGCCCCTCCTTCGCGCGAAACGTGCGCTCGGGCCTACCCACGTGTCAACGGATATAGCGAGCTCGCCGGCAAACTTGCCGGCGAGATACGGTGGCTTCGGACGTCGAATAGTGCAGGGCTGCGCCGCGGTTGCCGTCGGCTAGGGCCAAGAAGCCTTAAAGTACCGGTCGAGCGCCGCGACCTTATGAGGCAAGGTACTCGCGCCCGTGGTGAGGCCCAAATACATCGCGGCGCGCGTCGCGCCCACGTAGAGAAATTTTTCGAACAGGTCTGGATACCGCTCAGCCAGGCGATCAATGCCGACAAAGAAGACCGCTTCGAACTCAAGACCCTTGATGTGCTGTACGTCGAATACCCGCACATCATTGTCCTGACCTGCCAGCTGGCCGGACCGACAGGCCACGGCGCGTAGATTGCGAGATGTCAGTGCGGCATTCAGGGCGTCTGCGATTGGCCCGACCTCCTCCTCGTCGCTGACCAGCACCGCGATCGGCGGTATTGAGTCCGCGAGACGCTCGATCTCCTCAATCCGCTGAGCCAGCCATGCTGCAACCGGCCCCGCGCCTTCGAGATTGGTGGCAAGAACCGGCTCGAACCCGTCATTGTTGACACGCTGCGGGAGCTGCGCCTCCGCTGCGTCCGGCGATGAAATAACGGCGATCGAACGCGCTAATTCGTTGAGTTGACGGCTGTGTCGATACGTAATGGATACGGATCGGACATCGAAATCCGGAAAGACCCAACGCAAGTCGTCCACAGATCGGGCGCCCCATTCGGTGACACGTTGGTTGAAGTCACCGCACGCGACGAAGGAGCGGCTTGCGGGATCGCACAATGCAGCCATGCAGGCGAGTTGAACTGGCGAGAAGTCTGTCGCTTCGTCCACCAGAACTTGGTTGCGAAAAAGCGCGATCATTGGCGCGAGGGGCGCATATATGCCTTGCCCCTGCCCGCGTGCGATGCGGCGATCTGCTAGCAACGCGCTGGACGTCCCAAGAATCGCCAGCAGGACGACATCGACTTCCAGCGGATTAAGCTCGCCGGCCGCAAAGCCCTCCGGTCTGTACCAACGTCCTTCGCTCTGCCGCTCGCGCCGATAGCGACGATAGCGTCGCGGGATGCCATCGATGAGGCGTCGCACCGGATGGAGAAAACGGCGGGCCGCGGACTGCACTTGAAGATTGGCGCCCAGCGTGCGCAGTTCGTCTTGGTCTGGCCCCCGCGCGCCGAGCCATTCAATGAGGCGTCCATTCCGGGTCTGTCTGCCAAGGCCTCGGTCGCTTGAAATCGCTCGTGCCTTGGCACGCAAAGCGCGAGTCAGCGCTTCGACGGCGGCCTCACGACCGACGCGCACTTGACCCGCATCCTCTTCATCCTCCGCTTCCGCATCCTCCGCCTCATCGGCTTCTTCCAAAGCTCCGACAACAGCGACCAATTGCTCGAGAAAGCCGGGGTCCTTCCGGAATTCCTGAGCGATCGACGAGCGTAAGGCTTTATCGGTGGCCTCCTTCAAATTCGCGATCAGCGCCTCCACCGACTCAGCGAGCGTCTCCAGCAGCGGGAATACACCCGCATTTAGGCCAACGTCATTCTCGGGCAGTGCTTCGAGCACATGCGAGCCAAGGCGCGAGACTTGCAAGTTAGTATCCGCAACCAAAATCTCGCCTTGGGCGCGAAGGTCGGCCCAGAACGTTTCCAGTTGCCAGGCCTGGAAGTCCTCGAACCATGACCGCTGGGCGTGCACCGTCTGAGCTAGGAGCGACAGCACGAGCGACGACTCCTTCATGACGTAAGAGCCGCGGCCGGAGGCCGAACGCAGAACTGGAAATTGGTTGCGAGCGAGATGACGTCGGCAATCCTCCCAGGTTTGAATGCGGTCATCCGGCGCGGCAACATTCTCGCGCGCGAAAGCCCTCTCAATGTATTGCTCAAGCAGGCTCGTCGGCGTGAACATCAGCCAGCTGGTCTCATGCGACGCTTGACCTGCGACGGTCGCCAACACGGTGTCCCGTTCGTCGTCCGTAAGATTAGGCCAATCGAGCTTTTGACCCAGGCGCTTAATCAGAGTGGTCGTCTTGCCTGTGCCGGGCGGCCCCAAAATGACGAGTCGCGTACTGATTGGTAGGCGGAAAATTTCGTCCTGATACTGGTCTAGAACCGCAAGGTCTCGAAGCTCCATTTTAGTGATTGCATCGCGCCGCAAACCTTCAATGACGAGCGCTGCCGCTCGATCCTCTGCGAGTGCGGCCTCAAGCTCATCCAGTTCATCAGTTGGTATACCGATCTGAGCCAGCAGGCCGCGTAACGATGCAATGGTGAATGGACCGAAACCCTCACCCTCGATAACCGAATTCTGAGAATCCCACAGTCCTTCCAACTCGCGCGGATGCAGAACCGCGCGTTCAAGCACAGTTAGTGTGCGGAAACCATCTCGCGTCTTCGCATCAACCTGGCCGCCCACCGGAAGCGCCGCCAAGCGTCCAAGAGGGGTTGCGTTGTAACTGACGGCCAAGCTCCCGTCCGATGGCGATCGTTCCGGCGTTGCTCGCGAAACAAAGTAGGTCCGCTTCTTGCCCTCTTCGTCTTCCGTTACAACACGAGCGATAGCCGGCTCGCGCAGAAGGCTATGCAATTCGCGCAAACGGGTTTGCGTGTTGGCGCCGAAGCTGTTTATCGCTTGTGTGTCGGTGGCGACGTTCAGGTTGGCCAGAACGTTGCCCAGTTCCGGCGACGGTACGGTCAGCGTCTCACGAACCCGGACCGCCGTTTCCTCAAAATGATGCAACGTGTGTTGGGCGAGCGCCTGGAGGCGCTCCTGCCTGCGTTCTTCGCCCTGCAAAGTTCCCCTACCCTCGATTGTGCACAAACCGCGTGCCAAACGGTTTCGTGCGACGCGCACGCCACGGTTGTCAAGGACCAGGCACAACCATCAACAGCTTGTGGCGCAAGGAGGCCTGCTTGTGCATCGCCGGAGACCTTCGTGTTGTATGTCGGCTCCCACAGATCGCGCGTGGCCTCGCTCACGCGGCCCGCCGACCCGGCCGGGGAACAGCGCGGCGACGAGGTACGCATCCGACGCTTTCGGAGTGCACGCGCCAATCGCCACGGCCGCTTCTTGAAGCGCAAGAGGTCGATCCGGCGGTCCCATGTCGCGCGCGAGAGCGTGACCAAGAGCACGTCGATCGCGTTCGACCGACTCTCCTTGACGGTCGTCCAGGCGCGCCACGCGTCTGCCACGCACTCCGGGCGCGGACTACGTCGCCGGTCTAGGGTGCGCGCCGGCGGGCGCCGTACCGTGCGGTGCCGGCTTCGAGTCCTGGGTCTCTCGCCTCTTCCTCGCCACCATGTCCTGAGCGCCCTGAATCAAAAGCTCCCGGAGCGGCTCGCCCGCTGGATGGTTCTTCAGCGATTCCAAATGACGCTCCCAAGTCTCCAACGTGTCGTACCGACCGGGTACGCCGTCCAGGCTCAACGTAAGCGGCTCCACTGCCATAGAACGGTCTCCTCCCCGTATTGGTCGCAACGCCAATATACGGCTTGATCAGTAGGGTACGTGTGCGCCCCTGGGCTATCCGAAATGGGACTGAGTCTCAGATTCGTGGGAATTTTGAGACTCGCTCGCAAAGCTGTCCGAGCCATGAGTGGCACAGGCCAACTCGCCCGAACGCTCATGCTCTTCCTTCGTTCCTCATCGCGTTCCGGACTTTGCGCTGTTCGAGATCGGAAGCAATGCGGAGCGCGTGCTTACCATCGTCCCTCAAGACGACAGCCTGGGGTATCTGCTTGAGCGTGGGCAAGGCCGTCATCGCTGCGGACGGCTCAGCAACCTTCCGCACTTCGTTCGCGACCGCGGCATCGCCCTGCTCATGATGATGATGATGGTGGTTATCGTTTTGTTTGTTGTTTTGATTCTGGTTCTGGTTGGAGTGCAAACGCAGATCCGAACGCAATGCGTTCGCATCGGCCAACCCACGGAAGTTCAAGTGCTTGCCGCGATTCTTGTGCCATCGCGCCTCAGCATTTGCGCGATTTTGCGCGCTACGAGCGCGCGCGTCGGCGAGTTTGTCCAACGTATGCGGGTCGAAAATCTTGCCATCGCAGCGCTGCATTGAGGCAGTGACGACAGGCGACATTTTCCGCCAGATCGAATTCGTGACGCCGGCGATCCGCGCCAGCTGCTTCTCGTCTGCGGGCAACTCGCCCCCGTGCCGCCACAAGCCGATGATGATGCGCAGAAATGCGCCCAGCTCTGCGGCAGACATGTGGTTCGTATCCGCAATGAAGGAATCGGTTGCGATCGGCATGAAGGGCAGCTCGGCCATGTCCGCCCCCCCTCAACGCTCGGGCAGCGAGTCGTGCCCATACTCCGACGTCGAGCGGATCGGTTTGCTCAGCCGCGCTTCGGCGTACGCGTCCAAATCCGCTTCCGTGTAAACCGGCACGCGGCCATACCGCCGGAAGACGGGGCCGCCGCCGATGCAGGCCAACTTGGCGAGCGTCTTCTCGCTGCACGGCATGCCCCACACGGCACGCAGATATTCGGAGGCGGCGCGGCGACGAAGGAAAGCAGGGGAAGACATGGAGAGCTCCTCGTGGATTGCGGGAGCAGCCCAGCTATCTCAATCTCACCGCCAGCTGACGTGGGTGAAAACTCCACCCCTCGAGCACGAAGTTTCAGCAATTAGCTCAGAGGCTTGCACTAAGCTTGCTTGTATAACCAGGATCTCGCATTCCGGATTCCATGTTCCGACAAGATGGCTGGCTCTCCGACGGCGAACAGAGCCGCAGCACAAAACTGCTGGAATGCCCCTGCCCGCGCGCGCCCATCTGACAGCGTTGCGCGTCCGACACGCAGGCCGAGACGCGTCCATTCTCGGGCGGCGCGATTCAGGAAACGCCCCACGAGGGCGGGATCGGCCCCTCCCCTGCGGTGGTCGGGATGCGCTTCAAGCTTGTCGATTAGACGCCTGAGCCATTTGGCAATCGAACGCTCTGTCCGCCCCGTTCGGAGCTCACGCTCGACACTTGTCCGAGTAGACGCAGGAATGAGCCTCCAGCCGTCAATGAGATCCGACGTGGCCTCCCGCCGAAGCCCGGCGAATTTTTCGTCCAGGGATTCGTAGATAGCCTCGTAGACCCGACGGGCTTTAACCGCTGGCGTCAGCCCCGGGCTTTCAGCCGCGATCGTTGCGACAAGCATCTCGAACACCTCGGTATCGAACGGCCTAGCCAGTAACGGAGAAAGCGCCTTGTTTAGCTTCCCAATTTCGCCTGAGGGCAGAGCGGTGATCGCATCGACGAGTTTCTTGAGGCGGCTCAGGAGGCGCCGTACCTCTTTGGTGGCTGCCTTCCGGTCACCGCGATTGGCATCGCGCCGCGTCTGCTCCAAATGGCAATCGATGGCATAAAGCAATGTCCGCCCGATCGCGTCTTCGGCGGCACGACTGTGGACCTCCTTTTTTTCCAGAACGTCCCGCATGGCGCTGATGCCCTTGCAGTAGCGCGCGATGCGCTCCCCGGTCCCCCAATCAATAGCTCGCGGACCCAATTTCAAGCGCGGGACATCAGGCAGGGATCGCTTTGGTATCCGGAGGCCGGCAACAACAGAGTCGAGTGACTCGAGATCGGGACGCCCAGAGGGACGACACCATGAGCCGGACTGGTCGTTCATCCGCGTCTCGCCCCAAAATTCGCGTGAACGACGCGGTCATCATCATGATCTTCACGAGCAGGCTTTGGCCCGTCGATGCTCGCCGCGAGCCTGGAAGCGATCGCGTCGGCGGCGCCCCTCAGCGGTTCGACAGCGAGATGGGCGTAGCGGTTGGTGGTCTCGACGTTCTTGTGGCCGAGCAGCTTGCCGATGACTGGAAGGCCCAAGTTGCTCGCAGCACCGATGGCCGCAAACGTGTGCCGGAGGTCATGCAAACGCACTCCCTCCAGACCAGCACGTCGGCGAATCGCGTCCCATGGCTTCTTGAGATCGTGCCGCGCCTCTTTGGGATCCATTCCGGCGATCACAAAGTCCCCTGCATTCGGAATTGCTTCGAGAACCTCGATCGCCGCGGCGGAGAGGATCACCGGCTTTCGTCCAGTCTTGCTGTCCGGCAGCAACAGCATGCCGCGATCGCGGTCGTACTCCGCCCAACGCAAGTGGAGGATTTCGCGAAGACGGCATCCGGTCAGCAGCAGCAAACGGATGGCTGCTGTGACAAATGGCGAGACCACCGTCATCCGGTTCTTCTTCGGAACATGCTTGGCCCTGGGGTTGGTCTCATCGACCTCCCAGGGGAGCCCGATGGTTTCAGCCTCACGCAGTGCGTCGCCGAGGCGACCAAGCTCCTCCTTCGACAGGAACCGTTCCCGCCCCTGCTCGCGGAAGCGGGTGATCCCCCGCGCCGGATTGACCCCTTCGGCCAGCCGCCCCGTCCGCACCGCCCACGAAAAGAGGCCCGAGATGACCACCACCATGCGGTTGGCGGTCACAGGCAGCTTGGCGCCCACCTTGCGATGCAGCTTGGTGATGTCGGCGTGCGTGACCTCACGTGCGCGCTTCGTCCCGAGCGCGGGCACGACATGGCGTCGGAAGTAGAGATCGTAGAGCTCGGTCGTGCGCCGTTTGCGGATCGGTCGCACCTCCTCGCGCATGAACTCCTCAATGAGCTCGGAAAGCAGCGGCGAGGCACGGCGGGCAACCCGATCGTAGGGGACATCCTCTCCCAGACGGACCTTGGACAGCACCTTGCCCGCCATGGTGCGTGCCTCTTCGGCCGTCACTGCAGTCGTCGCTCCGAGCGTCATGCGTCGCTTGCCGATGCCAGCCCCACCGCCATGCGGGCGGTACTCGACGATCCAGCTGCGCGCACCGCTGCGCGTGACCCGAACGCCGAAGCCTTTCAGGGTGTCGTCATAGACGATGTAGGTCTTGCCGCGTGGTGCGAGCGCCTGAACGCTCGTCTTGGTCAATCGCTGTGTCGCCACCGATGAACCTCCGGCCCTCAGTCCCGTGACTGCGTGATAGGGTGCGCGGCGAACGAAATCCCGTGTCGCCACCGTGTCGCCACCGATGAGTAAACGGCGGTAAAACGGACGCAACCTGATAGTTCATGAAATCCAATAGAATCAACAATTTTGGGGCTTGCAGAAAAAAAGAGTAACAACCAGAAAGCTCAGACGGCCGAGCTGGGGGACTGGGGGTCGCGGGTTCGAATCTCGCCGCTCCGACCATACCCTCTTCAGCGGTCATCAGCGAGCCGCTTGCATTCACAACGGAGTGCAAGGCACTCTCTCCGGTCTTCACATTCGTCCATATCGCGGAAGCGTTGCGGCGGGCATTGCTTCGCACCCCGCGATAACAGGGCTGGCTCACTCTCTGTCCGCGGCTTCGATCTTGCCCGCGTTTCTCGGGGCTTTGTCGAGCGCAGTGAGACGCGGAATTGGGTTATTCGGAGGTAACTCACTCAGCGATCAGCGGCGCGACTCCCCTTCCGCGCTTCGATTCGCGCCGGCCCAATGCGTTGACCCCGTTATGGCAGAGGTTGTACCGTTACGTAACGCGGCGGATTGCTCGTAGCCCTTGACGGCACCAGCAAACGAGACCGCGACACCTAACTCAAATCGTCACGCGGGGAGCATCATGAACAAGTCAGTCATGTTCGCCACGCTGTGTCTCGGCCTGGGTCTGCTTTCGGACAATGCGGCCGCTCAACAAGCGGAGCTCAAACGGCAGCTGGTCGGGACTTGGACGTTCGTGTCTACCACCGGCAGGCTGCCAGACGGCAGCCCCACCTGGGGCGCCGATCCGAAGGGCCTGCTGATCTTCACCGACAACGGCTATTACGCTTCTCTCATCGTGCGCGCCGATGTCCCAAAGTTCGCCGCGAACAATCGATTGCAGGGCACCGCGGATGAAAACAAGGCCGCCGTTCAAGGTGGCATTGGCACATTCGGCACGTACACCGTCGACGAGAGCAAGAAAGCGTTCACGGTGCGCTTCACTGCGAGTACCTACCCGAATAACACGGGGACCGAGCAGACGAGACCGTTTACGATCTCGAACGACGAGTTGAAAATCGTCAACCCGTCGTCATCTGCCGGCGGACAGTCGGAGTTGGTCTACAAGCGCGCAAAGTAGTCTCGCCGCCTCGAGCCGCTGCTGGCCACGTTCGGCGCGCAGACGCAATGCGGTCATAGGAAAACGTCGTGACACAACGCGAGGCGCCTGACTTCGCTGCGCGGCGTCTCGCGCCTTTCGGGGCCTGCTCAATTCCGTATCTTCAGCCACTCCGCCCGTGGCTGCAGCTTGTTGGCCGCGGTCCAGCCCCGGTACTGCACCTGCTCGACGGCGCGATTAAGGACGCCCTTGCGCCGCTCGCCGCGGAGCATGAACACGACCTTGACCTTGTCGCCGTTGTCTTCAAGACGCTGCACGAACGGCGCCATGATGTCTTCCTGGTCCTTGTCGCGCACCTGCACGCAAATTTGCGCGAGCTCTTTCGGCGACAGTGCCGCACCGCCGCCTCCCGTCTCGCGCGCGACCACCATGTCGTAGTGCTCGGGGCTGTCACACACCCAGGTGCTGCCGTTGAACATGAAAGGTTCGTCGGCGCGGGCGGCGGCCGCGCAAGTCACGAGCAGGCCGGCGATGATCAGCGCGCGGGTGCGGGTCACATTGATCACATCAGTCCTTCCATTTCGCGCCGGGCAAGGCGAACGTCTCCACATACGCGCCGATGTCATTGATCTGATCGGCGTCGAGGACGCCGCCCCAGGGCGGCATCCGCTTTTCCGGACGGCCGGCCGCCACGATGGTCACGAACTCCGAATAGCCGCGCCAGAACTTGCGCAGGTCAGCCCCGATGCGCCCCCACCGCGGCGAGTGGCCGTCACCGTTCGTCCCGTGGCACTGCAGACAGAACTTTGCGTAAAGCTCCTCGCCGGCCGCGATCGCCTCGGGCGCTTTCGAACGCGGGTTCGAGGACTCGACCTTCGTGGCCTCCTGCGCCGCCGCAGGAGACGCCTGCACGACACAGAGCCAAGCGATTGCTCCGAGTGCCGCCGCGATGTGGTGGGCATGCAGCTTCACGGCAGTCTCCAATCTGATCAGGCAAAGGGGACGGGAGGATCACCTCCCGTCCCTTCAACTCCCAGAGCAAGACGGGGTTTCTCGAGCATCATCTCGCTCTCCGGCATGATGTTTTCCGAAAAACCCGGATCCTCCCGGTGATCCAGGTGCAAGGCGGGTTCCGGACGAGGTCCGAACCTGCCCCGGATCAAGTCCGGGGCAGGCCCTTCGGAAATCATGCGCGGCTCAGTCGAGCGTGAACGCCGCCACCAGGCGCCCCTCTTTGTAACCCTTGAGATCCTCCTTGTGGTAACCCTCCTGCAGCGCGCGGCCGACATAGCTGCCGTGGCCGCTGACGACGGCGATGTACTGCTTGCCGTTCGCCGCATACGACACGATGCCGCCGTTGCTGCCTGAGCCGAGATTGAACTCCCACAGCACGCCGCCGGTCTCCGCATCGAGCGCCTGCAGTTTGCCCTCGTAGGTCGCGATGAACAGCAGCCCGCCCGCGGTGCTCAGCAGCGCCGAATGCGGGATGATGTCATAGCGCTTCTCCCATTTGATCTTGCCGGTCACGGGATCGCGCGCCGTGAGCCGACCGTGCGCCTTGTCGCCGGGCGGGTTCGCCCCCTCCCATTCGGCCGCGAAGAAGGTCTGGGCGAACGGCTCGATGGTGCGCACCTCGGTGCCGAGCGTCACCTTGCCCTTCTCCTTGGGCCGCGAGGTGAGGTTCATGCACCACTCGTTGGCGATGCGATAGAAGGTCCTGCTGTCCGGATTGTAGGCGCCGGCGTTCCAGCTATGGCCGCCGTCGATCGCCGGGCAAACCAGGGTTTTCTCGCCCGCCTTCGGCCAGAGCCGGTTCTCCCACTCGTTGGTCTTCAGGTTGAAGCCGCTGGTCCAGTTGATGTTCTTCATGTCCGCGTAGACGTTGATCGGCTTGCCGGTCTTGCGGTCATGGACGTGGTTGAACCCGTTCTTGCCGGGATGCAGCACGAGCTCGCGGCCTTCACCGTCCGTGAACATCACATACTCGCCGACCGAGGCGTCGTAGTCGTAGGAGTCGGCCGGTGCTTCCTGGAAATGCCACTTCACCTTGCCGCTCGTGAGATCGAGGGCGACCGTCGAGGACGTATAGAGATTGTCGCCGGACCGGTGGCCGTCGGCATTCGGATCGCGGCACTTGTCGCCGCAATAATCGTAGTCGGGATTTGGATTGCCGATGCCGAGCAGGATTTGATTGTTGGCATAGTCGACCGTGCCCGGCTGCCAGGCGCCGCCGCCGCCGTACTTCCAGGAATCGCCCCTCCAGGTGGCGAGCGCCTTCGGGTCATCGCGGCCGGTGGTGTAGAAGGTCCATTTGACCGAGCCGTCCTTCGGGTTGATCCCGAAGACGCGGCCCTCGACCGGGTATTCGCCGCCGTTCTGGCCGATCACCAACAGATCGGAGCTGACGAACGTGCCGGCGCCGGAGAAGCCCGCGGTGTCCTTCGCCGAGTTGACGAGCTGCTTTTCCCAGATCTGCTGGCCGGTCTTTTCATCCACCGCAAAGAGCCGCCCGTCGGCGCTGCCGATATAGACGCGTCCATCGCCGACCGCGATGCCGCGAGTGTGCGCGAAGAACGAGCGTGAGGAGATGGCCGGGTCGAGTTCCGGCTCGAATGACCAGATGCGCTTGCCGGTCGCGGCATCGATCTTGTGCACGTTCGACGGATTGACCGGCACATACATCGCCCCATCGATCACGAGCGGGGTGCCGTGCATGCCCTGATACTCACCGCCCGGCTGGAACAGCCAGGCCGCCCGCAGATTGCGGACATTGTCGCGCGTGATCTGGCGCAGCGGGCTGTGACGCCAGGCCGTGTCCACGGTCCGATGATAGGCGCACCAGTTATCGGCACTGCAGTTGCGGATCTCGGCCGCCGAGGATCCGGCCATGGCTGGACCGGAACTTATCATTGCGATGACGGCACCGATCGCTGCTGCGCTGCAACTCGACAGGCACCTGCGAGAACATGCAAGCATTCCTTCTCCTCCCTGTTTAGTCGACCGCCTGTGACGGTGACCACGAGAAAGAAACGCAGGCGGGCGACATTTCGTTATTCCTCATGATATTACTGAGAACATCGCTTTTTCATGGCGAACTATGCCGACGAGGCACGCACTCCAATGAGCGGAATGAAGCTCTACTATGCGCCCGGTGCGTGCTCGCTCGCGCCGCATATTGTGCTCGAGGAAGTCGGCGCGCCGTATGAGCTTGCGGCGATCGACCTCGCCGCCAATCAGCAAAACAGTCCCGACTATCTGCGCGTGAATGCCAAGGCGCGTGTGCCGGCGCTCGATGATGGCGGGTGGGTGCTGACCGAAGCGCCGGCGATCCTGCGCTATGTTGCGACGCGGCATCCGGCCGCCGGGCTGTGGCCCTGGGATCCGCGCGAGGAAGCGCGCTGCGCCGAGTGGCTCAACTGGCTGTCATCGACCATTCACGTTGCGTTCGCGCATGTCCGGCGCGCGAGCCGCTACGCGACCGACCCGCGCGCGGTCGAGGACGTCGCCGCGACCGCGAAGAAGAGCTGCCGCGAGCTCTGGCACGCGGTGGACCAGAAGATCGGCGCGGGGCCGTGGGCGATCGGCGAGCGCTACAGCGTGGCCGATCCGTATCTGATGGTCTACTGGAACTGGGGGCGCAGCGGCGCGCTCGGCTTCGACATGGCACGCGAGTTTCCGCAGTGGACCGCGCATGCGCGGCGGCTCGCGCAGCGCCCGGCGGTGCAACGGGTGTTTGCCAGCGAGGGGCTGGCCTTGCCGGGGTAGGCGTTGGTCCGCCGGCTTTGAACCGCATTCCGCGCTCCGTCGTCATCGCCCGCGAAAGCGGGCGACCCAGTAACCCCCGCGCTATCGATAGGCTTGCGGTTACTGGGTGCCCCGCTAATGCGGGGCATGACGAACTGTGAGATTTCGCCCTTGATCGAGCATTGGCCCCCTACCCGCCGAGCGCCGCGATCACCTCGCTCGCGTTCATCACCGCCGCGACGTTTTGCATCGCATATTGAACCGACGCGCGGTGCCAGGCGGCATTCATCGTGGAACAGCAATCCTCCGGTACCACGACGAAATAGCCCTTGTCGGCGCCGGTGCGCGCGGTGTGCTCGATCGACATGTTGGTCCACGCGCCGGTATCAATGATCGTGTCGCGGCCGCCGGCGCGCAGCACGGTCTCGAGCCTCGATCCCTCGAAGGCGCTCATGCGCATCTTCTCGACGACGTGGTCGCCGGCCTGCGGCTCGAGGCCGGCGACCGGCGCCGCGCCCCAGGTGCCGCGCACCAGCGCGTTGTTGTCGACCACGCCCTCGAACAGCGGCGCGTTCAGCGTCAGGCCGGGCGCGCCCGGCTCGACCACGAACCAGACATGGATGATCATCACGCCGCGTGCGCGGCAGGCCTCGGCCAGGCGGCGGATGTTCTCGACCACGTTCTGCTCGCGCGCATGCTGCGGCGAGCCCGACGACGCGAAGGCGCCGCCCTCCATCATCACGTCGTTCTGCATGTCCTGGATGATCAGCGCGCAACGCGACGGGTCGAGCGTCAGATGTCCCCTTTGGCTCGCCCGCTCCGGCGCCGCTGCGGCCGTCGTGCCGCGCGCCGGCGCGCTCGCCTGCATGAACGGCTCGACGCGCGGGCCGATCTTGGTGCGCACCGCATAGAGCGAGGTCGTCGCGCACATGAACAGTGTGCGCCAGTCCGATTTGCCCCAGTGCAGATTGGCGACCAGCTCCGGGACGCGCAGCTTGCCGAGCAGCGCGCCGGAGCGCGCATAGACCCAGATGCCGCCGGGCGCCGTCACCCAGATATTGCCGGCGCTGTCGCACTTCATGCCGTCCGGAACGCCGGGCTCGAGCTCGGAGCGGATCCCTGAGGCGAAGATCCGATCCGGCCCAAGCGTGCCGTCGGGCCGCACGTCGAACACGCGGATCAGCGCGCGCACGGTGTCGTTGACATAGAGCAGCCGCTCGTCGGGCGAGAAGCACAGGCCGTTCGGCTGCTCGAACAGATTGCGGTCGACCAAGAGCTGCGGCTCGCCGCCGCCCGGCGGCACACGATAGACCCCCTGAAATCCGAGCTGGCGCGGCCGCTCCACGCCATAGACCGGCATGCGGCCGTACCATGGATCGGAAAAATAGATCGAGCCGTCGGACCGCACGCACACGTCATTGGGGCTGTTCAGCTCCCTGCCCTCGAAATGCGAGGCGAGAACGTCGCGGCGGCCGTCGCGCTCGCGCACGAGGCTCGAGGTTGCGTGCTCGCATACGATCAGGCCGAGCGCGGCATCGTAGGTCATCCCGTTGCATTTGTTGGATGGCCGCTTGACCTCGCGCACGCCGTTGTCGTCATAGCGGCGCCGCACGTCGGCCGGCATGTCGGAAAACAGGAGATACTGGTCGCCAGGATGCCAGATCGGGCCTTCCGTGAAGGTGAAGCCGCCGGCGAGCCGCTCGACCGGCGCGTCAAGGTCGATCAGCTCGGAGAACTCGCGGCGCAGCGCGGAGTGGCTCATCGGTGGCCCCGGATCACGCCGCGAACCATTGGCGGCGCGGCAAGGACTGGATCACCGGCCCCGGCACCTGATCCTGCAACCTCCCGATCACCTGTCCGGCCTCGATCATCGCGGGGCGGTCGTGCACCGGCAGCACGAAGCGCGACGAGGCGATCACTTTTTTGATCGCGGCCTTCTCCTGACGCTTGGTGGTGCCGTGATTACCGGTGACGCGCGGCTCCATGTCGCTGATCTCGCGGAAGGGATCCACGATCTGGTCGTTGATGTCGTAGATCACGTCGCCACAGATCGTCGCGTTGCCCTCGTTGGTCTTGACGATGACGTTCATCGAGCCCTCGGTGTGTCCGCCGGCCGCCTCGCAGATCAGCCCCGGCATGATCTCGGTCGGCCCGGAGATCTCCAGATCGAGGAAGCGCAGCGCGCCCTTGGTGTGCAGCCGATCGATCAGATGCTTGATGTCGACCGCCGGATATTGCGGATGCATCAGGCCGGAGACGGAATATTCGAGCTCGCGCCGGTTGAGAATGACGGACGTGCTCATCGGGAAGAGATCGTCCTTGCCGGCGTGGTCGATATGCAAATGCGTGTGCAGCACGTAGCGGATGTCGCCGAGCCGCAGCCCGTGCTTCTTGAGCTGGTTCTCGATCATGTTGTCGTAGGACTGCAGCCCGCGCATCCCGAGCGTTTCCATGATCTGGTTGGAGCGGTAGCCGGTATCGACCAGCACCGGCCAGCTGCCGCCGAGCAC
>Ga0081539_10000906_pt1 | contig 56296 bp, 61 predicted proteins | sample TabmetS4T2R2_FD_71023 | JGI IMG/M metagenome (GOLD analysis project Ga0081539, IMG submission 71023) | Tabebuia heterophylla rhizosphere microbial communities from the University of Puerto Rico - S4T2R2 | ecosystem: Host-associated > Plants > Roots > Rhizosphere ...
ACGTCGCGCTACCCACCCCGAAATGCTTCATCAACTGGGACAGCGACAGCCCGGGGTCCACCCGGAGTCGCCGCGCTTCCGCCCGTCGGGCGTCCTCAACAGCTCGAGATTCAGTAGGCATGTCTCTACATTATTCTGTTCCGATGCTGTTGCGTAAGGCCCTCAATGTGCCAACCCGAATTCGGCATCCCGCTGTGCGCCCCTCCGGGTGCGAGTTACGGTGGCGTAGGTTACGGTGACGTAGCCGTAAGTATTTGATCACTCGATCCGCGCCCCAGGATTCGCTTCCCCGGCAGCCAGGGCCCGCGAGCCGACCGGCTCGCGACACACCGCTCCCGCTCCCCCACAGCTCAGTGAGGTGTCATGACTACCGTCCTCGAGCCCACCGCCACCAAGACCGCCCCCAAACCACTCACCGAGGGCCCGCAGTCCCGCGGCATCCTCATCGCCCTCTACGCGTTCGTGATCCTCCCGTTCCTCGCCGTGCTCGCCGCCGTGCCGGTGGCCTGGGGCGGCTGGCTCTCCTGGACGGACGTCGCCATCGGCACCGTCTTCTACCTGGTGTCCGGCCTGGGCATCACGGTCGGCTTCCACCGCTACTTCACGCACGGCTCCTTCAAGGCCAAGCGCTGGCTGCGGATCGTCCTGGCGCTGGCCGGCTCGCTGGCGATCGAGGGGGAGATCATCCAGTGGGTGGCCGACCACCGCCGGCATCACGCGTTCAGCGACCAGGAGGGCGACCCGCACTCGCCGTGGCGGTACGGCACCGGCTACTGGGCGCTCACCAAGGGTCTCTGGTACGCGCACATGGGCTGGATGTTCAGCCGCGAGCTGTCGAACCGGTCCCGGTTCGCGCCGGATCTGATGGCCGACCGCGACATCCACCGGATCGACAAGCTGTTCCCCGTGCTGGTGGTCTTCTCGACGCTCGGCCCGGCCGTGATCGGCGGCCTGGTCACCTGGTCGTGGCTGGGCGCGCTCACCGCGTTCTTCTGGGCGGGCGTCGTGCGGATCGGCCTGTTGCACCACGTCACATGGTCGATCAACTCGATCTGTCACGTGTACGGCGAGCGCCCGTTCGAGGTGCGCAGCGGCGACAAGGCGGCGAACTTCTGGCCGCTGGCGATCATCTCGTTCGGGGAGAGCTGGCACAACCTGCACCACGCCGACCCGACCTGCGCCCGGCACGGCGTGCTGCGTGGTCAGGTCGACATCTCGGCCCGGCTGATCTGGTTCTTCGAGAAGACGGGCGTGGCGTGGAGCGTGAAGTGGCCGAACCGGCAGCGCCTGGAAGCGAAGATGATCAAGGCCTGACGGGTGTCGCGGGGGCGTTGCGGGGCGGTCACACCTGGCAGGATGGCCGGGTGACCGAGCCGAGCGACATCAGTGACGAGCAGCCGCGCGCCCGGCGGGCGCGGCCGGCGGCAGCCCCACGCGTACGGATGTCGGCCGCGCAACGCCGGGAGCAGCTGATCGCCATCGGGCGGCAGCTGTTCGCGGAGCGGGGGTTCGACGCGACCAGCGTGGAGGAGGTGGCGGCGCGCGCCAAGGTGTCGAAGCCGGTCGTCTACGAACACTTCGGCGGCAAGGAGGGCCTGTACGCGGTGGTGGTGGACCGCGAGGTCAGGTCGTTGCTGGACCGGATCGCGGCGGCCCTGACGGCCGGTCATCCGCGCGAGTTGCTGGAGCAGGCCGCCCTGGCCCTGCTGGACTACATCGAAGAGGAGCCGCACGGCTTCCGGGTACTGGTCCGCGAGTCGCCGGTGCTCTCCTCGGCGGGCAATTTCTCGAGCGTGATGAACGACGTGGCGCACCAGGTGGAACACATCCTTGGTGACGAGTTCAAACGCCGCGGCCTGGACCCTAAGTACGCGGAGCTGTACTCCCAGGCGCTCGTGGGCATGGTGGCACTGGTCGGCCAGTGGTGGCGGGAGGCCCGCAAGCCGAAGAAGGAGATGGTCGCCGCCCATCTGGTCAACCTGGCCTGGAACGGCCTGTCCCACCTCGAGGCGAAGCCGACGCTGCTGACCCGCAAGACCCGTTGAGGCGCTCCGCGAGACGTCAGCGCGGGCCGTGCGCCGCCGCGGCCTCTCGCAGGGCGGCCTCCGGGGTACCGATCTTGCTGTAGAGACCGGCGGTGACCAGCACCAGACCCACCAGGTACGTGACGATCACGGTGGAGACGCTGAAGCCGAAGATGTTGGCGTCGGTGCGGTTCGCCGCGAGCTCGTAGGTGCCGATGACCAGCAGGGTCCAGCCGAGGTACTTGTCGGCTTCGACGTCGAGGTTGCGTCCCACGAAGGTGGTGAGCAGGACGAGTCCGCCGAGAACGAGGCAGATGATCGACCACAGCAGGTTCGACCCCTGTCCGAGGACACGGACGCCGGTGGCGCCGGCGAAGCTCTCCCCCGCCGTCTGGATCAGCCCGAAGACGCCGAAGACGACAAGGTAGGCACCGGCCACGAAGGCGAGTGCGCGGTACATCGGCCGCAGGGGATGGTTGACCGGAATGTGCGCCATGGTGTCCGTCTCCAAGGTCTGGTGTGGTACGCCGATTCTCGCGTATCCCGATCGAGCGGCGCAGGCACACCCCCCGGATCAATTTCCGGGTACCTGCTCGGCGAGTTCCAGCCACGCCTCCTCGACCTGAGCCCGCTCCTCCTGCACCTCCTTGAGCTGCGCGTCCAGCGTGATGATCTGGTCGTAGTCGCCGCCCTGCTCGGCCAGGCTCTCGTTGATCTGCAGCTCCCGCTCCTCCAGCCGGGCGAGCTGCCGCTCCAGCCGGGCGAGATCCTTGCGCGCCTGCCGTAGCCCGGCCGCGGAGCCGGTGGTCGCGCCCTGTGCTGCCGGTTCCGCCTCTTCCGGTACGCGGGTAGCCAGCCGCCCCGCCGCCCGTACGAGGTACTCCTCGACGGCGCCCGGCAGGTGCACCAGCCGCCCGTCGCCGAACATCCCGTACGCCGTGTCGGTGACCCGCTCGACCAGGTACCGGTCGTGACTGGCCACCACCATCGTGCCCGGCCAGGAGTCGAGCAGGTCCTCCAGCGCGGCGAGCGTGTCGGTGTCCAGGTCGTTGGTGGGTTCGTCGAGCAGCAGAACGTTCGGCTCGGTGGCGAGCAGGCGCAACAGCTGCAGCCGGCGCCGCTCACCGCCGGACAGGTCGCCGACCGGCGTCCAGATCCGCTTGTCCGTGAAGCCGAACACCTCGGCGAGCTGGCCGGCGGAGAGCTCGCGGTCGCCGAGCCTGACCCGCTTGGCCACCTCCTCCACCGCCTCCAGCAGGCGCAGGTCCCCGGGCAGCTCGCTGAGTTCCTGGGAGAGGAAGGCGGCCCGGACCGTCGATCCGGTGACCAGGCGGCCACCGCCGGGCTCGGCGATCCCGGCCAGCAGGCGCAGCAGGGTGGTCTTACCGGCGCCGTTGGCACCCAGCACGGCGATCCGGTCGCCGGGGCCGACCTGCCAGGTGAGGTTCGCGAGGATGGTCTTGGGTCCGGCGTGCAGGGTGACGTCCTCCAGGTCGTACACCTGCTTGCCGAGCCGGGTCATCGCCAGGCGCTGGAGACCGACCTGGTCCCGGACCGGCGGAACGTCGGCGATCAGCGCGTTCGCGGCGTCGATCCGGAACTGCGGCTTGGAGGTGCGGGCCGGCGGCCCGCGGCGCAGCCAGGCGATCTCCTTGCGGAGCAGGTTCTGCCGGCGGGCCTCGGTCGCGGCGGCGACCCGCTGCCGTTCGGCCCGGGCCAGCGTCCAGGCCGCGTAGCCGCCCTCGTACGTCTGCACCTGCTCGTCCACGACCTCCCAGGTCGCCGAGCAGACCGCGTCGAGGAACCAGCGGTCGTGGGTGACCACGACCAGCGCACCCCGCCGGAACAGCAGGTGGCGGGCGAGCCAGTCGACGCCGGCCACGTCCAGGTGGTTGGTGGGCTCGTCGAGGATGAGCAGGTCACTGTCGCGGACCAGGAGCGCGGCGAGCGCGACCCGGCGCCGCTCGCCGCCGGACATCGGGCCGACCGGGGTGTCCAGGCCCAGGTATCCCATGCCGAGGCCGTCGAGGATGGCCCGCACCCCCGCGTCCCCGGCCCACTCGTGTTCGGCGCCCATGCCCTCGGCCAGCCAGCCGGTGCCTAGCACGACGTCGCGCACGGTGGCCTCGGCGACGAGCGTCAGGCTCTGCGGGAGGGCGGCGACACGCAGGTCCCGGCGGTGGGTGACCCGGCCGGCGTCCGGTTCCTCGGCCTTGGCGAGCAGCCGCAGCAGGGTGGACTTGCCCGCGCCGTTGAGGCCGACGACACCGATCCGGGCGTCGTCGTCGAGCCCCACGGAGACGTCGGTGAGCAGCTGACCGGCGGCGCCGTACCCCTTGCTGACCCGGTCGAGGTTGATGATGTTGGCCACGATGGTTCTACGTTACCCGCGCGCCGGGCATCGGCCCGCGGGCGGTGACCGCCTCCCGGCAGACACCGGCCGCGTTCAGCGCCGCCGCCACCCGCCCGGCGTGCCCGGCGTCGGTGGTGAGGAAGACACAGGTGGGCCCGGAGCCGGAGACGATGCCGGCGACCGCGCCGGCCTCGTGTCCGGCCTTGAGCACGTCGGCCAGTTCGGGGTGCAGCGCCAGCGCGGCCGGTTGCAGGTCGTTGCCGAGCGCCGCGCCGAGCACCTCGGGGTCGCGCTGGCGCAGGGCGGCCATCAGGCCGTCGGCGTCGCCGAGCGGTCTGGGTGGCCAGGCGCCGGCCCGCAGCGCGTCGAGCCGGCGGTAGACCTCCGGAGTGGACAGGCCCCCGCCGGCGAGCGCGACGACCCAGTGCCAGGTGGTGGGCCGGGCCAGGATCGGGCTGATCCGCTCGCCGTGCCCGGTGCCCAGCGCCGTGCCGCCGTGCAGGAGGAACGGCACGTCGGAGCCGAGCGTGGCGGCCACGTCGGCCAGCTCCTCGCGGGACAGGCCGGTACCCCACAGCAGGTCACAGGCGATCAGTGTGGCGGCCGCGTCGGCGCTGCCGCCGGCCAGGCCGCCGGCCAGCGGGATGGACTTGCGCAGGTGCAGCCGGGCGTGCGCGGGCACCCTGGCCCGCCCGGCGAGCGCCCGGGCCGCCCTCATGATCAGGTTGCTCTCGTCGAGGGCGAGCGTGCCGGCGCCCTCGCCCTCCATGGTGAGCGTGAGCGTGTCCCCCGGCCGGGCGGTCAGCTCGTCGAACAGGCTGATCGCGTGGTAGACCGTGGTCAGTTCGTGGAAACCGTCGGGACGCAGCGGGCCCACGCCGAGGTGCAGATTGATCTTCGCGGGTACGCGGACCCGCACCGGGCCGTTATGCCGGCGCGGCTCGTCGTCGTCCGGCCCCCACGCCTCCGTCACGGAGTGATGTCCCGGATCGGCAGCTTGATCTCGAACGGCGCGGTCAGCACCAACTCAGTGTCCGAGTCCGCCACCAACACATACCGCTTGTCGACGAGGTCGTAGGCGAAAACGTGCACCGGGTCCTGCTCGATGCGCCAGTAATGCGGAATGCCGGCTCGGGCATACAACTGCGGTTTCTCGAGCCGATCACGCCGCTTCGTCCCGGGCGATACCACCTCCACCACGACGACGACCTGCGACGCGTCGAAGAAGTGGCGGTTCGCCACCGGATGGCGCAGGAGCAGCACATCCGGTTCAAGCGTGTTGCGGAAGCTGGGCGCCCATCCGGCCGAGTTCGTCGGTTCCGCGGTCATGAGTCCACCTCCTCGGGGTCCGCCTCCTCGGGCTGCGCGTCGGACGGGCTGAGCTTACCGCCGTACTCCGACGTTTTTGCCGCCGCCGCGATCGCGGCGAACTCGCTGACGGTGAGTGACTCCCCTCTCGCCCGGGGGTCCACCCCCGCCGCCACCAGCACCTTCTCCGCCAGGTCCGGGCCACCGGCCCAGCCGGCCAGCGCCGCGCGCAGTGTCTTGCGGCGCTGCGCGAAGGCCGCGTCGATCACCGCGAAGACTGCCGTGCGGTCGGCACCGCGCGGCGGGGTGCGGCGGGTGAAGGCCACCAGTCCGGAGTCCACGTTGGGCACCGGCCAGAACACCGCGGGCGGCACCTTCCCGGCCGGCCGCGCGCCGGCGTACCAGGCCAGCTTCACCGACGGAACCCCGTACACCTTGGAGCCCGGACCCGCGGTGAGCCGGTCCGCGACTTCTTTCTGCACCATCACCAGGCCGCCGCGCAACGTCGGCAGTTCACCGAGCAGGTGCAGCACCACGGGGACGGCGACGTTGTACGGCAGGTTCGCCACCAGCATGGTCGGCGCCGGGTCGAAGTCGGTGGCGCGCACGCGCAGGGCGTCGGCCCGGTGCACGGTGAGGTTCGGCGCCGCGACGGTCCGCGGCAGCGCGGCGGCGAGCTTCGGATCGATCTCCACGGCGTGCACGTGGCGCACCGCGCCGACCAGGCCGAGGGTGAGCGAGCCGAGCCCGGGACCGACCTCGAGCGCCACGTCGTCGGCGGTCAGCCCGGCCGCCGCCACGATGCGCCGGACGGTGTTCGGATCGTGCAGGAAGTTCTGGCCGAGCTTCTTGGTCGGCGCCACGCCGAGGCCCGCGGCGAGCTCCCGGATCTCCGCCGGGCCGAGCAGTGCGTCAGCCATGAGATCAGAGCCTACGGGCGCGCCCGGTGCGCGCTGGACGGGACGGGGTAGAAACGAAGCCGTGACGGTGTTGCTGGTGCTGCGCGGGGTGGTCGAGGCACCGCCGGACGCGGTGGCCGAGGTGCTGCTCGACGTGCGGCCCGGCGGCCGGTCACCGCTGGCCGCCGGCGGCGACATCGAGGACGTCGGCGCCGGCGACGACTTCGTGGTGGTCCGGGACGGCAGCCGCATCACGGTCAGCGTGGACCGGGCCGCCCGCTCGGTCACCCAGCAGGGCGAGTGGTGGTACCGCGGGGTCACGACGGTCGAGCCGGATCCGCGCGGCAGCACCGTCGTCCACCGCGTCTGCAACGTGGCGCCGGGCCACGGGTGGGCGGTGCGGTTCGTCTCCCGTGGCCCGCTGGCGGCGGCGCCGCGGACGTTCGCCGAGACGTTGCGCCGGCTCGGCGAACGGCTCGGCGTGGCGGCCCGGCTGCTGCCGGATTGAGCCGCCGATCCGGGGCGGGATCAGCGCCACGGACCGAAGACGCGCTCGCCGTTGGCGGAGATCGCGGCGCAGAGCTCGTCCAGGTCGTCGCCGCGCGTCGCGGCCAGCGCCCGCACGGTCAGCGGGACGAGGTACGACGCGTTGGGGCGCCCCCGGTGCGGGACCGGTGTCAGGTACGGCGCGTCGGTCTCCACCATGAGCTGCTCCGGCGGCGTGATCGCGGCCGCCTCCCGCAGGTCGCCGGCGCTGGCGAAGGTGACCGTGCCGGCGAAGCTCAGCTGGTAGCCGCGGCGGACGCATTCCGCTGCGAAAGCCGCGTCACCGGAGAAACAGTGCATGACCACCGTGTCCGGGGCACCCTCTTCGTCGAGCACTCGGAGCACGTCGTCGTGCGCGTCCCGGTCGTGGATGATCAGCGCTTTGCCGTACCGTTTCGCGATCGCGACGTGGGCCCGGAAGCTCTGCTCCTGGGCGGCCCGGCCGTCCGCCGCGGTCCGGTACGTGTCCAGGCCGGTCTCGCCGACGCCGCGCACCCGCGGCTCGGCGGCCAGCGCCTCGATCACGCGCAGCGCTTCGTCCAGATCGGACAGCACGGGCGCCTCGTTCGGGTGCACCGCGACGGCGGCCAGCACCGCGTCCTGCCGGGCCGCCAGCGCGGCACTCCACCGGGACGACGGCACGTCGACCCCGACCTGCACCAGCCGGTCGACGCCGGCCTTGGCGGCCACCGTGATCAGGGCCTCCACCGGATCGGTGTCCGGGCCGGCCGCACCGGGCACGCCCGCCTCCCGCACCGTGATGTCCAGGTGGGTGTGACTGTCGAAGACCGGGACGGCGAGCGGCTCGGGAGCGGCCGGAAACTCGCCGGCCCGGCGGGCGGCCCGCTCCCGGCGGGATGGCGACGGTGACGATGGCATGAGAGACATTCTGCATGGCACCCCATTCGTCACCGATCGTTCATCTGATATCAACCGTCATCGCTTACCTTGCGCCGCGTGAATCTGATCGGCGAGGACAGCGCCACCGGCACCGATCCCCTCGAGCCGCCGCTCTCCGCGCCGGTGCGGCGTGATCTCGGCTGGGCCCAGGTGCAGCGGATGAGCCAATCCGCGACGCACCGCGACGATCCGCTGCTGCGCCGGATCCGGGCCACCGCCGCGATCCGCCGAGGCACTCGGATGATCAAGGTACTCTCCGCCGCCCAGGTGTCCGGCCATCTCGGCGGCTGGCTGCCCTCCGGCTTCTGTTACCGCGCCTGCGACATCGCGCACCTGCATGATCCCGCCGCCCTGGCGCTGCTGCGCACCGACGGCACCACGGACGGGCAGTTCGGCTACGCCCTGCGCTGGCGGGCCACCGACCCCCTCGACTACGAGGTGCCCGGCGGTCCCTCGCAGCCCGGCCTGGCGTTGCTGCCGGCACATTTCCGGGTCGGCCCCATGGTGCTCGGCACGGGTTTCTCGCCCAGCACCGACGACCTCGTCCCGGAGTACATCACCGCCGGCTTCGCCGACCTTCCGCTGCCCGCCAACGCGCAGCTGATCGGGTACGTGCCGGGGGGCGAGGAGGTCGTGCTCTTCACGTACCAGCCGGAGCAGCACGGCTGGCTGCGCCTGGCCGGCCCGCGCTGGCGCGCGCTGCTCCTCGATCTGCCGGGCGTCAGCCCCGACCGGGAATACCTGCCGTGCACGACCCGGGGCTCGGCGCGGCTGATCGGCAAGATCAAGGACACCGAGTACGAGGCGATCGCCGACCCGCCGGAGGAGTTCCGGGTACGCGCGCTCACCCGCGCCGCCCGCTACCCGGTCAGCACCCTCAGCCGCCGTGCCGAGCGGGCCCTGTGGCGCGGCGCGCCGTGCTGGGTGCTGCAGCGCGACGACACCTGGGCCCGGCTACGACTGATCCGCCCCGATCCGGAGGCCCTCACCACGACCGGCGCCCGCTGCTACGAGCGCGGTGTCTACGAGGTGTGGGCGCCGCTCACCGAGCTCGCCGACCACCACGTCGCCGACATCCCCTACGTGCTGTAGGTCAGCCCTCCAGGCGCGCCAGCTCCTCGTCTATCACCGACGGGTCCAGCTTGCGGAACACCGGCTTCGGCGCGGCCAGCGGCGTGCCCGGCACCAGGGGCACCGACTCCCACCGGGCGCCGCCCGTGTAATCGCCGGTGAGCACGGGGTAGGCAGGGCCGCCGTCGAGGTCCTCGACCTCGACGATGTCCGGCATCGGCGCGTGCACGCCCCGGCCGCCGAGCAGCTCGAACACCTTCTGCGCCGAGTGCGGCAGGAACGGCGTGAGCAGCGTGTTCGCGTCGCTGACCACCTGCAGCGCGACGTGCAGGACGGTGGCCTGCCGCGGCCGGTCCTCGTCGGACTTCAGCTTCCACGGCGCCTGGTCGGACAGGTACTTGTTGGCCTCGGCGACCACCCTCATCGCCTCGCCGATCGCCGCCTTCTGCCGGTGCTTGGCGATCAGCTCGCCGACCGTGGTGAAGCCGGCCCGCGCGGCGGCCAGCAGCGCCTCGTCCTCGGCGGTCAGCTCGCCGCGCTCCGGGACGGCGCCGAAGTTCTTCGCCGCCATCGAGACCGACCGGTTGACCAGGTTGCCCCAGCCGGCGACCAGCTCGTCGTTGTTGCGCCGGACGAACTCGGCCCAGGTGAAGTCGGTGTCGTTGGACTCCGGGCCGGCGGCCGCGATGAAGTACCGCAGGGCGTCGGCGTCGTAGCGCTCCAGGAAGTCGCGCACGTAGATCACCACACGCCGGGACGACGAGAACTTCCTGCCCTCCATCGTCAGGTACTCGCTCGACACCACCTCGGTCGGCAGGTTGAGCCGGCCGAGCTCGCCCGGCTCGCCGCCCTTGTCGCCCTCGCCGGAGTAGCCGAGCAGCAGCGCCGGCCAGATCACCGAGTGGAAGACGATGTTGTCCTTGCCCATGAAGTAGTAGCCGAGCGCGTCCTTGCCGAGGCCGTCGGCCGACCACCACCGGCGCCACGCCTCGGGATCGCCGGAGCGGCGGGCCCACTCTATCGAGGCGGACAGGTAGCCGATCACCGCGTCGAACCAGACGTAGATGCGCTTGTCGTTGCGCTCGCGCCAGCCGTCCAGCGGGATCGGCACGCCCCACTCCAGGTCCCGGGTGATCGCCCGGGGCTGCAGGTCGTCGAGCAGGTTGCGGGAGAACCTCAGGACGTTGGGCCGCCAGTTCTCGCGCTGGTCGAGCCAGTTTCCGATCGCCTGGGCGAAGGCCGGCAGGTCGAGGAAGAAGTGCTCGGTCTCGACGAACTCGGGCACCTCCCCGTTGATCTTCGAGCGGGGATCGATCAGCTGCTCCGGGTCGAGCTGGTTGCCGCAGTTGTCGCACTGGTCGCCGCGGGCGCTGCCGTAGCCGCAGATCGGGCAGGTGCCCTCGATGTAGCGGTCGGGCAGGGTGCGGCCGGTGGACGGGGAGATCGCGCCCAGCGTCGTCCGCGCGACGATGTAGCCGTTGCGGTACAGGCCCGCGAACAGCTCCTGGGTCACCGCGTAGTGGTTCCGCGTCGTGGTGCGGGTGAACAGGTCGTACGTCAGGCCGAGGCCGTGCAGGTCCTCGACGATCACCCGGTTGTACCGGTCGGCGAGCTCGCGCGGGGTCACCCCGTCCGCGTCGGCCTGCACCTGGATCGGCGTGCCGTGCTCGTCCGTGCCGGAGACCATGAGCACGTCGTGGCCGGCCATCCGCATGTACCGGCTGAAGACGTCGGAGGGCACCCCGAAACCGGACACATGACCGATGTGGCGCGGGCCGTTGGCATAGGGCCAGGCAACCGCGGCGAGAACGTGACTCATGGTGCCTAAGCGTAGTGAGCGCTCGTCGCGCCGTGCGAACGGATTAACCCAGCCTTCGGCGACGTACCCATTTGTGGCGACACGCGGCCGATGTGACGTACCGACCCCTTTCCGCGTAGTCCAATGATCAGGTGATCGGAGATACGCCGCAGCCTGGGGAAATGTCCCGCAGCGAGGGCGACCCGTGGTCGTTCGCCGATCCCGACGCCGGCTGGTGGCGCGGGGAGACCGACCGGGGGGCCACCGACGCGCCGACCGCTCGCCCCCGGCACCCGCGGCGCCGTGCGTCCCAGCATCAGCCCGCACCCGGCGGCACCGGCACGCTGCTGCCGCCCGGCGATCCCGCCCCACTCCGCACCGGCGCCGCCGCCGAGGCACACACGGCCGGCGCCCGCGACGCCGCCGATGAGCTGGACACGGCCCTCCGGCCCGAGCGCGCCGCACCGCCGACCACCGGGGTCGAGCGCGACCACGACCAGCCCGACGCGCACCGGTACGACCCGCTGCATCCGCCCGCCGGACACGCCGCCCGGCAACCGGCCGCCGCGGCTGATCACCAGCCACCCACCGGGGAGCGGCCGGCCGACCCCGGGCAGCCGGCCGCCGCCGAGCACCACCCGGCCGCCGACGCGCGCCAGGCCACCGCCGAGCATCGACCGGCCGCCGACGCGCGCCAGGCCACCGCCGAGCATCGACTGGCCGCCGACGCGCTACAGGCTGCGGAGCCCCCCACCGGCGAGGCGGACGAGCAGCCCGGCGCCGAGGAGCCGGACGTCATGGTCCTGCCCGAGCCGAACATCCGGAACCGGCCCACGGTTCCGCTCGAGCCCGGCCCGGGCCCCGGCGCGCGCCCGGGACACAGCGGGATGCGCCTGTCCGAGCCGCTGCCGCCCGCCACCGGCTCGCCCGTCACCGACGCGCGGCTGGAGAGGCTGGAGAACTCGCCGTTCTGGCTGGGCGAGCAGGCGGACACCACGGCGCCGGCCCCCTCACCCGAGTCGCCGCGGACGGCCACGCACCGGCGTACCCGGCGAACCGCCACCAGGCGGCCCGCGCCGGCGCTGCTCGCCCTCGTCGCCCTCGCCCTGATCGCCGCGTTCTTCGCCTGGGTGAGCGCGGAGCCCTTCTGGCTCGCCGCTGGTCACGGCGACCGCGGGTACGCCACCGTGGCGCGCTGCACCGGATCCGGCGTCACTCAGCGCTGCACGGGCCAGTTCTCCGCGTCCGACGGCCGGTACTCGATCGCGCGGGTCACGCTGCTCGGGGTCGGGTCCGCCGGGCGCGCGCCGGGCAGCGTCGCCGTGGCCCGGATGGTCAGTCCGGGTAGCCGCCACGCGTACCTCGGCAGCACCGGCCTGTTGCTGCAGCTGCGCTGGATCCTCGGCTTCACGCTGGTGCTGTTCTGCGGCTACGGCATCGCCGGGGTGACCGGCGCCCGCCGGCTGGACACGGCGCGCGCCCGCCGCGGGGCCGTGCTTCTCAGCCTGGCCGCACCGGTCACCCTGCTGGCCGGGTTCCTCATCGCCGCCTTCTGAGCTCCGGCGTCCCTACTCCGGCGGTGTGGAACGACCGCTCAGCCGTGCACCAGCGCGTACACCTCGCGCTTGCGCACCCCGTACGCGTCGGCGACGGCCTGCACGGCATCGCGGCGCGACCCGCCCGCGGCCTCGCGCTCGGCCACCGCCGCGCGCAGTTCGTCATCGGACGGGCGCTCCGCCGGCCGGGACGGCGCGCCGCCCACCACCACGGTGATCTCACCGCGCGGCTGATCCGCGGCGGCCCAGCCGGCCAGCTCGCCCAGCGTGCCCCGGCGGACCTCCTCGTAGGTCTTGGTCAGCTCCCGGCAGACCGCGGCCGGCCGCTCGGTGCCGAAGGTCCCGGCCAGATCGGCCAGGGCCCCCGCGATCCGGTGCGGGGCCTCGAAGAAGACCAGGGTGCGCGGTTCACCGGCGAGTTCGCGCAGACGTGCGCGGCGGTGCGATCCGGTACGCGGGAGGAAGCCCTCGAAGGCGAAGCGGTCGGTGGGCAGCCCAGACAGGGCCAGGGCGGTGGTCACGGCGCTCGGGCCGGGCACGGCGGTGACCGGGAATCCGGCGTCCAGCGCCGCCCGGACCAGCCGGAAGCCGGGGTCGGAGACGCTCGGCATGCCGCCGTCGGTCACCACGGCGACCACCGCGCCGCCGGCGAGCGCCGCGACGAGCTCCGGGGTACGCCGCTCGTCGTTGCCCTCGAAGTACGACACCACCCGGCCGGTGACGGTCACGCCCAGCTCGCGGGCGAGCCGGGCCAGGCGGCGGGTGTCCTCCGCGGCGATCACGTCCGCGGTGGCCAGGACGTCGCGGAGCCGGGCGGAAGCGTCGCCGGTGTTGCCCAGCGGCGCCCCGGCGAGGACCACCCGGCCGGAGCCGTTGTCTGCTGCAACCACGGCGAAAGTCCATCACAGAATTACCCCGCCGCGGAAAACCCGAGCGGGATGCGCCGACGGCGGGCATCGGCTCACAGCAGCACGTCCTAGGATCGCGGGGTGACGACGGCGGCGACAGCTGAGGAAGAGCTCACTCCGGAAAGTCCCGCGGCGGTGGAGCCCGCCGCGGGCGCGCGCGGCGTGCCCTGGATCGTCCGGCGGCGGCTGGCGACGCTGGACAACTGGCTGGATCCGTACTCGTGGCTGGTCACCGGGCTCGTCGTGGCGATCGCCGCGGTGCTGCGCCTGCCGGGCCTGAGCCGCCCGAAGGGTTACATCTTCGACGAGGTGTACTACCCCACCGACGCCTGGGACATGCTGCAGCACGGCGTGGAGTGGGACGAGAAGACCAACGGCCCGGCGTACGTGGTGCACCCGCCGCTCGGCAAGTGGCTGATCGCGCTCGGCGAGAAGGCGTTCGGCAACACCGAGCTGGGCTGGCGGTTCCCCGCCGCGATCGCCGGCACACTGATGATCCTCATCTTCGTCCGGGTCGCCTACCGGCTGTTCCACTCGACCCTGCTGGCCGGCACGGCCGGCCTGCTGATGACGTTGGACGGCTTCCAGCTGGTGCTGTCGCGCACGTCGCTGCTCGACATCTTCCTCGGGTTGTTCGTGCTGGCCACCTTCGCGGCGATGGTGCTCGACCGCGACCATTACCGGCGGCGCTGGCTGCGCGCGCTGGAGGAGGGCTACGACACCGGCCGTACGCCGACGCTGCCCCGCATCGTGCCGTGGTGGCTGCTGGTCGCCGGCATGTTGTTCGGACTGGCCTGCGGGGTCAAGTGGAGTGCCCTGTTCTTCGCGCCGTTCTTCGCCGGGCTGGTCGTGGTGTGGCGGGCGCAGGCGCGCCGTTCCGCCACGGTCCGAGGCCCGATCGTCGCCGGCATCCTCGGCGACCTGGGCTGGCTGATTCTCAGCTTCGCGCTCACCGTCATCTTCTACCTGGCCACCTGGACCGGCTGGTTCGTCACCAACACCGGCTACTTCCGGCACTACCGGCAGGCGAACGGGCTGAGCGAGCCGCCGATCCTCGGGGCGCTGCTCAATCTCGCGCACTATCACCGCGAGGCGTACCGGTTCCACAGCGGACTGACCGAGCGGCACGTCTACCAGTCCTGGCCCTGGCAGTGGCCGCTGCTCGGCCGGCCGGTCGCGTTCTACTGGAACAACACCGGCGACTGCGGCGCGTCCAGCTGCGCCCGGGAGATCCTCCTGCTCGGTACGCCGCTGCTGTGGTGGTCGTTCCTGCCGGCGCTGGGCGCGCTCGTGTGGTTCGGCATCGCCCGGCGTGACTGGCGCGCGTACGCGATCGGCACCGGTGTGGTGGCCGGCATGCTGCCGTGGTTCTACTACGCGATCAAGGACGGCCGCACGATGTTCTCGTTCTACGTGCTGCCCGCCCTGCCGTTCCTCATTCTCGCGGTCGTCTATGCCCTGGGCGCGATCATGACGCCACCGGGCGGGGTCGCTGCCGGCCCCGGCCGAACGGACCGGCAGCTGGTCGGCGCGGTGGCGGCCGGACTCTACGTCGCCCTGGTGGCCCTCTGCTTCGCCTATTTCCACCCCATCTTCGTGGGCCAGCTCATGACCTACGACGCCTGGTCGGCCCGAATGTGGCTGGGCAGCCGCTGGATCTAGCGCGGCGCGACAACGGGGCCGGGAAGAGGCGCGCGCCCCGATCGCCTGCCACGGGGGAAGCGGGCGATAGGGGCGCGCACTCGCAGCTTAACCAGCTCCGGATATCCACACAACGGCTCACTTACTCCAGTTTCCCATGCCGATCACCGTCCGGAACAATCGGGCATAGGGGATATTATTCCTTAAGTACTTCTTTCCCGCGTGAACCTTATTCGTTTCCTAGAGACCGAATATGTCGGGAATGCGACAGCAAACAATGACGTCGATTGGCGTAACCTCCTTGTGCTTCTCATTGCCGCGCAGCTCAAGGCGATCACCTTCCGGGCCGTACATACCGGGCCCCATCTGGTCAAACGCCAGCGCTCATCATTTCGGTTGATTTCCTGGTCGCGATCATCCGTCATCCCTGGGAGTGAGTCGGCCCAAGATCGCCGAAGTTGTTTTTAAGCTCGCCGCGTGACTTCGCACCAGCCAGAAAATCCGCATTTCGCCGAGCCCGACATCCCCGACACCGAGGTGATCTCCGTGGCGGCGCCCGCACCGGTGTTCGTGGACAGCTCCGGCCGGCGAAGCCGGTTTCTGCGGCGCCTGGCGTATGGGTTCGGAGCCCTCGTCGTGCTCTACGGCGGCCTCATCAGCGTGAGCCTGGCCGGTGGCCCGGTCCGGTCGAGCGCCGTCCTGCCGCTACCCGGCCTGGAGACCGGCGACGACGTGCGGGAGCGGATGCCCGCACGGCCCGTCCCCGTCCCGACGCCCGCACCGAGCCAGAAACCGGCTCCCGTGCTCGTCACCGAGGCACTGCCCCGGCGTGCCGCCGGCACTCCCCGCGCCGCCGCACCCCGGCTGGAGGCGACCCGGATCACGCTGCCGGTGCCCAGCCCCTCACGGTCGGCCAAGCCGGCGGCCGAGGCCACCCGGCCGGTGGAGTCGACCACCACGACGCCGGCGACCACGACGCCGACCACGACGCCGACCAGCACACCGGTCGGCCAGCCGCTTCCGGCGACCACCCCGCCCGTCGCGCCGCCCCCGCAACCCGACACCGGAGGATCGGGCGGCGGCGCCCCGGTCGACAGTCCCGACTCGGGCGACAGCGGATCCGGGTCCGGCACCTCGGCCCCGCCCGCCGACGCCCCCGCCACCGAACCGACCACCGAAGCCGGAACCGGCACCGGTACGACCGCCGGCCCGTCCGCCGAGGTCGCGGCGTGACCCGTCGGCCCCTGGCCGGCAGGCGCGCCCGGGCCCGCGGACGGAGCCCGGTGCGGCGCCGGCTGCTGCCGCGGCCCCGTGTGCTGTTCGGCCTGCTACTGCTCTCGGCCTTCGTCGGCGTGCTCATCGTGCAGGCCTACATCAACGCCGAGTTCACCGGTGATCACCTGGATTCGGAGGTCGGCGACCAGGCCGGCGTGCCACTGTCGATCCGCGGCGGCGGGCCGGTCATCAACACCACCGGCGGCCAGCAGTCCACCAGCCGGATGCCGGACCGCACCATCGCGCTCACCTTCGACGACGGGCCGCACCCGGTCTGGACTCCGCGGGTGCTCGAGGTGCTCCGCAAGCACCACGCCCACGGCACGTTCTTCGTCCTCGGTTCCGAGGTCGCCCGCCATCCCGAGCTGGCTAAGAAGATCACCGACTCGGGGAGCGAGCTGGGCCTGCACACGTTCACGCACCCCAACATGCAGCGGATCGCGCCGTGGCGGCGCACGTTCGAGCAGTCCCAGACCCAGGTCGCCATCGCCCGGGCCACGGGCGTGCACACCAACCTGGCCCGGTTCCCGTACTCGTCCAAGCCCAACGCCATCGACGAGACGAACTGGCGCCTCATCAAGGAAGCCGGCCGCCAGGGCTACCTGGTCGTCGTCAACGACCTGGACAGTGAGGACTGGCAGAAGCCGGGTGTGCCGCAGATCCTGCGCAACGCCACCCCGGCCGGCGACTCCTCCGCGGTGATCCTGTTCCACGACGCCGGCGGTGACCGGTCGCAGACCGTCGCCGCGCTGGAGAAGTTCATCCCGATGATGCAGGCCCGCGGCTACCGGTTCACCACGATCACCGAGGGCCTGAACGCGAGCATCGCGCGGAGCGACAAGGCCGTACCGGCGCTGCCGGAGAACCCCCCGGCCGCGCGCAGCGACGTCTGGCGCGGCGGCGCGCTGTTCTGGACCGTCCGCGTGGCCGACGGCCTCGTGTCGGTGGTGGCGGTTCTCTTCGTGGTCGTGGGGCTGCTGACCATCGGGCGTACGGCGCTCCTGCTGCTGCTCGCCACCCGGCACGCCCGGCAGCGCCGCAAGCCGACCTGGACCTGGGGACCACCCGTCACCGAACCGGTCTCGGTGATCGTGCCCGCCTACAACGAGAAGGAGGGCATCGAGGCCGCCGTGCGGTCGCTGGCCGGCGGCGACTACCCGCAGATCGAGGTCGTGGTCGTCGACGACGGCTCCACCGACGGCACGGCGGCCCTGGTGGAACGGATGGCACTGCCCGACGTGCGGGTGATCCGGGTACCCAACGGCGGCAAGGCGAACGCCCTGAACACCGGCATCGCGCTGGCCCGGCACGACCTGATCGTGACGGTCGACGGCGACACCATCTTCGAGGAGGACTCGATCCGCCGGCTGGTGCAGCCGTTCGCCGACCCGTCGGTCGGTGCGGTGGCGGGCAACGTCAAGGTCGGCAACCGCGAGCGGATGGTCGCCGCCTGGCAGCACATCGAATACGTGATCGGCTTCAACCTGGACCGCCGCCTCTACGAGATCCTCGGCTGCATGCCGACCGTGCCCGGCGCGATCGGCGCGTTCCGCCGTGAGGCCCTGGCGCAGGTGGGCGGGATCAGCGACGAGACGCTGGCCGAGGACACCGACGTCACCATGGCGCTGTGCCGGGCCGGCTGGCGGGTGGTGTACGAGGAGGGGGCGAAGGCCTGGACCGAGGCGCCGGCCACCCTGGAGCAGCTGTACCGGCAGCGGTACCGGTGGAGCTACGGGACCATGCAGGCGATGTGGAAGCACCGCCGGGCCCTGCTCGACTCGGGGCCGTCCGGCCGCTTCGGCCGGGTGGGCCTGCCGTTCCTGGCGCTGTTCGGTGTCGCGCTGCCGATGCTCGCGCCGGTGGTCGACATCATGCTCCTGTACGGCCTGGTCTTCTGGGAGCTGCAGGAGACCGTCGCGGCCTGGCTCGGCATGCAGGCCCTGCAACTGTTCTCGGCCGCGGTCGCCTTCCGCTTCGACCGGGAGTCGCCCCAACCGCTCTGGCGGCTGCCGCTGCAGCAGTTCGCGTACCGGCAGCTGATGTACCTGGTGCTGATCCAGTCGGCGATGACGGCGCTGACCGGCGGCCGGCTGCGCTGGCACAAGCTGCACCGGGCGGGGCTGGTGCCGCGCACCACGCCGTCGGCGCTGCCCGAAACCAACGTGGCGCCGGCGCTGGACACCTGGCCCCCCACCGTGCGGCAGGGTGCCGCGCCGGCCCGGCACTCGGCTTCCGGGCGGGCGGTGGCAAGACCCGCCGTGCCGGCCCAGACGCTGCGGCTCGATCCCGAGGACCTCCCGTCAGCCGGCTCGCCCCCGGGCGGCGGCTCCGGCTCGATCTACACCGGCTGAGCGTGGATCAGGCTGCCACGAGGGTCCCGGCGAGATCGGCCGGGTCCGCCGCTGCGGACGGGAACACGACGTGCAGCGACGTGCCGTCGCCGGGCCGGTCGGAGAGTGCCACCGTGGCATGGTGCGCGTCCAGGATCCGCTTCGCCACGGCCAGCCCCCGGTCCGGACCGGGTACGTCGGCCGGATTGGCGATCGCACCGTAGTAGAGGTGCGGGAACAGCTCCGGCCGCAGGCCGTCGGGCAGGTCCATGTCGTCAAGGCGTACCGCCGGGCCGGACTCGATCTCCGTGCCGACCCGCACCCGCCCGCCGGTCGGCGTGTACTTCACGGCCGCGAAGAGCAGGTGCGTCAGCACCTGCTCGAGCCGGACCGGGTCGGCGACGATGGGCAGCGCCGGCCCGCCGGCCTGGTTGAGGATCCAGATCTGCTTGGTCGCGGCGATCGGACGCACGGCCTCCACCGCGCGCTGCGTCATCCTGGTCAGGTCGATCTGCCGCATGTGCAGGCTCTCGCCGCCGAAGCCGGCCTCGGCCATCGAGGTGAGGTGATGCAGCAGATCGAGGAAGCCGCGGATGTGGCCCGCCGTGGCCCGGCCCACCAGATCGGCCATCTCCGCATCCTGGTAGCCGGTACCGCCCAGCTTGTCGAGGTACGCCGAGATGAGCCGCAGCGGCGCCCGCAGCTCGCCGCCGACCAGACCGGCCAGCTCGTCCTTGCGCCGCTCCAGTTCCTGCAGCCGCGCCGTGGTGTTGGCCAGCGCGACCGCGTGCCGCCGCATCTCCATCTGGGCGGTGACCTGGCGCGCCAGCGCGCGCAACGCCTGCAGCTGCTCGACGTCGAGCCGGCGCGGCTGGTTGTCGATGACGCACAGGGTGCCCAGCGCGAACCCGTCGCTGGACACCAGCGGCGAGCCCGCGTAGAACCGGACGCCGCCGGCCGTGTCCACCGCCGGATTGTCGGCGAACCGGGCGTCCTTGGTCGCGTCCGGCACGACCAGCAGATCCCGGCCGAGGATGGCGTGCGCGCAGAACGAGAGCTCACGCGAGGTCTCGGTGAGGTCGGTCCCGATCCGGGCCTTGAACCACTGCCGGTCCGTGTCGACCAGGGTGACCAGCGACATCGGCGTGCCGCAGACGTTCGAGGCGAGCGCCACGATGTCGTCGAAGTCCTGTTCCGGCGCGCTGTCCAGGATGTCGAGGGAATACAGGGCGGCGAGCCGGTCGGTCTCGTTGTCGGGCAGGGGAGCTTTCATCGGTCACCTCCGGGACTCGCTCCAGAGGTAGCACGCGAAAGTAGCAGATTTCCCCGTTTTGGGTGATCTGCCTCCTCAATCGAAAGGCGAGCTGTCCGCCGCAGCGGCCGATGGCCGAGCGTGCGCCTGTGCGGCACCCGCCGGCATCCCCGGGCTCGACTGTTCCAGCTTGTTCAACTCCAGCGAGAAGGCCTCCGCCGTCGCCCCGATCTGGTGCTGCACGGCCTGCATGGTCGCCAGGATGCTCCGGGCCCAGGCGGTGAGCCGCTCGGTCTCCTCCCGGTCGGCGCTGTACAACTCGCCGGCCCGGGCTCGGTACGCCTGCCCGGCCTGGTCAGCCTGCCGCCGGGCCTGGCTGACGATCGCCTCCGCCTGGCTCCGCGCGTCGGCCTGCACATGGCGGGCCTGTACCTGGGCATCTGCGACGAGCCGATCGGCGTACGCCTGCGCCCGCGCGACGATCGCGACGGCCTCCGCCGAGACCGCGTCGTGCCGGCCGGTGCGTTCCGTCGCGCCCGGATCGATGCCGTGCTCGCGGAAGTACCCGCGTAGCCGCCGGATCTCGTTCTGGGCATCGGCGTAGGCGCGACCCCATCGGTCCAGCTCCGCGGCCACCTCGGCGCGCATCCGGTCCACGTCCTCCGGCCGGTATCCGCGCCGGCCGAGCCCGCTCTCCTTGAGCGGGGCGCGGAGGACCTGGTCGGGCGACATCGGCTGCCATCCCCCTCCGGCTGCTGTGCTCATCGGGCCGACACCTCCGTGGCGACGGGTGCCGACGACCGCACCACCGCACCGTACGGATCGGCGTCGAAGTCCTCGGTGTGTATCCGGTCGACGGGCACACCGGCGGCGACCAGGCGGGTGACGGAGTCGTCGACCATCGCCTCCGGCCCGCACACGTAGACCTCCCGGTAGCGGCACGCGCCGCTGCGCAGTGCCGCCTCGCCCACGGTGCCGCGCTGTCCGTCGAAGTAGGGATCGTGCGAGAGCACCGGCACGACCGTCAGCCAGGGCAGCGCATCCTCCATGCGGTGCAGCGCCGGCATGTCGTACAGGTCCACCGCGGTGCGTGCGCCGGCGAACAGGGTGACCTGGCGCGGACGGTCGAGGGCGGCGAGCTCCTCGAGGACCGCCTTCAACGGCGCCAGTCCGGTGCCGCCGGCCATCATCACCAGATCGTCGCCGCTGTCGTCGACAAGCGTGAGCCGGCTGCCCACCGGCGCACCGAGCCGCAGACGGTCACCGGCGCCCGCGCTGTTGACGAGGGCGTTGCTCACCTGACCGCCTGGTACCGCCTTCACGTGCAGGTCGAACGTACCGTCGGCCCGGGGCGCGTTCGCGGGCGAGTACGGTCGCCACACTCGCGGGCGCATCGGTGTCTCCACCTGGACCGACTGGCCGGCGCGATAGGGATAGGCCCGGTCCGGCCGGACGCGCAGCAACGCGACGTCGTACCCGCGCCGCTCCTGGGCCACGATCTCCGCGTCCCACCAAGCCGGCGTGACGCCCTCGGCGGCGTCCGCCGCCTCCAACATGATGGTGGCCACGGTGGTGAAGGCCTCGGCCCAGTCGTCCTCCAACTGCGGCGTCCACTCCGCACCGAGAAAGTGCGCCAAGGTGGCCAGTAGCGCCTCGCCGACCAATGGGTAGTGCTCGGCGTGGACGGCGAATCTGCGGTGGTCCCGTCCCAGCTGTTCCACCACGGGTGTCACCGCCGCTACATTGTCCACATGGGAGACGATCCGGCCGAGCGCGGCCACGAGCCGGTCCGACTGGGCAGCCATCGAGACGGGAAAGAGGTCGCGTAACTCGGGGTTCGCGACGAAGAGCCGGGCATAGAAGAACTGGGGTACCTGCACCCCGTGCGCGGTGACGCGCGCCCAGGAATTCCGCAGCCGGCCGTTGTTCATGAGGCGCTCTCCGATACCACGCTCAGCCTGCCCGCCGCAGGGATCCCGGCGGATTGTCTATGCGAACGTTTTCGCACGTCAAGCGCGGTCGATCCGCGACTGCTGAGCGTGGCGACACAGCTACCACGAGCTATCGATACCGCCGACCGGCACCGGGTCTCCGCCCGATCCGCTCTTGTCGTGGCGGCCTCCCCCGCGAGGTCCCTAGCATTGCGGCGTGAGCCGAGAGGTGGAGGATCTGAACCGGCGCCTGCTCCGCGCCCGCGATGCGATGGACCGCGCGTACGCCGAGCCGCTCGACGTCCGTGCCGTCGCGGCGGTGGCCCACATCTCGCCGGCGCACTTCAGCCGCTGCTTCCGCGCCGTGTTCGGCGAGACACCGCACCGCTACCTGCAGCGGCGTCGGGTGGAGCGCTCGATGTTCCTGCTGCGGGAGACCGACCGCAGCGTCACCGACGTCTGCTTCGACGTCGGCTTCACCAGCCTGGGTACCTTCAGCCGGACGTTCCGCGAGATCGTGGGGGAGACGCCGTCGGGCTACCGCAACGGTCATCGGCCGATAGTCGTGCCCACCTGCGTCCAGATGGCTAACACCCGGCCGCGGTCGGCGGCGCCGGTGGTGACCCGATCGAGCAGGTTTGGAGAAGCCTCCGCCGAGGCCGTTTCCCTAACCTGACGACGTTCCCATCACCATTCGCAGAGGAGAACGCGAGATGATCACGAAGCTGAACGTGGCGTCCATCTACGTCCTCGACAAGGACGAAGCGCTGGACTTCTATGTCAACAAGCTCGGACTCGAGAAGGGCAACGACGTCCGGCAGGGCTCCTACCGCTGGCTGACCGTGCGCGTTCCGGGCGAGGGCGGCACCGAGATCTCCCTGGAGCAGCCGGGTCCGCCGCTGCACGACGAAGCGACGGCCGATCGGCTCCGCGAGCTGATCGCGAAGGGCGCCCTGAACGGTCTCGTCTTCATCACGGACAATGCCAGGGAGCTGTACGAAACCCTCAAGGCGCGCGGCGTCACCGACTTCACACAGGAGCCCACCGACCATTTCTACGGCACCGACATGGGCCTGCGGGACCCGTTCGGCAACCCCATCCGGATCCTCCAGCAGGGGAACGTCCCCCAGGACGCGACGGCCTGACCCGGTCAGGCCGTGGCGTCCGCGGATCCGACGGCGGTGGAGCTGAGGGGATTTGAACCCCTGACCCCCTCGATGCGAACGAGGTGCGCTACCAGTCTGCGCCACAGCCCCCTGCTTCCCCGGCGTCCGGGGAACCGCAGCAAGGCTAACAGGTCGCCGCGCAACCCGGCGAACGACCCCCTCAAGCCGTACGGGGCCGGCCGCCCGCCTCGTACGGACGGCCACGCAACCCGCCGGCTCGCCGGTACGACACCGAAGCACCGTAGGCCGCGGCGGGCAGGTCGGACGGGTCGCGGTCGAGGCCCATCGCGGCCCGTCGCACGGCCTCGCGCTGCGCCGCCAGGCGCCGCTGGGCCTCGCGCCGCGCCGCGGCCCGGCGGGCCTGTTCGCGGCGCACCTCGGCCTGCCGCGCGGCGAGCCAGGCGGCCTCGCGTGCCTCGATCCGGCGGCGCCGGCGGTCGGCCAGGGCTCGGTTACGCAGGTGTACCAGGTCGACCACCAGCAGGGTGCCGGTCACCGCGAAGCCGATCCAGAAGCCGGGACCCACGGCGAACACGCCGATCAATTCGATGACGTTCAGCAGCAGCAGCGAGGCGAAGACGCGCCGGCGGCGGACGACCGCGGGGGTGTGCCGGCGCGGCGGCGGGCGGCGTACCGGTCGCTTGCCGGTGACGAGCCGGAGGCGGCGCTGCGGCGGCGCCGGATCACCCGAACGTGCCGGGAGCGTAACCGTCGTGGCGCGGCCGGGGTTTATCGGACGGCGTCCGGGCACGGTGCGGCGACGGCGGCGGCGTTGCAGCACCCGCGCCGTCGACGACGCCCGCTCCGCGGCCTGCCGCTCGGTGGCGTCGTACCGGCGCACGAGCGCCGGGGCGAGGGCGAGCAGTCCGGCCGCGGCGAGGACGGCGAGGAGCACCGAGGTCGGCACCCTCACCCCTCCCGTCAGCTGTGGGCGGCCCAGGCAAAAGAGCGGACCGCGAGACCCGATCTCCCCGAGGCTAAGGGCGCGAGCTGCGGAAATCGGCGCGCCGCGCCGGGCGCGTCACGCCATGAAGATCATTTACCGTACGGCGGTCAGGCCCGCACCCGGCGCCAGCGCGCCAGCAGTCCTCCCTCGGCGAGGACCTCCTCGCTGGTGAGGGCATACCCGAGGTGATCACGCCAGCTGCCGTCGATGTGCATGTAGCGCTGGTGGTAGGCCTCCTCGCGGAAGCCCAGCTTCTCCACGACCCGCCGGGACGGCTTGTTCTCCGGTCGGATGTTGACCTCGATACGGTGCAGGCCACCGGCGCCGAACGCGTGGTCGACGGCGAGCGCCAACGCGGTCGGGATCACGCCGCGCCCGGCCACCCGCGAGTCGACCCAGTAGCCCGCGTACGCCGAACTGAACGCCCGCCGGACGATGTTGCCCAGGTTGAGGTGGCCGACGAGCCGCTCGTCTCCGCCGGTCTCGCGCAGGCACACGGCGAACGGCATGCTGTCACCACGCCGCGCGGCCCGCTTCATGTCCTGGTAGACGTAGCTGTACGCGCGAGCCGAGTTCATCTCGGCCCACGGGCCGGGTGGCGCCGACTCCCAGGGGGCCAGCCATGCCTGGTTGGCGATCCGCACCTCGGACCAGGCCCGCGCGTCGTTCCGCCGGTAGGGCCGCAGCAGCACCGGGCCGTCCGCCAGGACGGCGGGCCATCCGGGCGTGGACCCCAGCATCATCGCCTCCGGTCGAGCAGCAACACGTCCACGGTCGAACCGGCGGCCGCCGTGGTGACGCGCTCGCCGAGCACCAGCAGTCCGTTGGCCTCGGCCAGGCCCGAGAGAGTGTACGGCCCGCCGGCGAGCGGCTGCACCGTGTGGCCCCCGCCGCGCCGCTCGGCCACGTGTGCCGGGCGGAACTCGCGCAGGCCGCCGGGCGACGAGACGGTCTCCAGCAAATGCGCCTTGACGCTCGGCCGGAACACCGGCTCGGCGCCGGCCAGCAGCTGGATCACCGGCCTCGCCAGCACCTCGAAGCCGATCAGGGCCGCGCCGGGCTCGCCGGGCAGGCAGACGACGGGCACCTCCTCGCCGCCGACCGTGCCGAACCCGAGTGCCGCGCCCGGGCAGAGCGCGACGTCGGTGAACTCGACCGCGCCCCGGCCGGGATCGCGACGGGAGAGGACGCGACGGAGCATGTCGCCCGGGCCGGAACCGGTGCCGCCGGTTGTGATGATCAGATCGGCCCGGAGGGTCTGATCCTCGAGCAGCCCGCGCAGGCCCTCGGGGTCGTCGTCGCAGATGCCGATCCGGTACGCCAGCGCGCCGGCCTCGACCGCGGCGGCGGTGAGCGCGTGCGAATTCGCGTCCACCACCTGACCCGGCTGGCTCGGGCGGCCCACGTCGACCAGCTCGTCGCCGGTGGCCACGACCACTACCCGGGGGCTGGGCCGGACCACCACGTGCCCGATGCCGGAGGCGGCGAAGGTGGCCACCATCGCCGGCGTCACGTACGTTCCGGCGGACGCCAGCACCTGGCCGACCGCGAGTTCCTCGCCGGACCGGCGTACGCCGGAACCCCGCTTCGGCGCGTGCAGGATCTCCACCGCAGCCATGCCCTGATCGGTCCAGTGCACCGGTACGACGACGTCGGCGCCGATCGGCAGCGGGGCACCGGCCGCCACCGAGAAGCAGGTGCCGGGGGTCAGCCGGACCGGCCGCCAGCTGGCCGCCCCGAGGTCACCGACCACGTTGAGCCGCACCGGCCGGGGGCCGCCCTCGACCTTGCCGAAGGACGGGTGCGAACCGATCCGCCCGGCGGCCGCGAGGTCCTCCCACCGGGCCGCGTATCCGTCGATCGCGGCCTGGTCGAAGGCGGGGTACGGGTGCGGGGCCAGCACATCGGTGGCGAGCACGTTGCCGTGCGCCTGGGTGAGGTCGAGGTCGAGCGGAGGCAGCGCCCGCAACCTGCGCAGCACGCTGCCCAGGTACTCGGCGAGAGGCATCAGCTCGTTGGCGGCCGCCTCGGCATCGGCCGTGGCGGTCATCCCTTGGCACCGCCGGACACGAATTCGGCCAGCCAGGTGCGGAACTCCTCGCCCAGGTCCGGTCGCTTGACCGCGAGCTGGACGACGGCCTGCAGGTAGCCCAGCGGCATGCCGGTGTCGTACCGGTGGCCGCGGTAGACGATGCCGTGCACCGGCACCCCGTCGGCGAGCAGCTGCGCCATCGCGTCGGTGAGCTGGATCTCACCGCCGCTGCCGGGCTTGGTGTTGTCGATCGCCTCGAAGATGCTCCCCGGCAGGATGTAGCGGCCCAGCACGGCCAGGTTGCTCGGCGCCTCCGCCGGGGACGGCTTCTCCACCAGGCCGGTGACCTCGACGATGTCCTCACCGAAGTCGGACGGGGACACCGAGGCGATGCCGTACCGAGCCGTCTCCTCCGGCTTGACCTCCATGAACGCCAGCACGATGCCGCCGGTACGGGCCTGCAGGTCGAGCATCGCGGGCAGCAGCGGCTGATCCTCCTCGACGAACTCGTCGCCGAGCAGCACCGCGAACGGGTTGTCGCCCACGTGCGAAGCGGCGACGCCGACCGCGTGGCCCAGGCCGAGCGGCTCGCCCTGGCGACAGGTGTAGATGTCGGCGAGCTCACTCGTACGGCGTACCGCGGCGAGCCGCTCCCGATCGCCCTTCTCCTCCAGCCGCGCCTCCACGTCCGGACGGCGGTCGAAGTGATCGACCATGGAGGTCTTGCCGCGCCCGGTGATCAGCAACACGTCCGTGATGCCGGCGGCGGCGGCCTCCTCCACGATGTACTGCAGGACCGGCCGGTCCACCACGGGCAGCAGTTCCTTGGGCACCGCCTTGGTGGCGGGCAGGAACCGGGTGGCCAGACCGGCTGCGGGGATCACGGCCTTGACCGCCCGGCGGCCGGTCGGATGCGCGTTCGTGGTCATTGAGGTCACCACACCTTCGCTCGTTTGGTCCGTGCTCTGCCGCGAGACTATCGGCCGTGCGCCTGCCGCGGCGGTCGCGGCCCACCCGCCGTGGGCGCCGTGGTGCCCGAATTCCCGTCCGGTACTCCGGGAGAAACCTTCGGATTCGTCACATCGGGCGCCTCGGCGAGGCGGAACGTGTCCCGCCCCGCGCGCTTGGCCGCGTACAGCGCGTCGTCGGCGGCCGCGAGCACCTGCCGGGCGGTGCTGCCGTGCTCGGGGTACACGGCGATCCCGATCGACACGCTGATCGGGATCCCGGCACCGAGGTGCGGCGGTCGCGGATCGATCGGCACCGGCCGGTCGCGGATCGCGGCCCCGAGCCGCTCGGCCACGATGGCTCCGCCGTACCCGTCGGTCTCCGGCAGCAGCACCACGAACTCCTCCCCGCCCTGGCGGAACGCCACGTCCACCTCCCGCAGCCCGACCCGGATCCGCCGGGCGAACTCGCCCAGCACCGCGTCGCCCGCGGCGTGCCCGTACGTGTCGTTCACCTCCTTGAAGTGGTCGAGGTCGAGCACCAGCACCGCCAGCATGCGGCCGAACCGGCTCGCCCGTTCCACCTCACGGCGCAACGACTCGCCGAGGTAGCGGTAATTCCACAGGCCGGTGAGCGGGTCGGTGAGCGAGAGCCGCTGCGCCTCCTCGTGCACCCGGACGTTGTGCACCGCGACCCCGGCCTGCCCGGCGAACGTCCCCAGGGTGTGTACGTCGGCGTCGTCGAAGGCGTCCCCGCCGACCCGGTCGTACAGGGCGAGCACACCCAGCGTGGCGGGCGGCGCGTCGCCCGGCAGAAGCGGATCCTCCACCGCGGCGGGCGCGCGGATCGGCACCGCCAGGTAGGTGAGGCAGGGCGGCTCGGCCGAGCCGGCCACGCCCTGCCCGCGCCGCGGCTCGCCGGTCGCCGCGACCGCACCGAGTACGCCGGAGCCGGCCGGCAGCCGCAGCTCCGGCAGATCCGCGTCGGGCACGTCCCAGGCGCCGGTCAGGCCGACCCCGCAGCGCGGGACCAGGTGACCGGTAGCCGGGTCGAGGAGCAGCACCAGACCCGCCCGGGCGCCGGTGGCGGCCCGCGCGGTACGCAGGATGACCTGCAGGATCCGGTGGACGTCGTGGGTGCTCGACAGGGTCTCGCCGAGGATCGCCAGGTGGCCGCGGAGCTGGTCCCGGCTGGCGGTGAGCGCCTGCACGTACGCCTGCAGTTCGCGGGTCATCCGGTTGAAGGTGGCGCCCAGCCGGCCCAGCTCGTCCGGGCGCAGGATCGGTACCCGGGTGTCCAGGTCGCCGCCGGCCACCCGGTCGGCGGCGAAGGCCAGGTCGCCGAGCGGACGGGTGGTGGAGCGGGCCAGCCGGCGGGCGACCAGCACGCCGGCCAGCGCGGCGGCGACCACGGCGACCACCAGCACCCCGTACAGGAGGGCCGGACGGTTCTCGCGCACGCTGAGAGCGAGCGGCAGCGGCTGGCCCGGCCCGGCGCTGAGCCGGCGGCTCGCGGCCGTGGCCGCTGCGCCGAGCGTGACCTGGGCACCGCTGGTGGCGGTCAGGCGCGCGAGAAACGGCGGGTCGACACGCTGCGCGGCGGTGACGCTGACCGAGCCGTCGGTCGCGGTGGCGGCGACGGCGCTCACCGTACCGCCGGCCGGCGCCGCGCAGTCCTGCCAGCCGGTCGGGCCGCCGTCGCCGCCCGCGCCGGCGGCCTCCCGGACAACGCCTGCCGGGCCGGAGCCGGTCCGCGTCTTCGGCACGACTCCGGGCGCGGCCACGACCTGGCCCGGCGCGATCCGGATGTCGGTCGCCAGGCCGCGCCGCACGAGCTGGTCCGCCACGGCGGAGCGGTCTCGCGCCGGCACGACGGCGACCGCGTCGGCGGCGGCCTGCAACTGCCGGCAGACCGCCCCGATCCCGGTCCGGACCGTGGTCGCGGCGTGGTCGAGCCGCTCGTCCGTCCGATCCCTGCCGACGGTGGCGACCGTCATGGCGACGAAGATGGACCCGAGCAGGACCGGACCGAGCACGACCACCAGGAAGGCGGTGGTGAGCCGGCCACGTAGCGTCACGCATCCTCCCGGGTGTGGCCCTCTCTGGAGCGATGCTGACATAGTGTGCACCGTTTGCCGCTTTTAGAAAGGGGGTGTTGCATGTCCGATTTACCCGCTGAAGCGGAAAATTGCCGAGCGGCCAAGATCGCTCTGCGTCATCGGTTACTCGCGGCACGGCGCGGGCTTTCGCCGGCCGATCGGCTGGCGGCGGCCGTCGCGGTGCAACGACACACCCTCGATCTGGTACGCCGGCAGCAGCCGGCCACGGTCGCGGCGTACGCCCCCGTCGGCACGGAGCCCGGCGGCCCGGAGTTGCCCTCGCTCCTCGCCGCGTACGCGACGGTGCTGCTGCCGGTGCTCCTGCCGGACGGCGATCTGGACTGGGCCGGATACGCGGGAGACCTGACGGCCGGGCCGCGCGGCCTGCGGGAGCCGGGCGGACGGCGGCTGGGTGTCGAGGCGGTCCGCTCCGCCGGCCTGGTGGTGGTTCCCGCGCTCGCGGTCGATCGCCGCGGCATGCGCATGGGACGCGGCGGCGGCTCGTACGACCGGGCGCTCGCCAGGGTCGCGCCCGGCACCCTGGTCGTCGCCCTGCTGTACGACGGCGAGGTGGTCGACGAGGTGCCCACCGAGCCACAGGACCGCCCGGTGACGGGTTTCATCACACCGGACCGGGGACTGCGCCTCAACCGCACAGCCGAGTGGACGAAATGAGCTCCGATGGCGCAACATTGGCACTCGGAGTTGGCGAGTGCCAGCAGCCGACAGATCCGGAGGAGCCGTGCCTACCTATCAGTACGCCTGCACCGAATGCGGTCACCAGCTCGAAGCCGTGCAGTCGTTCTCCGATCCGGCGCTCACCGAGTGCCCGAGCTGCCACGGCAGGCTCCGGAAGATGTTCAACTCCGTCGGCATCGTGTTCAAGGGATCCGGCTTCTACCGCAATGACGCGCGCTCCAGCGACGTGAAATCCGAGAAGTCGACCGGTAACGGGGCCGACCCGGCCGCGAAGCCCGCCGCGTCGAGCGATTCGTCGTCCTCCTCGTCATCGACGTCCTCGAGCACGACCACCAGCACAAGCACGTCCTCCGGGGCCACCGCCGCCGCGGCCTCCTGAATCCTTCGGGCCTTACCACGACCGCCGGCGTCCTGCCGGTTATCCACATTCCGCCTTCGTCCACAGGCTCCCGGCGAGCGACCACCCACCCGGCCTAACGTCTCCCCCGGCGCCATACCACGGCACCTCGGCGGACGGGAGGGCAGGACGATGGGCACACCCCGCACGCCCCGTTTCGGGTCTGCCCAGCCCAAGGCGCACGGGTCCGCACGCCGCGACAGCGGCGACGGGCGCCTGGATCCCGTGCGCTGGCGCCGGCCCGGACGCGTCACGCTGATGCGCCTCACAGCGGTCGCGCTCCTGCTGGCCACCGCCGCCGCGGTGTCGTGGTCCCCGCCGGGCTCCTGCGTCGCGCCGGGCGGCGCGCCGACCGTTTCGGCGTCCCGGTCGGGCGTCGACGCGGCGCCCCGTGGGAGCGTTCAGCCGGCGGCCGCTCCGTCCGGCGGCGTTCCGCCGGGCAGCGTCGGTGTCCCGATCCGGCTCGCCGATCCCACCGCGCTGAGCCTGGTCCGCCCGGGCAACCGGGTCGATCTCCTGCGTCCGGACGACCGGGGCGGCCGGGCGGCCGCCGTGGCCGACGCCGCCCTCGTGCTGGAGGTGACCGGCGCGGACGATCCGACGACCGGTGGCTTGCTGCTCGCGCTCACGCCGGACGAGGCCGAGCGGGCGGTAACCACACCGGAGCGAGGTTTCGCCGTCCTCATCCGGCCCGGATAGCCACGGCGAAACCGCCGCCGGCACGACCGCGAGCGCCCATCAACTCCAGTGCGGTGGCCGGTCCTCCCACAAACGATCGTCGTTGGAGTGGTCGCGTTCGCCCCAGCCGCGCTCGGTGTCGTCCCGGGTCTGGTCGGGAAGGACGACCGCCTCCTCCGCCTCGAAGTCGACCTCGCGTTCGGCGTCGTTGTCACGCTCGGGCTCATCCAGGATGTCCACGGATACGAGGGTATGCCCGCGCCGCTTCGGTCGTCTTCCCCCACCGGCTGTACCGTCGGTGAACGTGACCTCCCCCACCGGCGTCCCGGACGACGCCTACTGGCAGCGCCCGGCTGCCGAGCCCGCCTCGCCGGGCGCGGTACCGCCGCCCCGGCCTGAGGCGGCGCCCCGCTACGAGGGACCGCCGCGGACCAGCCCGCCCGAGCCACACTGGCGGCCCCCCACGATCGCCCAGCCCCCGCCGCCGCGCACCATGCCGGCCCAGGACATGGACGCCCTCGACGAGGCCGAGGGCTCCGCCCGCACGGTCACCTACGGCATAGGCCTCGTCGCCGGCGCGATCGCGCTGGTTCTCACCTGCCTGCTCTGCGCCCGGTTCCTCTTCTGATCACCCGCCGGCCCTGCTAGTACGAACCCCATACGGCGGTCGCGCCGGAGTCCCCGGTCCGGTAGACGTAGTAGAAGGAGATCGCCGCCAGCGCCACCATGGCGACCGAGAGACCCAGCTCGGTACCGCGGGGCAGCGTGCCCACCTTCCGCAGCGTGATCGCAACCATCGCCAGAGTGACCACACCCAGCGCCAGCGAGAACCAGAAGGTCAGCGTGCCGTAGCCCATGTGGTCGTCGAGAATCTCCTTGCCGGCGCCCTTCAGGCCCTGCGCGACCAGCCGGTCGTAGAGCCGCTCGCCGGACTCCTTGGCCACGAACGTGGCGATGGGCGCGACGACCGCGAGCACGACCACGGCCCAGCCGATCTTCGATCGCCACCGGCCCACCAGCGCGTACACGGTGGCGCCGAGGGCCAGTAACGGTACGAACACGACCGCGGCATGCAGCACGAGAGCATGCACGGGCAGGCCGTTTATCTGGTCGAACACGACGTCTCCTCAATCGTTGGACGAGTCGCAAGCTTAGAAGTATGTGACGGTGCAAACATCGCCTGTGTGCGAGTACCTCTGGCCGGCCGTTCCGGTTCACCGCTCGGGCCGATCTTGCCGAATCGCCGCCTGATTCGCTGCCCCGGCGATCTGCCGGGTTGGGCTTTCCCGGGAACCGTGCTGTCATGGACCGATGTCCACCGGTGAGGAGCTCCTTCGCGCGCACGGCCTACGGGTCACCAAGCCGCGTCTCGCCGTGCTGGACGTGCTGACCGAGGGCGGCCACCTCGAGGTCGAGGAGATCGCCCGCCGCGCCCGCGAACGCCTCGCGTCGGTCTCCACCCAAGCGGTGTACGACGTGCTCGGCGCACTCTCCCGGGCCGGTCTGGCCCGCCGCATCGAGCCGGCCGGCAGTCCGGCCCGGTTCGAGGCCCGGGTCGGTGACAACCATCACCACGTCGTCTGCCGGGGGTGCGGCAAGATCGCCGATGTGGACTGCGCCGTCGGCGAACGGCCTTGCCTGATCCCGAGCAAGGCCCATGGGTTCGAACTCGACGAGGCCGAGGTGACGTTCTGGGGACTCTGCCCGGCCTGCCAGGCCCGCCGCCGCGCCGACGCCGCGATGTGACGAACCTGCCTCGTCGCCGACTCAGCTTCTGAACGGGTTCAAGTTCTGCGGTCCGGCATGGCAGTCTTGGGCGCATGACTGGCGACGTCGGGCTGTTCGGGCCGCACTCGGTGACCTGGAAGCTGCACCGCGAACCGATCCTCATGCTGGGCGGCCTGCGGTCGCTGTATCTGCAGGCCCTGCATCCGCGGGCGGTCGCCGCCGTCGCGCAGAACTCGGGCTATCGTGCCGACCCTTGGGGCCGGTTCAACAGAACCTCCGAGTACGTAGGCACCGTCGTCTACGGCACCACGGCGGATGCCGAGCGCGCCGGCAGCCGGCTGCGCCGCCTCCACGCGAGGATGTCGGCGACCGATCCACGCACCGGCGAGAGATTCCGGGTCGACGAACCCGACCTGCTTCGCTGGGTGCACGTCGCCGAGGTGGAGTCGTTCCTGACGACCGCGACTCGCGCCGGGCTACGGCTGACCGCCGAGGAGACCGACGGCTACTACACCGAGCAGTTGCGCGCCGCGGAGCTAGTCGGCCTCGATCCCGCCACGGTTCCGTCAACCGCCGCCGAGGTCGCCGCCTACTACGAAGGGATGCGGCCCGAGCTCGGCCTCACCAGGGACAGCGCCGAGACCGCGCTCTTCCTCACCGTGCCGCCGGTGCCGCCGACCTGGGGCAATCGTGCGCTGCGGCTGGGCCTGACGCTCGGCCCCACCCGGTGGGCCTACCTCGGCGTCGCGAGCACCGCCCTCGCCCTGCTGCCGCCGTGGGCGCGCCGCATGTACGGCGGCCCGGGCTGGCCGACCACCGACCTGACCGCCGACCTCTCCGCGCGCGGCCTGCGCCTGCTGATCTCGACGGTGCTCGGCGCCCTGCCGAACCGCTACCGCGTCCCGCCGATGCGGCAAGCTGCCCTGGCGCGCGTCGCCGGGGTGACGCCCTGAGCTGTCCGCGTCGGTCGCCATCTCGCACCCGGGCGAAGACGCCCCGGCAGCCCCGGTGGCCGTCAGGTCGCCAGGTGGTCGACCGCGGCCCAGGGCTCCCGGGCGGCCGCCCCGGCACCCGCCGGACACACTTTCCGGAAATCGCACCAGCTGCAGATCGCCCCGGGATTGGTGGGGAATTCTTCGTCCGGATCGGCTCCCTCGGCCACCGCCCGCTCCGCAGCCATGATGTCCCGGGCCGTGTCCTCGGCGCGGCGCACCTGGCGCGCCAGCGACTCCTCGGTGTGCTCGTGCGCCGCCACCGTGCCGGTGGGAAGGTGATGGAGCTCCACGCGGCGGCACGGGCGGCGGAAGACACGCTCCGCCGCGTACGCGTAGAGCGCCAGTGCCTGCGACCCGCGCGCCTCGTCGCCACCCAGTTCCGAGCGGCCGGTCTTGTAGTCGACGATGACCGCCTCGGGACCCTCCGGCCCGGACCGGGAGTCGATCCGATCGGCGCGGCCGTTCAACGCGAGCACCGCGGTCTTCGTCGCCACCACCCGCTCGACACCGAGCGGTTCCTCCCCCGGATCGAGCGTGCCGACATAGGCCTCAAGCCACTTCAGCGCCCGGTGATAACTCGCGCGCTCCTGATCGACGTCGCGGTAGCCTTCGCGCACCCACGTGGCCTTGAGAAGGGTGGGGAGCGACCCGGGCACCCGCCGATCGGCCGGCAGGGCGAACCAGTTCTTCAGTGCGGTGTGCACGCTCGCGCCGAGCGAGTTGTGCGCCCAGGGCGGCCCTTTCGGCGGGGACGGGCGATCGACGTAGGTATACCGATATCGCCGCGGGCAGTCCACGAACGTCCCAAGCTTGCTCGGCGTGCAGACGAAGAGCCGCTCGGGCATACCGGCGAAGCCGAGCTGCTCGGGAACGGCGGTGCGGGGTCTGGTGGAGGGCACGGGACAATCCTGCCAGTACGGTACGACATTCGGCCTCGCCCGCCGGACGGCGCGGCGAACAGCGGGGTCGATGAACTCAGCCGCCGCCGGCGGAGAGCCGTACGAACGCGGCCACGGCGTCGGCGACCAGCTGGACCGCGATGGCGGCGAGGAGCAGGCCGGCGATCCGGGTGAGCACCTCGATCCCGGCCGGCCGCAGCAGCGCGACGATCACGCCGGAGAACCGCAGCACCAGCCAGACCGCAAGCATCACGGCGAGAATCGCGGCACCCACCACCGCGTATTCGTCGAGCCCGTCGGCTCGCCGCACGAACAGCATCGTCGCGACGATGGCACCCGGGCCGGCCAGCAGCGGCGTGCCGATCGGCACCAGCGCCACATTGCTCGTCCCGCCCTGCTCCTCCGGCTCGCCGGCCTTGCCGGTGAGCAGCTGCAACGCCACGAGGACAAGAAGCAGTCCGCCGGCCCCCTGCAGCGCGGGCAGCCGTACGTGGAGGTAGTCGAGCAACGTCTGCCCGGCGACCGCGAAACCGACTATCACGCCCAGTGCCAGCAGCACGGCCTGGGTCCCGGCCTTCGTCCGGACCCGCGCCGGCATGGTGCGGGTGAGAGCCAGGAACACCGGCACCATGCCGGGCGGATCCACGATCACCAGCAGGGTCACGAAGACCTCGCCGAACAGCTTGAGATTCACCCGAACAAGGTAGGCACCCAGGCCGCCGCCTCGATCGTCACCCCAGGACGGAGACGCCGGTGGCGGCGGAGACGATCTTCTCGTACGCCTCGGGCGCGGTGCCGAACGCACCGAGCCGGACCGTCTTGTGCGTACCGTGGAAGTCGGAGGAGCCGGTGACCACCAGGCCCAGCTCGCCCGCGAGGGCTCGCACATGGGCCCGTTCCTCGGGGGCATGGTCTTCGTGATCGGCTTCGAGTCCGAAGAGGCCGGCGTCGGCGAGCTCCACGATCAGCCGGTCCGGCACCACCCGGCCCCGCGAGGTCGCCCTGGGGTGAGCGAAGACGGCCACACCACCGGCCGCGCGCACCGCCCGCACTGCCTCGAAGACATCGAGATCGGCCTTGGGCACGAAGTAGCGGGCACCCAGCCAGCGGGAGGCGAACGCCTCGTCCGTCGTGCGCACCAGGCCCGCCCGGATGAGCGCCTGGGCGATGTGCGGCCGCCCGACCGAGCCACCCGCGGCATATCGGTACACCTCGTCCCAGGTGATCGGCACGCCGTCCGCCCGGAGCCTCGTGACGATCTTCTCGGCCCGCTGCTCCCGGTCGGTACGCAACCGGGCGAGGTCCGCGGCGAGCCGGGCCTCCGCCGGGTCGAACAGGTACGCCAGCAGGTGCAACGCGATCGCCGGCCGGGAGCCGTGCCACCGGCAGGAGAGCTCGGCGCCGCGCACCAGCCGCAGGCCCGCCGGCCGCGCCGCGGCGGCCTCGGCCCAGCCGCCGGTGGTGTCGTGATCGGTGATCGCCATGACGTCCAGACCCGCCTCAGCACCCGCGGTGACCAGTTGCGCCGGGCTCAGCGTCCCGTCGCTGGCGGTCGAGTGGCAGTGCAGGTCGATGCGGGTCACCCGAAAACGCTACCGGCCCGGAGGCGCCACCGCCCCGGCGGAACGCAGATCGCCGCATCACATCGCCGCGATTCCCGGCTCAGGCGTCGTCTCCCTCGGTGTCCTTGCCGAGGCGCGCCTCGACCGCCTGCGGCTCGTACATCTCCTCGACCACGCGGAGGTAGAGCTCGTTCGGATTGGGCAGGTGCTTGACCTCGCGCAGGGCCTGATCCTGACCGGCGGACTCGAGAACGAAGGTCCCGTAGCTGAGCATGCGGCCGAGAGCCGACTGCTCGTACTTCATGTCGGTGACCCGCAGCAGCGGCATCATCGCCACCTTGCGGGTGATGATCCCGTTGACCACCATCACTCGCTTGTTGGTCAGGATGAAGCGGTCGAAGTACCAGTCGAAGACCTTCCAGGCGACCCACCCGATCACGCCGAGCCAGATCAGCACCGCGACGGTGACCAAGCCGTCGACGTTCTGCCGGGTCAGGAAGCCGGCCAGGTAGCCCAGCGCCAGCGTGGCACCGGCGCCGATCGCGAGCGGACCGGAGAGGTGGATCCAGTGCCGCTTCCACTCGCCCCGGTACCGCTCGGTGGGAAACAGGTAACGAGCGACCAGAGTCGTCGGTTCGTCCTCGAGCGGCAGGACCCGGCGCGGGCCGGCCGCGCCGCCCTCGGGCCCGAGGCCCTCCAGTTCTTCCTCGGTGAAGACGGGAGCCTCGTACTCGCCCGCGTCGGTGGCGTAGCCGGCACTCGGGGAGTAACCCGCGTCGGGCGAGAAGCCCGGACCCTCCGTGTAGGCGCGGCGCCGGGAGTAGTCGGGGTCGTCGTCGAACGCGGGGTCGGTGAACCCGAAACTGTCATCGTCGTCCCGAGGGCGTCCGGCGCCCCCGCCTCGTGGCTCGTGCGGCTCAGCTGGACCACCCATGGGGTGATGCTAAGCGACGAGGTTGGTGAAGAACGTGCCGAAGCCGCGGGCAATATCGGCAATCGTGCCTCCGAGTGACTCGAAGACGGATGCCGCCGAGTTCGGGTTGAAGGCGATGAAAAAGATCAAGAACGCGATACCAAGCCAGGTCAGAACCTTCTTGATCATGGCGGGCCTTCTCCTGTGGGTGCGGGTGACGGTCAGCGCCGGGGCAGTACTGACGGTATCAGCTTCGTCGCTCGGTGTGAACAATGTGCCCGAAAAGCCGATACCACATCCGCGGGACAGGGCCTAAGGGTCAGGCACGGCCATGCAGGTACGGCGACGGCGCCCCGTACACCAGCTCGGGTGGCACCCCCTCGGAGAGGTCGTGCAGAACGACGTGCTCCGCGAGGAAGTAACCCGCGCTTGCGGGCCACGCTACCGCATAGAGCCACATTCCTTTGGCCTCACTCACGTAGGCGCTCCGATCCTCCGGGGACTTGACGCACCACAGTGGAGTCGGATGTCCCGCCGCTTTGATCTTGGCGTGCGGGCCGGGGTGCCCGTGAGGGTCGGCGAGGGCCTCCGCGATCAGATAGCCGGGATCGATCCCGGGGATGCCGGCGAATCTCGTGCCCAGCCCGACACCGGGATGCTCGGCGATCAGCACCACATCGGCAGGCCCGCCACCGAGCGGCTCGGGCCCGCTGCAGGACAGCGCCGTCGCGCGGACACCCGACCGGTCGTCGCCGGCCCAGCCGACACCGGTCACCATCCACCCGGCCGGCAGCGGCCACGGACACCACAACGGCGTACTGTCGCCGGCCCGCGACGGCTGCCGCAGCACGCTCTCCACGATCTCCGCGTTGATGTGCTGCGCGACATGGAAGGGCGGTACCTCGCCACAGTTGTCGCAACGCCAGTCGCTGTGCATCAGATCCGGCCTCCGGACCTGCGCGCCACATCTGGGGCAACTCACCGTGACACCCACCCCTTTACCGTGGGGGTCAGCCGACCCGTCGTCAAGCGGATCGGCAGAACCCGGGCAGATCAGAAAGATTCACTCCGGCGGGGGTCCCGCGTGCGCGCGAATCCAGGCGTGCATGGCGATGCCGCTGGCGACGCCCGCGTTGATCGAACGTGTCGAGCCGTACTGGGCGATCGAGAACAGCTCCGTACAAGCAGCCCGGGCCTCGGCGGAGAGGCCCGGGCCCTCTTGGCCGAAGAGCAGTACGCAGCGCCGGGGCAGGGTGGTGGTCTCCATCGGACGCGAGCCGGGAAGGTTGTCGATCCCGATGACCGGCAGAGCCTGCGACCCGGCCCACGCGACGAACTCCCCGATCGTGGGGTGATGCCGGACGTGCTGATAGCGATCGGTGACCATGGCACCCCGCCGGTTCCACCGCCGCAAGCCGACGACATGCACCTCGGCGGCGAGAAACGCATTCGCGTTGCGCACCACGGTGCCGATGTTGAAGTCGTGCCGCCAATTCTCGATCGCCACGTGGAAGGCGTGCCTTCGGCGGTCCAGATCGGCGACGACCGCCTCGCGGCTCCAGTACCGGTAGCGGTCGACGACATTGCGCCGGTCGCCGTGGGCGAGCAACTCGGGATCGTATCGCGGGTCGACCGGCCACGGGCCGCTCCAGGGACCCACGCCGACCTCAGCGCAGTCGTCCTCACCGGCAATCATGAGCAGTCAGGTTACCGACCGGCGCGGGGACGCCCGAACGACCGGGACGCCCGAACGGCTCCGGACGCAATGAGCGGCGGGGCCCTCCCCGGCGCCCGCCGCCCACGCTCTGTTGAGCAAGAGTCTGCCTCACCCTCCGTAAACATGTGAAGGACATTCGGGTGTGACCCACCTCACAGTGAAGTCTCTTTCCCATTCTCGCTGAGGTGCCGTCTGGCGGGATACTCGTGGTCAGATGCGAGGAATAGGCAGAATGTCTGGATTACTAAAAGCAATGGATACATCACTAGCTGCTTCGTTTCCGGCAGCGCTCGTCCTATCGAACGTTACGATGGGTTGCCCCCGGACCAACTCCACGTTCCGAAATCGTGCCGCAGGCCACGTGTCGCGGCGCCAGTGGCGGGAATGGTGAGTGGGGAGCGTGGGTTTCACCGCACGAATGCCAAATTCCCGTGGACGGAGACATCATGGCGACGGTTGCGCTGACCGCTGCGAACTTCGACGAGGTGACCGGCAAGGACGGCATCGTCCTGGTCGACTTCTGGGCCAGCTGGTGCGGGCCCTGCGTCCGGTTCGCCCCGACGTACGAGCGGTCCTCGGAGAAGCACCCCGACATCACCTTCGGCAAGGTCGACACCGAGGCCGAGCAGGCGCTCGCCGCGAAGTTCGACATCCGGTCGATCCCGACCATCATGGCGGTACGCGACGGCGTGATCGTGTTCTCGCAGCCCGGCGCCCTTCCGGAGTCGGCCCTGGAGAACCTGATCGAGCAGGTCGAGAAGCTCGACATGGACGACGTGCGCAAGCAGCTCGCGGCACACAGCCACTGAGCACGCCGGCAGCGGAGAGGCCCGCGGACTGAGGTCCGCGGGCCTCTCCGCGTCCCGGCTCCGGGTGGACAACCGGTCGAACATGTGTTCGAATCTTCGCCATGCGATGGTCCCATCTGTCGGCTCCCCCCGACGGCGACGCGCTCCCGGACGGGGCGGCGCCGGCGGCCCCACCCCTGCCGCTGGCGCTGCCCGGCGCCACCATCCGCACCATCGACACGCCCGGCTTCGCCGGGATGACCTTCTACGAGATCCGGGCGAAGACTCTGATCAACAGGGTGCCCGCCCGGTCCCGCGTGCCCTTCGACTGGACCATCAACCCCTACCGTGGCTGTTCCCACGCCTGCGCGTACTGCTTGGCCGGGGACACCCCGATACTGATGGCCGACGGCTCGACGCGCCCGCTGGCCGCGCTGCGGCCCGGTGACGCGGTGCTGGGTACGACGGGCGCCGGCGCCTGCCGGCGGTATGTGCCGACCACAGTTCTCGACCACTGGTCGGTTCCGAAGCACGCCTTCCGCGTCACGCTGGCCGACGGCACGCGGCTGGTCGCCGGCGGCGACCACCGGTTCCTCACCGAGCGCGGGTGGCGGCACGTGCGCCCGGCCGGCCCGCATCAGCCGGCGCTCGCGGTCGGCGACCTCATGTTCGGGGTCGGTCGCTTCGCGGAGCCGCCCAAGGAGTCGCCGGACTACCGGGCCGGTTTTCTGTGCGGGCTGATCCGGGGCGACGCGGGCCGCGGGGACCGGACGAGCCGCGAGGGAGACGCCTGGATCCGGGCCGACGGTTACCTCGACGAGATTCCGCTGCACCAGGCGCTGCGCTGGCCGGAACTGCCCACCGGCTGCTGGTTCCGGGGCTTCCTGGCGGGCGCGTTCGGTGCGGCGGGGCGGGCGGACCGGCTCGGCATCACCTTCGTTAACGCCGATCAGGTCTTTCTCAGCCGGGTGACCGACGCGCTCACCCACCTCGGCCTGCCCAGCCGCAGCCCGGTCCAGGTGCGTCCCGGCGCCGGCAACGCCGTGGACATCGACCGGGACCTGTGGGCGGCGCTCCGCTTCCGGCACCTCACCGGCCTCACCGGCGCCCCGTTGGACGCCTCCGGCGTCGGTGTGCGCAGCGGCCGGCAGCTGGCCGTCACGGCGATCGAGGACCTGGAGCTGACCCTGCCCCTCTTCGACATCTCCACCGGCACGGGCGACTTCGTCGCCGACGGGGTGGTCAGCCACAACTGTTTCGCCCGGCACACGCACACCTACCTCGACCTCGACGCCGGCCTCGACTTCGATACCAAGATCGTGGTGAAGGTGAACGCAGGTGAACTGGTCCGTCGCGAGCTCGCGGCGCCACGGTGGTCCGGCGCGCCGATCGCCATGGGAACCAACGTCGACGTGTATCAGCGCGCCGAGGGTCGTTACCGGTTGATGCCGGAAATCCTGGCGGCGCTGCGCGATCACGCCAACCCGTTCTCGATCCTCACCAAGGGAACACTCATCCTCCGCGACCTCGATCTGCTCCGGCAGGCGGCCGAGGTGACCCGGGTGGGACTGTCGTTCTCGGTGGGGTTCGTGGACGAGGCGGTGTGGCGGTCGGTCGAGTCCGGCACGCCGAGCCCGCGGCGGCGACTCGACGCGGTCAGCCGCCTGACCGACGCGGGATTCCGGGTGGGCGTGTTGATGGCGCCGATCCTGCCCGGGCTCACCGACTCCGACGAGTCCATCGACGAGACCGTTGCCGCGATCGCCGCCGCCGGGGCGGTCAGCGTGACGCCCATCCCGCTCCACCTGCGGTCGGGAGCCCGCGAGTGGTATGCGGCCTGGCTCACCCGCACGCATCCCGGGCTGGCCCCGCGGTACCGGGAGCTCTTCGGCGGCGGGTCGTACCTGCCGCCGGCCTACCAACAGGAGGTGACCACCCGCGTGCGGATGGCCGCGCGCCGGCACGGCCTACCGCGGGTGACGCCCGGTGAGGCTCGTGCGCTGGAGGCGGGGTCGCCGGACGCCGCCTCGGAATCCCGCCAGCTGACGCTCCTGTGAGCAACGGGTCACCCTGGCGAAGGAGGTCCTCAGTACAGTCGAGACCATGAGGAGCGCACAGCAGATCCTGGCGGACGCCACCGTGATCGCCGTGGTGGGAGCGTCGCGCGACCCGTTCAAGCCGGCGCACACGGTGCCCTTGCAGATGCTCCGGCACGGCTGGCGGATCGTTCCGGTGAACCCGTTCGTGGACGAGGTCTTCGGGGTCAGGACGGTTCCGACGCTCGCCGACATCGAGGAGCCCGTCGACCTGGTCGACATCTTCCGCCCGGCCCGGGACGCCGTCGAGGTGGTGCGGCAGGCGGTCGCCATCAAGGCGCCGGCCGTGTGGCTGCAGAGCGGCATCGTGTCGGCCGAGGCTCGGCGGATCGCCGAGGAGGCCGGCATAGATTACGTCGAAGACCGTTGCCTGGCGGTCGAGCGTGCCGCCGGGCGGCTGAGCAAGCGCACCTGAGGAAGGCCGCCGCGGCGAGGAACGGCGGCCCGGCGGTACCGGCAAGCAACGCCGGATCGGCTTCGCGACCTTTCGAATCGTGCTCCTCCGGTCGGCTAGTACGGTGTGCCCGGGGAACCGAGGAGGACCTCCATGACCTATCCGACCCCCGGCGGCACGCCGGATCCATACCAGCCCCAGCAGCCCTACGGGCAACCGTACGGGCAGTCCTACGACCCGAACGCGAACGCGCCGTACTCGGCGGAGCCGGCCCCGTCGAGCGGCCAGCCCGGCTACGGGCAGCCGCCGGTCTACGGCCTGCCACCGGCCGCGTACGGGCCTCCGGCCGCCTACGGCCAGCAGCCGTACGGTGCTCCCCCCGGCTACGGGCCGCAGCCGTACGCGCCGGTCGTCGCCACCACGAACACGATGGCGATCCTCTCGCTGGTGTTCGCGTTCGTCTTCTCCCCGGCCGCCATCGTGATGGGCCACGTGGCGAGGAAACAGATCCGGCAGACCGGCGAGCAGGGCGAAGGGCTGGCCACTGCCGGCCTCTGGCTCGGCTACATCTTCACCGGGCTGAGCGTGCTGGCATGCCTGTTCTACGTCGCGGTCTTCGTGGTGTTCGCCAGCACGGCGGGCAGCTCCGGCGCGTTCTGATCGGCCCGCCGCGCAACGGTCGGCCGGTGCCCAGCCGGCCGACCGCCGCCGCCAGGCACCCGCCGCGCCGGCACGGCTACCGGAACTGCGCCTCGCGAACGCTGTTCCCGCCGTCCACCACCAGCATCTGCCCGGTGATGTAGGAGGCCGCCGGCGAGCATAGGAACGCGATGGCGGCCGCCACCTCGTCCGGAGTTCCGGGACGCCCGATGGGCGTGCCGAGGCCCTGTTTGATCTCGGTCACCGTCGATGCGGCCGTGTAGATCGTGCCCGGTGCCACGCAGTTCACATTCACCCCGTCCGCCACCAGCTCCATCGCCAGTGCCCGGGTCAGGCCGACCACGCCCGCCTTCGCCGCCGCGTAGGCGGCCTCGGTGGGCAACGCGTTCACCGGCCCGGCGGTGGCGGCCAGGTTGACGATGCGGCCCCAGCCGCGTTCCGCCATGCCGCCCTGGAACGCGCGACTGCACAGGAACGCCGTGCTCAGGTTCCGGTCGATCTCGGCCTTCCACTCGTCGTAACTCAGCTGTGCCACCGGCCGCAGCACCTCCGGGCTGGCCCGGCTCGCCAGGCCGGCGTTGTTGACCAGCACCTCGACGTCGCCGAGCTGGTCCGCGATGGCGTCGGCGAGCGCACCGACCTCGGCCTCGTCGGTCAGGTCGGCCACGAACCCGGTGACGCCCAGTTCGGCGGCCCGGTCGTGGATACGCCGCGTGGTGGAGACGATCGCCACCCGGGCTCCGAGATCACGCAGCCGGCGTGCCGTCGCGTAGCCGATGCCGTCCGGACTGCCCGCGCCGGTGACCAGCGCGACCTTGCCGTCCAGGCGAAGCGTCACCGGCGCCTCCCCGGCGTCCTTCTCCAGTTCCACCGGGTCGGTGTCGGTCGAGTTCTCCAGCGTCGGGCGTGGGCGCCGGCCGGAAGCGGGTCGGGTGGCATCGCGCCGGGAGCGGCTGCCGCCGGCCGAGCGGGCGTCGAGGACCATGCGGCGATCCTGCCCTGTCCCGTCGGCCAGGGCAAACATCGCAGCCCACGTGGCGTACCCCGGCCGGGTGCGCCGGTCGCGCCACGCCGGCGCGGACGCCCTTCGAGCCGCCCACCGCAGTCCGGGTCACCCGCCGGGCGGGACCACCGTCGGCAGCGACGGCCACGGCAGCCGCGGCACCGGCCCCTCCGCCACGAAGATCAGGGGGGCCCGGCTGCCGTAGCGGGCGGGAAGCTCGAGGCGGGCGCGCTCCACGTCCCGGGTGCCGATCTCCACGCCGGCGCCGTCGTGCCGGGACCCGATCGAGACGATCCGGATGCGCCGGTGCGTCCAGAACTGCAGGTCGGCCAGCACGCGGTCATGCCAGGCCCGCAGGTCGTTCGTCGAGTGGGCGGCGTCCCGCACGACGATGCAGGCGTTGTCGGCGCTGCGGCGGATGAACTCGTCGAAGGCCGCCGACGGCACCCGGTACACGACCGCACGTCCCCGGCGCTGATCGAGCTCGAGTCCCGCGTAGCTGTCCGCGAACTCATCCCGACCACCCTGGTCGATCCGCGTGATCGCGGCGTGCACCGGAGCCGGGGTGACCGGCATCCGCGGCCGGGCGATCCCGCTCGGCGGCGGCGCTCCGGCGAGCGCGCACCCGGCCGTACGCCACCCGCCGGTCAAACCGGGCTCGTCGGCCGGCGCGCCGGTCCGGCCGCAGCCGCCGCTCACGAGCAAGGCTCCGACGGTGACCAGGCGGCCGATCCGGCATCGATCCATCGCATGCTCCCTCTCCACCCGCCTCGCGGAACCGTGCTCATGCCTCTCGTGGGCCCAACGATCGAGGGGCGACTTAGTCGGCCAAAGCTGGATTCACCTTCATGGGGCGGGCGGCGTGCGCCGCGCCGAAGGTCACCACGACCACGCCCGCCAGCACGAGGACCAGCCCGGGCAATGCGCCCGCGCGCGGGGCCTGGCCCAGCCAGAGCCACGCCAGTAGCGCCGCGCCGGGCACCTCGAGCAGGATCAGCACGCTCACCGTGGTGGCGGAGGTGCGCTGCAAGGCGTAGTTGAACATCGAGTGGCCGAGCAACTGGGCGCCGGCGACGAGCGCGACGATGGCCATCCAGGTGCGCGGGTCGTACCCGGTGAGTCGTACGCCGCCGAGCAGACAGGTCACCAGCAAAATCGCGGCGCACGTGCCGTAGCAGATCCAGGTGTACGTCGTCGTGCTCAACGCCGTGCGGGCCCGCTCGCCGAGCGCCGTGTACACCGCCCCGGCGGTCGCGCCCAGCAGGGCGAGCACGTCGGCGAGGACAGCCTGGCTCGAGACACCGAAGTCGGCACCGGTCGCCCAGGCCGCACCGAGGACGGCGAGCGCGATGCCGGCCCAGCCCGCGGCCGACGGCCGCCGTCCCTGCGCGGCGGCGATCAGGCCCTGCCACACCGGCTGGGTCGCGACCAGGGCGGTCGCGGTGGCCACCGAGCCCAGCTGGACGCTCGGCATCCAGGTACCGAAGTGCGCCGCCAGCGCCAGCCCGGCGAGTGCGCAGAAGAGCAGGTCGCGGCGGGCCGCACCGGCGAGTTCGGTCCGGCGCGGCCCGAACGTGATCGGGGTGAGCGCGACCGCGGCGAGGCCGTTGCGCCAGAACGCGACGGCCAGCGCCGGCGCGGCGGCGAAGGCGATGAGCGGCGCCGAGGAGGAGACGGCGAGGACGGCCACGACAAGGGCCAGGTAAGTCGGGTATCCGGGCCGATGGCGAGATGAGCGCGCATTCATCCCCGGCAGTCGCTTCTTGCAGAGCCGTACCGCACAGTTTGCCGGTCGCTATTGAACGGAAAGTGATGCCATGGCTACAGTCACCGAGTCCCTCATGACCCTTTTAGCCCCTCGATGCCCCGGAGGCTGTTTTCTATGTCCCCATACCGTGCGGTCGTGTTTGACTTTTTCGGCACGTTGACCCGCTCGGTCCAGCGCGGTCCCCAGCACGCCGAGCTCGCCCGCGCCCTCGGCGCCGATCCCGAGGCGGTCCGCGGCGTGCTCGACCGGACGTTCCGGGCCCGGGCCCGGGGCCGGTACGGCTCCGCGGAAGCCACCCTACGGTGGGTGATCGAACAGGCCGGCGGCCACCCCCGTACGGCACAGGTGCGGGCCGGAGTGCCGGCCCGGATCAACGCGCTGAAGGCGGACACCCGCCTGCGCGCCGACGCGGTGAGCGCGCTGGCCGCCATCAGGCGCCGGGGGCTGAGCACGGCGATGGTCAGCGACTGCACGCACGAACTCCCCGCCTTCCTCCCGAGCTTGCCCGTCGCCCCGCTGCTCGACGTCAAGATCTATTCGGTACGGCTGGGGGTCTGCAAGCCGGATCCGCAGATCTACTTGGCCGCCTGTGAGGAACTCGGCGTCTCGCCGGCCGAGTGCCTGTACGTCGGGGACGGCGGCAGCCACGAGTTGACCGGCGCCGCCGTGGTCGGCATGACCCCGGTCCGGTTGACCGCCCCGGATCTCGCCCATCACCTGGTGTTCGACGCCGACACGAACTTCTGCGGCCGCACCGTCCGCTCGCTGACCGAGGTCGTGTCGATCGTCGACCAGATCCGGCTCGGACACCGCTCGCCCGCCACCACGGCGGCGTGATGCGGCGTGCGAGGATGGCGCGGTGACGTCTGCGGTCCTGGATGAGGCGATCAAGAAGGCAGCGCTGGCCTGGGTCTCCGTCGGGGAAGGGCCGGCCCTCGGCCTCTGGTGCATGCCTCTCGACGGGTCGTTGATCGTGGTGACCGGTCCGGGCGAGCAACTCGCGGCGGAGCTGGCCGACGCCGCCCGGGCCACTGTGCGGCTGCGCGGCGACCACGGTGGCCTCATCGTGATCAGCGAGATGGCGGTCGAGCGCATCCGGCCGGGCACCGAGGAGTGGGCGACGGTCGCGCCGCAGCTGGCTGCCAAGCGGCTCAACGCCTCCGGCTCGGCGGACGAGGTGGTGGCCCGCTGGGCCGAGACCGGATGTGCCGTCGTCCGCCTCAGCCCCGACCAGGAGGAGCCGATCACCACGCCGGACATGCCGGCCGTCTCCGGGGCCGAGCCGCCGCGCGAGACCCCGGCGCGGGTGCAGGTCCGCCGGCCGTTCCGCCTGCATCGGGTCCGCCGGCGCTGAGGCGGCCCCCAGGGCTCACCCCACGAAGGGCGGGACGGCGATCCGGCCGGTCGCGATCGGACAGACGTGCCCCGACACCGTGGCCGACGTGGCGGTGCCCCGGGCTGCCGTCACCGTGCAGTCCAGCAGCGACGGCCGCTTCATCTCCAAGCCCTGGTGCACGCGGTACGACGACGTACCGTCGGCCGGCAGCCACCCCGCTGCCACCAGCCAGACGCCCAGGCCGAGGGCGGCCGAGCCGGTCGCCGGATCCTCCGGGACCGCGGCTCCGGGGCAGAAGACGCGGGCATACGCCTCCGCTCCGGACCACGCGAACACGCAGATCTCGGTGATTCCCAGCCGCTGTGCCCCCGGGAGGTCCACCCGAGCGTGGGCGAGCGCCTCCCGGCGTACCGGTAGGAAGACCCAGTCCAGGCCGCATCCGGCGGTGCGCGGGGCGGCGCCGCCGTCGCCCGCGTAAGCGGCGGGGCCGACCCCGGCCATCGCCAGCAGCGGCACCGGATCCAGGGCATCGCCGAGCGCGGGCGTGCCGCCGGTGAGGGTCGCCGTGCCGGCCGGCCGCACCTCGATCGGCAGCAGTCCGGCGCCGCACTCCTGCACCACCCGGCCGGCCGGGAAGAGCCCGCGGCGCACCGAGGTGACCGCGGCACCCACGCTGGGATGCCCGGCGAACGGGAGCTCGCGCTCGGGCGTGAAGATGCGCGCCCGGTAGGTGGCACCCGGCGTGGCCGTCGGCAGCACGAACACCGTCTCGGCCAGGTTGAACTCGCGGGCGAGCGCGTGCATCTGATCGCCGGCCAGGTCCGCGGCGTCATAGACCACCGCCAGCGGATTCCCCGCGAACGGGCGGTCCGTGAACACGTCGACGATCTCGTAGGCCACCGTGGACATCCTCGGACCCTAACCTAGGCTGAAGCCGTGACCATGGGGACGAGGGTTTATCTGGCCCGCCTCGCCGGGCTGGGCGTGTTCGACCCCAACGGGGACCGGGTCGGCCGGGTCCGCGACGCGGTGGTGCGCCTGCGCACCACGAACCGCCCCCCGCAGGTGGTCGGGCTGGTCGCGGAGATGGCGCTGCGGCGCCGGATCTTCCTGCCGATCGGCCGGGTGACGTCGATGGACGCCGAGGCGGTGGTGCTGAGCACCGGCACGCTCAACCTGCGCCGGTTCGAGAAACGGCCGAACGAGCTGCTCGTCGTCGGCGACCTGCTGGACCGGCGGGTCACCGTCCTGCCGGAGGTCGGCAGCGGGTCCGGTACGGCCGGCATGGTCGTGGACATCGGCATGGAGCTGAACCGCAACAACGAATGGCTGATCACCAGGGTGGCGGTCCGCGAGCACACCGGCCGGCTCACCCGGCGGGGACACGTCTACCAGGCCGAGTTCGAGCGGGTGCGGGGGCTGTTCGGGCCGACCGACACGCAGGGCACCTCGAACCTGCTCGCGCTGCTCGAGCAGATGCGTCCGGCGGACATGGCGAACGCGCTGCAGGACCTGCCGGACGCCCGCCGCAACGAGGTCGCGGCCGCGCTGAGCGACCGCAGGCTCGCCGACGTGCTCGAGGAGTTGCCCGAGCACGATCAGGTGGAGATCCTCGCCCGGCTGGACCGGGAGCGGGCCGCCGACGTGCTGGAACGGATGGACCCGGACGACGCCGCGGATCTGCTCGCCGAGCTGCCCCAGACCGAGCAGACGGTGCTGCTCGATCTGATGGAGCCGGACGAGGCGGATCCGGTCCGCCAGCTGATGAACTACCGCCCGGGTACGGCGGGCAGCGTGATGACCTCGGAACCGGTGATCCTCACCCCGGACACGACGGTGGCCGAGGCGCTCGCCCGGATCCGTGAGCCGGAGCTCTCCCCCGTCGTGGCGGCGCAGGTCTTCGTGGCGCGGGCGCCGTCGGCGACGCCGACCGGCAAGTATCTCGGCATGGTTCATTTCCAGCGGCTCCTGCGTGAACCGCCGGCCTCGATCCTGGGCGGCATCGTCGACAACGACCTGGAACCGCTGCGCCCGGAGACCACGCTCGCCGAGATCACCAAGAGGATGGCGACCTACGACCTGGTGGCGATGCCGGTGATCGACCCGGCGCGCCGCCTGGTCGGGGCGGTCACCGTCGACGACGTGCTGGATCACTCGCTGCCCCGTGACTGGCGCGACAAGGACTCCGCCGAGCCGGACGAGCGGGTCGAGCTGTGACCGACTGCACCGAGGGCACAGCTAAGGGGGCACAGCTGTGACCGATGGCCGCCGGGACCGATTGGACCAGCCCGTCGAGCCGGGCCGGGTGCGGCTGCCCCGGTTCGATGCCGAGGTTTTCGGCCGCTGGTCCGAGAGCATCGCCCGGTACATGGGTACGGCCCGGTTCATCGTCTGGATGACGCTGGTGATCGGCGCCTGGTTCGCCTGGAACACGCTGGCGCCGGCGAGGCTGCGCTTCGACCCGTACACGTTCACCTTCCTGACGTTGATCTTGTCCTTGCAGGCGTCGTACGCCGCGCCGTTGATCCTGCTCGCGCAGAACCGGCAGGCCGACCGCGACCGCCTCGCGATGGAGGAGGACCGCCGCCGCGCGGCGATGCAGAAGGCGGACACCGAGTATCTGGCCCGGGAGATCGCCGCCCTGCGGATTGCCCTCGGTGAGGTCGCCACCCGCGACTTCCTCCGCTCTGAACTGGTTCGGCTCGCCGACGAGCTGGACGAATCCGCCCACCGACGGAAGAAACGGGCCCGCTCGGAGCGCGAGAAGGATCGCAAGGACTGGGACGCGGACCGCACCTGACCCCGACGTAGCATGGTCGGCATGTCCGCCGCTCCCGCACCGACGCTCGAGGACGCCATCCAGGCCGCGCTGGCCACGGTCGACGACCCCGAGATCCGCCGCCCGATCACCGACCTCGGCATGGTCAAGGGCTTCACCGTCGCCGGCGGCACGGTCCGGGTCGAGCTGCTGCTCACCGTGGCCGGCTGCCCGCTGCGCGACAAGCTGAACACCGACATCACCGCCGCGCTCACGAAGATCCCGGGCATCACCGGCGCACGCGTCGAGTTCGGCGTGATGACCGAGGACCAGCGTAAGGCGCTGCAGGCCTCGCTGCGCGGCGGTGCCGCCACGGCGGAGCCCGTCATCCCGTTCGCGCAGCCGGGCTCGCGCACCCGGGTGTACGCGGTGGCGAGCGGCAAGGGCGGCGTCGGCAAGTCGAGCGTGACCGTGAACCTGGCGGCTGCCCTGGCCCGGCGAGGGTTGTCGGTCGGTGTGATCGACGCGGACATCTACGGGCACTCGGTGCCGCGGATGCTCGGCGCCGACGGCCGGCCCACCCGGGTGGAAGACATGATCATGCCGCCGCAGTCGCACGGTGTGAAGGTCATCTCGATCGGCATGTTCACCGCGGGCAACGCGGCCGTGGTGTGGCGCGGCCCGATGCTGCACCGCGCGCTCCAACAGTTCCTCGCCGACGTCTACTGGGGCGACCTCGACGTCCTGCTCCTCGACCTGCCGCCGGGCACCGGCGACGTGGCGATCTCGCTGGCTCAGCTGCTGCCGAACGCCGAGATCCTGGTCGTCACCACCCCGCAGGCCGCCGCCGCCGAGGTGGCCGAGCGCGCCGGCGCCATCGCGCTGCAGACCCACCAGCGCCTGGTCGGGGTCGTAGAGAACATGTCGTGGCTGGAGCTGCCGGACGGTTCGCGGATGGAGATCTTCGGCGCCGGCGGCGGCCAGACGGTGGCGGACTCGCTGACCCGTACGGTGGGCGCGTCCGTGCCGCTGCTGGGCCAGATTCCGCTGGACACCCGGGTCCGCGAGGCCGGCGACGCGGGCACCCCGATCGTGCTGGTCGACCCGGCCGCTCCGGCTGCGAAGGCTCTCGACGCGGTGGCCGACCGGCTCGCCGTACGGCGGGAGTCGCTGGTCGGCAAGCCGCTCGGCCTGATGGTCAACACCAGGCGCTGAGTTCGCCGGCGTCGCCTGCTGCAGCTAGGTCGCGTCCAGGTCCAGGCGCCGGACCGCCGGGCGCGCGGACTCAGCCGCGGCCGGCGCGATCTCGTCGCGCCGGGCCTTGATGTCGGCGGCCGTGGCGACCTCGTCCAAGTCCGCCTTGACTCCGCTCAGGTCGCTCTTGACGTCCTCGAAAAGACCCTGCAGCGGCTTGCGGATCGCCGCCTCGTCGTCCTCGCTGAGCAGGTGCTTGCGGATGAAGGCCTTCGGGTGCAGATCCTGAAGCTGGATGTCGGTACCGAGCTCGCGGCTCAGGTCGTTGGTGGCGTTCTGTGCCATGGCGCGCAGGCCGCGCAGCATGCGCAGGCCGTCGCCGATGACCTTCGGCAGCCGCTCTCCGAAGATCAGCAACGCCAGCAGCAACAGCGCGCCGATCTCCCACCAGTTCAAGTTCTCGAACATGAGGCGGCCTCTCTAGGATCCCGCGCCAAGACTACGCACGCGGCACGCGGATCCACACCTCGCGCCCGGGTCAATTGGCGTCCGCGACCAGCGTCACGGAAGCGGTCTGCGTCTTCGTGCCGCGGCGGTACTCGACGGCCACGACCGAGCCGGGCGCGTACTTGCGGACCAGGGCGATCAGGTCGGTGCCGTCCTCCAGCACGTGGCCGTCGAGCTTGGTCACCACATCGCCCCCCTGCAGGCCCGCGGCGGCGGCCGGACCGGATGGTTCGACCGAGCGCAGCCGCGCCCCGCCGGCGCCGGCGCCGCCCGTGGCGACCTCGGCGCCGATCACCGTCCGGCGGGCCTTGCCGTGGTCGATGATGTCCCCGGCCACCCGCCGCGCCTGGTTGATCGGGATGGCGAAGGCGAGTCCGATGTTGCCGGCCTCGGTGTCCGTGCCGCCCACCGACCGGATCACGGAGTTCACGCCGATCACCTGGCCGGCCGCGTCGACCAGCGGGCCGCCCGAGTTGCCCTGATTGACCGCGGCATCGGTCTGGATCGCCGCGTAGTACCGCGTGGTGCCGCCCGGATCGCCGGCCTCGATGGTCCGGTCCACCGCGCTCACGATGCCGGCGGTCACGGTGTTGACCAGCGCCAGCGGCGAACCGAAGGCGAGCACCGGGTCGCCGACCGCGATCGAGTCCGAGTTGCCGATCGCCACCGGCGTGAGATTCGACTTCGCGACCTTGATCACGGCGATGTCCGATTCCGGATCCCGGCCGACGAGGCTGGCCCGGGCCGTGGACCCGTCACTGAAGGCCACCGACATGGTGCCGTCCGCATCCTCCACGACGTGATCGTTGGTGATCACGTAGCCGTCCGCCGAGACCACGAAGCCCGATCCGATGGCACCGGTCACCCGCACGGTCACCACGCTCGGCAGCACCTTCTTGGCCACCCCGGCGAGCGAATCGGGAGCCCGGTCGACCGCGGCGGGCGACTCCTGCCCGGCGGCACCGAGTTGGGTGCCGCCGCCGGTGGCGAGCCCTCCGCGCACCGCGAAGACGAATCCCAAGGTGCCGCCCAGACCCCCGGCGAGCAGCGCGGTCACCAGGCAGATCAGCAGGATCGGGGTGAGCGGGCGCCGGGGTGCGTCGGGATCGCTGACCGGCTCCGGCGGCGGCCCGGTGCTCGCCGGCGCGCTTGGTACGACCACGGCGGCCGGGGCATAGGGATCGCGCCACGGATCGGCCAGGGCGTCGGACCACCACGGGTACGCGCCCTGCCCGGAGACGGGTCGACCGGTGGCAGGCGGCGGAGTCGGGCCCGTGTTCCAGCCGTCGGTCACGTCCGTGCCTCCACTCATGGTCGCGCAGGAGTCCCGCTCCCCCTCCAGAATGACACGGATCGGGGACGGTACCCGGCCGCGGCCGGTTAATCCATCGACGGCCGAGGGGCGCCGCGGGCAGCCTCAGTGCATCGCGGAAGAGCGTCGATCTACTCTCTTATCCGATGTACGGCACTTGCTCTCGTGCATCCCCTCGCCGCCCGGAGGTCGTCATCGTCCCGTCCGCCCGCCCGCTCGGCCCGACCGCCTCCTCGCCGCGATCGGCTCAGCCACCGCAGTTCGCCGAGGCGTACGCCGGCGAGGACATCGTTCTGCAGACCGCGCGGGGCCTCGCGCACGAGCTGGGCCTGACCAGCGTCAGCCCCGGCGCGGGCTCGGTGCTACGCCTGCTGGCCGCCGCGGGCAACGCCAAGGCGGTCGTCGAGATCGGCACGGGTACCGGGGTGAGCGGTGTCTGGCTGCTCCGCGGCATGCGCCCGGACGGCGTCCTGACCACCATCGACGTGGAGAACGAGCACCAGCGGATCGCCCGCCGGATCTTCGTGGAGGCGGGCTTCGCTCCCTCCCGGACGCGGATCATCACGGGTCGCGCCCTGGATGTGCTGCCCCGCCTCGCCGACAGCGTCTACGACCTGGTCTTCGTCGACGCGGACGCGACCGAGTCCGGCGCCTGCGCCGCGGCAGCGTTGCGCCTGCTACGCCCGGGCGGCCTGCTGGTGGTCAACGGCGTGCTGGCCGGCGGCCGGATCAGCGACCCGGCGGCGCGCGACGTCGACACGCTCACCATCCGAGAGACCGTGCGGACGGTCCGCGACTCCGAGGAGTGGATCCCGGCGGTGATCCCCTCGGGCGCCGGGCTGCTCACCGCCGTCAAGCGCTGACACGAGAGCGTGACGTTTCCCGAAGACGTGGAAAGCCCGCCGGTGCGGGCGGTACCGTACCGGCGGGCTCGCGTGAAACGTCAGCCGGCGATCGCCTTCAACGCGTCACCCAGCGCGTTGGCCTCGTCCGGAGTCATCTCAACGACGAGACGGCCACCACCCTCCAGCGGGACGCGCATGACGATGCCACGACCCTCCTTGGTGACCTCCAGCGGACCATCGCCCGTCCGCGGCTTCATCGCCGCCATCTTGTCTCCCCTCAGACCCACATCAGGGTGTCGGTGGGTTGCCCCACAGCCACTGTTCTTCGGCTTGCTCAGGCACCACGTCACGAGCTCAGCCCCACGTGACGCGGTACCTCGTATCCGACCGGCGGCCGAGGGCCATCGCGCGTGCACACACGACCCGGCCCACCGTGCCGATCAAACATTTTCCCTGATGAACACCGGCGAACCCAAACCCAGCCCGGGCGGATGTGACAGCGTCTAGCATATCGTCTTTTGGGCTGTCACAATGTGCGGTCATGCAGGCGCGGCCGGCCCTCTTCGACCTGTACGGCGACTACCTGCGGCCGCGCGGCGGCCGAGCACCGGTCGCCGCGCTGGTCAAGCTGCTTGCGCCGCTCGGTATCGCGCCGCCCGCGGTGCGTACCGCGGTGTCCCGCATGGTGCGCCAGGGCTGGCTGCGTCCGCTCCGGATGGTGTCCGGACCCGGCTACCTGCTGACCCCGAAAGCAGCGCGACGGCTCGACGAGGCGGGCGCGCGCATCTACCGCACCGGGCGTGCCGGATGGGACGGGCGGTTCGACCTCGTCCTGCTGCACGGCCCGCTCGCCCGCCGGGACGCGGCCCGGCTGGCGTTCCTAGGTTACGGCGCGCTCGGCGACCATGCCTGGGTGGCGCCCCGCGGCGCGGAGGAGGTGGACGCGGTCCTGGGCGACGCGGGCGTGGCATACGAGCGGTTCAGCGCCAGCCACGCGACCGGCTCCCCGGGCGCGGCCGAGGTGGTGGGCCGGGCCTGGAATCTGCCCGAGCTGGCCCGGTCGTACGAGGAGTTCGTCGCCGACCTGCGGCCCGTCGTCACCGCGGTGACCGCGCGCAGCTCCGACGAGGAGGCATACGCGGCCCGGTTCCGGCTGGTGCACGCCTGGCGCGCGTTCCTGTTCCGCGACCCGCAGTTGCCCACCGCGCTGCTGCCGCCGCGCTGGCCCGGGACGAGCGCCGCGGGTTTCTTCGACCGGCACGCGACCCGGCTGCGCCCGGCCGCCGACCGGTATGTCGAGCGCTGCCTGCAGTCGGTGAGCCGCGGACGTGTGGGACTCTCAGAACCATGACCGCGTTCCAACCGCCCGACCCACCACCCGCAAACGGACTGAAGACGGACTCGCTGCTCGTCGACCGCACCGACGCCGTCGTCACGCTCACGCTCAACCGGCCCGAAGCGATGAACGCCCTGACCGTCGACCTCAAGGAGGCGTTGCGGGACACCCTGGCGTCGCTGGAGACCGACCGGTCCTGCCGGGCCATCGTGCTGGCCGGCGCGGGCAAGGCGTTCTGCGTCGGGCAGGACCTGCGCGAGCACGCGGCGACGCTGGAGTCGGGGCGCACCGATCTGGACACGGTGCGGCAGCACTACAACCCGATCGCCCAGCGGCTGGCCAGCATGCCGAAGCCCGTGGTCGCCGCGGTGCGCGGTACGGCGGCCGGCGCAGGTGCGTCGTTCGCCCTGCTCGCCGACTTCCGGATCGGCGGCCCGAAGACCAGCTTCCTGATGGCCTTCGCGAACGTCGGCCTGGCCGGCGACAGCGGCGTGTCGTGGTCGCTGCCCCGGATCGTCGGTCATGCCCGAGCGCTGGAGTTGCTGTTGCTCGCCGAGCCGGTGCAGGCCCGGGCAGCGTACGAGATCGGGCTGCTGTCCCGGCTGCTCGACGACGACGACCAGGTGCTTCCGGTGGCTCAGGAGCTCGCCGCACGACTGGCGGCCGGGCCCACGGTGGCCTACGGGGCGATCAAGCGGGAGCTGTCCATCGGCGACGCGGGCACGCTGTCGGACGCACTGGCGGCGGAGGCACAGGCTCAGGCGATCTGCGGTGCGACGGCGGATCACCGGACGGCGGTGTCGGCGTTCGTGGCCAAGCAGAAGCCGGTGTTCGAGGGGCGCTGAGCGGCGAGCACCGGGTCTCACTCCTCGTCGTCGTCCTCCTCCTCCTCCGGGTCCTGGTTGGCTTCCTCGCCGAGCACGAACGCCTGCATCGCGAGCTCCTGCCCGGAGGGCCAGACATACGTCGGCAGCTCCGCCGGCCCCAGCTCGAGCAGGTGCGACCAGAACTGCCGCACCGCGTCGGCGGACGTGCCGGCCTCGATCGGCAGGGCCACGCTGACCAGCCACGTCCGGCGGTCGTGCGGCCCGGCCCCGAGTGCCGTGGCCAGCCGCCGGAAGACGTCCGGCTCGACGGGTGTCACGGTTGCGTCGAGCCTCAGCTCGCCGGCCGGCACCGGATCGTCGAAAGCCCGTCGGAGGTAGGCCAGGACGAGATCGTCGCCGTCGGTCTTGGCGGCCTGGGCCAGGGCGACCACGTTGCCGCCGGCGACCAGCAGCACCTCTTCGTCGGGCACCACCGGGCCGGCACCGCCCGCCACCGTCACGGTGCTGTGATAGAACAACCGCTCGGTCGCCCACAGCTCCGCCGGGATGATCACCGCCCACTGCGCCATGCGGTCCATCTCATCACGCGGCGGCGGGCGTGCCGATCGGCGGGACCCAGCAGCCCGCGAGATGGTCGTCGACCATGCCGGTGGCCTGCATCAGCGCGTGGGCCGTGGTGGGGCCGACGAACTTGAACCCGCGCTTCTTCAGCTCCCTCGCCATGGCGGTCGACTCGGGCGTGGTGGCGGGGACGTCGGCCCGCGTGCGCGGCCGCGGCCGCGGCGGATCGGGAGCGAACGACCAGAGCAGCGGGGAGAGGCCGGCCGGCAGGTCGGCCGCGACACGAGCGTTGTGCAGGACAGCGTCGATCTTCATCCGATTGCGGACGATGCCGGCGTCTG
>Ga0081539_10000907_pt1 | contig 56125 bp, 46 predicted proteins | sample TabmetS4T2R2_FD_71023 | JGI IMG/M metagenome (GOLD analysis project Ga0081539, IMG submission 71023) | Tabebuia heterophylla rhizosphere microbial communities from the University of Puerto Rico - S4T2R2 | ecosystem: Host-associated > Plants > Roots > Rhizosphere ...
CCTCCCCCCCCAACCCCGTCCCCGCCCAACCCCGTCCCTGCCCAACCCCATCCCCGCCCAACCCCATCCCCGCCCAACCCCATCCCCGCCCAACCCCATCCCCGCCCAACCCCATCCCCGCCCCCGCTCCCCTCCCCCCGGCACCCCAACAACCCACCACCCACAAATCAAGGCAACGGCGGCAACTCCGGCCGAGCAGCCGCCGGCGTCTGAGCCAACGACTCCAACCCCAACCGAATCGCAGCATCCAACTGAGGATCCCGCCCAGCCGCATAATCCTGCGGCGCCATCACCACCTCAACATCCGGATCAACCCCATAGTTCTCCACCCCCCACCCAGGCCCCCGCATCCACGTGGCATACCGCGGCTGCGTCACAAGAGTCCCATCCACCAAGTGATACCGCATATCAATCCCAATAACCCCACCCCAAGTCCGAGTCCCAACCACCGGCCCAATCCCCATCGCCTTGATCGCCGCATTGACGATGTCCCCATCGGACCCCGAGAACTCGTTCGCCACAGCCACCACCGGCCCACGCGGCGCGTCCGCCGGATAGCTCTCAGCCGCATTGCCATCACGCGTGATCTGCCAACCGATAATCTTGCGCCCCAACTTCTCGACCACCAGCTGCGACAGATGCCCACCCCGGTTCTCACGCACATCAACGATCAGTCCCTCACGCCGGACCTCCAGCCGCAGATCACGATGCAACTCCGCCCACCCACTCGCGACCATGTCCGGCACGTGCACGTACCCGAGCCGACCATCGCTCGCCTCATGGACATAGGCCCGCCGGTTCGCGACCCAGTCGTGGTACCGCAACTGCATGTCGTCCAGCAGCGGAACCACCACCACGCTCCGGTTCGCGCCACCGCCGCCCGGCGCCACCACCAACTCCACCGGCTTGTCGGCGGTACCGGCCAGCAACGGGAACGGCCCCACGACCGGATCGACCGGACGACCGTCGATCGCCACGATCGCATCACCCGCCCGGACCGCCACCCCCGGCGCGCGTAACGGCGACCGCGCATGCGGGTCCGACGACTCGCTGGGCAGGATCCGCTCGATACGCCACACGTCGCCGTCGCGCACCAGGTCCGCGCCGAGCAGTCCCAACCGCCGCGCGGACTCCACACCACGGCCCGGCGGCGTCACGTACGCGTGCGACGTGCCCAGCTCACCCTGGACCTCCCACAAGAGGTCGACCAGTTCGTCGTGCGAGTTGACGCCGTCGACCAGCGGCCGGTACCGGTCGAGCACACCCGCCCAGTCGATGCCGTTCATGTCCGCCCGCCAGAAGTGGTCCCGCATCAGCCGGCCGGCCTCGTCGAAAGCCTGGCGCCACTCGGCCGCCGGGTCGACCTGTACGCGCACCCGGGACAGGTCCACGCGCACCACGTCGTCCCCGTCGTCGGACGAGTCGGACTTGTGGTCCGCCGACTGCACCCGCAGCCGCCTGCCGGCACGGATCACGAGCCGTTCGCCGTCGCCGGTCACCCACACGCCGTCGACGCCGTCGGACAGGGTCTCGAGCTTGCGCTTGGTGAAGTCGTACCGCTCCAACACCGTCTTGTCGTCATCGTCGTCACCGTCCCCGTCGTGGCCGAGCACACCGGAAAGCGGATAACGCAGCCACACCAGACCGTTCTTGACCGCGTGCAGACCGCCGTACCGCGCAGCCTGCACGGGCAGCGCGACCACCCGGTCACCGAGCCCGTCGAAGTCGACCTCCGTGCGTGGCGGCGCGTCGTCGTCACCGTCCTTGTCCTTGCCCGGTGGCTCGTCCTCCACCGGCCTGCCCCGAAGTTGGGGTGAGAACGGCGAGGGCGTGGTGGCCGCGAGCGGCACCAGGTGCGGTCGCGAGCCGTACGGGAACGACATGTCGAACACGTGCGTGTCGTAGACGGGGTCGAAGCTCCGCACGGACAGGAACGCGAGGTGCTTGCCGTCGACCGTGAACTGCGGGTCGGTGTCCACGAACCGCAGCGGCGTCACATCCACTGTGGACAGATCGGTCGTGCTGGCCATCCTGATGTGCCGCAACGGATTCGGCCCTGGATGCGACCACGCGAGCCACGCCGAGTCGGGCGAGAAGGCCAGGTCGCACGGATCGCCGTCGGTCGTGTGCACCAGCTCGTGGAACTCGCCACTGTCAACGTCCGCCAGCAGGACGCGCCCGTCGTGTGTGGTGACAGCGACCCGCCGCCCGTCCGGCGACGCCGCGAGCTCCAGCACCCGGCCGAGCCGCCCGGCGCCGATGCGGCGGGGTGGTGCCGCGCCGCCGTCGACCACCGCGATCTCCAACGCGTCGTCACCCTCGGCGTCGGTGACCCACACGACGTGCTCACCGAGGGTGCGCGGATGCCTGGCCCGAACCCCCGGTCGGGCTGACAGGGCGCGGACCGGTCCGTCGCGATGCGTGAGCCAGTGCACGGTGCCACGCACCTCCACCGCACTGGCCCGGCCGGTGTGGTCCGGCCCGACGTCACCGAGTTCGTCCGCCGCGCGCACCGGGTACGGCGCCCTCGCCAGGCGCGGGCCGCCGAGCCGGACATCCAGCTCCCTCGGCGCACTGTCCAGTCCGTCCACCAACCACAACCGCCCGGCGCGGTGGAAGATCACGCGGCGGCCGTCCGTGGTCGCGTTGCGCGCATAGAACCCGCCGGGGGCGTCGACCGCGTGCCGGCGCAGATCGGAGCCGTCCGGCAGGCACGAGTACAGGTCGCCGACGCCCTCGTGGTCGGACAGGAACGCGATGCGGTCACCCACCCACATCGGTGACGACGGGTTGCCGTCGAGCTCGGCCAGGAACCTGCTGAACTCCCCGGAACCGTCGGCATCGAGCCAGAACTTGCCCACCGTTCCGCCGCGGTACCGCTTCCACCAGGCCGGCTCACGCGAGCCCGCGCTGAGCAGGACGACGGCCCCGTCCGGTCCGGTGGCGATGCCGCTCACCGGGCCGTACGGCAGTCTCCTGAACGCACCCTCCTGGTTGACGGCGTAGGCCCAGGTGCGGCGGCCGCTCGGCTGCCCCACCGTACTGACGGCGAGCACCTCGCCATCGGCGTTCCACCCGAGCACCTCCGTGTTGACGTCCGCCCAGTGGGTCAGGCGGCGGCTCGGCCCACCGTCGACCGGGGCGACGTGCACCTCCGGCTCGACGTCACGCGAGCTGGTCCAGGCCAGCTGCGTGCCGTCGGGCGAGAACCGCGGCGAGCTGACCGGGACCTGGTCGGCGGAGACCCGCCACGCACGGCCGCCGCCGAGCGGTGCGAGCCACACGTCGTCCTCGGCCACGAAGGTCACGAGTTCGCCGTGGAGATGGGGAAAGCGGAGGTACGAGTCGTTCACGGCCGCCACGTTAGCCGCGATCACCGACAACGCCACGGGAAAAGGGCGACTTGATGGGCCGAGCCCGAGCGAAAGGTCCTTTCGTGCGGTGTGAACTAGTTCCTGGCGCTCATCCGGCTGAGCTTCACGGTGTAGTCCGGCGTCCGGCAGCGCCCAGAAGCGAGCAGGTCACCGAGCATTTCGGCAACGCCGGAGCCGAAGATCACCTCGCCGACGGCGACACTCATCCGGCCGTCGCGGAAGTCGCAGACGTGAAGGATGCGGAAGGAGACCTCGCGACCGTCACCACGCATCCCGAGGAACTCACCGCGCACCGTGCCCGTGCACAACGACCCGTCCACGAAGAAGTCGGCGCCATGGTGGCACCGCAGCGACGTCATCGAGTCGGTCATCGCGCGGGACGCGCTGGGACTGGACGAGTCTCAGGCCGCCGACCTGATGAGCTGGGCCGCCAAGTCACTGATCCGGTCCGCGCTCGCCGAGGCGTCCGACTGAGAAACCCGAACGAAAGTCCCTTTCGCTCGGGCCTCTTCGTGACAGCGGCCCCGGCCGGCCGCATCGTGGAGTCATGACACGCACTCAGCGCACCACGAGCACCAACCTCAGCGTGGCCAGAAGCGACGCCAGTCCGACTCGTCCATGCCGGCCGGGTTCACGCCCGCGGAGCGGGCCGCCTGTTCCGCGGCGCGGACGTCCGCCGCGAACTGGCGGGCCTCCGCGCGCAGCCGGCCCTCCGGGTCGTCGCCGGAGAGCTTGGCCTGTGCCGCGGCGGCGAACAGCGGCGAGCCGGGCAGCAGGTCCGGCGGCAGGCCCGCACGTGCGGTGCGCTGCACCAGCTTCGCGGCGAGCGCGAGTGCCGGCTGCCCCATGGCCACACCGTCCACACTGGACTCGCGCTTCTTCTCCTGCTGCTTCAGCTGTTCCCAGCGGTGTTCCTGCGTGCGTGCGTCCCGCACCGCGGGGTCACCACCCGCGAACACATGCGGGTGGCGGCCGACCAACTTCGCCACCAGTTCGGCGGCCACATCGTCAATGGAGAACGGGGCTTCCGGCGACTCCTGTGCCACGCGTGAGTGGAACAGGACCTGCAGCAGGACGTCGCCGAGCTCTTCCTGCAGTGCCGCGCGGTCACCGTCCTCAATGGCCTCGAGGAGCTCGTAGCATTCCTCGATCAGGTACTGCCGCAACGACTCGTGCGTCTGCTCCGCGTCCCACGGGCACCCGCCCGGCGAGCGCAGCCGGTCCATCACCGCGACGGCGTCCAGCAGACCGCCGCCGTACACCGGTTCCTGGCGGATCACGGAGGCGCCGCGCGCCAGCAGCGCTGTCGCGGCGGGGTCGTCGAGGTCAGCGGTCAGCAACACGATCGACCCCGACAGTGCCTCCTCGGCGAGCATGGCGGCTGGCGGGGCGTCCGTGGTCGTGTAGACCGCGGCGGCCGCACGAAGCAGCGGCACCGCGGCGCTCGGGACCGACCCGCCCGGTCCGAGCAGCACGACGGCCGTGCCCGACTGGATGGGCTCGGCCGCCTGCCTGGACGCCACCGTCACGGCTTGTTGGACTTGGGCAGTACCACGTAGCCGGAGACCTCGGCCTCGCTCTTGGGCACGACGGTCAGCATCAGGTCGTTCCACACGCCGTACCGCGGGCTGATCCTGACGCCGCTCTCGATGACGTGCGGTCGAAGCACGAAGCGGCCCAGCGTCGGCAGCTGCTCCTCGCTGATCTGGCTGAGATCGGCGTCGGAGGGCACGGAGGACGTGGTCTTGGTGGAGAGCACCTGCACGACCTGGAAACCGCCGCCACCCGTCGCGCCCTGGCTGCTCGGCAGCACGAACACCGTGTTCTTCGGGGCCGCGAGGTAGACACCGTCGCCCGTCGGGCCCGTGTCCTTGTCGAGCGCGAGCACCGGCTCGGCGCTCTTCTCGGACGCGGCACGCATCAGGGACGCGGCGTCATCCGGGTTGGCGACGATCTTCTTCGCGAGCTCCCGCGCCTCGTCCGCACCTTCGACGCCGACCAGGTTGTACTTGGCACTCTCCCGGCCGAGGTGCTCCTTCGCCAGTGCCTCGAGCAGCAGCTGGTCGTTGGCGTAGGCGTCGAAGCCGCGGGCCCGGTAGACCAGCTCCGGCACCAACTGCTCGGTCGGCACGTCGCTGCCCACGACCAGCTTCTGGCCGAACGGGTTCTGCGCACGCAGGTCCGCGAGCTTGTCCTCGTCGACACGCAGACCCTCGCTGCGGGCGACGTCGGTGACCACCTCGTGCACGATCAGCTGCCCGACCACCTCACGCGCGACGAGGTCGAGCTTGTGCTGTTGAGCGAGGCTGCGAGCCGCCGGCTCCTTCACCACCTTGTCGACCAGGCTCTGCACCTGGTCGACCGAGATGACGCGGTCACCGAGGATGACAGCGGCGTTGACCTGGCTTGGCCCGGTTCCACACGCGGACAGCGTCGCGACCAGCGCGGTCACGGCGGCGAACGGCGCTACGACACGGCGAAGGACACTCGTCACGGTCGCCAAGCCTCTCACAGTCCCCTATCCCACCGGCGCGGGGGCGATCACGAGCGACTCCAGGAGCTTCGCGCACCACTCCAGCAGCTCGACGTCACGCAGTGGCGGGGCGCCGATCCGGCCGCCCGCGGCACCCTCGGTCGGCCGCGGCACGGTGATGAGCTGGCTGACCGCCTTGTAGTTCGCCTTGGGGTACAACCGCTTGAGCCGGACGATCTGCGAGTCGCGCAGCTCGAGCGGTGCGAACCGGATCGAGCTGCCCTGCAGCGTGGCCTCCCGGACGCCGTACGCACGGCATGTCTGGCGGAAGGCTGCGACCGCGAACAGCCGCCGGACCGGCAGCGGTGGGGTGCCGTAGCGGTCCTTCAGCTCCTCCTCGACGGCGGCGAGCCCGTCGGCGTCCGGCGCGGCGGCGATCTTGCGGTACGCCTCGAGCCGCAACCGCTCGCCCGGCACGTAGTCGTGCGGGATGTGAGCGTCGACCGGCAGGTCGACCCGCACCTCGGCGAGCTCTTCCTCCTCCTCGCCCGGCTCGGCGCCGGCGTGCTTGCGGAAGGCGTCGACCGCCTCGCCGACGAGCCGGACGTAGAGGTCGAAGCCGACGCCGGCGATGTGGCCGGACTGCTCGGCGCCGAGGATGTTGCCGGCGCCGCGGATCTCCAGGTCCTTCATGGCCACCGCCATGCCCGCGCCCAGCTCGGTGTTCTGCGCGATCGTGGCGAGCCGGTCGTGGGCGGTCTCGGTGAGCGGCGCCTCCGGCGGGTAGAGGAAGTAGGCGTACCCGCGCTCGCGGCCACGGCCGACGCGGCCGCGCAGCTGGTGGAGCTGGGCAAGGCCGAGCAGGTCGCCGCGCTCGACGATCAGCGTGTTGGCGTTGGCGATGTCGAGGCCGGTCTCGACGATCGTCGTGCACACCAGCACGTCGAACTCGCGGTTCCAGAACCCCTCGATGATCTTCTCGAGGCGGTCCTCGTTCATCTGGCCGTGTGCGGTGACCACCCTGGCCTCCGGCACCAGCTCACGAAGCCGGCGCGCGGCCTTCTCGATGGAGGAGACCCGGTTGTGCACGAAGAACACCTGGCCGTCACGCAGCAGCTCGCGGCGGATGGCGGCGCCGACCTGCTTGTCGTCGTAGCCGCCGACGTAGGTGAGGATCGGGTGCCGGTCCTCCGGCGGGGTGAGGATGGTCGACATCTCCCGGATGCCGGCGAGCGACATCTCGAGCGTGCGCGGGATCGGGGTGGCTGACATGGTCAGCACGTCGACGTGGGTGCGGAGCGCCTTGATGTGCTCCTTGTGCTCGACGCCGAAGCGCTGCTCCTCGTCGACGATGACGAGGCCGAGGTCCTTGTAGCGGATGCCGGTCTGCAGCAGGCGGTGTGTGCCGATCACGATGTCCACCTCGCCGGCGGCGAGGCCCTCGATGACAGCGTCGGCGTCCGGGCCGTGCGTGAATCGGGACAGGCCCTTCACGGTGACCGGGAACGAGGCCATGCGCTCGGTGAACGTGTTGAGGTGCTGCTGGGCGAGCAGCGTGGTGGGTACCAGGACCACGACCTGCTTGCCGTCCTGCACCGCCTTGAACGCGGCACGCACGGCGATCTCGGTCTTGCCGTAGCCGACGTCGCCGCAGATCACGCGGTCCATCGGAACGCCACGCATCATGTCGGCCTTGACCTCGTCGATGGCGGCGAGCTGGTCGGGGGTCTCGGTGAACGGGAAGGCGTCCTCGAGCTCGCGCTGCCACGGGGTGTCGGCGGCGAAGGCGTGGCCGGGCGCGGACTGGCGGGCGGCGTAGAGCTGCACGAGCTCGGCGGCGATCTGCTTGACCGCCTTGCGTGCCTTGGCCTTGGTGTTCTTCCAGTCGGAGCCGCCGAGCTTGTTGAGCGTGGGCAGCTCGCCGCCGACGTAGCGGGAGACCTGGTCGAGCTGGTCAGTGGGAACGAACAGGCGGTCACCTGGCTGACCGCGCTTGGAGGAGGCGTATTCGAGAAGTAGGTACTCACGGGTCGCATCACCGACGGTGCGCTGGACCATCTCGACGTAGCGGCCGATGCCGTGCTGCTCGTGGACCACGTAGTCACCCGCCTTGAGGGCGAGCGGGTCGACCGCGTTGCGCCTGCGGGAGGGCATCTTCGTGGAGAGGTCCCTGGTGGAGGTGCCGTGCCGGCCGCCGGTCAGGTCGGTCTCGGTCAGCACCACCAGGGCCCGCTCCGGGGCGAGGAAGCCTTCCTCGAGGGCACCGCGGACGACGGTGACGATGCCGCCAGCCGGTGGCTTCGTCAGACCGTCCTCGATGAAGGTGGCGGGGACGTCGGCGTCGGACAGCTGTTCGACCGCGCGGCGGGCGGTGCCGGCGCCGGGGACCACGAGCACGGCGGCGCCGCCGGTCGCGGTGTGGGCGCGGAGGTCGGCGAACGCGCGGGTGACGTCACCGCGGTAGCCCTCCACGGCCGCGATGTCGAGCTGGACGACGTTCTCGTCGGGGGTGGTGAGCTGGGAGAGCGTCCACCACGGGTGGCCGGTGTCCCGGGCGTGTGTCGCGACCTCGCCGAGTTCGCGGTAGGCCGAGGCGCCGAGGTCGAGCGGTGACTTGCCGCCGCCGGCCGCGGCCATCCACGCGGCCTCGAGGAACTCCTGGCCGGTGCGGACGAGGTCGTGGGCGCGGGTGCGGACCTTCTCGGGGTCGATGACGAGGACGTGCGCGCCGGCGGGCAGGACGTCGGTGAGCAGGTCCAGCTCGCCCTCGCAGAGCACCGGGATGAGCGCCTCCATGCCCTCGACGGGGATGCCGTCGGCGAGCTTGACGAGCATCTCGGCGAGGTGGGCGTCGGCTGACCCGTTGGCGCTGTGCTCCTCGGCCAACGCCATGGCGCGCTGCCGCACGTCCTCGGTGAGCAGCAGCTCGCGGCAGGGCGGGGCGTTGACCTCGGTGATCTCGCTCGGCAGTGAGCGCTGGTCGGCGACGGCGAAGCAGCGGATCTCCGACACCTCGTCGCCCCAGAACTCGATGCGGGCGGGGTGCTCGGCGGTCGGCGGGAAGACGTCGAGGATGCCGCCGCGGACGGCGAACTCACCGCGCTTCTCGACCATGTCGACGCGGGTGTAGGCGAGCTCGACGAGGCGTTCGATGAGGCCGTCGAAGTCGTGCTCGTCGCCGACGGTGAGGTGCACCGGCTCGAGCTTGCCCAGGCCGGGGGCCATGGGCTGAATGAGGCTGCGCACGGTGGCGACGACGACCTGCGGTGGGTTGTCACCGCCGAGGCGGTGCAGCACCTCGAGGCGACGGCCGACGGTGTCCGCACGCGGGGAGAGGCGCTCGTGCGGCAGCGTCTCCCACGACGGGAGGCTGACGGCGGCGTCGGGCCCGAGCAGGTCGCGGAGGGCGGCGGTGAGGTCTTCGGCCTCATGGCCCGTCGCCGTGATCGCCAGGGCGGGTTTGCGGGCGGCCAGCGCCGCGGTGACCAGGGGCCGGACGGCGGTGGGGCCTTCCAGCTCCAGGTTGGCGACCCCGACGGCCTCGGTGATCTTTGTCAGGGCTGGGTCGGGCAGCACTGCTTGCAGCAGACCGGACAGCGACACTGGAAATAACCCCTCGGAGCACGCGCGGACATACCCCTGCCCCGGACGAGCCCGGCGAAGGGGTTCTCGCTCTCCAGCCTACGTGCCCTGGGCGACAGAATTCATGCCACTCACCCGGCCGGTGACGCTCCAGGGCTGGGAAAGGGCTGGTCGGCGGGGCCAACATCTCGCCGACCACCAGCAGCGGGACGCGGCGAGCCGGGACGGCGGCAGCGGCGGCAGCGGCGGTCAAACAGTCGCCGGGCGGTCACTGCACATGGGGCTGCCCCACAAGCCGGCCTCGCCTCAGAAGCGGGGTGGGCGCTTTTCCAGGAACGCCTGCACGCCCTCGGCGTAGTCGTCGCTGGTTACCGAGGTCTCGTAGAGGGCGTGGACGGTCTCGTCCTCGTCGTGGTGGCCGTTGGTGATTCGGGTGATGATGGTCTTCGCGCCGTGGATGGAGATCTGGCTTCGGGTTGCCATGGTTTCGGCGAGGGTCATGGCGCGGGCGACCACCGTGTCCGCTGGGTGCAGTTCGTTGACCAGGCCGATGCGTAGCGCCGTCTCGGCGTCGACCAGTTCGGCGCTGAACAGGATCTGGCTCGCCCACGCTGGGCCGACCGCGTCTACCAGGCGCTTGGTCGACGTCGCGTTGTAGACGATGCCCAGCTTGGCCGGTGTGATGCCGAAGCGGGCGTCATGTGCGCCGATGCGGAGGTCGCAGGCCAGGGCAATCTCACAGCCGCCGCCCACGCAGACGCCGGTGATCGCCGCGATCGTCGGTTTCGGCAGGGTCGCGATGGAACGCTCGCCGGCGTGGACGGCGTCGCTGTACGTGCGGGCGCCCGACGGGTCGGCGCGGAGGGTGGTGAACTCGCTGATGTCCGCGCCCGCGGAGAAGTGGTCCGTGCCGCGGATGACCAGCGCTCGCACGGAGTCATCCGCCGACACCTTCTCCAGGAGGCCTGGTAGCGCCGACCACATCTCGAAGCTCATGGCGTTGCGCTTCTCGGGGCGGTCGATCGTCAGTACCGCCACGGCGCCGGCGGTCTCCAGCTTCAGCGTCACGTGGCCACCGTAGCCAGCGCCGCTCGCAGTGCGGCGATGTCCTCCGTCACCCGCGCCTGGCGGTCGTGCAGCTCGCGCCTGGTCTTGGCGAACACCTCGACCCGGTTGGCGACGTCCTTGCGCAGCGTCTCCTCCAGGTCCTCGGCCGTCTCCGACGCGTGGCGGCGCTCCCGCACGTCCGCGAACCGCTGGTACACGCCCACGCCGATCGCCGTCAGTGCCACGAACGCCCAGCCCCAGCCCGCGAACACCGCCAGCGCGATGAAACCCGCCGACACCGTGAACGCGCCGACCATGGCCTGGCGGCGCTTGGACTCCACGGCGGACACCCGGCCGACCATGTCCACGGCCTTGTCCAGGGTCACCCGGTCGGCCTCGCTCGAGGTGATCGTCACGTGGCCGTAGCGCGTGCGGACCGTCACCTCGTCCGGCTGCGTGACCTGGGCGGCGGTCGCGTACTGCTCCGCCACCGCCATGATCACCTCGGCGCTCGCCCGCACCGCCAGCGCCCTGCGGTCGGGCTGCTCGGCCGACAGGTCCGTACGCAACAGCTCCACGGCCGCCCCCACCGGACTGTCCCAGGTGTCCGACGCGGAGGACGTGCCCTCGATGATCGCTCGCAGCTCGCGTTCCCGGGCCAGCAGCGGCAGCTCGTCCGGGCTGCCCTCGTTGATCAGCAGCTCCAGTGACCGGCGCGTCAGCGGATCCACAGCCGCGGCCGGCTCACCCGTGTAGGCGTCCAGGGTCGAGGTCACCCACGCCCGCAGCGCCGTCAGGTTCTCGCATGCCTTCAGCGCCGACGCCAGGTTGCCGGCGCCCTCGAGGTCCTTCGGGATCTGGGTGGTCGTGCGGGGTGCGGCGGCCGAACGCACCGTGTCCGCCAGCGTCTCGCCGGCCACCGCGGTCAGCAGCGACGCGCACCGTTCCCACGCCTGCGGGCCGAAGAACCCGTCGGCGGCGAGCAGCCACACCGCGCGCTGGTAGCCCGGCACGGTCGCCGGCACCGAAGGCAGGGTCTCCTCGAGGACAGGCAGCCGGCCGCCGAGCACCGCCGCCAGCAGGGCGTGGAAGGCCCGGGCCCGCAGCGGGTCCCTGGCCGTGGCGAGCGCGAGCGCGTCGGTGTCGACCGCGCCGTCGGCCACGCCACGCAGCGCGACCAGCGCCGGCGCGAGCCAGTAGCCCTCGGCGTCGGCCACGTCGACGACCGGCTCGCCCGCGAGCAGCCGCTTGGTCTGGTGCCGCACCCGCCCGTGCGCATGGAACAACCCCAGCGTCACCCGCAGGTCGCTGATCTCGACGAACGCGTCGAACGCCGCCGTGAGCCGGGTCAGGCGCTGCTCCAGCGAGCCGCTGACCTTCGACAGCTCCGCCTTCAGCCGGGCCTGCGACGACCGCGCCTGCGACAGCGAGGCGCTGACGTAGTCCAGGTTCTCCTCGAGCCCCCGCAGCCGCCTGTTCTGCAGGCCCTCGCCCCACGCACCCTCGCCCCAGCGCCAGTCATCCATGTGCCCTCCCTCGGCTCCACCACACAACAGTGCGACGCGCGTCCGGGCATTCTGGACCCATGCCAAACCGGACGAGTTTCGCCGCCGGCGCTGTCATGCTGGCCGCGCTCGCCACGCTCACCGCGTGCACCGACACGCCGGCGGAGCGTGACGTCGGGCAGGTCCCCGGCACTGGCACGAGCGAGCCGACCACCCCCAGCAGCACCGAGACACCCCAGCTGAAGGTCGAGACGGTCGCCGGCGGGCTCACGCACGGCTGGGACATCGGCTTCCTGCCCGACGGCAAGGTCCTCGTGTCCCAGCGCCCCGCCAAGCTCGCGCTCCTGTCCGGCAGCGCGCCCGGCGCCACGGCCACCGAGCTGAAGGCCGACCTGTCCGACGTGCTCGTCCAGGGCGAGGGTGGCCTCATGGGGCTGGTCGTGCACCCCGACTTCCAGCGGTCCCGCGAGTTCACCACCTGCCAGACCCACACCAACAACGGCGAGCCGACCGACATCCGGCTCGTCACCTGGCGCCTGTCCGACGACGAGAAGGTCGCCACCCGCGAGAAGGAACTGCTCACCGGCCTGCCGCTCAACCCGTCCGGCCGCCACTCCGGCTGCCGCCCGACGATCGCCCGCGACGGCGCGCTGCTGGTCGGCACCGGCGACACCGCCCGCGGCGCCTTCTCGCAGGACCGCACGAACCTCGGCGGCAAGGTGCTCCGCCTCAACCTCAAGACCGGCGAACCCCTGCCGGACAACCCGTTCATCGGCTCGGACAACGAGCGCGAACGCCTCGTCTACACCTACGGCCACCGCAACATCCAGGGCGTCGCGCTGCGGCCGGACTCCGAGCAGGTCTTCACCGCCGAGCACGGCCCGACCAAGAACGACGAGGTCAACCTCATCCAGGCAGGCAAGAACTACGGCTGGGACCCGTCGCAGGGCGGCACGGTCGGCGGCTACGACGAAAGCGTCGAGATGACCGACCTGCAACGCTTTCCGGACGCGGTCCCGGCCAAGTGGCAGACCGGCGACATCACCGAGGCCGTGTGCGCGGCGACGTTCCTCGAGGGCGACCAGTGGGGCACGCTCAACGGCACGCTGGTGATCACCGCGCTCAAGGGCGCGAAGGTCATCTTCCTGACGCTGTCCGAGCAGGGTGACGTGACGTCGGTGGCGGTGCCGCCGGAGTTCGACTCCACCTTCGGCCGGCTGCGGGCGGCCCGCACGGGTCCGGACGGCGCGCTGTACATCACCACCAGCAACGGCTCGGACGACAAGCTCCTGCGCGTCTCCCCCGCCTGAACCCCGCACGCCGGCAACGCGTAAGAGACCGCATGAGCGGAGCTTGCGGAGCGAATCATCGGTTTTCAGGCCGCCGCCGAGTCCGCGGAGCGTGCCGGCGCCGCGAAGCGGACGAGGCGGCGGCATGAGCACCTACCCGCAGCCGTTGCTCGAGTCGCTGTCGACCGACCCCCGCCGGACGGTCATCGAGCACGGCGAGCGGCGGGTGTCGGCGGCGGACCTGCTCGCGACGGTGCGCCGCATGGCGGGTGCGCTCAGGGCGACCGGTCTCGGCCGGGCCAGCGGTATCGCGATGCTGACCAGCGTCACCCCGGAGGCGTTCGCCGCGTACCTCGCCGCGGGTGTCCTCGGCTGCCGGGTCATCGGCATCCGGCCGGGTTACTCGGAAGGCCAGCTCGCGCACGTGCTGTCCAAAGGCGTGGACGCGGTGGTCACCGACGGCACGCTCACCCAGCTCGACGCGGGCACCCCCGCGGAGCTGGAAGCCGTGGGCCGGCCCGACGATGTCGCCAGGCTCGTCTACACGAGCGGCAGCACCGGCGTCCCCAAGGGCTGCATGCAGAGCTACCAGGCGATGTCCAACCACTGGTCGTGGGCGCCACACATGTGGGACGAGGACATCCGCGACCTGGCCCGGTACGGCGACCGCTACCTCCTGTTCGGCACGCTCGCCTCCGCGGTCGTGCAGGACTTCGCCGTGCTCGCCCTGCACAGCGGCGGCACCGCGGTCATCCCCGAGCCGAACGAGCCACTGCTGTACGCCATCGAGCGCCACCGCATCACCGGCACGATCCTGAACGTGCCGCGGCTGTACCAGTTCCTGGACGTCCTTCGCAGCGACGACATCGACACCTCGGCACTGCAGGGCATGGTCGTCGCCGGCTCGCCGCTGCCGCCACACCGCCTGCGGGAGGCCATCGACCGGCTCGGCCCGGTCATGTACCAGGCGTACGGCCAGAGCGAGACCGGCAACCTGACGCTGCTGACGCCGGCGCACGTCGAGAAGCACGGCCCGGAGATCCTCACCTCGGTAGGCCGCCCGCACGCCCACGTGGATGTCGCGGTGCGCGACGGTGAGCTGTATGTCCGCACCCGCTACGCCATCGACGGTTACTGGGACAACGAGAAGGAGACCGCCGAGGTCCTCGCCGAAGGCTGGGTCCGCACCCGCGACCTCGGTCACCTGGACGAGAAGGGCTTCGTACACCTGACCGGCCGCGCCCGGGACGTGATCATCGTGAACGCGTTCCCGTACTACGCGGGACCGATCGAGGCGGTGCTGACCGCGCACCCGGACGTCGACCAGGCCTACGTCGTCGGCGCCCCGGACGAGCTGACGGGCGAGGCCGTGCACGCGTTCGTGGTGCCCGCGCCGGGCCACCTCCCGTTCGACGACGTGCTGCGGGGCGCCGTCCTGGACGCCCTGGGCGAGGGCAGCGTCCCGAAGACGATCACCTACCTCGCCGAGGTGCCGGTCGCGCACAGCGGCAAGCCGGACAAGCACGCACTCCGCGCGTCACTAATCGGGTAGACGCGACCTGGCACGATGGACCGCGTGCCAGATCCGCAGGACCTCGACACCGACATCGTCAGCCGGTTGGTCGCCGGGCAGTTTCCACAGTGGGCGGACGAGCCCGTCCGTCCCGTCGGCAAACCGGGTGTGGACAACTCCACGTTCCGCCTCGGCGACGACAAGATGGTGCGGCTGCCCAGGTTCGAGCGGTGGACCGGTCAGGTGACCCGCGAACAGCGCTGGCTCCCGGTCCTCGCCCCGCACCTGCCGCTGCCGATCCCGAAACCGCTGGCACAGGGCGAACCGGCGGCAGGCTTCCCGTACCCGTGGTCGGTCTACGGCTGGCTGCCGGGCGAGCCCGCGGACGTCGCCGAACTGGCCGACCTGCGCCAGGTGGCCGCCGACCTGGCCGAGTTCCTGGTGGCACTGCAGGGAATCGACGCCACCGACGGCCCACCGCCCGAGTCGAGCAACGGCTTCCGCGGCTGCGACCTCGGGGACGAACGGGACTCACCGGTCGTGCGGTCCTATATGGAGCACCGGATCAGCCGGCTGGACGGCATCCTTGACACGAAACCGATCCGCGAACTGTGGGCACACACCCTCGCGACGCCGGCCTGGTCGGAACGGCCGGTCTGGGTGCACGGCGACCCGGCCCCGGCGAACCTGCTGGCGGAGAACGGCCGGCTGAGCGCGGTGATCGACTTCGGCACCCTGGCCGTCGGCGACCCGGCCGTCGACCTGATCGCCGCGTGGAGCCTGCTGGACGCCGACAGCAGGAAGGTCTTCCGCGACAGGCTGAACGTCGACGACGACACGTGGACGCGCGGCCGCTGCTGGGGACTGTCCTCTGTGCTCCCCAGCCCGGACGCCATCAGCGAGGAGTCCGTCGACAGACTGAACGCCGTCCTCGAGGACCGCTTCTAGTGCGGCTCCCGCAGCACCGGTGAGCTCTCCAGGTGGGACAGTCCGTTCCACGAGAGGTTCACCAGGTGCGCCGCGACCTCCTCCTTGCGCGGCTTGCGCACGTCCAGCCACCACTGCCCGGTCAGCGCGACCATCCCGACCAGGGCCTGGCTGTACAGGGCTGCCAGCTTCGGGTCGTACCCGCGCGACTTGAACTGCACCCCGAGGATGTTCTCCACCTGCGACGCGATGTCGTTCAGCAGCGACGAGAACGTCCCCGTCGCCGACGCCACCGGGGAGGCACGCACGAGCATGCGGAACCCGTCGGCCGACCCCTCGACGTAGTCCAGTAAAGCCACGGCCGCCCGCTCCAGCAGCAGCCTGGGATGGGCGTCCTCGGCCAGCGCGGAGGTCATCCGCGTCAGCAGGTAGTGCATCTCCCGGTCGACGACGACCGCGTACACACCCTCCTTGCCGCCGAAATGCTCGTACACCACCGGCTTCGACACGTTCGCCCGGTGGGCGATCTCCTCGACGGACGCCCCGTCGAACCCCTTCTCGGCGAAGAGCGACCGCGCCACGTCCAGCAGCTGCTGCCGCCGTTCCTCACCCGTCATCCGCACACGCGGCGACGGCGCCTCCCCGCGTCGAGGAGGCGCCGTACGTGCACGTTCCCGCCGCCTTGCCGCCATTCGCCTCACCCTAGAGGCACGGACCGACGGGCGGTGTCGATTTACGCTCTACGCGACGTCCGAACCCGCCGAGATCTTCGCCAGCCGCTGCGGCGTCGGCCACCGGACGCTGTGGACCCAGCCGAACTTCTCGAACAGCCAGATCATCCGGGCCGACGTGTCGATCTGGCCCTTCTTGACGCCGTGCCGCGCGCAGGTCGGGTCGGCGTGGTGCAGGTTGTGCCACGACTCGCCGAACGACAGGATCGCGAGCGGCCACACGTTCGCCGCCTTGTCCCGGGACACGAACGGCCGGTCGCCGATCATGTGGCAGATCGAGTTCGTGGACCACGTCACGTGGTGCAGGATCGCGACCCGCACCAGGCCGGCCCAGAAGAACGCGGTCAGCGCGCCCCACCAGGACCAGGAGATCAGGCCGCCGAGCACCGCGGGCGCCAGCAACGAGGCCGCGGTCCAGATGGCGAACGTGTTGTTGACCTTCACGATGTCCTTGTCGGCCATCAGGTCCGGCGCGAAGCGCTCCTTGTTGGTGATGTCCCGGTCGAACAGCCAGCCCATGTGGGCGTGCCAGAAGCCCTTGGCGATGGCGACCGGACCGGTGCCGAACAGCCACGGCGAGTGCGGGTCGCCCTCCTTGTCGGAGAACGCGTGGTGGCGCCGGTGGTCAGCCACCCAGATGATCGGCGGCCCCTGCACGGCCATGCTGCCGGCGATCGCCAGGGCGATCTTCAACGGTCGCTTGGCCTTGAACGAGCCGTGCGTGAAGAACCGGTGGTAGCCGATCGTCACCCCGTGCCCGGTGATCTCGAAGAAGATCACCGCCAGGATCACGTCGGTCCAGGTCAGACCCCATCCCCACGCCAGCGGAACCGCGGCGATCAGTGCCGCGAACGGCACCAGGATGAAGATGTACACCCCCAGCTGGACATGGTTCCTGCGGCGGCCCACGGTGATCGGCTTCGGGCCCTTGGCGGGTGGCGCCGCGCCGCCTGATGTCTCGTCGAGGGTTGTCGTCATCTAGCTACCCCGTCTTCCTCGCATACTTAGGCTTGCCTCGCCTACGGAACCGTAACTTACGCGTCCCAATGAACCAGGCGAGGTGCCCGCGCCGCCACTGGCGTGAGCTGCATCACACCCATTCGGACGCGCTTGTACGTTGATGACCGGGTACCACTGCCACCGCGCGGGCATGCATGCCACGATGTTGAACCGTGGGTGACAACCAAAGCCCGCGATCCGCCGTGGTGTAAAGGCAGCACCTCAGATTTTGGTTCTGATGGTCCAGGTTCGATCCCTGGCGGCGGAGCTGCTCGTGTCCCTGCGGGCAGCTGCTCAAAAGCGTGAAGGTGGACGGCCACGTGGAAGGCGAACGGGACGATCTCGTCGCGTTTGACGAGCGCTCTGACGCGTGGTTGGTCGGCCGGGCCAGAGAGCTCCTCGCGATCACCCAGGCGGGTGATCGTGGCGACCTGAACCGCCACATCGACGAGATGGACCGCCTGCTTGCCCAGGCCCGCCAGCGCGGCGAGGCGAGGATGATCGCCCAGCTGCTGCGTGCCGCGACCGCCATCCGCGTCGTCGACGCCACCACCGCCGAGGCCGCGAGCGACATGGTCGAGGAGTTCCTCGACCACGCCAAGCGCCACGACCTGCTGGTGCTGCAGGCCGACGCGCACGCGCTGCGCGGCCTGCGCCTGCTGCTCATCGGCCGCGAGGACGACGCGCTGAGCGAGGTCGCGGTCGGCCTCGCCATGCTCGACGACAAGGTCGTGCCGGACCTCAAGTTCGGCAGCCGCGTGTGGCACGTGCTCATGGCCTCCGCGCTCATGGACCTCGGCACCGTGCTCGGCCAGCTCGGCGTGTACGAGACCGCCGACTCGGTGATGAAGAAGGCCAACCGGCACATCCGCAACGGCGCCGGCTCGCACGACATCTCCGTGCACCTGCTCACCCGCACCCGCCTGCAGCTCGGCTGGGCCCTGCGGCTCGAGCGCGCCGGCGAGGCCACCGCGGCCGCCGAGCACTTCGCGGAGGCGGCGGCCATGGCCGAGGCCATCGAGCTGCCGTTCCGCGAGTCGCTGTTCCGCCGCAAGCCCGACAAGCCGGCCGCCGACCAGGTGCCGGTCATCGGCGCGGCGCACGCGCTCGCCCACCCGTCCGCCGACCACCTCGAACGGCTCATCGGCCTGCTGGAGCTCGCGCCGCAACGGGAGCTGATCTTCGTCGGCATCGCGGTCGCCCGCTGCCTCGAGGACTCCGGGATGGTCGAGGAGGCCCTCGAGACCATCGCGGCGGTGCAGAAACGCATGCACAGCTCGCCACCCGAGCAGGGCCTGTACCTGTGCCTGATCCGCGAGTTCGCCCGGCTGTCGGCGTCCGGACCGGACGAGGGCGGCGAGCGGACCACGTCGGCGCTGCAGTTCTACGTCGCCGAGCTCGAGGCGCAGCTGTCCGACGACCGGATGTCGCGCAAGGCCATCCTCGACACCCGCCGCGAGCACGAGCGGCTGTCCCGGCGGCACGGCACGGTCGCGCGCCAGGCTCTGCAGGACTCGCTCACCGGCCTGCCGAACCGGCGCGCGCTGGACGAGCGGTTGGCGGAGCTGGCCGCGCAGGTCGGCGAGAAGCCGCTGGCCATCGCGCTGGTCGACCTCGACGGGTTCAAGGGCGTCAACGACCGCATGTCCCACGCGGACGGCGACGACGTGCTGCGGGTGATCGCCAGCACGGTCCGCGACACGCTGCGCGGCTCGGACATGGTCGCCCGGTACGGCGGCGACGAGTTCATCGTGCTGCTGCCCGGGGCCCCGCTGCAGCCGGCGGCGGCCGCGTTGCGCCGGGCCGCCGACGCGGTGGCCGGGCTCCCGGACAACCTGTCACACGGCGTCACACTTTCGGTTGGAGTCGTCTCGCTGCGGCCGGGTGAGACCGCGGCCCGCGCTCTCGCCCGCGCCGACGCGGCCATGTACCAGGCGAAGCGTGGCGGCGGCAACGACGTGGTGGCCATCTCCGACGAGGAGCCGTCGGACACCGAACCCGCCGAGGAAGCCCCGGCCGACGCGGTCCCCGACCCGGCGCCCTGAAAGGCGCTTTCAGGGCGTTGAACGTCCCGAACGCGCCTTTCAGGGCATTGCCGCGCCGGTCGGGAGGTCTCAGCGCGGCAACGTAGGATCGAAGTCCGGGGTGGAGTACCTCCCCGGCCAATCGATCGCGCCAAGGGAGACGGCTGTGCCGCAGAGCCGTAGTGGGCTCGGAGAAGTCAGCACGATCATTCTCGCCGCCGGTGAGGGGACCAGGATGCGTTCCCGCACCCCGAAGGTCCTGCACCGCCTGGCCGGCCGCTCGCTCGTCGAGCACGCCGTCCGCGCCGCCGCCGGTCTCGGCCCGGCCCGCACGGCGGTCGTCGTCGGCCACGGGCGGGACGCGGTAAGCGAACACCTCGCCGAGGTCGAGAAGGGCATCGACGCGTCGATCACGATCGCGGTCCAGGCGGAGCAGAACGGCACCGGGCACGCGGTCAGCTGCGCGCTGGAGGTCCTCGGCGACCTCGCGGGCACCGTCCTCGTCACCTACGGCGACGTGCCGCTGCTCGACACCGTCACCCTGTCCGCGCTGCTCGCCGAGCACGCGACGGCGGGCAACGCGGTGACCGTCCTCACCGCGAACGTCGCGGACCCGCACGGCTACGGCCGGATCGTGCGCGACGCCGACGGCACTGTCGCCGCGATCGTCGAGCAGAAGGACGCCACGCCCGAGCAGGTGGCGATCACCGAGATCAACTCCGGGGTGTACGCGTTCGACGCGGCCGTCCTGGCCGACGCCCTGGGCCGGCTCTCCACCGACAACGCCCAGGGCGAGCAGTACCTCACCGACGTGCTGGCCATCGCCCGCGGCGACGGGCACCGGGTCGGCTCCTGGGTCTGCGCCGACCCGTGGCTGGTGGAGGGCGTCAACGACCGCGTCCAGCTCGCCGCGCTGGGCGCGGAGCTGAACCGGCGGCTCAACGAGCACTGGATGCGGGCCGGCGTGACCATGGTCGACCCCGCCACCGTGTGGCTGGACGCGAGTGTCGAGCTGTCCCGGGACGTGGTGCTGGAGCCGAACGTGCAGCTCCGCGGCGCCACCACGGTCGGTGAGGGTGCCGTCGTGGGTCCGGACACCACGCTCACCGACGTCCGGATCGGCGCGGACGCGAAGGTCGTCCGCACGCACGGCAGCGAGTCGACCATCGGCGACGGCGCGAACGTCGGCCCGTACGCCTACCTGCGGCCCGGCACGGTGCTGCACGACAAGGGCAAGATCGGCACGTTCGTCGAGGTCAAGAACTCCGAGATCGGCGAGGGCACCAAGGTCCCGCACCTGTCCTACGTCGGCGACGCCACGATCGGCGAGTACTCGAACATCGGCGCGGCGAGCGTCTTCGTGAACTACGACGGGATGACCAAGCGCCGCACGGTCGTCGGGTCGCACGCGCGGATGGGGTCGGACAACATGTACGTCGCGCCGGTCACGGTCGGCGACGGCGCCTACAGCGGCGCGGGGGCCGTGCTGCGCGAGGACGTGCCACCCGGTGCGCTCGCCGTGTCTGCCGGCGCCCAGCGCAACATCGAGGGCTGGGTGCTGCGCAAGCGGCCAGGCACGCCCGCGGCGGAGGCCGCGCAGCGTGCGCTCGGCCTGGCCGACTCGTCGGAGGTGGAGCAATGAACGCCAAGTCCGGGACCCCGCAGAAGACCCTGATGTTCTTCTCCGGCCGGGCCCATCCGGAGCTCGCCGAGGAGGTCGCGAAGCACCTCAACGTGTCGATCACGCCGCAGTCGGCGTACGACTTCGCGAACGGCGAGACGTTCGTCCGGTTCGAGGAGTCGGTGCGTGGCTGCGACGCGTTCGTCATCCAGAGCCACGGCGAGCCCATCAACCAGTGGGTGATGGAGCAGCTGATCATGGTGGACGCGCTGAAGCGGGCGTCCGCCAAGCGGATCACCGTGATCATGCCGTTCTACCCGTACGCGCGGCAGGACAAGAAGCACAAGGGCCGCGAGCCGATCTCCGCGCGCCTGATCGCGGACCTGTTCAAGACCGCGGGCGCGGACCGGATCATGACGGTGGACCTGCACACCGCGCAGATCCAGGGCTTCTTCGACGGCCCGGTGGACCACCTGTTCGCGCAGACGCTGCTGTCGTCGTACGTGCGCGACAGGTACGGCGCGGAGAACGTGACGGTCGTGTCGCCGGACGCCGGGCGCACGAAGCTGGCGGAGAAGTGGGCGGACGACCTCGGCGGCGTGCCGATCGCGTTCATCCACAAGACCCGCGACCCGCTGCGCCCCAACGACGTCGTCGCCAACCGCGTGGTCGGCGAGGTGCGCGGCCGGCTGTGCGTGGTGATCGACGACATGATCGACACCGGCGGCACCATCTCGAAGGCGGTCGAGCAGCTGATCGAGGAGGGCGCGGCCGACGTGGTCGTCGCGGCGTCCCACGGCGTGCTGTCCGGTCCGGCGCCGGAGCGGCTGTCGAAGTGCGGCGCGCGGGAGGTCGTGCTCACGAACACCCTGCCGATCCCGGACGCGAAGGGCTTCCCGACGCTGACCGTGCTGTCGATCGCGCAGCTGCTGGCGCGGGCCATCCAGGAGGTCTTCGAGGACGGGTCGGTGACGAGCCTCTTCGACGGCAACGCGTGAGTTTGTGAGGATCTTGTGAGGGTGTGCTCGGCACACTCGCACGCATGAGAAAACTGACAGTGGCCGCTGCCCTGCTCGGGCTCGCGGTTGGGGGCCTGTTGACGCCGGGGATCGCCGCGGCCTCGCCAACCGCCGTCGCCGCCGAGCAGGGCGTGCGGTCGGGCACGCTCACCTTGTCCATCCAGTCCGGCACGCTCACCGGCGTGGACGCGCCGACTCGGTACGCCATCGACTCCGGCCAGCTCACGCTGCGTGCTGACGGGAACGAGTGGCGCGTCCAGTCCGGGCAGCTCACGCTGGGCGGCGGCGCGTACGCCGTGCAGTCGGGGACGCTGACGCTCAGCCAACCCGACGCCGTCGAGTACCGGATCAACTCGGGCACGCTGACGCTCGCCGGCGCCGAGTACGGCATCGAGGCCACGGCCGTCGAGTACTGATCGGCCGCCGGCCGATCAGCGGAGCCCGTCCGACCGACGCACCCCTCTCCCCGCGTCCAGGGTCGGGCGGGCTCCGTTCGTGTCCGGGACCCCGGTGCTCTTGCGAAAACGGGCGACGTAGACTATCGGGGTTGCCTCGGCGAGGGCGGGCATTCGCGCCTGGCGTGATCGACGCGGCGGTGTTGCAGCCGCGCGTGCCCACTTCCGCCGGAGGCCACCGCCGCCCCCATGGTTTCCGTTTTCACAAGGAGTGCACCACCGTGTCCGAGGTCCGTCTCGCCGCCGAAGCCCGTACCGAGTTCGGCAAGGGCGCCGCGCGCCGTACCCGCCGCGCCGGCAAGATCCCCGCGGTGCTCTACGGCCACGGTTCCGACCCGAAGCACCTGGCCCTGCCGGCGCTCGAGTTCGCCCGCGTGGTCCGCGAGCACGGGCAGAACGCCGTACTGACGCTCGAGTTCGACAGCACGACCGAGCTGGCGCTCACCAAGACCGTCACCACGCACCCGATCAAGAACTACATCGAGCACGTCGACCTGCTGCTGGTCCAGCGCGGCGAGAAGGTCACGGTCGAGGTGCCCATCGTGGTCAACGGCGAGGCCTCCCCCGGCACGCTGGTCACGCAGGACCTGACGACCATCGAGGTGTCCGTCGAGGCGCTGCACATCCCGGAGCAGTTCGAGGTGTCGATCGAGGGTGCCGAGGCCGGCACGCAGATCAACGCCGCCAACGTCACGCTGCCGGCGGGCGCCGAGCTGGTGACCGACCCCGACGCGCTGGTCCTGGCGGTCAACGTGGCCCCGACCGCCACGGACGTCGAGGACGAGGGCGAGGTCGCCGAGCCGGCCGTCGAGTCCACCGAGGACTGAGAAGGTTCGCACACCGGGCGGTTCCCTTTGCCGGGAGCCGCCCGGTTAGCGTTGAGGACATGACTTCCGCTGACGAGCCCATGCTGGTTGTCGGCCTCGGCAACCCGGGGCCGCGCTATGCCGGCAACCGGCACAACGTCGGTTTTCTGGTCGCCGACGAGCTGGCGGCGAGGGTCGGCGGCAGGTTCAAGGCCCACAAGGGCGGGGCCGAGGTGCTGGAGTGCCGGCTGGCCGGCCGCCGAGCGGTGCTGGCGAAGCCCCGTTCGTACATGAACGTCTCGGGCGGCCCGGTGGTGGGGACGGCGCGGTTCTACAAGGTGACCCCGGCGGACCTGGTGGTCATACACGACGAACTGGACCTACCGTACGCATCGGTCCGCCTGAAGCTCGGCGGCGGCGAGAACGGTCACAACGGTCTGCGCTCGATTTCCAAATCTCTCGGCACACGCGACTACCTCCGAGTACGGTTCGGCATCGGACGGCCGCCGGGGCGGATGGACCCCGCAGACTTCGTGCTGCGGGACTTCTCGGCGACCGAACGCAAGGAGCTGGCGCTCAACGTCGACAACTGTGCCGACGCGGTGGAGGCGCTGGTGGGAAAGGGCTTGGAGGCGGCGCAGAACCTCTTCCACGCACGGTAGGAGTGGGCTGTTGGAGGTTGTTCCACTAACCCCGGTGGTAGTCGACTGTGTGACGTTCGACCGCGCACCCCTGGGGAAACGCGGTTACAACGAGGATCAGGTCGACGATTTCCTGGACCGCATCCAGGCAACCCTGGCCGGCAAGGACACCCTGACGGCGGAGGACGTCCGCAACGTCGAGTTCGACCCGGCCCCCTTCATTCGCCGCGGCTACCACGAGGACCAGGTGGACGAGTTCCTGGACCTGGTGGTCGAGGAACTGGAACGCCGAACGGGCAGGGCGACCGAACGCACAACCCAGCTCACCCCGGTCCCCCCTGACGTGCGGCAGCCACCCCCGCCCACCGAGGTGGAACAGACGGCGCCGATGTTGTTCTCCCAGCCGCCGTCGCTGCCCTCCCCTGGCACACAGCCCTTGAAACACGACCGGAAGGCGGCCTCCGGCCCCCCGAATCCCAGCGTAACGAGACCCACCGACAATCCCGCCGGTCAGCACTCCACCTCGAAGGAGAAGCCGGCGACTCCGGTCAACGGCACCCCGCCGCCTGCGGCCCCCGCCGCCCGCCCGCCACGGAGGGCGTCAAAGGCCCTCAGCGAGGAAGCCACATCACCGGCGCCCATCACGCCCCCGAAGACCAAAGCCGCACCCGGTAAAGCGCCGAAGCCACCCACCGCGGCACCCACGCCCGCGGCACCCACCACCGCAGCACCCACCACCGCAGTACCCACCACCGCAGTACCCACCACCGCGGCACCCACCACCGCGGCACCCACCGCGCCGACAAAGCCGGCCGCAGAAGCCAAGCCGGCGAATCCAAGCGCCACGGCGTCGGCTGCTCCAGCGCCCGCCCCTCCCGCAGAGCCCGCCGCTCCAGCGCCTGCCCCTCCCGCAGCGCCCGCCTCTCCAGCGCCTGCCGCTCCCGCGGAGCCTGTCGAGTCCCAGGATCTGAAGGCGCCGGCATCACCAGCCGCCACGCCGCCCGACGCTGTAGTCGCAGCGTCCGTGGCTCCCGATGCCGTCCCGCCCGCATCGTCTGCGGCTGACGCGTCGCCGGCAGAACCTGCCGCCGAGGCGCCCCACACGACAGCACCAACATCGTCGACCGGCGAACCGGATGAAGGCGCTGCCTCGGTGGCTGCTGATGGTCGGCCATCGGAGGCACCCGAGCCGGCGCCAGAGGCGCCTGATGCCATCGTGACAACGCATCCAGCGGTGGCTCTGACGGCCGCCCCCTCCGCGGGCGTGTCTCAAGCCGAGGCGGAGATGTGGCGGGACTCGGAGCACCTCGCCCTGCCGCTTCCTCCTGCTCCGTCTGGTGAGCGGGGGTATCGGCCCGGTGACGTCGAGCGTCTCGTGCAGCTTCTCGGCGGTGTGCTCGCTGATCCCGAAGCTGGTGGGGCCGATGAGGTGGCCGCGCTCAAGTTGTCCCGGACCTTCTTTGTCGGGCAGGGATACCACGTCGGGGCCGTTGACGCGGTTCGGCAGGCCTGGGTTGACGAGTTGCGGCGGCGCGCGCGCTGACTGAGGGCGCGCGCCGCCTGCCCTGCGTTACGACGCTTCGGCCTTGATCGACTCGGCTAGCTGCTCGCCGGCGGCCGCGCGGCGGAGTTTGCCGGACGGGGTTTTCGGCAGGGTTCCGGGTGGGAGGACCAGGACGGCTGACGGGCGGGCGTTCACCGCTTCGAAGACTCGGGCGCCTACTTCCTTGCGGAGGGTCTTCACCTTCTCGGCGTCGTCGGCGAATCGTGACTCCACCACTACCGCGAAGCGTTCTCGGCGCGTGCCCGCGTCCAGGCGGACGGCTACGGCGTTGCCGGCGCGGACACCGTCCACGGAGGTCGCGGCGCGTTCGATGTCCGTCGGGTAGATGTTGCGGCCGGCCAGGATGATGACGTCCTTCGCCCGGCCGCAGATGACGATCTCACCGTCCACTATGTAGCCCAGGTCGCCCGTGGCCAGCCAGCCCTCTTCGTCCTGTGTGGCCAGTGGACCGTCGACGGTCAGGTAGCCCGGGGTTACCGAGTCACCCTTCACCTGGATCTCGCCGACCTCGCGTGGGCCGCGTACCGAGCCGTCCGACGTGGACACGATCCTCGCCTCGAAGCCGTCCAGGGGTGGGCCCAGGATCGCGAACGTCCGGCGGTCGGACTCCGCTGCGTCGGCGGGGACCGGTGTCGCGCGGTTCTCCGCCTCGAGCGCGACCGCGTCGATGTGGTCCAGGCGGAGGCCGATCATGGGGCTGGCGAAGGAGATCGCGAGCGTGCCCTCCGCCATGCCGTACGCGGGGAACACGCATTCCGCGGGCATGCCGAACCGGGCGCCGGCCGTCACGAACGCGGCCACCGCCTTCTCGTCGATCGGCTCGGCGCCGTTCAACGCGATGCGCAGCGTGGACAGGTCGTACTCGTCGGCGTTGTCCACTCCGGACAGGCGGCGGCCGAGCAGCGCGTACGCGAAGTTCGGCGCCGCCGTGATCGTGCCGCGGTGGTCGGTGATCAGCTTCGCCCACAGGAGCGGCGCCGTCAGGAAGTCGACCGGCGTCACCTTGACCAGCTCGATGCCGAACGCCATCGGCGTCGTGTAGAAGCCGACCATGCCCATGTCGTGGAACATCGGCAGCCACGACACCATGATGTCGTTCGCCGGGTCCAGCTCGGCGCGGCGAGCCATGGCGGAGATGTTCGCGAGCAGGTTGCGATGGGTGATCCGCACGGCCTTCGGGTCGGCCGTCGAGCCACTGGTCAGCTGCAGCAGCGCGGGCGCGTCCTCGTCGACCTCGACGAACGTCTCCAGCGGCGTCCCGGAGCCCAGGTCACTGATCAGGCGGTAGCCGATGCCGTGCTCGTCGAGCACCGGGCCGAGCTGGTCGAACGGCTCGCCGAGCAGCACGAGCTTGGAGCCGATCATGTTCAGCACCCGCACGGTGTCCTCGGCCCACAACCCCAGGTCGGAGCGCGGCGTCGGCTGGTGCAGCATCGTCACGCTGCCGCCCGCGAGCCACACCGCCTGCACCGCCGGCCCGATCGAGACGGGTGCCGCGGCCAGCACGGCCACCGCGTCGCCAGGCGCGAGCCCGTGACCGACCAGCCCGCCGGCGACCGCCTTGGCCTGCTCGTGTACCTGTGCCCAGGTGGTGCGCACCGGGTCGCCGGGCTCCCCCGTGGTGACACCGCGGTCGCTGGCCTGTGCCGTGGCGACCACCTTGTCGACGAAACGACTCATGCGTCCAGCCTAAACGGCACTATTCGGCCACGTCCGCCACATCCAACCAACGTTGCTCGACAGTTGACTTGTCGGCCAGCAACGTCCGCAGCTCGGCGTCCAGCGCGAGCAGGCGCTCCGCGTCGGTCGCGGCCTCCGCCAGCGCCTCGTGCAGCTCGGCCTCCCGTTTGGTCAGCTTGTCGAGCTGCCGCTCCAGCCGCGCCAGTTCCTTCTGCGCGGCACGGCGCTCCGCCGCGATCGACTTCGGCGCCTCCGCCGCCCTGACGGACGCCGGCACCACGGCACGGGCGGCGTCGCGACGCGCGAGGTACTCCTCGATCCCGCCGGGCAGGTTGGTGATCCGCCCGTCGCCCAGCAGCGCGACGACCGTGTCACACACCCGCTCCACCAGGTACCGGTCGTGCGAGACGATGACCAGCGTGCCCGGCCACGAGTCGAGCAGGTCCTCCAGCTGCTGCAACGTGTCGATGTCCAGATCGTTCGTCGGCTCGTCGAGCAGCAGGACGTTCGGCTCGGCCATCAGCAGGCGCGCGAGCTGCAGCCGCCGCCGCTCGCCACCGGACAGGTCGCCGACCGGCGTCCACTGCCGCGCGGCCGGGAACCCGAACCGCTCCGCCAGCTGCGACGCCGACATCTCCTGCTTGCCGAGCGTCACCCGCCGGGCGATCTCCTCGACCGCCTCGAGCACGCGCAGCGACGCGGGCAGGTCGTGCAGCTCCTGCGTCAGGTACGCCATCCGCACGGTCTGGCCCTGCACCCGCCGGCCGGTCACCGACTCGGTCTCGCCAGCCAGCAGCCTGAGCAGCGTGGTCTTGCCCGACCCGTTGACCCCGACGAGCCCGATGCGGTCGCCGGGCCCGATGCGCCACGTCTGCCGCTCGACCAGGGTCTTGTCCCCGGCCCGCAACGTGACGTCCTCGAGCTCCAGCACGGTCCGCCCGAGCCGCCGCTTGGCGAACGCCAGCAGCTCGACCGAGTCCCGCGGCGGCGGCACGTCCGAGATCAGCGCCTCGGCCGCCTCGATGCGGTACCGGGGCTTGGAGGTGCGGGCGGGTGGCCCACGCCGCAGCCACGCCAGCTCCTTGCGGGCGAGGTTGCGCCGCTTCTCCTCGAGCGTCGCCGCGAGCCGGGCACGCTCGGCCCGCGCGAACACCCAGTCCGCGTATCCGCCCTCGTACTGCTCGACCTTGCCGCCGACGACCTCCCACGTGCGGGTGCAGACCGTGTCCAGGAACCAGCGGTCGTGGGTGACCACGACCAGCGCGGTACCACGGGCCAGCAGGTGGTCGGCCAGCCACCGCACCCCCTCCACGTCGAGGTGGTTGGTCGGCTCGTCCAGGATCAGCAGGTCGAGCTCCGGTACGAGCGCGGCCGCCAGCGCGACGCGACGCCGCTCGCCTCCGGACATGTCACGCACCGGCGCGTCCAGCCCGAAGGCTGTGATGCCCAGCCCGTTGAGGATCGACCGAGCGCGCGGGTCAGCGGCCCACTCGTGCTCTGCCGTGATGCCGAGCGGGTCGAGAACCGCGTTGCGCACCGTCGCGCCCTCGGGCAGCTCGGTTCGCTGGGTGACGACGGCCTGCCGCAGGTCGCGTCCCCGGCTCACCCGTCCGCCGTCCGCCGGCTCGATCCCGGCGAGGATCTCGAGCAGCGTGGTCTTGCCGCCGCCGTTCAACCCGACGACGCCGATCCGGTCACCGGCGCCGACACCGAGCGAGACGCCGTCGAGCAGCGGTTTGACGCCGTAGCTCTTGGCGACAGACTCGAGGTTGACCAGGTTGACCACGACGCTGACGGTACCGAGCGTCGGTAAGCTGCCCGCATGCGCCCGCAACCGGGTGAGGTTCTCCACTTCTCCGAGGATCCGAAGATCAGCCGGTTCGAGCCCCACGTGGCGGCGACGGCCCAGCGCACGGAGCCGTATGTCTGGGCGGTGGACTCGGCCCGCTGCCCGGACTACTGGTTCCCGCGCGACTGCCCACGCGCCATGGCATGGGCGACCGAGACGTCGACCCGCGCCGACCGCGAGCGAGTACTGGGCCCTGGCGGCGGTTATCGCGTGCACGCCATCGAGTACGGCTGGCTGGAAGCCATGCGCACAGTTAAGTTGTATGCGTATCGCCTACCGGCGAGGGATTTCTATCCGATTGGCACTCCTGTTCCGAACGCCCATGTGTCAACGAAATCCGTGGTTCCACTCGGCCCGCCGGAAGAGGTCGGCGACCTGTTGCGGCTGCACGAGGAATGCGGGATACAGCTGCGGGTCCTGAACAACTTGTGGCCTTTCTGGGACGCCGTGGTGAGCACGACACTGGGGTTCAGCGGAATCCGGTTGAGGAACGCGAAACCGAGACCGTAGGTGGGGCCTCCGAGAGCCACGGTATGCGTCGGCGGCGGAGAGTGGGGGCGCGAGAAGGCGATCTGTGGATAACTGTGTGCCCTGTGGACAACTCGCCTGTTGTCGATCTTGAACGCGTTGTTCGTCGGTGCTGGCCGGTAGAATGGATGCCGGGGTGGCCCCCCGGGATAGGGCGGGGGCTGCCCGTGACTGGGCGGAATCTGCAAATTGCACGGCGCCGCGCTGGCGGAGAAATTGCGTGGCGCACGCTGCGGAGCAGAGATCGCGCGACCCGCGCTGGTGGGAGGCGTCGGGGAATTGCCTTTCGTAGCGATGAAAGGCGGGGCAGCCACGGGGCGGAGGGGTGAGAGTGCCGCGAATTCGGGATGTCTCGCGGCGGATTCGAACGCGTCCGCGGAGCGGGGGCGTCCGCAGGGATCAGGCGTGGACCTGGGGTGGGGCGGACCTCGGCTCGTCGTCGCCGCCTACTACGCGGGCGCCGGGGACGGGGCCGTGGACCACGCGGACCGTGCGGCAGACGCCCGCGCCGGACAGTTCGGCCGCTACTCGTAGGGCGTCGTCCGCGTCGGCGCACAGGAAGGCGCAGGTGGGGCCGGAGCCGGAGACCGTTCCCGCCAGGGCGCCCGCCGCTACGCCCGCCCGCAACGTTCGGCGTAGGCCTGGGCGGAGGGAGACCGCCGCCGCCTGTAGGTCGTTGCCCAGTAGCAGGGCCAGTTGGCGGGGGTCGCCCGATGCCAGGGCTTCCAGGACCGGTTCGACGTCGCCTACGCGGGGTGGGTCGCCCTCCGCGCGTAGGCGGTCCAGTTCGCCGTAGACCTTCGGGGTGGCCAGGCCGCCTCGGGCGAACGCCAGGACCCAGTGGAACGTGTGCCGGGACAGGACCGGGACGATCGACTCGCCTCGGCCGGTGCCCAGGGCGGTACCGCCATGGAGCATGAACGGGACATCGCTGCCCAGGTTGGCCGCGATGCCGGCCAGCTCGTCGCGGCCGATCTCCAGCTTCCACAGGTTCGCGAGACCCACCAGCGTCGCCGCGGCGTCGGCGCTGCCGCCGGCCATGCCACCCGACACCGGAATGCCCTTGCGGATCAGCACCCGCACCTTCAGCTCACCGACGTCGCGACCGACGTGGCGCGCCAGTTCCTCCACCGCGCGCCACGCCAGGTTCGCGCCGTTCGTCGGGACCGCCGACGCGCCCTCGCCCTGGACCTCGACCCCCGGCTCGTCCGCGACCGCCACCGTGACCTCGTCGGTGAGCGACAAGGACTGGAACACGGTGGTCAGCTCGTGGAACCCGTCCTTGCGCACGTCACCGACCGCGAGGTGCAGGTTCACCTTGGACGGCACCCGGACGGTCACCGGGCGGGGCACTACTGCGAGCACGCCACCAGCCTACGGGCAACGTGCGGACCGGCCGTTATGCGGCTGCGACACCCTGCGGCCCGGTCAGCGCCCGCCGCACGAACGCGCCCCGCTCGGCCAGCCAGCCCAGGGCCGCGTCGACGCGGTCGCTGCCGGTCATGGCGAGGCGGAACCGGGCGACCGGCGTCTCGCCGATCTTCGTCACACCGCCGCCCGCGACGGTGATCTCGGTGCCGAACCGGCTCGCGGCCTCCGGCAGCAGCGCGCCGATCGACGCGAAGCCGACCAGCACGACGTCCGCCACGCCCTGTGCCTTGGCGTCGATGGCCGGCAGCACGGCCTGCGCGACGCGGCTGTCCGGGTCACGCACGAGGTCGAACAGCTTGCCCTGCTCGACGACGCGCCCGTGGTCGAGCACGGCGACGTCGTCGGCGATCTTGCGCACGACGCTCGTGTCCGGGGTGACGACCAGCACGGTCGCGCCGAGCTCGGCGCGGGCCCGGTCGAGGACGGCGAGCACGCCCGCGGCACCGGTCGCGTCCAGCGCGCCGGTCGGGTCGTCGGCCAGCACGACCGCCGGCTCGCCGACGAGCGCCCGCCCGAGGGCGATGCGCTGGCGCTGCCCGGCGGTCAGCTGGTCGGGGTAGGTGGCGGCCTTGTCGGTGAGGCCGATCAGGTCCAGCAGCTTGCCGACCTTCTCGCGGCGACGCGGACCGTCCATGCCGGCCTGCTCGAGCGGGAGGGCGATGTTGCCGGCGGCGGTGCGCTGCGGCAGGAGTGAGTCGCCGGCCCCGACGATGCCGATGCGGGAGCGGGCGGCGCGGAGGCTGCGCTGGTCGAGCGCGGCGGTGTTGAGGCCGTCGAGGCGGAAGACGCCGCTGTCGGGACGCTCGCGGAGGGCGAGCACGCGGGCGAGGGTCGACTTGCCGGACCCCTTCGGGCCCACGACGCCGGCGATGACCCCCGCCGGCACGTCCAGGTTGACGTCATCCAGCGCGACGACGGCGCCAGTTGTACTTCGGAACGACTTGGTCAGGTTCTCGACAGTGATCACGATCTGCTCCAGTCCAGGCTCGCGCGGCGCTACGGGCTCGCGCGTGTGGGTGAATGGCCCGCTTCTGGGGCCGGGAAGTCGTCTGGGTGGCTCGAATCAGGTGATGAGCGTTTAGCGACGACAGCCTGTGACCGTGCGACGGCACTGGTCGATAACCCGCCTGGTGGTGAGGATCTGCACCGTTCTCACTCCTCCATCGCTCCTGGCGGTAGCACCTGCCCTCGGTGGGTGGTTGCTGCGGCGTCTCAGAGCCAGGTCTCTCGGCCGCTCGGGATGGATACCTCAAGTAGTACACCTGACAGACCCATCAGTGTGCAACCCGCTCAAGGGGAGATTGAGTCCCGATATTTGGCAGATCACATCCCTTACGGGCGGGCCTTACCTGCCGTTCGGGTGATTGCGGCGAAGTCACGCACGGTGAGTGTCTCTCCGCGTGCGGCCGGGCTCACACCCGAACGGGTGAGAATCTCGGCGGCTCGGTCGGCGTTGCCGGCCCAGGTCGCGAGGGCCGCCCGCAGGGTCTTGCGCCGCTGGGCGAAGGCGGCGTCGACCAGCTGGAAGACGGCGGCTCGGTCGGCGTCGGGGGTGGGCCGGCGGGTGAGGAGGACGAGGGCGGAGTCGACGTTGGGGACGGGCCAGAAGACGCTGCGCGGGACGGTCGCGACGCGGCGGGCCTCGGCGTACCAGGCGATCTTGACGCTCGGGACGCCGTAGGTCCGGCTGCCGGGTGCGGCGGCCATGCGGTCGGCGACCTCGGCCTGGACCATGACGAGGGCCTTGGTCATCGTGGGCAGCTCGGCGAGCAGGTGGAGGACGACCGGGACGGAGACGTTGTAGGGGAGGTTGGCGACGAGCGCCGTGGGGTGGGAGGGGGGCCGGCCGGCAGGGTCATCCACGGCGGAGCCGGGGACGGCGAGTTGGTCCGCGGTGACGCGGAGGGCGTCGGCGTTGCGGACGGTGAGACGGTTGGCCAGGGTCGGGGCTCGGTCGGCCACTGTCTGTGGGAGACGCTCCGCGAGCACGGAGTCGATCTCGACGGCGACCACGTGTGCGGCGGCGGGCAGCAGGGCCAGGGTGAGCGACCCCAGGCCGGGGCCGACCTCCAGGACCACGTCGTCCGGGGTCAGGGCGGCGGTGGACACGATCCGGCGCACGGTGTTGGGGTCGTGGACGAAGTTCTGGCCGAGCTTCTTGGTGGGGCGCACGCCCAGTTCCTCGGCGAGCCGCCGCACTTCGGCTGGCCCGAGCAGCGCGCTTGTCTCGGCCTCGGTCACCCGACGGAGCCTAGCCAGTGGCGGCTGGTGGCCTCCGGCCCCCGGTTCGATTGTCCCACGCGGTACCGACAGTTCCGGGTGATCGCATGGCTGTGGGCCGGGCCCCACGAGGGGAGCACCGGCCCACAGTTCGGGGAGCCGAGGTCTTACGTCGGGAGGCCCAGCTGGCGAGCACAGGCCGGCCAGGCGCTGTAGCCGCCACGGGCGTCGCGGACCTTGGTCGCGATCGCGATCTGCTGTTCGCGGGTCGCGAGGTCCGGGCGGGAGGCGTACACGCTGCCGCCGTTGGAGTTCCACGTCCTCAGGTCGAACTGGAGACCGCCGTAGTAGCCGTTGCCGGTGTTGATCGCCCAGTTGTTGCCGGACTCGCACTTCGCCAGGCGGTCCCACACCTCGCCGTCGGAGATGACCGGCTGCGGGGGCTTCTTGGTGCCGACCCGGACGACCTTCGGCTTGGCTTCCTTGGTCGTCTTGGAGCCGATCTCCTCGCGGGCGACCTCTTTGCCGTTCTTGACGGTGATGCGGTACGTCGCGATGCGCTCGCCGGCGACGCCCGGGTCCACCACGACCTCGGTGCCCTTCTCGGCGTTCGGGTCCTCGATCTCCTGGACCGGCGGCTCGATGGCCTCGGTCTGGTTGATCACGGTCACGCCGTTGCGGGTGATCCGGACCTCGGCGCCGGTGGTGAGCTTGACGTCCGCGCCCGGGGCGATGGTGTCCTCGGGGCCGAGCGAGAGCTTCAGCTCCTTGAGCAGCTCGCCCGCGGTGACGGCGTTGGTCTGCATCGCCTGGGGGGCGTTGCCGCCGTCGAACAGCGTGATGCTCTTGAGGGTCTTGACCTCGAGGGTCATCCCGTTGAGCGGGATCTCCTTGTCGGCGGACTGCGAGAGCTTCGCACCCTCCGCCGACAGGTTCAGCTGCTTGAGCGCCTCACCGACGGTCGTCGCGCGGACCCAGAACTCGCGGGTCTCGCCGTCGATCTTCAGGTGGAGCTGGCGGCCGCGCTGGAGGACGATCTTGCCGTCGTCGTTGATCGCGGCGTTGGGGGACGGGGACAGCGCGTCGTGGCTGCCGACCCGGATGCCCTCGTCCTCGAGCACCTCGCCGACCGTGTCGGCGTACGTGTTGACCTGGTGCGCCTCACCGTCGATGTCGACCGTGACGGACTTGTTCATCGCGATCGCCGCGGCGCCGCCGCCGATCAGCGAGACCAGGATCGACGCGATGGTCGCCTTGAGGACCGACTTCTTCCACCGCTTGATGCCGGTGGCGACCTCGGGCGGGGTGTCCTCCCGCTCGGTCAGCGGCAGCTCGTAGGCGGTGCCGTCCGCGGACAACGCGTCCGGGATGACCGGGAGGACGGTGGTCTCGGCGTTGATCAGCCGGATCAGCTCATCGACGTTGACGTTCGCCGCCGCCATGAGCTCGTCGGCCTGCGGGCCGAGCGCGACTCGCACGTCGCTGTCGGTGATCGACAGGGAACCGGAGTACTGGTTCTCGTCGACGTCCTCCGGCAGGTCGTAGAAGTCGGGGAACTCGGAACGCCACGCGCGGAAGTCCTCGTCGAGGACCGTCGTCGTGGCCGCCGGTGCTTCGACCGGGGTGAACCAGTCAGTGTCGGCGAACGCCGAACTGCCAGGTCTGCTACCGGATCCAGTCACAGGGTCGATACCTCCTGAAGGCCGCAGCCTTGCCCAACTACTGCGCGGCCACGCGCTTTCGCTTGTTACGACTTCCCACGGTGGGCCACCGGTCCCCGACCTGTGCCGGCCTTGCCGCGGGCTGCCCCTGGACACCCTCGTCCCGGGTACGGTCACGGGACAGTAACGGGGGTGGGCAGGTTGCGCAAACACATCCGCGAGTGTCGTGAGCCTGGTCACTCCACGAACGGAGTAATCCCGGTCGCCCGATCATCGCAGTAATCACGCCCCGCGACCACTGAGGTCACTACCAGTAGTTCGAGGAAGATCGAACACCCGCTCGGCGTTCGCCGCGACCTCCGCGCACAGCGTTTCCACCGGAACCCCTTTGAACTGCGCAAGCGCACGCAACGTGTAACTAGCGCAGTACGGCTCGTTCGGCCTGCCCCGGAACGGGTGAGGCGTCAGGAACGGTGCGTCGGTCTCCACCAATAACTGGTAACTGGGAATGACCGCCAATGCGTCACGCAGGGCGTGTGCGTTGCGAAAAGTCACCGTTCCGGCGAAGGAAAGCACCCATCCGTGGTCCACACACCGCCGGGCGAACTCCGCGTCGCCGGAGAAGCAGTGGAAAACCACCGTTTCGGGTGGTCCTTCCTCGGTCAGGATCCGGTAGATGTCCTCGTGCGCGTCCCGGTCGTGGATCATCAGCGGCTTGCCGATTCGTTTGGCCAGGTCGATGTGCCAGCGGAAGGCCTCGTGCTGGGCCTCCGGCGGCGAGTAGTCCCAGTAGTAGTCGAGCCCGGTCTCCCCGATCGCCACCACGCGCGGCTGGCGGGCCAGCTCCTCGATGACGACGCGGTCGGCGTCCGTGAACGCCGCCGTGCGCGTCGGGTGGACGGCGACGGCCGCGAAGACCCGTGGATCCCACGTGGCGGCCGTGGCGGCCCACCGGGCGGCGGCGAGGTCGTCGGCGACCGTCACGACGCGTCCCACGCCCGCTGAGGCGGCGCGATCGACCATCTCGGTGACGTCCGCGGCGTTCTTGGCGCCACAGGCATCGAGATGCGTATGACAGTCAACTATGGGAAAGGGGAGCGCCTCCGGGACTGGAGGCCGCTCCCCTCTGCGTTCAGTCACGATGTTCGCTCCGCAAGCTCCGCTCAGTCAACGACCGGCGCCCACGAGGGCCCGGTCTCGCCGAGCTTCGGATCCAGCTTCGCGAACAGCGGCGTCGGCTTCTCCAGGGGCCGGCCGACCTCGATCGGCGTCGACTCCCAGCGGGCCTGCTCGCCGGCGTAGTCACCGGTCAGGATCGGGTGGACCCGACCGGGCACGTCCAGGTCCTCGACGTCCTGCGACACCGGCTGCGCCGCCCAGACACCCGAACCGCCCAGCGCCTCGTGCACCTTCTGCGCCGAGTGCGGCAGGAACGGCGTGAGCAGCGTGTTCGCGTCCTGCACGACCTGCAGCGCGGTGTGCAGGATCGTGTCCCGCCGGGCCGGGTCGTCCTTCTTCTTCCACGGCTCCTGGTCGGACAGGTACTTGTTCGCCGCGCTGACCACTCGCATGGCCTCGCCGGCGGCCTGCTTGAACCGCGAGCGCCGCAGGTGCCCGCCGACCACGCCGAACGCGTCCCGGGACAGTGCCTTCAACGCCTCGTCGTCGCCGGTCACCGCGGTCGGCGTCGGGATGGCGCCGACGTTCTTGTGCGCCATCGAGATCGACCGGTTGACCAGGTTGCCCCACTCGTTGGCCAGCTCGAAGTTGACCCGGCGGACGAACTCCTCCCACGTGAAGTCGACGTCCTGGGTCTCCGGCCCGGCCACCGAGATGAAGTAGCGCAGGCTGTCCGGCCCGAACTCACGCAGGAAGTCGTGCACGTAGATGACCGTGCCGCGCGAGGTGGAGAACTTGGACCCGCTCATCTTCAGGAACTCCGACGACACGACCTCGGTCGGCAGGTTCAGCGTGCCGAACACGCCGGGCTCGCCGCCCTTGTCACCGGCGCCGTTCTGGCCGAGCAGCAGCGACGGCCAGATCAGCGAGTGGAAGACGATGTTGTCCTTGCCCATGAAGTAGTAGCCCTGGGCGTCCGGGTTGGTCCAGAACTCCTGCCACGCGTCGTCGTCACCACTCCGGCGCGCCCACTCGACCGACGCCGACAGGTACCCGATGACCGCGTCGAACCACACGTAGAACCGCTTCATCGGCTTGTCCCGCCAGCCGTCCAGCGGGATCGGCACACCCCAGTCCAGGTCACGCGTGATGGCCCGGGGCTTGAGGTCGTCGAGCAGGTTCAGGCTGAACTTGAGCACGTTCGGCCGCCAGTCCTGCCGGCTGCCCAGGAACTGACCCAGCGCGCCGGTGAACGCCGGCAGGTCGAGGAACAGGTGCTCGGTCTCGACGAACTCCGGGACCTCGCCGTTGATCTTCGAGCGCGGGTTCTTGAGGTCGGCCGGGTCCAGCTGGTTGCCGCAGTTGTCGCACTGGTCGCCGCGGGCGCTCTCGTAACCGCAGATCGGGCAGGTGCCCTCGATGTAGCGGTCCGGCAGCGTGCGACCCGTCGACGGGCTGATGGCGCCCAGCTGCGTCTTCTCGACGACGTACCCGTTCTTCCACAGCCCCTGGAACAGGTCCTGCACGACCCTGTAGTGGTTGCCGGTCGTGGTGCGGGTGAACAGGTCGTAGGACAGGCCGAGGCCCTGGAGGTCGCCGTTGATCTGGCGGGCGTACTTGTCCACCGTCTCGCGTGGGGTGGCACCCTCCTTGTCCGCCTGGACCTGGATCGGCGTGCCGTGCTCATCGGTACCCGAGACCATGAGCACCTTGTGCCCGACCATGCGCATGTACCGGGAGAAGACGTCCGAGGGGACTCCGAATCCGGACACATGACCGATGTGGCGGGGGCCGTTGGCATAGGGCCAGGCCACCGCGGTCAGCACGGGGTTGCTCATACCCGAATAGCCTACGGAGCAGCGCAGGTCGAGGACGAACGGGTTATGGGGAGGAAGCGGTGTCCGCCACACGGCTCTTGGTGCTCGGGGTCGTGCGCATGTACGGCACCGCGCACGGCTACCAGGTCCGCCGCGAGCTGCTGACCTGGTCAGCGGACAAGTGGGCGAACGTGGCTCCCGGTTCGATCTACCACGCCCTGAAGAAAATGGCGACCGAGAAGCTCCTCGAGGTGGCGTCGACCGAGGCGCACCCTGGCGGGCCGGACCGCACGGCCTACCGGCTCACGCCCGACGGCGAGACCGAGTTCCAGGTGCTGCTCGCGCGGTACCTGGCGGAGAGCGACGACTCGGCGCAGGGCTCCTTCCGCCTCGCCGCCGCCGTGACGTTCCTCCCTGCGCTCCCCCGCGAGAAGGCGCTGAGCCTGCTGCGGCACCGGCTGACGCAGGTGGTCGGGCACCGCGCCACCGCGCAGGACATGCTGGAGAACGGGACCAGCTGGGGGCAGCCGGAGCACGTCGAGGAGCTGTACCGGCTGTGGCTCGGCGCGGTGGCAGCGCAGGAGGAGTGGCTCCGCGGGCTGGTGGCGCGGCTCGAGTCCGGCAGGTACGCGATGGCCGACGAAGAAGGCGCCATCTTCGGCCCGCCGCCGGCCTGATCACCACCGCACGGGCAGCTCGGCCGGACCGCCGGTCAGCGAGTCCTCCCGCAGCCTGACCTCGGCCGGGTTCACGGCGAGCCGCAGGCCGGGGAACCGCCGCGGCAGCTGGGTGAACACCGCCTGCAGCTCGATGCGTGCCAGCGGGGCGCCGAGGCAGTACCGGATCCCGTGGCCGAACGTGACGTGCGGCCCGGCGGGGCGGGTGACGTCCACCCGCTCGGGGTCGGGGAAGACGTCGGGATCGTGGTTCGCCGACCGCAGGCTGAGCAGGACGAGGTCGCCGGCGCGGATGGTGACGCCGTCCAGCTCCAGGTCCGCGCGTGCGTAGCGGACCATGCCGGTGCCGTCGCGGTTGCTCCCGGCGGTCCGCAGGATCTCCTCGACCGCCTTCGGCACCAGGCCGGGATCCTCGACCAGCGCCCGCCACTGCCCGGGGTCGCCCAGCAGCGTCAGTGCACCCAGGCCGATCCGGACCACCGTCGTCTCGTGCCCGGTGAACAGCAGCGCCATCCCGAGACCGGCCGCCTCGACCTCGGTCATGCCGTCCGCCGCGGCGAGCCGGGACAGCACGTCGTCGCCCGGCTCGGCCCGCTTGCGGACGACCAGCCGCTGACCGTAGGCGAACAGCTCGCCGAGCGCACGCTGCGACCTGGCCCCGTCGCGCGTGTTGCCCACGTCGTCGGTCCAGGCGCGGAACTGGTCGCGGTCCTCGTACGGGACACCCAGCAGCTCGCAGATCACGAGCACCGGCAGCGGCACCGCGAGCGCGGCGTGCAGGTCGGCGGGCGGGCCCTGCGTGGCCAGGTCGTCGAGCAGGCGCGTGGTCAGCTCCTCGACCCTCGGCCGCAGCGCACGCATCCGCTTGGGCGAGAAGTGCGGCTGGAGCAGCGCCCGCATGCGGGCGTGGTCGGCGAACTCGGTGTCGAAGTTGCCGAGCGGGCCGCCGAAGAGGGCCGACTCGCCGGTCCGCGCCGCCTTCTGCGGGTTCGGGTGGGCCCGGCCGAGCCGGTCGTCGTCGAGCAGGCACCGGACCTCGGCGTGCCCGGTGACCAGCCATCCCTCGTCGCCGACGGGGGTGTGCGTCCGCTGAACGGCCACCACGGCCTCCAAGTAAAGACCGTTTTGTATAAGCCGACATAAACAACGCTACTTGTATAGTCCGACTTAAACAAGGAGGTGTCCGTGGTCGCCCGACGGCTACCGCGCGCCGAGCGGCGCGAGCAGATCCTGGCCGCGGCCACCCGGGCGTTCGCCCACGGCGGCTACGCGGCCACCGGCCTGGACGAGGTCGCCGCGGCCGCCGGTGTCACGCACGTGATCCTCTACCGGCACTTCACGTCGAAGAACGAGCTGTACCGCGCGGTGCTGGACCGCGCGCGTGACCACATCGCACACACCGTCGGCACCGGCGACTACGACGCCGGCAGCGTCACCGCCATGCTGCGTGCGGCGGCCGCCGACCCGGACGGCTTCCGGCTGCTGTTCCGCCATGCCGCGCGTGAGCCGGAGTTCCGGGACGTCGTCGACCGCATGCGGGCGGCGGGCACGAAGATCGCCCACCACTACCTCGACGCCGCGATCCCGGAGCCGGCCTGGCGGGAGTGGGCTGCCCGGCTGATCCCCACCGTCGCCCAGGAAGCCGTCATCGCCTGGCTCGACGCCGGCCAACCCGACCCCGAGCGTGCGGCCCAGCGCGTGGTCGCCGCCATCGACGGCGTGCGCCAGGCGGCCCTGAAGGGGTTTGACTAAACGTGACCACAGGGGTCATGCTGTCCGCGCTCTAGTCAAATTTGATTACCAGAGGGGTGGACATGATCGAAGCTCGCGGCCTCGCCCGGACCTTCAAGTCCCGGGGCCGTACGGTCGAGGCCGTCCGGGGGGTGGACCTCGACGTGCACGCTGGGGAGCTGGTCGGCTTCCTCGGCCCGAACGGCGCCGGGAAGACGACCACGCTGCGCATGCTCACGACCCTGCTGCGGCCGACCGCCGGCAACGCCACCGTCGGCGGCGTCGACCTGCTCGCCGACCCGGTCGGGGTGCGCAAGAAGATCGGCTACGTCGCGCAGGGCGGCAGCACGGCACCCGAGTGCCGGGTGATCGAGGAGATGGAGATCCAGGGCCGCTTCTACGGGCTCTCGAAGGCCGACGCGGCGCGCCGCGGCGCGGAGCTCACGGCGCAGCTGGACATCGAGGGCCTCGAGCAGCGGATGGTCAAGACGTTGTCCGGCGGGCAGAAACGCCGGCTGGAGATCGCACTGGGGTTGATCCACTCGCCGGGACTCGTGTTCCTCGACGAGCCGACCACCGGGCTCGACCCGCAGAGCCGGGCGAACCTGTGGGAGCACATCCGGTCACTGCGCGACGAGCACGAGGTGACCGTGTTCCTCACGACCCATTACCTCGAGGAGGCCGACTCGCTCTGCGACCGGATCCTCGTCATCGACGACGGCAGGATCGTCGCCGAGGGCACGCCGGACGAGCTGAAGGCGCGGGTGTCCGGGGACGGGATCGCGGTGGCGGTGCCGGCCGAGTCCGTGACGGACGCCGCCGAGGTCGCCGGGCAGCTGCCGGGTGCGACGGAGGTGACCACCGCCGAGAACACCGTGCGGTTCCGGGTGCCGCGCGGCGACGTCGCGCTGCCTGAGCTGCTGCGTGCCCTCGACGCGAAGGGCATCACGATGACCTCGGTCCAGGTGCACCGGCCGTCACTGGACGACGTGTTCCTGGCCATGACCGGGCGGACGCTGCGCGACGCCGAGGAGGGGCACCAATGAGACATCCTCTGTCAACCTCAGGCCGGCGCCGAGCCGGCGGAGGGCGCCGGTGGAGCGGAGCCTGCGGAGCGTTCCGGCGCACGCAGCGGGTGAGGGGGCGGCATGGTGCGTGAGGTCTGGCTGGTGTTCCGCCGGCACATGGCGATCTCCCTGCGCAACCCCGCGTGGGTGCTGATCGGGATCATGCAGCCGCTGCTGTACCTGCTGCTGTTCGGGCCGCTCATGGAGAAGGTGGTCGCCTTCACGCCGGGCTTCCCGCCCGGCGACAGCTGGCAGATCCTCGCGCCCGCGCTGCTGGTCCAGCTGGGCCTGTTCGGCAGCATGTTCGCCGGCTTCGCGCTGCTCGGCGACCTGCGCACGGGCGTGGTCGAGCGGATGCGGGTGACGCCGGTGAGCCGGCTCGCGCTGCTGCTGGGCCGGGTGCTGCACGACACCCTCCAACTGCTGGTGCAGGCCATGCTGCTGTTGTTGGTGGCGTACCTGGTGTTCGGGATGCGGGCGCCGGTCGCCGGCGTGCTGCTGTGCCTGGTGATGGTGATGCTGCTGGCCGTCACGCTGTCGTCCATGTCCTACGCGATGGCCATGCTGGTGCGCAGCGAGGAGGCGTTCCCGGCGCTGCTGACCACGATCTCGGTGCCGTTGCTGCTGCTCACCGGGATCCTGCTGCCGATCACCACGGAGCTGGCGCCGCGGTGGCTGTACGTGCTGTCCCGGATCAACCCGTTCGCACACGTCATGGACGCCGAGCGGGCGTCGTTCCGCGGCGACTACTCGGCGGACGGCCTGCTCACCGGCAGCGTGGTCCTGTTCGTGATCACGATCCTGTCCGTGTGGTGGGGCGCGCGGACGTTCCAGAAGGAGAACGCCTGAGCGCGGTGACCACGGTCCGGGCGGCCGGGCCCGGGTCCGCGCGGAACAACGCGGCGATGTGACGGCCACCGAGATCGGGCACCGGGCGGACGGTGACCGGCTCGTCGGCGGGCGTGCTGGTCGGGACGATCACGGCGCCCCGGCCAGCACCCACCAGCGCGTGGTGCACAGGGACGTGCTGGTCAGCGGTTGACGGCCTGCAGGCCCGCCGGCGTGTAGCGGTCGCCGGAGACGGCGCCGGCCGGGACGGCGGACTCGATCTCCGCCAGCTGGTCGGCGGACAGCGACACGGCGGCCGCGGCCGCGTTCTCCTCCAGGTACTTCACCCGCTTGGTGCCCGGGATCGGGGCGATGTGCTCGTCCTGGGCCAGCAGCCAGGCCAGTGCCACCTGAACGGGTGTCACCCCGAGGGTCTTCGCGATGCCGATCACGCGCTCGACCAGGGCGATGTTGCGCTCCAGGTTCTCGCCCTGGAACTGCGGCAGGCCGCGCCGGAAGTCGTTCTCCGGCAGGTTGCGGAACGTGTCCAGGTCACCCGTCAGCAGGCCGCGGCCCACCGGCGAGTACGGCACCACACCGACGCCCAGCTCGCGGGCCACCGGCAGGACCGTGTCCTCCAGGCCCCGGTTGAACAGCGAGTACTCCGACTGCAGCGCGCTGATCGGGTGCACCGCGTGTGCTTTGCGCAGCGTCTCCGCGCTCACCTCGGACAGGCCGAGGTAGCGCACCTTCCCGGCGGCCACCAGCTCGGCCATCGCGCCGACCGTGTCCTCGATCGGGACGTTCGGGTCGCGCCGGTGCAGGTAGTACAGGTCGATGGTGTCGACCTTGAGCCGGCCGAGCGAGCGGTCGACCGCCGCGCGGACGTACTCCGGGCTGCCGTTGACCTCGACGACCCCGCCGCCGACGACCCGCTCGATGCCGAACTTGGTCGCCAGCACCACCTGGTCGCGCCGGTCGGCGATCGCGCGGCCCACCAGCTCCTCGTTGTGGCCGACGCCGTAGACGTCGGCCGTGTCCAGGAAGTTCACGCCCAGCTCGATCGACCGGTGGATGACCCCGATGGACTCGGTGTCGTCGGCCGGACCGTAGACCTCGGACATCCCCATGCAACCGAGCCCGAGCGCCGAAACCTCCAGGTCACCGAGCATTCGCTTGCCAACCACGTGCTATCTCCTCCTTCGCTTGTGGCTGGCACCCAGCAAACACCCTTGAGCACGCTCCAGGTCAAATGAGAATCGCCGCGTCGTACAGGGTCTTCTTGCTCACACCGGCCGCCGAGGCGACCTGGGCGGCCGCGTCCTTGAGCCGCATGCCCTCGTCGGCCAGCCGGCGCACCTCCGCGGCCAGCGCGTCCAGGTCCTGTTCCTGACGCGGCTCGGCACCCGCCACGACCACCGTGATCTCGCCACGCACCCCGTCCGCCGCCCACTGCGCCAGCTCACGCAGGCCGCCGCGGCGGACCTCCTCGTACGGCTTGGTCAGCTCCCGACACACGGCCGCCCGCCGCTCCTCCCCCAGCACCTCGGCGGCGAGGGTGAGCGTCGCGGCGATCCGGTGCGGCGACTCGAAGAACACGGCCGTGCGCGGCTCGTCGGCCAGCGCGGCGAAGAACCGGCGGCGCTCGCCGTCCTTGCGGGGCGCGAAACCCTCGAAGCAGAACCGCTCGCACGGCAACCCGGACAGCGCGAGCGCGGTCGTCACCGCCGACGGTCCCGGCAGGCAGGTGACCGGCAGGTCCTTCGCCACGCACGCCGCCACCAGGCGGAACCCGGGATCGGACACGCTCGGCATGCCCGCGTCGGTGACCAGCAGGACCGTCTCGCCCTGTTCGACCGCCGCGACCAGGCCACCGATCCGGCTGGTCTCGACCGCGTCGTAGAACGACACGACCCGGCCGGAGACGGACGCGCCGAGGGCGGCGGCGAGCGCGCGGGTCCTGCGGGTGTCCTCCGCCGCGATGACGTCCGCGGTGGACAGGGCCTCGACCAGGCGCGGGGACGCGTCCCGCGAGTCGCCGAGCGGGGTCGCGGCGAGGACGAGCCTGCCGTGTTCAGTCATCGCTTCGCTCCGAGTTCGTGATCCAGACGCGGACGCCACATCGCGCCGCCTACGATCCTTGCCCGTGAGTCTTACCGTCGATCGCCAGGCTGCGGTCTCCCCGAGCCTGGGTGGTGCCGGTGGGCGGCTGCTGTCCGAAGCCGACCTCGCCGAGATTCACCTGATCGGTAAGCCGATGCCCGCCGACCGGCTGCGGGCGTGGCTGGTCGCGGGCTTCCTGGCCGTCTTCGGCGGGTTCGTGCGGCTGCAGAACCTCGGCTTCCCCACCGACCGCGGCACCCCCGTCTTCGACGAGAAGCACTACGTGCCGCAGGCGTGGGAGATGCTGCGCAACGGCGGCTACGAGGACAACCCCGCCTACGAGCTGACCGTGCACCCGCCGCTGGGCAAGGAGCTCATCGCGCTCGGCGAGTGGCTGTTCGGCTACAACGGCTGGGGCTGGCGGTTCACCGCGGCCCTGTGCGGCGCGTTGATGATCCTGATGGTCATCCGCATCGCCCGCCGCCTCACCCGCTCGACACTGCTGGGTGGCATCGCCGGCGTGCTGCTGATCTGCGACGGCGTGTCGCACGTGCAGTCCCGGATGGGGATGCTGGACATCTACCTGGCGTTCTTCGTACTCGCGGCGTTCGGCTGCCTGCTGCTGGACCGTGACCAGGTCCGGCAGCGGCTGGCCGTCGCGGTCCGCGAGGGCTGGGCCACCGAATCCGTCTACGGGCCGTGGCTGGGGTTCCGGTGGTGGCGGTTCCTCGCCGGCGTCTCGCTCGGGCTGGCCTGCGGGTCCAAGTGGTCGGGCGTGTTCTTCATCGCGGCGTTCGGGCTGCTCACCGTGTTCTGGGACGCCACCGCCCGCCGCGCCGCCGGCGTCGACCGGCCCTGGCTCGGCGCCCTGGCCAAGGACGTGCTGCCCGGCCTGTGGGCACTCGTGGTCGTCGCGATCCTGGTGTACCTGTCCACCTGGTGGGGCTGGTTCATGTCCGAGACCGGCGTGGACCGCCACCTCGCCGACGAGTCGGTCCACCACGGCTGGTACGACTGGGTTCCCCAGGCCCTGCGGTCGCTGTGGCAGTACTCCGGCAACGTCCTGAACTTCCACGAACACCTGGTCACCCCCGCCACCGGGCAGCACCCGTGGGAGTCCAAGCCGTGGACCTGGCCGATGGGCCTGCGCCCGATGCTCTACTACTACGACGGCGGCACCATCTCCTGCGGCGAGCAGCGGTGCGTGTCCGCGACCATGCTGATCGGCACCCCCGCGCTCTGGTGGGTCTCCCTCCCCGTCCTGGGCTGGGGTCTGTGGCGGATGATCGCCCGCCTGGACTGGCGCTACACCGCCGTCGTCGTCGCGTACCTGACCTGCCTGCTGCCGTGGTTCATGAACCTCGACCGCCAGATGTACTTCTTCTACGCCACGCCGATGGCCGCGTTCCTGGTACTGGGCATCGTCCTGGTCCTGGGCCAGATCATGGGCACCGTCCGCGACGGCCACGAACGCCGCGGCACCGGCCTGCTCGTCATCGCCCTCTACGTCGGCATCGTCGTCGCCAACTTCGTCTGGCTCTGGCCCATCCTCAACGGCGACTCCATCACCGAAACCCGCTGGCAACAAGAACTCTGGCTCCCCTCCTGGCGTTAGCGCGCGAGCAGCCCCGCGATCAGCGTGGCGACGGCGGTCTCCAGGGTCACCGGCCAGCCCACGTCGAGATCGACCAGCGTGGGATCCGCCTCGTAGGCGGCGCGTGTGCTGGCGGACGGCTGGGCGTAGGTCCACAGCGTGCCGGCCATGATCACGGTCAGCAGGCACAGCGTCCGCACACCGTCGCCGAGCTCCGGCACGTGGCGGCGGACCACCTCGACCATGGTGCCGAGGCTCTCGAGGGTGGACCGCTTGTAGCGCACGACGACCTCGACGGACACGTTGTGCTCCAGCACGCCGGCCTGCGCGTTGACGAGGTCGCAGAGCATGGTGTGGCGGGCGAGTGACCGGCTGAGGATCGCGGCCAGCTGGTCGCCCCGCTCCCGCGCCGGGAGTCGCGGGTCGACGCCGGCGTCGAGTTCGCCCGACACCTCCGCCAGCCACGTCCGCAGGCCACGCTCCAGCAGTTCGAGCAGCACGGCCTCGCGGGACTCGAAGTAACGCAACACGTTCGACTTGGCCAGCCCGACCCGGCGGCTCAGCTCGTTGAGAGTCACCTCGGCCACCGGCATCTCGTCGAGCATGGCCAACGCGGTGTCCAGGATCGCCTGGCGCCGGATCTCCCGCTGCTCCTCACTGCGTGCTCGCTGGAACGTCACGCCGCAAGTTTACAGACCGCCAGTCTCTTGACAACAGACCGGCGGTTCCTTAACGTCGGTGTCGTAAGAGACCAGCGGTACGTAAGGAGGACGACATGAAGTGGACCGAGCAGGACATCCCTGACCAGAACGGCCGGGTGGCGGTCGTGACCGGCGCGAACACCGGCCTCGGCTTCGAGACCGCACGGGCGCTGGCCGAACACGGCGCGACCGTCGTGCTGGCCGTCCGGAACATCGAGAAGGGCAAGCAGGCGGCCGCACGCATGAGCGGCAACGTGACGGTGCTGGAGCTGGACCTGTCGTCGTTGGAGTCCGTCCGCACCGCGGCGGCGGAGCTGCACGCCGAGCACCCGAGGATCGACCTGCTGATCAACAACGCCGGCGTGATGTACACGCCGAAGCAGACCACCGCGGACGGGTTCGAGCTGCAGTTCGGCACCAACCACCTCGGCCACTTCGCGCTCACCGGGCTGCTGCTGGACCTGCTGCTGCCCGTGCCGGGCTCCCGGGTGGTGACGGTCAGCAGCGTCGGCCACCGCATCCGCGCCGAGATCCACTTCGACGACCTGCAGTGGGAACGGTCCTACAGCCGGGTCGGCGCCTACGGGCAGGCCAAGCTCGCCAACCTCATGTTCACCTACGAGCTGCAGCGCCGGCTCGCGTCGCACGGCACCACCAGCGCGGTCGCCGCACACCCCGGCCTGTCCAGCACCGAGCTCGCCCGCAACATGCCGGCCGCCCTCCGCGTCTTCATGCCCGCGGTCAACCTCCTGTTCAGCCAGCCGCCGGCCATGGGCGCGCTGTCCACCCTGCGTGCCGCCACCGACCCGGGCGTCCTCGGTGGCCAGTACTACGGCCCCGACGGGCTCGCCGAGGGACGGGGACACCCGCGCCTGGTCGCCTCCAGCGACCAGTCCCACGACGTGGCCCTCCAGCGGCGCCTGTGGTCCGTGTCCGAGGAGCTCACGGGAGTCAGGTTCCCCGTCTAGTGCGGCAGGGCCCGGCGTGAGCGGGGGACCGTGTCCGCCCGGTGCCGCTCGATCGCGAGCGCGACCGCGAACATGGTGTCCGCGTCCGCGATCTCCGGCAGGTAGTGGACGTTGTCCGCCAGGCCGGGCAGGTCGACGGTGAAGTACACGCTCATCAGCGGGTTGACGAACAGCTCGCTGTCGCCCGTGCGTGCGATCGGCACGTTGCCGAACTCGCCGCGCAGGGACGCCGCGATCTGGCCGTTCACGATGCTCGGCCGCAGCGGGGTGAGCTTCTCCGCGTGGGCCACGACGTCGACGTATGCCAGCGCCTCCGCCGAGCCCGGCGGGATGGAGAACGCGCCGAGATAGGCACCCGCACGCTGCAGTGTGGCCAGGTTCTCCAGGACGTGCGCGTGGCACACCCCGTGGTAGGCGTCGATCCCGAAACCCAGGCAGGCCACCAGCCTGACGAGCCCGGGCAGGCCCGCCACGGCGGCCAGGCTGGACATGTCCTCCTCGGGCGTCCCAAGTCCGTCCTCGTCGCCCCGCATGAGGATGTCGGTGCCGCCGTCCACCAGGACGATCGCGTCCAGGCCGAGGTGTTCGACCAGCGCCGCGTAGGCCGCGCCGAGCGGCCGGGGGCCGATGCGGGGGAACGCGTACACGGCCGGCACCAGGTCGGTGCCGGCCAGCCAGGTGGCCAGCGCCCGCTCCGGGAAGTAGTCCGGCGAGCCACCGGTGTCCGGCCGGACCTCCGCCACGTTCGACGCCAGCCAGGCGTCCATGTCGAGCGCGTTCAGGTCGGTGAACGCCAGGTTCGCCAGGTGCACCTGCTTGCCGGCCGCGTGCAGGGCCAGCGCCAGCGGCAGCCCGGCGTACACGTCGAACCCGCCACCCGCCCCCGCCACCAGCACCCGGGACGCCGGCCGCAGCCGGGTGAACAGCGTGGGCTCGAACATCAGCTCGGGTTGATGTGCGCCCGGGACACGATCTGCGTCACCGGGCCGGCGGTCTCCTGGCCGGCGCGGGCGATCCACGCCGTCATCTCGCGTTGGACGGCCGCGAGGGTCGGGCGGCGGGCCGGGTCCTTGTCCAGGGACGCCGCCAGTAGGCGCAGGTGGGTGCTCCGCCGCGGCAGGTGGGACAGGGGTTCCGCCTTCGCCGCCGCCATCAGGGCCGCCATGGCGTTCTCGCGGACGCCCCGCGGCGGGTGGCCGGCCAGTGCGAAGCTGACCGTCGCCGCCAGCTGCCAGGCGTCGGACGCCGGAGTGGCCGCCACGCCGGTCGCCGTCTCGGGGGCGAGGAAGTCCGGCGTGCCGACCATCATGCCCGCGGCGGTCAGCGTCTGGTCACCCTTCGACCTGGCGATGCCGAAGTCGATCAGGTGCGGCATGCCCTCCGGGTCGACGATCACGTTCGCCGGCTTGACGTCGCGGTGCAGCACGCCCTTGGCGTGGGCCGCGGACAGCGCGCCGGCCATCGTCAGCCACAGCCGCGCGGCCTGCAGGTCCGAGAGGGCGCCCTGCCCGTGGACGACCTCCGCCAACTGTTCGCCCTCGATGTACTCCATGATCAGCCCGAGACCGTCGCCGTCGGAGACGATGTCGTACACGCGCACGCAGTTCGGGTGGTGCACGGCCGCCAGCGCCCGCGCCTCACGCAGCATCCGCTCCTCGGTCTCCGCGTCCGGCGCATGCGCCATCTTGATCGCGACAGTGCGGTTGAGCTGCGTGTCCTTCGCGAGCCACACGGTGCCGAACCCGCCCGTGCCGAGCTGGCGCACCTTCTGGAACCGGTTCCCGGCGGGCCGGATGATCGACGTCGGCTTCTCCGACGGAAACGGCAGCGGTCCGGGGTCGGCCGCCAGCGCGGCGAGTGCCTGCCGGTCCGGTTCGGGCTCCGGCATCCGCGCCGCCACCCTGGTCGGCGGAGGCATCCGCGCCGGCTGGGCGGGCGCTTGCGGCTGGTAGGGCGGCGGCTGCTTCGGCGGCACGTACGGCGGCGGCCGCTGCTGCACGGGCTGTTGCGGCGGCTGCTGCGCGACGGCGTCCTGCTTGTACCGCTTCTCGATCACCGACCAGCTCGGTGGACCCACGACGAGCAGCGGTAACAGCCCCAGCACGCTCGCCAGCAGCACACCGACCCACATGTAGGTGGCGACGTTCACCTTCACCGCCACACTCAGCACGAGCGCGGCGACGAACGGCAGCCAGAAGAACCGGCCCGGCCACTTCGGACCACGCCGGAACGCGAGCCGCGCCTGCAGCCACACGAACAGCACCGCGATCGCCGGCACCACGATCAGCATCGCGTACCGCAGCACCAGCATCGGGCCGCTCTCGAAGGGGCGGAACAGCACCTCGTACACGTTGGCCCGGCCGCCGAGGAACTCGTCCTGCCGGCCGACCCACGCGCAGAAGTTCTGCGACATGGAGCCGGCCTCCTCGGCGGTCAGCCCGGTGTCGGCGTTGGTCGGAGCGCCGGTGGCGGCGTTGGTGAACACCGTCCGGAAGGTCTCCGAGGCGCCCATCGAGTACAGCCACGGCAGCAGGAAGGCGAACACGCCGCCGACCAACCCGAACACGGACAGTGTCACCGCGTTGTAGGTGTTGCCCGTACCTTTGCGCACCAGGGCGATCAGCACGGCGCCCAGCGGCGGCAGCAGCCCGACCAGGAACCCGGCCATGATCGTCGCCCACACCCAGTCACCTGGGCAGAAGGCCGGCTGGAAGATGTCGTGCGCCAGAGAGAGCAGCGAGCTACCCCAGTCCGTGAGCAGGTTCACCGCCCCTCCCTCCTCATCCGTACATCAGACCAGACGTCCACGTCGTAGGTTCCCCCCTATGTCGACCTGTTATGTCGACGTTGAGGACAGTGACCAGGTTGCCGCGACGGGCTAGGTTCAGGACCCATGGGTAGCTACCAGGACGCGTACCAGCGAAGCCTCGCGGACCCGGAAGCCTTCTGGTTGGCGGCCGCCGAGTCGATCGACTGGGTTACCCCGCCGACCAAGGCCCTCGACGACAAGACGGCTCCGCTGTACCGATGGTTTCCCGACGGCGTGCTGAACACCTGCCACAACGCCCTCGACCGGCACGTGGACGGCGGTCGGGCGGACCAGCCCGCCCTCATCTACGACTCGCCCATGACGGGTAGCAAGGCGTCGTTCACCTACCGTGAGCTGCGGGACGAGGTCGCGACGTTCGCGGGCGCGCTGCGCTCGCTCGGCGTCGAAAAGGGCGACCGGGTGATCATCTACATGCCCATGGTGCCACGGGCGGTGGTCGCCATGCTCGCGTGCGCCCGCCTCGGCGCGGTGCACTCCGTGGTATTCGGCGGCTTCGCACCCAAGGAGCTGGCCAGCCGCATCGAGGACGCCGCGCCGAAGGTCATCGTGGCGGCGTCGTGCGGCATCGAGCCGGCCAGGGTCGTCGAGTACAAGCCGATCATCGACGAGGCGCTGGCCGGCACCTCGCACCAGCCGGACCGGGTCGTGGTCCTGCAGCGGGACGCGGCCCGCGCCACGCTCGGTGAGCGGGACGTGGACTGGGACGACCTGGTCGCCGGCGCCCAGCCGGCGGACTGCGTGCCGGTCAGGGCCACCGACCCGCTGTACATCCTGTACACGTCCGGCACCACGGGTAAGCCGAAGGGCGTCGTGCGGGACAACGGTGGGCACGCGGTCGCACTCTCCTGGTCGCTGTCGAACGTCTACGACATCCATCCGGGCGACGTCTGGTGGACCGCGTCGGACGTCGGTTGGGTCGTAGGCCACTCCTACATCGTGTACGCCCCGTTACTCACCGGCGCAACCTCGCTGCTTTACGAAGGCAAACCCGTCGGGACCCCGGACGCGGGCGCGTTCTGGCGGGTGATCTCCGAACACGGGGCGAAGGCGCTGTTCACGGCGCCGACCGCGTTCCGGGCCATCAAGCGGGTTGATCCTTCCGCCGCCGAGCTGGCGAAGTACGACCTGTCCGGTTTCCGGACACTCTTCCTGGCGGGCGAGCGGCTCGACCCGGAGACGTACCACTGGGCGAGCGAGAAGCTGGGTGTGCCGGTGGTCGACCACTGGTGGCAGACGGAGACGGGCTGGCCGATCTGCGCGAACCCGCGTGGCCTCGACGACCTGCCGATCAAGCCGGGGTCGCCGTCGGTGCCCGTGCCGGGCTACGACGTGCGGATCCTGGACGGTTCCGGCGCGGAGATGCCGCGTGGGGCCGAGGGCGCGATCGCCATCAGGCTGCCGCTGCCGCCGGGCACGCTGCCGACGCTGTGGGGCGACGACGACCGGTACGTCGAGTCGTACCTGTCGCGGTACCCGGGCTACTACCTGACCGGTGACGGCGGGTACGTCGACGAGGACGGCTACGTGTACGTCATGGGCCGCACCGACGACGTGATCAACGTGGCCGGGCACCGGCTGTCGACCGGGTCCATGGAGGCGGTGCTGGCGTCGCACCCGGCGGTGGCGGAGTGCGCGGTGATCGGCGTCGCGGACGCGGTGAAGGGGCAGCTGCCACGCGGGTTCGTGGTGCTGAAGGCCGGCGTGGAGATCTCCGAGTCGGTGTTGCGCGAGGAGCTGGTGGCCGCGGTACGCCGGGACATCGGGCCGGTGGCGGCGTTCCGGGACGTGTCCATCGTGGACGGGCTGCCGAAGACGCGGTCGGGCAAGATCCTGCGCAAGACCATGCGGGGCATCGCCAACGGCCGCGAGGAGCCGGTGCCGTCGACGATCGAGGACCCGGCGGTGCTGGACGCCCTGCGGCCGATCCTCCTAGGTGGTGACCGCGCCTCCACCTAACTGGGCACGACGGAACGCGGCGGTTGCACGCGCCCTGTGAGGCGTGGCCTGATGCCCTGAAGGACCCCTTCAGGACGTTGAACGTCTCGAAGGGGTCCTTCAGGGCATTGCCGTCCGGCCGGGTCAGAGGTTGATCATGTGGCCGGCGAGGCCGTGGACCGCTTCCTTGACCGCCTCGCCCAGCGTCGGGTGGGCGTGGATGTTGCGGGCGACCTCGTGGACGGTGAGGTCCCACTGCTGCGCCAGGGTCAGCTCGGGCAGCAGCTCGGTGACGTCCGGGCCGATGAGATGGCCGCCGAGCAGCTCGCCGTACTTCTTGTCCGACAGCAGCTTGACGAACCCGCGGGCGTCGCCGAGGCCGTGCGACTTGCCGTTGGCGGTGAAGGGGAACTTGGCGACCTGCACGTCGTAGCCGGCCTCGCGGGCCTGCTCCTCGGTGTAGCCGAAGCTCGCGATCTGCGGCTGGCAGTAGGTCGCGCGCGGCACCATCCGGTAGTCGATCGGCATGGTCTCGGCGCCCGCGATGGTCTCGGCCGCGACGATGCCCATGGCCTCGGCGTTGTGGGCGAGCATGAGCTTCGCGGTGACGTCGCCGATGGCGAAGATGTGGGGGACGTTCGTGCGGCTGTACTCGTCGACGTCGATGGCGCCGCGGTCGGTGACCTGGACGCCGGTGGTCTCGAGCCCGTAGCCCTCGATGTTGGGCTGGAACCCGATGGCCTGGAGCACCTTGTCGGCCTTGAGCGTCTTCTTCTCGCCGCCCGCGGAGACCTCGACGGTGACCTGGTCGCCCGAGTCGTCGATGGACTCGACGCGGGTGGAGGTCATGACGGTGACGCCGAGCTTGCGGTAGTGCCGCGCCAGCTCCTTGGAGACCTCGACGTCCTCGAGCGGCACGAGCCGGTCCAGGAACTCGACGATCGTGACGTCGACCCCGTAGTTGGCGAGCACGTAGGCGAACTCGACCCCGATGGCGCCGGCACCCGCGATGATGATGCTGCCCGGGAGCTGGTCGTCGAGGATCTGCTCCTCGAAGGTGACGACCCGCTCGGACAGCCGCGTGCCGGGCAGCAGCTTCGCGGACGCCCCGGCCGCGATGATGCAGTTGTCGAAGGTGACGGTCTCCCCGTTCACCTCGATGCTGTTCGGACCCGTGAAGGTGCCCCGCCCGGTGAACTCGGTGATCGAGTTCTTCTTCATCAGGTAGTGCACACCCTTGACCCGCCCGTCGGCGACGGTGCGGCTGCGCGCGTGCGCGGCCCCGAAGTCGAACCGGACGGTGCCGTCAACCTCGATGCCGAAGGTCTTCGCCTCGTTGTTGAAGATGTGCGCCAGCTCGGCGTTGCGCAGAAGCGCCTTGGACGGGATGCAGCCCACGTTGAGGCACACCCCACCCCAGTACTTCTCCTCGATGACCGCGGTCGAGAGCCCGAGCTGCGTCGCCCGCACCGCGGCCACATACCCACCCGGCCCGGCACCGAGAACCACGACATTGAAATGTGTACTCACGACCCAACCCTAGGCGAACCTGGGGAACAACGTCGGCCGCGGCCATCCGTCACTCTCCGGGTTCATGATCAACACACAGCGTGTCCACTCCACTCAGCGCGGAACCGCTCGAGGAAGTCGACCATGTACCGATGCCGCTCCTCGGCAAGCTTCCGACCGAAGTCGGTGTTCATCCGTTCCCGGAGCAGCAGCAGCTTCTCGTGGAAGTGGTTGATGGTCGTACCCTTGGAGTTGATATAGGCGTCCGCCGAAGCATGCATGACCGGGGACACATCCGGATCATGAATAGGCCGATTGACAAATCCACCATAAGCGAACGTACGAGCAATACCGATCGCCCCCATAGCATCCAGTCGATCGGCGTCCTGCACACACTTCCCTTCAGCCGAAAGCACAGGCAACTCGACGTTTGCCCCTTTGAACGACATCCACCGAATAATCTCCGCGACATGATCAGCGACATCCAGGGACACACCTGTCGACGTCAGACAAGAATGCGCGAACCGCGGTCCGGCCTCCTCGTCCCCGGAGAACTTGTAGTCGTCGACATCATGCAGAAGCGCCGCGAGCTCCACCACAAACGGGTCGACCCCCTCCATGGCGGCGATCCGGATCGCGGTGGTACGGACACGATCAGCGTGCCACCAGTCATGCCCGGTCGACTCGTCACGCAACTTGTCCCGAACGAGCCTCTCGATCTTCGCCACAATCGCATCCGCTGACGGCATGGCGGAATACTATCGAGCCTAATCCCAAATACAAGACCATTCGGCGGCGTGTCGGCCCTAAGCTCACCGAAGCCGGCCACGAAACTTGCGCACCACCATGTCAGCGAACTCCTCGGCGGAGAAATGAGCAGCCGCGACATACCCCAGCGTCGGGCTCAGGCCAGGCACGGAAACGTCCTCCATGACATAAGGGAGGGCGTAACCGCTGTGTTGTTCCTGCATACGCGCCAGCACGGCGCGCAACTCCCAGTTCCCCGCCCACTTGGATTCGAGAAACGCACGGGAAATCACCACGACCGCGAACCGACTGTCGGAGTAGTAGGTGGTGTGCAGTAGCGCCGCGAGATCCTCCCCGAGAAGGAAATGCTGCTGGTCACGGTCGTAGAACACCCGCAACCCGGCAGCCTTCAACCGCCGCGCGATGCGCTCGGCGACTGCCCGGTCGGCGCCTGCGAACGAGATCGCCACGTCGTAGACGTAGCTCTCCGACGACAACTGCCGGTATCGAGCCCAGAACTCCGCCGCGGTGGCCCCGACGCGCCACAGATCACGAGCGAAGTACACCAAGCCGCGAAGGGCCAGCGCCGAAGCCCACGAGGAACCCGAGCCAAGACTGACGCTCGCCTCCGGTCCACGCCAGGCCGCGATCTCACGGTCGAACGAAGTAACCAGTTCCCCACCCAGCAGCACCCCGAGCGCACTGAGCGGCGAGACCCAGCGCCTGACACAGACATACAGCAGCGGTCGCCAGACGATCGCATGCCAGACCGGCTGCCGGGACACGGTGAGCAGCCAGTCTTGAATGCGCATGCCCGTATCCGCCCACCAACACGCGTCGATCAACTGTTCCCGCAGCTGGACAAGGTCGGCCGGCACCTCAGCGATACGGTCCAGCGCTGCGTGTGCCAATACCTGCCCCTCGAGTCCGAGCCTCCCCGAACGCAGTTCGTCCTCGATGAACCACGCAGCGGCCCGCAGGGCCTCGGCGGCACCGTCGACCCTGTGCCCAAGCCGGATCGCCCTGGCCAGTGCCAGCGTGGGGTAGAACGTGAACGGCAACGTGGGCTTCTCGCCGTCGCGCAACGGCCAACCACCATCCGCGTCCTGCGACAGCAGGAGTTGCTTGGTCAACGCCTGCCGAACTCGTGTGCCTCCACCCGACCTTCCGGCAACAGCGCGCGAGTCACCAACCCTCGCGCCACGGTCGCGACAGAGTGCACGCCGAGCAGCTCGGCGGCGAGTTCTTCGGCACCCGACCTGTCCATGGCGCCACCCCTCAGCGAGCACGACGGCTCACTCGGCGACTGGAACCGAACTCATCGTAAGGGCCACCGATCACAGCCCTGCATCGTGAGAGCTTCCCGCACCAATCGTGCATCTCGTTGCCTACCAACGAAAACAGACGAGCAACGTCTTCCCCGATTGTCTTGACAGAGAGGGCTCGCGGGACCAAGGTTCTCCCATTGGTCTAAACCACTAGGTCTATACCAGTCGGTCTGGACCACTAGGTCTGAACCACTGAGTGGACGCGCGGCCAGCGCACGGAAGGACAACGATC
>Ga0081539_10000908_pt1 | contig 56079 bp, 59 predicted proteins | sample TabmetS4T2R2_FD_71023 | JGI IMG/M metagenome (GOLD analysis project Ga0081539, IMG submission 71023) | Tabebuia heterophylla rhizosphere microbial communities from the University of Puerto Rico - S4T2R2 | ecosystem: Host-associated > Plants > Roots > Rhizosphere ...
AAAGCTTCTTGCGTAAACCCTGAATTTGTGAGTCCATAATTTCAACATCTTCTTTACTTAAATATCCAAACTCTTGAGCTAAAATCAATTGTGTGTCTACTTCCGCTAACGAGCCTAGCGAAATGTGTAAAAATCTTCGGAAATCTCCTAGCGCTTTTCTTGCCTGACCTTCCGCAATATTTGATGGCACTGAGACAACCGCGCGGCGGATTTGATCTGCGAGAGCATATGTTTCTTGACGTGGAAATTTTTCAGTCAACTTATAAACCGCTTTTGCAAGCTTAATTCCATCTTGCCAGACAATTAACTCGCGGTAGTTTTTAGCAGAAACTTTATTATTATCCATAACGTACTACCAACCATCAACTGTCAACCATCAACGAAGTGGCGGATACGCCGCAGGGTCCACTTCATGCATCATTTCATAAACAGCATCAAAGATAGTTTCACTATTCGGCTTCGACCAGTAATCACCGTCACTACCATACGCGGGACGATGAGCTTTGCCAGATAACGTCCGAGCGGGGGAATCAAGATGAAAATAGCCGCCCTGTTTTTCGATGACTTCCTGCAGCATATATGCGGACGTGCCGCCCGGTACATCTTCATCTACGAACAAAATGCGATTCGTTTTCTTTAACGATTCAACGATTTTCCCATGAATATCAAACGGCAGCAAAGACTGTACGTCTATTACTTCAATATCAATACCAACTTTGGATAACTTCTCTGCTGCATCCATTGCAATACGACAGCACGCACCGTATGTGACAAGCGTAATATCTTTTCCTTCCCGAATAACTTCTGGCACACCCAACGGAACAGTGAACTCACTGAGATTATCTGGAACTCTTTCTTTTACCCGATAGCCATTCAGCACCTCAACAACCACAGCAGGCTCGTCTGCTTTCAGCAAAGTATTGTAAAATCCTGCGGCATGTGTCATATCGCGCGGCACCAAAACGTTGATACCGCGCACGAGATGGATTAATCCCGCCATTAATGAGCCAGAATGCCAGATGCCTTCCAAACGATGACCGCGTGTACGGACAATTACAGGAGCAGCCTGTCCACCCACAGTGCGCCAATGTAGATTCGCAAGATCATCAGACATAATCTGCAGCGCGTAAAGGATGTAATCGAGATATTGAATTTCGCAAATCGGGCGCAAGCCGCGGATTGCCATGCCAATTGCCTGCCCCAAAATTGTCGCTTCACGGATGCCAGTGTCGCTCACTCGCAAGGCACCATATTTTTCCTGCATCCCCTTGAAGCCTTGATTTACATCACCAAGAAAGCCTACATCCTCGCCAAATGCGATCACACGCGGGTCACGCGACAAAATCGAATCGAAGGCCATATTGATGACTTCAAAGCCCATCATCGTCGGTGAAGAGTTTGAATAAACAGGTTTCACTTCTTTCACGGAAACAGCCTTGCCGCTATATAGATGCGAGCCATAACGCTCTACATTTATAGCATCCTGCTCGTTCTTCCATTGGACCAAAACCTGCTTGGAAGGATTCGCCTCGTCGCGCAGGATTCTTAACGCTTCGTGTGCAGCGGAATGAACATCCCGTCTCAACGGCGCAGGGAGGGCTGCCAGCCGCTCTTTGATTTGTTCCAACTCAGACGCGTGACTCGAACTGCCCGCGATCTCATCGAGCATATCCATCACGTGACCGCGCTCCTCTAGGATTGGCGCGAGGTACGCGTCCCAGGCCAGTTTGCGGATTCCCTCTACAGCCTCGTAGTCCTCTTTTTCAACGGCGACCAACTCAGGTTCCGTAATGACGTGGTTCTCCAGCATCCACTCTCGCATTTTGTGAATACCGTCAAATTCCTCCTCAAACCTTAATCGCTCAGGTGACTTGTATCGTTCGTGACTTCCAGACGTGGAATGTCCCTGAGGCTGGGTCACCTCGGTGACATGCACCAGCGCGGGGATGTGATGTTCGCGCGCTGTCTCAGCCGCCCGCTTGAACGTCTGAATGAGCGCGGGATAATCCCATGCCTTCACGCAATAGATGTCGAAACCATTCTCGGAATCCGGCGCGCGTTGGAATCCTTTGAGTAATTCGCCAATATTGCCTTTCACCATTTGGTATTCGTTAGGCACTGAGATTCCATATCCGTCATCATAGATAGTAATAATCGCCGGCGCATGAAGCACACCCACGGCATTGACCGACTCCCAGAACATACCTTCGGCGGTCGATGCGTTGCCGATACTTGCAAACGCGACTTCATTACCATTCTTTGAAAACTGGGTAAATTGGTTGAGCTCTTCCAGCCCGCGATAGAGGACAGATGCGTAAGCAAGACCCACTGTACGCGGCATCTGCGTGCCTGTCGGTGAGACATCTGCTGCGGTATTATAAGATTCGGTTTGATTCTTCCATGAACCGTCGGGGTTAAGGAAACGATTGGCGAAATGCGCGTTCATCGAGCGCCCGCCCGTGTTGGAGTCGTGATTCACATCTGCGTGGGCGTAAAGCTGGGCAAAAAATTCCTGGATGCTCATCACCCCTACCATGAACATCCAGGTTTGGTCACGGTAATATCCTGAGCGCCAGTCTCCCTTTTGGGAGGCTCGCGCCATCGCAATATTGATAAGTTCCTTTCCATCCCCAAAAATACCGAACTTTGCCTTGCCGCTTAATACTTCACGTCTTCCGATAAGACTCGCCTGCCTGCTTTGATAGGCGAGGCGATAATCTTTGATGATTTCTTCTTTTTCTAAAGGAAGTGCAATTGAGCCCTTTTTTCTGGGCATGAAGTCTCTCCTACGTTAAGTTAACGAGGATTATAACGGAAAAGATATGGTCATATGCTTATGTCGATCATGTCTAGATTTATTCCGCCACATCGAGCCATTTCAGCGCAGATTCTATCTCGTGAAATACCTTGAATCTGCCACTACGATTAACGACAACATTTTCCATCGTAAGGTCGATGAGGTCACGCTTGACGACCAACGCAACTTTGATCTTTGGGCCCACAACCCGGATGTATTCTTCACCCACCTGATACCGATCCCAAATGCTGATCGGACCTTCAAGGTTCAAGCCATCGATGAGCACCTTCTCCAAATTTTCCCGCTTGCATGCATCTACTAAGTCCCGCAAAAAGGAAAATGCCATTTTCATTGAAAATGGCTCGGTGATCTTGGCGAATAGATAACTACCTCGGTTTTCGAAGGTGGGCATATTACTCTCATCGTTCTATAGTTTAATATTCAACGGGTTTTCATCATCTTCATCCCATAACATAGGGTTGGCTTCGATGTAATCGGTTTTGTTTTGGAGATCCTGTGCGTTGCGGATGATATGTTCGTAATAATTTCGTTGCCAAAGAGGGACACCTTGCGTGCGATGCATCAAATTGATTCGATAGGCAACCGCAGATTTATACGAGCGAATAATTGTTGGAATAGAACCTTTTACCGGTTTTTGAAACCCCTCCCGCGTAGGGGCACGGCGGGAAATCGGGATGACCTTGTCAGTGGATCGTTCCGCCGTGCCCCTACCAGGGATAATTATGATAATTCCATGCATATGATTTGGCATAATAATAAACGCGCCCAACTCGATATTTGGAAATCGTCTTTTCAATCTTTCCCACTCCTGCTTTGCGACCAGACCAAACTTGCTCAACACCATCTCTCCATTCACCACTTCCCCAAACAGACACTCGCGGTACCACGTCACAATCGTCACATAGTACGCGCCGGGTTGGGCATAATCATATCCTTGCAAACGGATAGAACGGCGATGGTGTTTCTTCGGATCGAATTTAGATGGCATAACGCGATTATACTTCTCGCATGAACACACCTCTCCCCACCATCCAAAACCAGGTCGCGCCGGGTGTGATTGATCTCGGCCTCGGCGATCCCCCTCTCTCGCTTCTTCCACTGGAGCTGATTCGTGAGGCGGCACAGACGCGCTTGTCTCAACATGATAATTCCTTTCTTCAATACGGAGTAGAACAGGGAGATGGAAATTTCCGTCTTGTGCTGGCAGATTTTTTGACCAAAGGCTACGGCTTTGATGTTAAGCCTGAAAGCCTATTTGTCACCAATGGCATCTCGAAGGCATTAGATTTAATCTGCACGTTATTTACCCAGGCAGGAGATACAATTTTTGTAGAAGAGCCGACCTATTTTCTGGCGCTTAAGATCTTTGCAGACCATCATTTGAATGTAGTCTCGATTGACACGGATGAAAACGGACTTGTCATCGAATCTCTCGAAGAGAAACTGGCTGAATTCCACCCGAAGTTTCTCTATCTCATCCCGACCTTCCAGAACCCTACTGGCACGACCCTGTCACAGGAGCGGCGCGATCGTCTCGTGAAACTGGCACAAAAACATAATTTCATTATCGCGGCAGATGAGGTCTATCATTTATTAAGCTATGTTCAGAAACCGCCGAAATCTTTTGCTGCATATATTGACGCAGAGAATGTTATCTCTCTTGGATCGTTCTCGAAAATCCTCGCACCCGGTCTGCGGCTCGGATGGTTGCAAGCCCACCCTGAAAAGATCAAGCGCTTCAATACCTGTGGTTTTTTGGATAGCGGTGGAGGATTGAATCCATTTACTTCCGCAATCGTGCGCGGAGTGATCGAATCTGGCGGATTGGATAACAACGTCAATAAATTGATTGATATCTATCGCTCGCGTATCCATGTCATGGACTCAGCCTTGCGCCAGCACCTGCCAGCCCTCGAATATTCCACACCTCATGGGGGATACTTTTTCTGGCTGCGTTTGCCTGAAGACATAGATGCAAAAGAACTTCGTAAACAAGCGCCTGAGTTCAAAGTTGATTTTCGTCCTGGCGAACTTTTCTCCAGCAGGGGCGAATTGAAGAATTACATGCGGCTATGTCATGTCCATTATGAGGAGAAAGAAATCGAGGAAGGTATTATGCGATTAAAGCAATGTTTGAAAGATAAGTAGAAGGGGACTGCTTCCGGTGATCCATCCAAATTATATTGACTTTAGTACGCCAATGGCGTATAATCACGAAAGGCTATGCAATTGATCGAAACCAGCGTTTTCACTCGACAGGTCATTGAATTACTTACAGATGATGAGTACAGTCGATTACAAGTGGCTTTGTCTGCTCATCCAGATTCAGGTGTAATTATTTCACACAGCGGCGGATTGCGCAAAATAAGGTTTTACGTGAAATTGTCGAGAAGGAGTTCAAATGAAGGATGAATTGTTCAACGAACTAGTTGCCAGTGTTCGCGAAGGTGGGAAGATTTTGCGCGGCAAGGCAGAACCATCACGAAAATTTGTTGTTGAAACGCCCAATGTAAAAAGAATTCGCTCAACCTATAAACTTTCTCAAACCGAGTTTGCTGCACTTATGGGAATTAGCGTAAAAACATTGCGTAATTGGGAGCAGGGACGGCGCGCCCCTGAAGGAGCAGCACGTGTACTCCTGCAGGTTGCCGCGAAACATCCCGAAGCCATTTGGGATGTGGTGAAGATACGATCGAGGCCGGGATAATTATCAATCACTGTTCCAGCGCCAATTTCACCGCCTCATACACATCCAAGATCCCATAGCCAAACGCGGTATTTGGCTTGCTACCCTCAAAACAGCCGACATTCCGATTGCCGGTATATAGATTTGCTGAGTCAATTAAAAGTTGTTCCGTGCGGTCGATGTCACCAATTAATGTTGGATCCGCAGACCAAAGCAACGCGACCGCGCCTGCAACATGAGGACCAGCCATGGATGTGCCGCTGTTCGAGCCATACGCGCCGCCGGGCAAGGAGGAGAGGATATCCACGCCAGGCGCGACGATATCAGGCTTGATGCGTCCCGAGCCATCTGCAGTGACAGGTCCGCGGCTGCTGAATTGAGCCATGTTTCCAAACCGATCGATCGCACCCACAGAGAAAACCGAATCATATAGGGATAGCGGGGCGTCCACCGTACTGCAATTGGGTCCATCATTGCCAGTAGAAACTACAACAAAGATTCCTGCCGCACGCAAGTGATCTGCAGCGGCTTTCAGCGCGTTCGCGTCACAACCTTCGATCTCAGGGCACCCCCATGAATTGTTCAATACGTCTGCTGCACGCGTCGGTTCACCATCGGTGAAGGGATTCCCTCCTTGAGGAAAAGGTGCGAGCATGAACTGCATACAATCGAGATAGATCGCCGGGTTGGCAAGATTGCGAACCAAATTTGCACATGCAAACCATGTGGCGTCCGGTGCAATACCGATACCATTCTGGCCGAGTATTGTGCCCAAGGTATGCGTCCCATGACCATTTTCGTCGTACGGTGAAGGCTTGCCATTCCAGGGATCAAACCAGTTGTAATCATCCCCTTCCGTAGTGCCGCGATAACTTTGCTTTAGCGCGGGATGATTCACGTCCACGCCGCTATCAGACTGGCCAACAACGATTCCCTCGCCACGTGCACCAAACTCCTCCCACACTTTGTCCGCACCGATCATGGTCACATTCCATTGAATATCGCTTGGAGCTGACTGGCCTCCACCCATAGCCAGGACTCCGTTTTGGGGCGCAGGACGCAGGCGCGGGCTGGCAATGACTCGGTCCACTTCGGGGCGAGTCCACAAAAATAAACGGACAAGAGTCCCGCCGCGCACTTCCATCGCATTGACGAGATAATACGGTGTGTAATCTACGCCTACTCTGTGAAAGGTATTTCGCAAATCGTCTTGCGTTACGTTGGCTAGTTCTGTGAGTCTTTGATAGGCGGCCGTTCGTCGTTCATCGATATTCTGAATTTGACTGAGGTCAGAAAGATCTGCCTGGTCGTTCATGATGACAAAAAGACGATCACCGTAAAAACCACGATTCCCAATTAAAAAGTAGAGGGAAATAAGAATGGCCCATGCTGCGGCTGCACCGGCCCACCCGAGCATACGCGTGATATCAGACCTCTCAACTGTCGCCGCGATATATCGAACGATCAAAGCGATGATTCCTACCACCAACCCCAGCCCAACACTAAACGCGACAGCTTTTACAGCAATTGAGGCAATATCACCAAGCACAATGGTAAGCTCAGTTGGGTCGAAAAAGATCAAGCCCGCTGCTGCCAGTAGACCTGTGAGAATCATCGCTGCAGCTCTCGACGGCATCAAAGCAGAGATTGCAAAAGCAAATGATGGGAGAATGGCAAGTAAGATCAACTGCGCGCCGTCATATCCAATTGCGGAGCCAAGCAACGCGAGTAAAGCGCCGATGCCAAAAGCATCCAGAAATTTGTTTTCTGTCCTCGCTTCCATCAACAAAGCGGCGAGCCAGCCGAACGACAATCCCGCGAGCAGACTGAGAAGAGCATCGGTTGGCGAGCCTAACGCACCAAAGATCACGAACGGCCCAACTCCAAAAGCCGCAAGGAAAAAAGCAAATGATTTATTATCTAACCTCCAATCCATCTTTAAATTGCGAATTCTCACAACGAGAAGAGAAACGATGACACAAATCAGAATTTGTAGAATAGAGCCGAATTGATCATTGTTCGGTCCAAGGAGTCGTAACAACAATGCGGGGAACGCGATGAGTGCTGCACCCAACCATCCGCCATAAACAGGTTTGAATCGTTCATCTTTGGTGAAGTACCACAACGCGGCAGTGAGTCCGCTTATCAACAAAGCCTGTATGACAAGTCCAATTAGGCCAGCCCAGGCAAGGTTTGCCAGGCTGCCCGATGCAATCGCGGATTGCTCTGTGGTCCAAAGGATGAAATGGTAAAAGAGCAGGCAAAAAGGCATAGGTATTGCTAATAAAAGAAATAAGACCAATGCGCCCGTTGAGCGATTTTTTGGTTCTGAGGATAAAGCTATGTTTTCTATGTCAGTCAAGTCCACCTCCATTTTTTGTTAATTGTACAACAGAGAGATTTGTTTTAATCTGCTGCAGCTTTCACAGACTCGATCAATTCTTCGGGCTTGTGAGGCCGCACCTTGAACAATTTGAATCCCCATTGTACAGAGGGCCCGATCAACAACGCAAAGATCACTGTGCCAATTCCCAGGGGTCCGCCCAGGAACCAGCCAATTGCAACAACAATGACTTCGATGATCGCGCGTCCCAGCCGAATGCTGATTCCTGTTGTGCGGTGGAACGCCAGCATCAAACTATCACGCGGACCCGCGCCCGCATGTACACCAATATAGATGGCAGTTGCAATTCCCATCATCAATATCGCGCTCAACAACATCACACTTTGCAGTAATAGTCTGCCTTCTACAGGCGGGATGTAGAATAAAAACATATCTTCCCACAATCCAATGAACAGAATATTCGCAAGGGTTCCCCAACCGATCTTCTCACGGAGAGCCAGTGCTCCCATCAATACAACAGCACCGACAAGAATACTCATCCTGCCGGGGCGAATATCAGTCAATTGAGATAAAGCGACTTCGAGCACAGCCCAGGGTGTCGTCCCAAGATGGGAGCGGATCATCAAAGCAATGGAAAGCCCAAAGAGGGCAAATCCGATTTGGATTACAGTAAAGTCACGTATAAAAGTATTCCAATGAACCGGTTTCAGCATCTAATCTCCATATATCTCGTTGAGCGGAAGAGGGTTGTTTTCTCCAACTCTGTAAACGAAGCACGGATTTCATGTGAACTTTCGCTTCATCTGCGCCTACGGCTCCGCTCAGCGCGCATGAAAGAAAGATAATATCACCCATGATAAACTTACGCCATGCCCCAAATCATTGAAGCTCATCGTGAACATTTCACCATCAGTACAGATCCCGCGCGGCTTGACAAGGATGCGATCGTTGACTTCCTGACGCGCGCCTACTGGGCCAAGGGACGTCCGCGCGAACGCACAGAACGCGCGCTCGCGAACTCGCTGGTTTTCGGCTTATATGACAACGAAAAACAAATCGGCCTGGCGCGCGTGGTAAGCGATTACGCCGTTTTCGCCTATCTTTGTGACGTCTTCATTCATGAAGATTATCGTGCCTATGGTCTCGGTAAATGGTTGATGCAAACCGTTATGGGTCATCCGGACTTGCAAGGGCTGCGCCGCTGGACTCTCGCGACACGCGATGCCCATGGACTGTATCGTCAGTTCGGCTGGGATGCGCTTGCCAATCCCGAAAGCTGGATGGAAATCCTGCGCCCGTTCCCCGGTGAAGGACAGAATTCATGAACGTGACCCTCAAGCAGGGACGCGAAAGGTCCTTGCTTCGCCGCCATCCGTGGATTTTTTCCGGCGCGATCCATCATACTGATGAAAATATCGTCTCAGGCTCGACTGTCGACCTGCTCTCGTTTAATAAAGAATTCCTGGCCCGCGCTTCGTATTCGCCAAATTCTCAAATCCGCGCGCGGGTATGGACGTTTGAGGATGAACCTGTTGATAATGAGTTTTTTCGCAAGAGAATTCATTCAGCAATTGCGACGCGTCAAAGGTCGAACGTCGAAGGCGCTGCCCTGAGCGTATCGAAGGATCAGTCAAGTGCCTATCGCTTGACATATGCAGAGTCCGATTACCTGCCTGGCTTAGTTGTTGATCGATACAACGATGTTCTCGTTATGCAATGTCTCACAGCGGGCGCAGAATTTTGGAAAGATACTTTCGCAGATCTCTTGCTCGAAGAAACTGGTCTGCAAACCATCTATGAACGCTCGGATGCCGATGTGCGCGAACTCGAAGGGCTTGGGCCAAAAGTTGGCATCCTGCGCGGTAATCTTTCCTCTTTCATCTTTCCTATCACTGAACACAACTTGAAATTCAATATAAATGTTGCAAGCGGTCACAAAACAGGCTTCTATCTCGACCAGCGGTACAATCGTCTGCGTGTGCGCGAACTTGCAAAAGATAAAGATGTGCTGGATTGTTTTTGTTACACAGGCGGGTTTACCGTCAATGCGCTGGCCGGAGGAGCAAAGTCTGTCATTTCCATTGATTCCTCTGAAGAGGCGCTGGCTCTTGCGAAAGAAAATATTCTACTGAATGAATTGCCTGCTGATAAAGCGACTTTCGTCGAAGGTGATGTCTTTCAACTCCTGCGCAAATTCCGCGATGAGAATCGTTCCTTCGATATGATCATCCTCGATCCACCCAAGTTCGCTCCCACGGCCGCGCAAGCAGAAAGAGCCGCGCGTGGATATAAAGATATCAACCTGTACGCTTTCAAATTATTACGACCCGGTGGAATATTGGTCACCTTTTCCTGCTCCGGTGGGATCGACGCGGGATTATTTCAAAAAATCGTAGCAGGAGCGGCGTTAGATGCAAGTGTCGACGCGCAGATTCTTGAGCACTTGTCGCAGGGGGCAGATCATCCAGTCTCATTGCACTTCCCAGAAGGCGCTTATCTAAAAGGCTTGGTTTGCTATAAACAGGATAAAAAGCCTTCTTGATATAATGTTTTTTATGTCCAACACACGTACAAATGATGAATGGTTGCATGATTTGAGAGCAAGTGGTGAGGTGCAAGAAGCCGCGATGGCAGACCTGCGGACTCTTTTGCTACGCGCGGTCTTGTACTTATTTAGCCGTAATCTGGGCGATTTTCGGGGATTGCCACGCGATGAAATCCTGCAACGCGCAGAGGATTGTACACAGGATGCTTTAATCGCCGTTATGAATCATCTTTCAGATTTTCGAGGCGACAGCAAATTTAGCACATGGGCCTATAAATTTGCTGTCAACATTGCCTTGATGACCAGCCGCCGCGAACGATGGAAGGGCGTGTCGCTCGATCAATCATCCTTATCTGATGACAGCAACCTCTTCGAATGGAAGATGCAGGACAAATCACCTGAGCTCGCGCCTGATCAATCAGCCATGCAAGGTGAGGTTGGCGAAATCATTCGGGAGGTGATCGAACATGACCTGACTGAAAAACAGCGCCAGATACTCATTATGATGGTCTTTCAAGAGATCCCAATGGATGAGGTTGTACTGCGCTTGGGCACAAACCGGAACGCCATCTATAAGATGCTTCACGACGCACGTCGCAAACTCAAGAGCAGTTTGCAAGCCCGAGGTTTTGAAGTCGGTGAGACACTTTCTTTATTCAGCACGTAAAGGTAAGATTTTGACATGTTCTGCAACGAATGATTGCGGAGTAGTAATGGAACAAAAACGTTTTGAGAGCTGGCTAAAAAATATCTACGAAACTCAGGATGAAGAGATTTCCTGCACGGAGTGCTTCGATCTGGTGTCACGTTTTGTGGATTTGGAAATCTCAGGTGAAGATGCTGTAGCAATAATGCCACAACTGAAACAACATCTGGATCAATGCCGCGCGTGCCGCGATGAATACGAGATATTAAGTGGACTAGCGCGATGGGAGAATGATGATGAATCACCATCGTCGGATGACCTGAGAGATTTGATTCACTAAAGGGTTGAAAACTGAACATCCGCGCTCCCAAAGAATTTGGAAGCGCTTTTTTATTCTGGTAAGAAAAGCTACGTAGACGAAACTAATAGTCAGAACTCTAATAGTTATTATCAACTTCATTGATAAGGAGATAGTAATGAAACAATATAAATACTTGATCATTGGCGGTGGGCTGGCAGGTGATGCTGCGACACGTGGCATCCGTGAATTGGATATGGAGGGTTCCATCGGCTTGATCAGTGCAGAACCTGACGCACCCTACATGCGCCCCAATCTTTCAAAAGGTTTGTGGAAAGGACGACCCATCGAAAAGATCTGGCGCAGAACAGATAATCTGGGCGATTTTGGGGGATTAACACGGGAGGAAATCCTGCAGATTGCAGAAGATTGCACGCAGCATGCTCTAATCGCCGTCATAAATCAACTTTCGGATTTTCGAGGCGAAAGCAAATTTACCACATGGGCCTATAAATTTGCCGTCAACATTGCGTTGTTTATTATCTCGATGATGGACGCGTGCGTGGTGTTTTGTTATGAACGTTTGGAAGCAACTGGATCATGCCCGCGCCTTGCTCACTGAGCCTGGACCGTTCAAGGCTGCTGACCTGAAAGGACGATTATCATAATGAATATACATGGTGACCCCGATGATATTGAATATCAAGAAGCCATGAAACTGCAAATGCGTAACGTTTCTGAAGAGCAGATTCATAAATTTGAAGGCTATGCCTCAGAAATCTTCTCAGCATTTGGACTCGATTTGAACACACCTGCCACAAAAGATACGCCGCGGCGATTCATTAAGGCACTCTTTGACATTACAGAAGGTTATGATGGTGACCCGAAGCTGCTAAAAGTCTTCGATACAGAGTGTCGGGGCGAACCGGACTGCCGCTTGGGCCAGGTTATAGAAGGACCGATTCCGTTTTTTGCACTTTGTGAACATCATGCCCTTCCCTTTTATGGCATGGCGTATGTCGGTTACATTGCTCATGAAAACATTATTGGTATTTCAAAACTGACGCGCCTGGTGCGACTCTTCTCAAAGCGTTTTGCAGTTCAGGAACGGATCGGCCAGCAAATTGCAGATACTCTCGAGTCCATGCTGCACCCTCATGGGGTGGCTGTTTATCTTGAAGCTCATCATCTCTGTGTGGAAATGCGCGGTGTGCGTGAAAGATCACCTATGACCCGTACCACAGTGTGGCGGGGTCATTATGCTGAGGATCCATCTCTGCGGTCTGAGTTCTTCACCGCCTGTGGACTACAGAGAAACGAGAGGTAATAATGGATTTTCGTCATTGCTTCGTGGCGCTGATAGCGCCACTCGCCATGATAGATACTTAGGGTAGGGTTTCACTGTGCCTAAATAGGACAAATCCCCATTGACGGTAAGTTGGATAGTAACATAATTGTTATCAGAGTCTTTCCGTTAAGTGAGAACGGGAATCGACTTTTGAACCTGGGAAATTGATCTAGGAAATGTATATCAAAGTAAAAAATGGACTGGCGGTTTCCATCAAGACCCTTAAGATCCATTTCATAAATTATCCAGGAGGCAGCAATGAAACATTACAAATACTTGATCATCGGTGGCGGGTTGGCAGGCGATGGTGCAACTCGAGGAATCCGTGAACTGGATACAGACGGTTCGATCGGTTTGATTAGTATGGAACCGGACCCGCCGTACATGCGGCCAAATCTTTCAAAAGGCTTGTGGAAAGGGCGTCCCGTGGAAAAGATCTGGCGTAAAACAGAAGAACGTGCCGAACTTCATTTGAATCGCAAAGCAAGCCAGCTTGATACAAAGAAAAATTGTGTCCGTGATGACGGCGGTGATGAATACACGTATGATAAGTTATTGATCGCAACTGGCGGCTCGCCCAATCATTTGCCATTTGGAAATGGAAATATCATTTATTACCGAAACTTTCAAGACTATAAACATCTGCGCAACTTGGCCGAGCATGGAAATCATTTCGTGGTCATTGGCGGGAGTTTTATCGGTTCTGAGATCGCGGCTGCGTTGACCATTGTTGGCAAGAAAGTCACGATTATTTTCCCTGGAGAAGCCATCAGCGAAAATATATTCCCCCATGACCTCGCTCATTTCGTGAATGATTATTATCGCCAAAAGGGAGTGGAAGTCGTGACAGGTGATTCGGTTGCCAGTGTTCAAAAGGACGGGAACCGTCTCATGGTCCGGACCGGAAGCGGGCGCGCCATCGAAGCAGACGGAGTGGTAGCGGGTATCGGCATCCATCCAAACCTTGATCTGGCGAAAGAGGCCGGCTTAAATGTTGATGATGGCATCATCGTCAATGAAAAACTGGAGACGTCAGTCCCGGATATTTATGCGGCAGGCGACGCGGCGAACTTCTTCCATTCCGCGTTGGAGAAGCGTACGCGTGTCGAACATGAAGATAACGCGGTCGCAATGGGAAAGATTGCCGGCCGCAACATGGCAGGCGCAAACGAAACATATACTCACACCCCAATGTTTTATTCAGACTTATTTGATCTCGGTTATGAAGCAGTGGGAGAAATGAGCAGTAAGATGAAAACCATCTCAGACTGGCAGGAAGAACCGTTCAAAAAAGGTGTTGTTTATTATATGGACGATGAGCGCGTGCGCGGTGTTCTCTTATGGAATGTCTGGAAGAAAGTGGATGACGCGCGTGCGTTGATAAAAGAAGAGGGACCGTTCAAAGAGGAGGATTTGAAGGGAAGGATAACGGGTTAATGGTAGTAGTAGTAGGGACACAGCGGCGCTGTGTCCCTACTACTACAAAAAATCACGCCAACCGCTGAGGGTACCCAACTCCCGTGATCTCATCATGGAGTTGTATAACTTCATTCATGGCATGACTTTTCCCAACCTGTTCAATGAATTTGCACACGGCATAGTTTCTACTTTCCCCTTCATATTCGGCTAACCAGCGCTGGAATTCGGTATCAACATCCTCCCTGGGGAAATTGACTTTATATGGGCGCATCTTCATACGATAAGGCTTGGGAGTCAATCTAGCGCGAAAACAGCCCTGCTTGTTACATAACGTGGTGTAAAGCGGATCGCAATTGAACTCATCCATCATCTTCTTCGTCCCCTGATCGCGTGGGTCGAAACGCCCTCCCAATACAATCACACGTGCCCCTTGAAAAGTTTCATACATACGAAACCCATAATCTCGATACTTGTTCACCGCCACATCCCTGACCATATCAAAGATTTGTTCCTTGGGCGGACTTGTGTCCTTCTTCTTGAATAATCCACCAAGCCCACCGCCTGAAGATTTGGCTTTATCAATGTCGAGAATCAGTAGATTTTCGGTATTCAATACCTGAGCCCCATATCGATTTCGAGTGATTGCAGAATGATCATCGATGATTTGAAGGATCTCTTCCCGTATCTCTGCTTCATACCGGTCAAAGACATGCCTCTCACCGGCGATCTTTCGTTGTATCTTTTCAGCCTTCTCTTTGGCTCTCTGCTGTGCCTCTTCTATGGAACTATTTGACCCACCGTAGCAGTTGATTTCTTGCTCTGAGCCATCGATGAGAATCTTTCGTTTTTCAACAGTCCAATATTTGTAGAGCTTCATGGTTTCTCTCCTGTCGGGAGGCTGGGTGTTGTGGGTTAGTCAATTTGAGCAAGTATACAGGATATATTATCTCTTTCATCTCTATCAAGCGCGGACTTGATCATTGCTTTTACCTTATCCTCCAACGGAGCAACAGCAGTTAGAATCATTTTGATGTTTTTACCCACAATTTCAGGAACACCTTCATCCGAACCTACTAACCCGTCTGTGCACAAAAGGATCATATCACCTGAGTGCAATTTTTCTATCCCTGTTTCAAGCCCGTCCGCAACGCCAATATAACGCGACTCACCAAATGAACCCATCAAGGTCAGTCGTTTTGTCTTACTGGAATCGGATATTCTGGAAAGCATCCCCAGCCAATACGCGTTAAGAGAGTTAAGTTGGATTAATTTATTATCTCTTAGCAAGAGCAGGTACGAATCGCCAAAGCTGGACCAGTACAGATATTTTTCCGACTCAAATTCTTTCAATTGACAGACGATAAGCGTGGTTTCCGGCGCGAGCGCACCTGGATGAGCCATCCCCATGGTGAACAATTCCTGATTGATCTGTTCGAACAAGGCATAGAAACGGGCTCGAATTTCATTCTCCTTGGCAGGGCGAGTCATCAAACGGAACATTTCCATTGTTTTATCGATTGCCAGCTCACTGGCTTCGCTCCCCCAATGTCCATCGGCAATAGCCATTAATGTTTCATCCACTGCTATGGAAATCCCCAGACAATCCTCGTTGACTTTTGGCGTTGTACCTACGCTCATTCCATAAACGATATTAGAATGTTCGCCTGCCTCACAATAAATCTTGTTAGGAGATTCGTGGTCCTTGCCATAAATTACTATGTTATTTGATGCGCTCATTTTCCGGACTCAAAGACAGATTTTGTAATGCGGCGATGAGGTGTTAAAGCAAGAGAGACACGATATTTCCAAAGTATATCGTGTCTCTCTTATTTATGAAGTAGTTTAAAAGTTAAGTTTACTTCTCATCCCCAGCGACGAGATCGCAGGCGATCTAAACATAACGGGCTCAACTTTAGCCTTTCTTTTGTGTGGCAGCTTTCGTTGGTCGCGGCGCAAGATAATCATCAATCCGCACCTCATCATTAATCGCGCATTTGTCAGGGTCCCAGATAATCATTTTACGATCCTTGCTGATCTCATACTTTTCGCGTTCCTCGGGCGCGCCATTGCGTAAAGTTGGAATCCAAGATAATGGGACAGAAAGGACGCGGCCATCGGTCAATTCTAGGTGCATGTAATCATTATCAAAACGCACACGATGAAGAAGTGCCTCGCGTGAGAATGTATAGGCTGAGGCAGGATACGCGATGTCGTACCACTTTGAGGTTTGCTCATTCTGTTTTTCTTTTGTGGTCATTTCAGACCTCATGCATCAGAAATCATAACATACCCCACTACAGTAGATCAATCAGATATTGGTCACTTCTCATCCCCCAGCGCGGCGATGGCACGTAACAGTCCCATGATCATCACGCCGAGTTGAACTCCCTCACCCGCAGAAAGGGAAATGTCTGTTCCGGTTCGGTCTGCGCGGCGTTGAAGGATCATCGCGGCGATCAGGCCTGTAAATGCGCCAATCAGGGCACCAAAGAGCAATACTCTGTTTTGATTCATACCTTATTTCCTTCCTAAAAATCTGCTGATGCTTGCCCCAACACCATCCAAAACAATGACCGGCTTGACGATAGCATCAGCCATGCGTTTGATATAGCCTACAATTTTATAAATGAAGTCTTGTGCCTGTCCTGTGTATACAGGAGTAATGTTGAGTAGATATTTCAATAAGTAGACAACCCCACCTAAAATGATAAGAAAGATCAACCCTGCAACCATCACCGGAATGGCGATCCATATTGTCGAAATCGCCGCCCAGCGGCCCACATCACCGTTACCGCGAAATGTGGCGAAACAGATCAGTACAATCAATGCCACAAGGAGAATGGCAGCTAAAACAACTGGCAGAATAATTTGCCAGGCAAGCTGCTTGCGATGTCGTTTGTATGATTCGTGAACGGGGTGACGGATGACAGCTTTCATGATCTTAATTGTAGCATAATTAATCTATATGAGATTTGGGGGAAATTCCTTAGAGATGGTAGGGTATCTGCGAGACGCGCAGGGCGACTCGACATGCCTCGCCCAGGCACGTCAAGACCGCCCTGCAAAAGGGAACTGGACTAGACCGGTATTTATTTGGATTGTACGGAACGGCAGCTGCCGTTCCCTACTCAATTACCTCCGATTCCTCAAGAAGGTCGGAATATCGAGGTCATCTTTGCTGGTGGAGGGCAGGGATGAGCCTGTATGTTTCGCCTCACCAGACTGAACGTCCGCGTGAACGCTGACCGATTCGTTGGGTCGCATGTAAACGGCAGAGTCCGACCGTCTGACATCCAAACGCGGTTGGCGTTCTAAGGCGCGGCGTGGCATGCTTCCACGATCAAATCCCGTCGCAATAACCGTGATGCGGATATCGTCGCCCATATTCGGGTCGATCACCGCGCCGAAGATCATGTTCACATCCGGGTGAGCCGTCTCACGAATGATCGCAGCAGATTGATTCACCTCGAAGAGGGTCATGTTCGGTCCGCCTGTGACGTTGAAGAGGACACCCCGCGCGCCGTCGATGGTGATGTCGAGCAGCTGACTCGAGATCGCAGCTTCGGCAGCCTTCTTCGCTCGATCATCGCCGGAGCCTGTTCCCACCGCCATCAGCGCTGCCCCACCCTCAGACATGATCGCACGTACGTCTGCGAAATCCAGGTTGATAAGACCGGGGATGGTGATCAGTTCCGAGATGCCCTGAATGCCCTGATGCAACACATCATCTGCAAGGCGGAAGGCATCTTGCAGGGAAGCGCGCTTATCTGCCACCTGCAATAAACGATCGTTCGGAATTGCGATCAGGGTGTCGGCATGTTCCTTGAGCTTGCCAATGCCTGTATCCGCCGATTGCAAACGGCGCATGCCTTCGAACGTGAACGGACGCGTGACAACGCCAATTGTCAGCGCGCCACTTTCCTTGGCGACCTGTGCCACAATAGGCGCGGCGCCTGTGCCGGTTCCACCACCCATGCCCGCCGTGACGAAGACCATATCCGAGCCTTTCAGCACGTTATACAGTTCGTCTGCAGATTCTTCTGCGGCTTTGCGGCCAATCTCAGGGTCACCGCCTGCGCCGAGACCGCGGGTAAGCTTCTCACCGAGTCTGACGCGCGTTTGTGCTTTCGCCAGCATCAGGGCCTGAGCGTCGGTGTTCACGACGATGAACTCCACGCCCTGAATGCCCTCATCGATCATGCGGTTGACGGCATTCGATCCGCCGCCACCCACACCGATCACTTTAATGCGGGCGAAGGCTTCCCCGGGTTTATCCCAGTGTTCTTGCGGTTGTTGCTTTTTGGTCGAGTCCATATTGGTACCTCCATCAAACATTATGAATATGATTCTTACTATTATTTTTTTTCGCGCTGAGCGGAGAGTAGCGTAGTCGAAGCGCATTTTACGAACTTGTCCTCACCTGCACTCCCTGGCACTGCCCGCCAGGGCAAGTGTGCGCCAGGTGCAAGTGTCGTCTGCGCTGTGCTCCGCTCAGGACGAAATACTACTTATGGCAATATCCGGCCGATTAATTTCTTGACAAAACCAAAATCCATACGCTTTTCTCCTTTCGAGCGACGTCCACGTCCGATGCTCACATCATTTTCGTGCATTGAAAATATCCATCGCAATAAACCTACACCGGTTGAATACGCAGGGGAATTCAAACGATCAACCAGACCTGTTAAGTTCTCAGGCTGTGCACCGCGCACTGGCATGTTCAACACCTCTGCAGCGACGCGTTTGATACCGGGCAATGCAGATGTGCCACCGGTCAACACCATGCCGGCAGGTAACAACCCATCGTAACCAGACCGTTTAATTTCTTGTAATGTGATGGAGAAGATCTCACTGACGCGTGCTTCGATGATGTGCGCTACATCCTGTCGATTGATTTGCACAGGTCGATCTTCGCCTACGGGCCGGATCGAAAAATATTCCTCCGAACCAACTTCAGCTCGAACAGCATAACCATGTTGTTTCTTCACCTCTTCGGCTTGTGCAAACGGCAAACGCAAGCCATGCGCGATATCCTGGGTGATGTGATTCCCACCCACTGCAATGACCATCGTGTGCCACACATCACCGTTGACATAGATTGCCAGGTCCGTTGTGCCGCCGCCAATATCACAAACAGCCACACCCATCTGACGTTCATGATCAGTCAGCACAACCTCAGCGGAAGCAAGAGGATTCAATACAAATTGTTGGATCTCCACGCCGGCTGCGCCCACACATTGACGCAGGTTATCTACAGTGGAAGTAGAGGCCGTTATGATGTGAGCCTCCACTTCGAGGCGATATCCATGCATCCCGCGGGGATTACGAATACCATCCTGACCATCAATCGAAAAACCACGTTGTATGACATGAATGATCTCACGATCATGAGGAATGGCTACCGCGCGCGCCTGTTCCAGAGAATGGTCAATGTCAAATTGTTCGATGATATTTCCATTGACAGCAGTTGCACCTCTGCTGTTCACGGAGGAAACATGGGAGCCCGCGATACTTACCAGTGCAGAGGTGATCTCAAGCCCGGAGGTTGATTCGGCCTTTTTGACCGATTGCATGATCGCCTGTGAGGCTGCGGACAAATCAACAATGACACCTTTGCGGATTCCTTCTGAGGGCTCGATGCCTACACCGAGAATCCGAATGGCGTTATTGTCCTCTACACGTCCAACAAGCGTGCATACTTTGGTTGTGCCTACGTCGATGCCTACAACAATTTCTTCCATAATCTCTGTTCATTAATCCTTCGGTGGTCGAGTGGGCGAGCGCATCTTTCGCCCGTATCGAGACCACCATGTTTTCAAACTATCTTTTCTTCTTATGCAACTTGGTGGTTTCGATACGTGGCGCCAACGAACAGCGCCACTACTCAACCACCGGGATATCCTTTTATTGACTCATCCTATAGTACGGAGCAGTTGGGTATGTCACGTTGATCAAGGCCGGCCGAATGCCTCGCTGTGTAAGCGACTCGACCATCGATTCATACACACGCATCTTCAGCTCAACATCGTTTGCGCTCGTCCCAAAATAGACTCTCCAGCCGCGCGGGTCATTCCAACCAAATCCCAAACCTGCATCGTATAAGATTGGTTCACCAGGAGGGACATGACCAGCAAGTCCCTTCAACGACTCAACCATCTCAGTCGAAATGAACGGTGCGGGTGTAAGTGGATCAATAGATGTAGTTTCTATAGTCGGACCAGATAACGCAACCACCGAGATCAAACCCAACACTTCACCACGCGGACGGAATGCAATGCCATCCTCAGAAATCCATGTGTAGCTACCTCCCTGCTCCCAACGAATGACCGGCTGTCTCTCGACGATATTAACAGAGACATGATTGGGCATGGAAACGTCCACTTTGACCGAAACAAGCTCAGGATAATGGAGCCGCAGGCGTGTCTCTAAATCTTTCGGGATGAGGGTGAAGATGGGCTGCCCGGAAACATTCAAAACTGAATTAAGTTCTGAGGGCGCGAGCAGGCGATTGCCAGTAATTTCTGCCTGCGTCACGCGTAGTTCCGGCCGTTGAAAAGCAAGGTAAATAAGGAGGCCGAGCGCGGTGGCGAATGTCAACGAAAAAGAACGCCAACCGAATCGCAAGCGTAGCATACTAAACGTGTGAACCTCCGCGTCGGGCAAGGGCAATGCAATCTGGAAACGGCGGCGTCCGCGACCAGTATTTGCTGATCTCCTTCTTGGTTTCGTCATTTCAGGAGCAGCTCGGGTTGTGACTTGCGGAACAGCGCGCGCGGCTTCCAGTGCAGCGCGTTTCATCTGTTGTGCGTTCTCCCTCTCCCGCCGTATGCGTACTAGATCGGCTCGGGTAACTTCTCTCTTCTCACTCATACTTGACTCCGATAAGTGTGGGACGTGTGGTCGCGTTCTGCTTTGCGTTCCAATGCCAGTTCGATCAAACGGTCGACCAGCTGGGGATAGGGCAAACCACTCGCCTGCCATAGTTTGGGATACATACTGATTTTGGTGAAACCCGGTATGGTATTCAACTCATTCAAATAAATACGGTTCGTATCCCTCTCTACAAAGAAATCCACACGGGCCATGCCCGCACCATCGATTAATTTATACGCGCGTACTGCATACTCGCGTATTTGTTCGGTCGTTTCTGCAGGAAGTTCTGCAGGGATCTGCAAACCAGAAGTGCCGTCAATATATTTTGATTCGTAGGAATAAAACTCGCGACTGGGTAGCACCTCGCCACAAATGGATGCAACAGGTTCATCATTGCCGAGCACACTGACTTCGATCTCACGCGCATTCCCTACTCCCCGCTCGATCAGCACGCGGCGATCAAAGGATATGGCTTCCATCAAACCTTCGTGCATGTCGGAACGATTATGACATTTTGTTACGCCGACGGATGAACCAAGATTGGCAGGCTTGGCAAAGAGGGGGTACCCACTCATCCTTTCCGCCTTTTCAATAACAGAGTCGATATCCTTTTGGATCTCGGATCGTAAGACCAGAACTGAATCCACTACGGGAATATTATTTGCGCGCATCACTTCCTTGAAGATGCCTTTGTCCATACCAACCGCTGAACCAACCACACCCGCACCCACGTAAGCAACATCTGCCAATTCAAACAATCCTTGAATCGTTCCATCCTCTCCAAACGTCCCGTGTAATACAGGGAAGAAAACATCCACACCGGACCACTTGCGAAGGCCTGAAATGCCTTCAAGGATGAAGATCCCTTTGTCAGATGGATCGGGTGAAACAATCACAGGAAGCAATCCGTCCGTCTTATTACTTTCGAACTTTTCAAGCACATTTTCGCCGGTCAACCATATACCTTCACGGGTAATACCAATTTGCGTCACTTCGTATTTGTTACCATCCAGCACAGAGAGCACCGAACGCGCAGACATCAGTGAGACCTCATGCTCACCGGAACGTCCGCCGAATATGACTGCTACGTGAAGTTTCTTATCTACCATCTAGCCAATCTCTAATCTCAAGTCTCTAGTTACAAATTACTAAGGTCGCCACTTCGACTTCGCTCGGACAGATAAACCGTCCTCACTCCGCTCAGCGCGAAAGAATTACCAGTCTCCAACAAACTCGATCTCCAACTCCAACTCAACATCATATTTTGCTTTCACTGTATTCTGGACTAACTCGATCAAGGCACGAATATCTCCAGCTTTCGTCGCTCCGTGATTGATAAAGAAGTTTCCATGCACTGGGCTGATCTCGGCATTACCAATGCGGGTACCTTTCAACCCTGCGGCTTCGATCAATCTCCCGGCGTAATCGCCATTCGGATTTTTGAACATCGAGCCCATGCTTGCACCCGGAGGCTGTGTTGCTTTGCGATGGGCGCCAAATTGTTGGACATTAACAGTTGCTTCCTCTTTTGTGGAATTCTTTAAACTCAACTCAGCCGCAAGCACAACCGCTTTTACTTCCCCGCGTTTCAACACACTGGTACGATACCCGTAACCCATTTTTTCAACAGTATATTTTTCGCGTCCATCGACGGTCAGCAGGTCAGCACATAATAGATTGCCAGCCACATCGCCGCCAAACGCGCCCGCATTTCCATACACCGCGCCGCCAATCGTGCCTGGGACGGTAGCTGCCCATTCAATTCCACCCAGCCCTTTGGATGCGCAGCGATTGGCAAGATTACTGAAGATGACTCCCGACTCCACCGTGACCGAGGGCTTGTCACCGTTATGGAGGCGCACGGCCTTCGCTCGATTCAACACGACTGCGCCGCGTACGCCTTTATCACTTACCAAAACATTCGAGCCGCCACCCAAAATAATAAAGGGCATTTCCTGTTTCCACAGTAACTTCACAATCCTTGCAAGTTCTGCCGCGGAGTCTGCGGTAACGAAGATATCCGCGGGGCCACCGATGCGCGCGGATGTATATGGCGCAAGGAGAACATTCTCCTTCACCTTATCGCCAAGTTTGGCATATAGATGATCGATAGGTCGAACAGGTGCGATCATGGTTCTAACACAGTCTCTTTCTTGATTGATCTGTATTCGTTGCATTCCATATCTGGGGAACGTGGCTTGAACACAAATCTCTTATATTTCTTCTTCACGCTCCCAATCAACTTCAGTGCGAGTTCTTCATTCACATCTTTCCATTCTTTCCGCACGTGGGGAGGCGATTCCTTTTCAGCCTCGATTAAAATCAATTTCAACGGCAGCAAAGAAGTCTCGAAGTGATACGCACGTTTCTTTTGGTCGATCATAGTCATCTACCTTTCGCTCAACATGTTCAGCAGATCCGTACTAATCTGGTCTGCATCCCCGGCCGACAAAACAAGAACAACGTCACCAGCTTGAAGATTCTCGAAAAGATATTTCGTCACTTCAGGCAAATTCTTTATATAACGCGCCGAAAGATGAGGCATCGTACTAACGATCTCAGCAGAGGTGAAATCCTCTTTGGGTTCGCGAGCCGCATATACTTCGGTGACAATAACTTCATCCGCATCTTTGAAGGCCCGCGCAAAATCCAGAAAGAAGGTCTTTGTGCGCGAATATGTATGGGGTTGCCAAACAGCCCAAATCCGACGTTCCGGATACCGCGCACGGGCACCGGCCAACGCGGCTTTGATCTTAGTTGGGTTATGAGCATAATCATCGATGATACTAATGCCACGCACCTCTCCGCGCAGTTGAAAACGCCGCGCCGTACCGGTAAATTCACTCAAGGCCTTCACCGCTTTATCGGATGGAAGACCAAGCACATTGATGATCGCTAGGACAGCCAGCGCATTACGAACGTTATGCTCTCCCGGCACTTGCAGCGATACAGCAACATATTCCTGTCCTTTATCCCTCAGGTTCGACGATGCAATAAAGTCAAATCCGCCGCGATAGTTAGGCTTGAGCCTGCTTGCCTGTACCCAATTTGGGCTGTTGATCGTCATCTCACCCTGCACGCTGTAGGAAATAACGTTGATTCCTTGTTTGCGCATATATGTGATTAAGTTCGCCGCGCCCGCGTCTTCCGCACAGGCAATCAATGTACCATCCGCAGGCAGAAGATCAACAAATTTTTCAAAGGTGGAATACATCGCCTCCGGGGTCGGGAAGAAGTCTGGATGATCGTGTTCGACACTCGTTACGACTGCGATCTGTGGCCGCAGCCCCAAGAACATATTGTCATATTCATCCGCCTCGATCACAAACAACTTGCCTTTGCCTGCCCGCGCATTAACACCAAGATTATTCAGCACACTGCCAACAATGAAGGATGGCTCGCGTCCCAGTTCATGCAGCACCCAGGCAGTCATGGCGGTAGTGGTTGTCTTCCCATGTGTGCCAGCAATGGCAATGCCTGTTTTGTCGGTCATCAATTGCCCGATAAATTCTGCACGTTTATAAACGGGAATTCCAGCACGCTTCGCCGCACGGACCTCGGGGTTATCATCTTCTATAGCGGAGGATCTCACTACTGAATCTGCTCCCGCCAAATTGCGCGGATGATGTCCAATGAATACCTTGGCACCTGCCTTGCGAACTTCATCGGCAAAAGGAGAAAGCGCGCGATCAGAACCGCTTACCGTGTATCCGCTCTCCAGCAGGAGGCGGGCGATGGCGGAAAGACCGCTTCCCCCGATGCCAATAAAGTGGACGTGTGTCATGTTAGATATACACCACCAGGACAAACACAAATGCCAGGATAATAGCGAAATAGATTCCTGGTTCGCCAAGGAGTTGCGGAGGCATGTATAGCATCATTTGGCTTACACTCTGCACCAGGTTGGGTTCAGTCGGTTTACTAATTACCTCCTGAAACGGATAGTCTGCAACGTGCATATAGTACAGAATGCTGCCCGCTACGAGATAACCGTTAATTCCACCGAGAAAGGCGCCAAAAAGTGTATCCTGCAAACGCTCACTCCGACCACGAGAGGCCAAATGGGGAATGCTAATCACAGTTTGATAACCAAAATACACCAGCACCAAAAGGACGATTGTCCGCACCCAGAAGAGGGATACGTCTGTTTCAGCAAGGTCGCGCGCGATCGGGATATACCTGCGGATCACATGATTGAGAGCCAGAGCAAGGATGACGCTAAAGGAAACCAGCAATTCCTTCGCCCAGCCGCGCATCCAGCCCACCAGTGCGAAGAGAATCACGTACATCCAGAAGAGATAGACAATGCTCATCATAGGCTTCAGTCTCCTGCCAGGTCGATCAACGCACTGGCAATCTTCTCGGCAGCCCGCGGATGTGATAACTCAAACATTGCGGCTCGCATTGCTTTCAGTTTGTTTGGGTTTTGCATCAGGACATTTAGCGTAACCAGTAAATCGTCCTTGAGACGATGATCTTCCAAAATGATTGCCGCGCCGCGCCGCGTAAGATAATCTGCATTCACTTTCTGGTACCGCCATGCATGTGGATAAGGGACGAGAATGGCAGGCAAACCAAATAATGGATACTCACCTAAACAGGAGGCGCCAGCGCGGGAGACAACCAGGTCCGCTGCGGCTAAGGCCGCGCCCATATCGTGCAAGTACGGTAAGGCATGATAACGTGAAGCAAGTTGCGTTGGTAACTCCTCGCGTGTGCGGTTGACCATCTGCCAGTCCTGTTCACCAGACAAATGTATGATCTCAAACTTCTCCAGCAGTTCTCGCAGGATATTCAAAATAGCCATATTGATAGAATGTGCACCAAGGCTTCCACCGAACACCAAAAGAACAGGAACCTCGCCAGAGATCCCAAGATGCTGATTCGCGGTTTGGCGATTCCAAAGCGCGAGGTCTGCGCGAAGCGGATACCCTACTTCAAGGACCTGTTTATTGAAGTACTTTTGTGACTCATCTGTTGTCACGGCAATTGCATCTGCAAACCTGGCAAGAGATTTCAGGGCCATACCGGGCTCGATATCAGGTACATAAAGAAGGGTCGGGATCGAGTTTCCTGCTAATGCGACCGGAACAGCCACATACCCACCCGTAAAGAACATCACGTCTGGTTTGAACTCGTTCAAAATGCGCCGCGCCGCCAGGACGCCGCGCCCAAGCATGGTGAGGTTGCGCGGTAAAGTGGCGAGGCCAACGCCATGCACGCCTGCGGCAGGAACACTACGGAAAGAAAGACCCTGGCGCTTCACCAGTGATTCCTCCATTCCGCCTTGGCTGCCCACCCACAGCGCGTCCATATCCGATACCTTAGCCGCGAGCGCGCTGTGAACGGCGAGGGCGGGATACACTCCGCCTCCCGTTCCCCCGGCGCATATCAATAACCGCACCGAATGACCTCCATTCATTTTTTTCTTTCTTGGCGCTCTCGCCACTCTGACGGGAGATGTTCAACATGATGCCAATGGCACACATAGTCGAAGTCAAATTGGAACCACCCGCGCTGATAAAGGGTAACGCATTTCCTGCAAAAGGCATGAGACCTACCATCACAGTCATATTGATCAGCGCCTCGATACCGATCCAAAATGTCACACCCGCGGCAAGAAGCGTGCCCAACATATCAGGCGCGCGGCGGGCAATGACAAGTCCGCGCCAAATGAGCGTGGCATACAAACACATCAGCAAAACAGATCCGAACAACCCAAGTTCCTCGGCAACCACTGCAAAGATGCTATCTGTAGGAGCGAAAGGTAAGCCGGTTAACTTTGTATCGGCCTGGCCCAATCCTACGCCGAAAATCCCGCCTTTGACAATGGCTTCAAAGGATCGTTGAACATGATAGGATGCACGAGTTGGATCCTGCAAACCAGCGACGAAAGATGTAACACGGTCTTGTCCAGTTGCACTGAACTGGACAACTGTCCATGCTATGAAGATGGCTGCGATCAACAAAAACACGATCTGTTTGATATCAGCGCCCGCGAGGAAGAATAACAGACCTCCCAAAATCATCACCGTGGCAACCGCGCTCAAATCGGGTTGAAGATAAATCAGACCACCGACAATCCCAAGAATCACGCCCAGTGGAATTAAACCCAGGCTTATATCATGCAAATACTGACGCTTCGCATATAACCAGACGGAGAGATAGATGACCGTCACCAGTTTCGCAACTTCAGAGGGTTGATAAGAACCATCATATAGAGTGCGGGATGCGCCCAGGCGGATTTCATTAATGAACAGAACAATGGTCAACAAGCCGATGATCCCCAGCATCGCGAAGACAGCGAGCCTGCGCCAATGATGATAATCAAAGTACGACAGCGAGAATGAAAGGATGATCCCCAATCCCAGCCATCTCACTTGACGCATGAACATATAGGACGAAGTACCATACTCATTAAAGGAGAAATCGAAGGAAGCAGAGTACAGCATGATCAAGCCGAACACCACCAGCGCCACAACAGTCAGCACCAAGAGCATATCAATACCTCGCGCGCCTCTGGTAGGACCTCTGAACGGCCAGAACCCTGAACGATTATTTACGAAAGATCTTGTACCCATGTTCGAAAATACTCTCCGCGTTCTGCAAAATCCTTAAACTCATCGAAACTAGTGCCGCCTGGTGACAGCAGAACGACATCACCAGACTCAGCGATATTCGCCGCTTCGAGGACTGCTTCGCGCAAATGATCTGCGCGTGTGAGGGTGAAACGCTTCGCTTCGTCTCCGCTCAGCACAGGCTCGCGAAGCCCGAGGCTGTTCATCATTTTCTGAATTTTTTCAGCTGCCTCTCCAAACAACACTACGTGGTCGACGCGCTCGTTAATCAGTTGCACCAAATCTTCCCACGGAAGATCTTTATCACGGCCACCCAACAGTAAAACAATTGGCTCATCAAATGCACGGATGGCAGCCATACTTCGCTCAGGCGCAGTGGCAATTGAGTCGTTATACCAGCATACACCACGCAGCTCACGAACAAATTCCAGGCGATGCGGCACACCGTGGAAACTTTTCACCGCCTGAATCATCGGATCAGGCGGAAACCCGGCTGCATGGCCAATTGCAAAAGCCGCCAGGACATTCGAAACATTATGGTCACCACGTAACAAAATATTGCTGCGGGATATTAAGGGCAGGAGCATATTTCCATCACGCAAGTTGAGCCATCCATCTTGTAAATAGGTTCCATTCAGATCTTCTTCAAGTATTTGCGAGCTGAACGTGTATAACTTGCCTTTTACGTTGCTCTTTAAGCTCCACGCGCCTTTGTCATCACGACCGAGTATGGCAACATCATCCTTAGATTGAAACTCAAGGATGCGTGCTTTTGCAGATGTATAAGATTCCAGCGTGCCATGTCGATCCAGATGATTCGGCGTGATGTTGAGTATTGCAGCGATATTTGGAGAGATCGTCATCTGATCCAACTGAAAGGAGGAAAGCTCAAGAATGGCGAGGTCATCGGCTTTCATATTGTCCACATAATTAATCAGAGGATCACCGATATTGCCTCCAATGTAAGCCTTGTCACCATATACGTTCTTTGACATTCGTCCCACCAGGGTTGTGGTGGTTGTCTTTCCTGCCGAACCTGTAATACCGATTGTTTTGCAGGGTGCAACTTCCATGAAGATCTGCGAATCGTTCGAGAGAGGAATCCCTCGTTTAACGGCTTCCGCCACAATTGGCAGCGTGAGCGGGATTCCGCCAGAGAGACAAAGCACGTCAGTTGTATCCAATGGCTCAAGCGGGTGTCCGCCAAGCACCCAATCGATCTGGTATTCAGCAAGTGATTCACGGGCGACGCGCATTTCATCTTCACTGCGCATATCGTTCAATGTGACATGCGCGCCATGCAGGGAAAGCCAGCGCGCCAACGCTAAGCCCTGGCGGGCGGCGCCTAAAATCAAAACGCGGGTCCCTTTCCAGTTAGTTTTCATTACTCATTCGTATCTCGTACTGCGTATTACACAATACATAGTATGCTCTCACACCAGCGCCAGGCCCATTCCAACCATGGCTGCGAGCAGACCGATCAGCCAAAAACGCTGTACGACCTGCGTTTCACTCCAGCCGAGTAATTCGAAGTGCAAATGGATGGGAGCCATCTTGAAGAAACGTTTTCCTTTCGTCAATCGAAAATAAATGACCTGTATGACAACACTCAATGCCTCGCTCAATGGAATGATAGCAATAACAATCAGCAGGGGCCAGTGACCCGTCATCAGCGCGACGACCGCCAGGGTCGATCCCAAAGCCATGGACCCTGTATCACCCATAATCAACTCAGCGGGGTGAACATTAAACCAGAGAAAACCGAACAACGCGCCGACGATGATAAAACAAAATTGCGCCAGGTAGATAGCTCCAATGAGAAGGGCAATACCGCCAAATGCTGCAAATGATGTGGCAGAGATTAGACCGGCAAGTCCATCTAGCCCATCGGTAAAGTTGACTGCGTTCGATTCGCTCACAATTACGAACGCCGCGATCGGGATATACCACCAGCCAAGTTCGATCTCTTTTGCAACTCCTGGAAGGAACATGTCCTTGACTTCCAAGACGTATTTCAAAACAATGGCAGTCCCAAGTGCCAAAATCACCTGTGCCGCAAACTTCGTTCTGGCGCGCATGCCTTCGCCTCGGCGCTTCCCCCGGATACCCTCCCAGTCATCGAGAGCCCCGAGCACGGCGTAGGAGATCAAAACAATCAGAGGGACTAATATGGAGCGCCCGGTGACGTCCAAGCCGATCAATGCAGCTGCATTAAGGAGACCAGTCAATAAGAGTGCTGGCAGGATGAAAAGCACGCCGCCCATGGTCGGGGTACCCATTTTGATACGATGCTTATCCGGTTCCTCCACGCGAATGATCTTACCAACACGGTAGTGACGAAGCACACGCAGCAACGGCGTACCCCAAATTACGGTCATCACAAAGGAGAGCATGGCCAGCCCCAATACCAAGGCGGTGTGATTCATGCTCACGAGCGCACCTCCAACAGACTGGTGATGCGATCCATCCGCAAGCCATGAGAACCTTTGATCAGCACAGTGTCATCTTTGGTGAGATTAGCCTTTAGCCAATCCATCAGAGGATCAAATTCATCAAATTCAAGAATGGATGATTTCTTCATGCCTGCGCGTCGCGCGGCTTCAGCAAAAATGTGCGCACGTTCGCCCAACGTGAGCAGCACATTCGCTACTTGCGCGGCGCGCAGGCCGACCATCTCGTGTCCGCCACGTTCATAAGGACCGAGTTCAAGCATATCACCAAGCACTGCCACTTTACGTCCATCTAGTTCATCGAGGAGGTTAAGCGCGGCGAGCATCGATTCAGGGGATGCATTGTATGTGTCATCCAACAATAATGCACCGGTTTCGCTGCGAACTGCGGCAAGGCGGAGTTGGGTGTGGCCTTGTATGAGACCTTCCAAGATCTCCTGCCAATTCATTCCTTCTACAAGACCCACCGCGGCCGCACGTAATGCCGTATGGACAGAGTGACGTCCGATTAAGGGGATTTTTACGTGCAACGTCTCACCAGCGTAATGAAGACGGAAACGAATCCCATCCAAGCCCAGCCCTACTACCTGATCTGCCCACAGATGAGCTTCGGGAGATAAACCATAAAAGAAGACGCGCGCTTTGGTCTTCTCCTCCATTTTGCGCACCCACGGATCATCAAAGTTCAAAATCGCCACACCTTCAGGAGCGGGAGGTAGACATTGGACTAATTCCGATTTGCCGCGAGCAATTGCCTCCTGCGAACCCGCGCGCTCGGCATGGACGGTGCCGACGTTCGTCACAACACCAACCTGCGGCAAAGCAATATCACAGAGAAATGCAATCTCACCGGGAACGTAGAATCCCATTTCCAGCACAGCGCGTTGATGACCTGTGCTTAATCGCAACACTGTAAGCGGCAAACCAATCTCATTGTTCAGGTTACCGGGACTTTTCAACGTTCGATAACGCGTGCTCAGCACCTCGGTTGCCATTTCCTTGGTTGTGGATTTTCCCACACTGCCAGTGATGCCAATTACGCGCAGATCCAGTTTACGGCGCCAATAGCGAGCGATCTGCTGTAACGCGGTAACCGTGTTCTCCACGCGGAGACATAGCGGAGTTGTAAAATCACGCTGTGTGAAAGACTCGGCTGATGTAACGGCGCGCAGGTCAAGGGTCCGAAAGGAGGCCTCAACATCTTTTTGGATTAAAGCAAAAGAGGCCCCCCGTTTAAAAGCTTCTCCGATGAAATCATGCCCATCTGATTTTTCGCCCGGAATCGCGACAAACATCGAACCGGGGATCACCTGACGTGAGTCAATTACCGCTTCGGTAATCACTGTTACAGCCAGCGGACGAACATTTGTCAGGGCTTCGATTGCATCGGCGAGAGTTAGCATAGTACTCGGAGTAAATAAACCTAAAATACAAAATGAAAATAGTTTACCTTAGTGGTTTGATAATTGACTGCGAACAATATCGGGTGGAATGTTGAGCTGGATCACAGTTTGCTCAGCCACTTTTGAAAAAACTGGAGCAGTCGTTTCAGAACTCCAGATCGAGGCGCTGGGTTTTTGCAGCCAGATATAGATCATGAACTGTGGATCATCTACAGGCCCCCAGCCAACAAAGGATACATTGGTATGAAATGCGTCGTACCCAAAATCTGTAGGGATTTGTGCGGTGCCCGTCTTGCCTGCCAGACGATATCCGGCTAAGAGCGCCTGTGAGGATTCTTCCTCCAGAGAAATTGCCAACATCTCACTGAGCGTATGCGCCGTTTCAGCGGTGATAGGTGAACCTGCATATTGCGAAGGGACGTTATATTGGTGACCATCACGCACCATGGAATACAGCACATGAGGAGTCACCATGCGCCCATCATTTGCGATGGCAGAAACTGCCATCAGCATTTGCAGAGGCGTAACCGACACACCCTGACCAAATGCGTTTGTGCCGAGGTCAACCGGATACCAATCCGTATCACCCGGGATCTTGAGCCTGCCCATCGCTTCACCGGACAGGTCGATCCCTGTGGGATGACCAAGACCAAAACGCTCCATATATCCATAAAACGTTTGTGATCCCATTTGAGAGGATACCCATGCCAGGCAGACGTTCAATGAGTGCTGCAGGCAACCCACCATATTCTGCTGACCCCAGGCATCGCGGTTCCAATTTTGGATGGTGATGCCACCGACTTGAATAGAACCCGTGTCAATGAATTGAGTATCCGGGCGCACTGTGCCTGTATCGAGAGCAGCAGCCATCGTTAGCACTTTGAAGACGGAGCCAGGTTCATATGCCATGCCGATAGAGCGGTTGTATTGACTGCCATTATCATAAAGTGAAAAGTAGTTGCCGTAGTCATTCAGGTTCATGCGCGGTGTGGCCGCCATCGCCAGGATCTCACCGTTTTGCGGATCCATGATGATAATCGTGCCATTCTCTGCGCCATATTCAAAAAGGGCGTCATCGAGAATCGACTCGACACTCGCCTGCAAGTCACGATGTAGGGTGAGCACAAGCGTTGTACCGTTGGGAACTCTTGGAATTTCCATGGCTTTGTTTGGATCGCGCGGCACCCACACTTGAACAGGATTCCCAGCCAATAGATCGTTATACTTCTCTTCGATGCCGAAATAACCGCGTCCATCCCGTGTGACAAAACCCAGCACATTCGACGCCAAGGCTGTTTCAGGATAGCTGCGTTGGAAATGAGGCTTGAACCCCAACCCACTTAAACGCTGATCATTCGTCTCAGCCAACTGTTGCATGAGTGCTTGAAGTGAAGCCACTGTCTCTGCCCCCACATAATCCTGAACGACAATGTATTCCCAGCTTTCTGGGGAATTGGTAAGTTTATCGTAGACCTCTTCAAATGTGAGTCCCAGATATGAACTCAGGATGCGCGCCATTGCTTCCGGGTTTCCCATTTCACTCAGGCTTACCCCCACTTCATAAACTGTCCGATTTCCCGCGAGCAAATGCCCCTGACGGTCATAGATCTCACCGCGCTCGGGGTAGACCATGTGGAACTCACCAGCATAACGATCTCCCTGCGAAAGGAAGATTTGCGCCTGTTCGCTGCTTTGAATGCGAATCATTTGAACAACCACTGCCACCCCTACAATTGCAAGACACGCCACAAGAATCAAGGAACGAATGGCGTATTGCTGTCTCATCGTGCGCCTCCGAATCGGATGCGTTCATCGAACCATTCGATGAGCGATTGCGAGTATTCAGGCGGAAGCGAGTACACCTGAGGCGGCGTATCTTCAGCCACCAACAGGATCTTAGGTTCAGGCACAAAAAAACCAGGGACAGCCACATAATCTAATTCACCTGGCTTTACAGGGCGATACCCCAACACCAGCGCGCGGCGTTGCATTTCAATCGTGGAGGTCATGTTCGCAAGTTGTGTTTCCAGGTCCGCGTTGGTTTGCTGAATTGTCGTGATCTCCGTACGCAATTCTTGAATCTCGCGCCCGGTCACCGCGGCGCGTGCAGTTACATCGAGATAGAGCGCGGCGATCATTGCCATACCGATCACTGCAAGTAGGAACGCGCCAACCCACTGGCGTTGAACACGCCAGGGAGCCTGTTTATGAGCATGGATAATTTGAGCAGCCTGCATAACGACCTTTATGTTTGGGCGATTTGGTCGCGTAGGGAACGGCGGCTGCCGTTCCTTACATTACAATTTTTCTACAATGCGAAGTTTCGCACTGCGTGCTCTCGGATTACTCTTTATCTCTTCATCCGAGGGCGTGATCGGTTTTCGATTTACCTCTTTCAGCGTTGCTTTGCGTTCTTCTTTATAGATCTGTTCATAAGGCGGATTGATCAGATCTTTGCTTTGTTCACGGAAGAAGTCTTTGACGATGCGATCTTCCAGCGAGTGGAAGGAGATCACTGCGAGTCTTCCACCAGACTTTAGACTGGTTACCGTTTGTGGAAGTACTGCCTCAATAGAAGCCAGTTCCTCGTTGACTGCAATCCTCAGCGCCTGGAACGTTCTCGTCGCGGGGTGGATGCGATCGCCTCGTCGGGGAGAGACTGCTTCGATAACGGCGGCCAGCTCGCGGGTCGTGTGAAGCGGTCTTGCTTTGACGATGGCACGGGCAATCTTGCGCGACTCCCGTTCTTCGCCATATCGGTAGAGCAAGTCAGCCAGTTCCCGTTCAGAGGACTCATTTACCAAATCGGCGGCGGTCTTCAGCATGGACGGTCCAAAGCGCATATCGAGGGGCGCATCATGAGCGAAAGAAAATCCTCGCTCTGGTGTATCAAATTGCATTGAAGATGCACCAAGGTCAAGGACGATGCCATCGACCTCATCCCAGCCGAGTTGCGCCAGTTGATCGGATAGAGAAGTGTAGGAGGCTTGCACCAGATGAATGCGCCGTTCGTAAGGAGCCAAGATCTTGCGAGCGAGCGCCAGCGCCTGCGGGTCCACATCCAGACCCAGCAGTTGCCCATCTGGCACAGAGGCCTCCAAAATTCCGCGGGCATGACCGCCCGCGCCCAGTGTCCCATCTACATAGCGACCGCCGTGATGAGGTTGCAACGCGTGTATAATTTCTTTGTAAAGTACAGGTTGGTGCGGCGAATCGCTCATATCGTAGTAGCGACTTTAGTCGCTGATGACGACTGAAGTCGTCACTACGAGCCGCTATAATTCGAAAGATCGAGCGTAGCAAAACGCTGATTGTTCGTTTCAATATCCTGCAGTTGTGCCATTTGTGCGTTCCACTCTGCAGGAGTCCAAACTTCAAAATATTCGCCTTGTCCCGCGACGATCGCTTCGCCTTCGAGCATGATGCCCTGACGTAAATTCTGCGGAACAAGAATGCGTCCAACCTTGTCTATTTCGACAGGATAGGCGTTTGATAAAATAAAACGGCGCAAGAGTCTTGTGTTCGGGTCAGCGAGGTTCATTGCGCTGATACGGTCATATACCTGTTTGAAGTAGATATCCGTCATCACCATAAGGCATCGATCAAAACCCTGGGTGATAAAGGCACCCGCAGCCAGCAACTCTCGAAAACGCGAAGGGATCATCAGGCGCCCTTTATCATCGAGATTGTGCTGGAACTGACCTAAGAACATTTGTGCTATAATTCCTATTAACTAACGAACGCCGGCGCAACCGGCGTCCTACCACTTTCTACCACTTTTTCCCACCATTATACAACGTTTGAAAGAAAAATCAAGTAGTTGTAACCAATTCCCCACTCCATCGAATGTCCTATTCATCATGATCACATCACCCTTCACTCTTCTCGAAGCATCGCATTGGACAGATTATGCGTTGCTCGATAGTGGTGATGGATTAAAGCTCGAGCGTTTCGGCAACTATGTTTTTGTGCGTCCTGAAGCTCAGGCAATGTGGAAGCGTTCTCTTGATGCGGAATGGAGACAAGCTCATGCTGTCTTTCAGCCAACAGGCGAAGAGAGCGGCGGTCACTGGGAGTTCAAAAAGACACTTGCACCGCACGCAAGTGCAGGTGAGGTAGAAGAAAAGTGGGAAATGCGATATGTTCTTGATCCATCGATCATCAAAAAGGGAGAATTAAAGTTTTGGGCCATGACAACACCCGGCCGCCATCTCGGCGTGTTCCCAGAAGTGGCCGCACATTGGGATTGGTTCAGCGGATTGATTGCTCAATCAAGACGAGAAATCAATGTACTAAATTTATTTGGATATACAGGGCTTGCGTCACTCGCTGCGGCCGCGGCTGGCGCGAAAGTGACTCATGTAGATGCCTCTAAAAAATCTGTGAATTGGGCGCGTGAAAATCAGGCATTATCCAATCTGACGGAGAAACCCATCCGCTGGATCGTGGATGATGCGTTGAAGTTCGTCCAACGCGAAGCGCGGCGCGGCGTCAAATATGATGGGGTTATTCTTGATCCGCCCAAGTTTGGGCGTGGACCCAAAGGCGAAGTGTGGGAAGTATATAAATCCTTGCCGAATCTATTCGAAGCGTGCCGCGCCTGCTTGAGCAATGATCCCCTATTTGTGGTAACGACAGTCTATGCCGTGCGCGCCTCTGCAATTCATATTGCACAGGCGATGGAAGATATGATGAGCGGATTCGGGGGGAAAATTGAAATGGGAGAATTGGTCACGCGCGAGCAGAGTGCGGAAAGGTTATTGTCACAGGCGGTGTATGCAAGGTGGGAAAACAAAGTATAAGTTAAGTCTTCTTTTTGCTCTTCGACACTAAGATACTCTCCAATTCCGTTAACCATTCCAAGGCTTTATCCCAGCGTTTACGTGGATAGACGGCGAATAGCTTATCGGGCCTGTCCCATTTTGGGCCCGGTGGTCCCGATTCATCTTTCATCAAACTTTTCACACCCCACAAACCTTTATATTGCACCCAGTCTGGTTCGGGAGATAAAAGGACCTGTTTCCATTCCTTCGAGCGTGGGCGTACTACCTTTCGATCCGACATGACGCGTTTGAGATAATTGCTCGATCTGCCGATTTCCTCGCTCCTCGGATCTCCTTCATAACCGATACGGAAGCCGTCTCCTGTGGCGATCTCCAGTGGTAAGCTCACAATATAATGATCCTGTTCATCGCGCAGGTTTTCAAACGTCTCTTCTGTTAGTACAGTTTCCGGATGCGTAGCCAATTCGTTCAACGCGATCTGACGAGCTTTCTGGCTGGGATTGATCAACAGGAACAGAAAATGGATCAAGCCATCCAGCCAGTAAATGAATCGTTGAAACAAGCCCTCCTGAAACAGGCTCGCCGAGCGGATTACCTGTGGCCGGCTGTAGTTCGCATGTGAGCCCAGCGCCACATAGATGAGAGGATGAGTTGTGGTATTCCCATTCTTATCTTTCACACAGCGGACGTCCTCCCACAATTCCATTGCACCCGTTCCATGTTGTGAAAACAGGACTGAATGCGGTTCATCATTCTTCAAATAGACTGCGACCATTTCCCAATCCCCTTCATGATGATTGATGCCGTTGGCCGCCAGGCGCCAGTCATTGAAGGCGTAAAAGAAGTGATATTGCAGGCTCTTCCAGTGATTCCCTTCCACATCCCGCCAGCTCGTGACGCGTCCGTAGTAAACAGGCTGTGGTTCCTCTTCGAGGATTTCTGCATATTGATAAAATGACTTGCGCGCAATGGTCTCGGTGGCACGAGAAAGCATATCCATTACAACGCCAGGGGCTTCAGGAATGATGTGGTCGAAGATAAACTTCATCACCCTCACAGAAAGATAAAACAGAGCCAATAAATAAATAGGCAATAATAGAAGATATTCGATCTGAACACTGACAAACACATGTGGCGTCAGAAAAAACCAGACCGGGGCTGCCCCAAGGACAAAGAGAAAAAGCGCGACGGAGGCAGCAAAGAAGAAACGCAAACGGATTGGCGATGCCTGCATAAGGATGATCAGTGCCGCGAGCAAGGCGAAGATGGCAGCGCCTACCACCCCATTCCATCCTAAGAGAAACCAACCTGCGACTGCGGCCACGGCCAACAGGCTGCCCCACCACACCCAGATATCAGAGTCAATCAACGGATCATTGACGAAACGCAGGAAATATTCCCCGCTTTCCAATTTGCCAAGCTTTGTGATAAGTGGCTCATCGAAATGTGATAACAAGCCGATCACTCCCTGAGGTCCGCTGGGAAAGATCGTACACTTTTCGAGATAGGGTTCCACAGCCATTGGGAAGAATCGTTCGCTTTTCGCAAAGCGCAAAACTGGCTCGTACTTCGCCAGCAATTCCCGGTCGTCCATATGCTAAATTATAAAGCGGATGAAAAAAGTCTGTTTCTTTAGAGAGTGAACAAAAGAAAAGATAATGCTTTTTGCACTGAGCCACAGAGACGCGGAGGCTTCTCTATCTCTCCCTCTGCGGCCAGACAGTTGACAGCAATACAAAAGCCTTGCGAAAGTTTAGACCCTTCACAAGGCTGATTGTGAACCAGGTTATGTTCCCAGTAACTTTACTAATGAAGAAAACTATTCCGTCACTTTCGCAGTCTGTTTTCTGTACTTTTTCAACACTTCCCAGCCAACTAACATTCTTTCCTTTTCATCCCACAAACGGAAGAACAACGAACTTAAGCTCTGACGAAACGTCAGTGGCTCGATCTGAAACACAGGATTCTCATTGTGGCACTCTTCCAGTTTGTAGTTGGGAATTTTCGGGCTGAGATGATGAATGTGATGAAAGCCAATATTGCCTGTGAACCATTGCAACACTTTCGGGAGTTTATAGAAGGAACTTCCATCCATACCGGCATTGAAAAATTCCCAGTTCGCGTGGCGTTCCCAATACGTAGGCTCAAAATTATGCTGGACGTAAAACAACCAGACGCCCACACCTGAAACAAATAGCATCAACGGGACTTGAATCATCAGAAAGGCTGCCCAGCCAATCTCTAGTATGATCCAACCAATCCCGGCTGCAAGAGCGATGTTCGTCCATATCACACTGCTCTTTTCACGTTTCCCTGCAGCAGGTCCCCAGAAACGATGGAACAAGACAAACACCAGGAACGAAGAGATAGTGAACATAATCATCGGGTTACGATGAATGCGATAACCCAATTTTTTATACCAGGGCGCAGCGAGGTATTCCTCCACTGTCATCGTATATACGTCACCGATGCCGCGGCGGTCCAGGTCACCAGCAGTAGCGTGATGAATGGCATGATTATGCTTCCACTCATAAAAGGGAGTGAATACCAGCACACCAAGAACCAATCCGAGGCGATCATTGGCTTTCATGGTTCGAAAGAACGACCCATGACAACAATCGTGAAAGATAATGAACATGCGAGCCATAAATCCTGCGGTGGGGATGATCAGCAGCAAAGTGAGCCAGTATCCTACCTCAAGAGCGCGATACGCAAGATACCACGATACAAAAAATGGGATAACAGTGTTAAACACCTGCCAAAGACTACGCCACGTTTCGGGGTACGCGTACTTTGAGACGATCTCTTGCCATCTAAATTTTTCTGTAGTCATCTTGTTCCTCCGATTGAAGATTTTGTTATTTTACTGTATCGAGCAATTCGAATAATGACCGATCTGTAAGAGATCTCAGCATCAAATTTGCCCCCTCGATTCTCAATAGGGATGTAACAGGATTCGGGACAGCCACCACGAAGATCCCTGCCTGATTGGCTGCCTTCACACCATTCGGAGAATCTTCAAACACTACCGCTTCATTATTCCGGACTTGTAGCTGCTTCAGCGCCAACAAAAATAAGTCTGGGTTCGGCTTTGTCCTGCCAACGCCTACATCGTCCGCGCAAATAATAACATCAAAATGATCGAAGATGCCGAGTCTCTTGGCATGCGTCTCCACCCACAAGTGATCCGAACTGGAGGCAATCGCGATTTTAAGCCCGAGCCCTTTTGCATCTTTTATGTAGTCCAGCACGCCAGGCATCACGGGTTGCTCAAGCGTTAGCGCGTGACTTTCAGAACGGTGACGATCACGCAGGGAACCAGCATCCAGCCGTCCCTGAGAAAGCTGTATTAAATATTCTGCCGCGTCGAAGTGAGTAAGGCCATATCCACCGACGATTTTCCCCCATTCCTCATGAGGCAGTTCAAATCCGTGTTCCTGATAAATAGCTTGCCAGACGTGAAAATCAGGTGTTTCGGTATCGAGGATGAGTCCGTCGAAATCAAAGATGATGGCTTTGACCCGCAGAGCTGCTCCGCTTGTCCGCAAGACTGCTTCGTTAGTCATAGACGCTAAATTATACCTGAGGGAGGTGCGTGCTATACTTCGCAACGGCTCCAGCCGCCGTCTTCGGCGGTGATGACGCCAATAGCAGGAGTGACTATGGAAGACCTCTATTATTCAGAGTACATCGAACTGGACAAAATCTTGAACAGCCAACATCCAAGAAGCTTTGTGTCGATGGAAGATGGAAATGATGAAATGCTGTTCATCATCATCCACCAGGCGTATGAATTGTGGTTCAAGCAGATCATCTTTGAACTTGACCTGGCCAGAAATACATTTATTAGAGGTGATATTAACGACAATTCTGCCGATATGAGCAACGTTGTCCATAAGCTGAAAAGGATCGGAAAAATCCTGGAACTCATCAATCAGCAGGTGGGTATCCTGGAGACCATGACCGCCCTCGACTTTTTGGAATTTAGAAATGTTTTGTTGCCTGCATCGGGCTTTCAGAGCAAACAGTTCAGACTGATCGAAGCAAAATTAGGCCTAAAGATGGAACAAAGATATAAATCTGGATACTATAAGGTCTCTCGCCGAGGCAGCTTATCGGAATCTGATTTACGGGAAGTAAATCAGGCTGAAAGCGAGAATACCCTGAAAGAGTTGATCATTCAATGGCTGGAAAGAATGCCTTATTTGGACGAACGGTTTTGGAAGGAATATAAGCAAACGACTGAATTAAGTTCTAGTGACAGACACAAATTCTGGATGGATTACCGGAATGCTTACGAAAACAGTCTGTCAAAAAGTGAGGCGGGCAGGCTAAGGGAGTTTGATATTGTCTTCTTTGAAAAGGGCAGAGGGGATATTTCCCCGGCTGCGATGCGCGCCGCGCTATTTATCACGATCTATCGCGATCTGCCTATTTTCCAATTCCCATTTGAATTGTTAAACACTCTATCTGAGATAGACGAACTGCTCGCCAACTGGCGCTACAGGCACTTCATGATGGTGCGCCGTATGATCGGTATACGGATTGGCACCGGCGGTACCAGTGGCGCAGGATACCTCGAAGGGACACTGAGCCAGCACTACGCTTTCCGTGAGATTACAGAGGTAGCTACCTTTTTGATCGAGAGAAGCAAACGTCCAAGGTTGCCAAGCGCGTTGAAGGAGAAAGCGAGCTTTAATGTATAAGGGTATTAGCTTATGAAACCAAATCGCATCATCTTAATTCGGCATGGAGAATCTCAGGGTAATATTGATGTAAATCAATATCAAACCGTCCCGGATTATGCCTTAGATCTGACTCCCAGGGGCATTGAACAATCGCAACAAGCGGGCGTCCAAATAAAAGAAGTTATCGGTTCAGAGAGCCTGCATGTTTATTTATCACCCTATTTTCGAGCTCGCCAAACATTTCAACATCTGAAAACAAACCTTGAAACGAATATTCAAAAGGTTGTCGAAGACCCAAGAATCAGAGAACAAGATTGGGGGCATCTACGACATCCGAATGAAAACGAAGAAATTCGGAGGCAAAGAGATGGCTTCAGCACCTTTTATTACAGGATCCCTGACGGCGAATCGGGTGCAGATGTATATGACAGAGTAAGTACATTTCTGGAAACATTACACAGAGATTTCAACAAATCCCACTTCCCTCAAAATGCCCTGATCGTTACGCATGGACTTACTCTTCGATTATTCCTGATGAGATGGTTTCATTGGTCAGTCGAAGAATTTGAAAATTTACGCAATCCAAAGAATTGCCAGGTCGTTGTCATGGAGAAGAATGCCAAAGATCGGTATAAATTAATCAGTAACCTGGAAAAAAGAAACAAAATCTGATTAGCCTCCCATAATCCATTTTGTCACAGACTGACACCAATTTGCACGGATTCTGATTCTCTATTTTAAAGAGATGGACGTATAATTTTGTTGATAAGATATTGCATAAAAGTATTTCTGTATCAATGAATCTTCTAACATGGGTAAGCTATGATCAATCTAAGTCATGAAGCAGTACAGCGTACAGTCCAAGATATCTCAAATTTGTATCAAAGTCGTACTAGTCAAGGCGAACGTCACTTGAATTTATCTCCTGGATTTCAGCGCGACTCAGTTTGGACATGGGGTGACCGCCAAAAATTGATTGATAGTATTATTCGAAACTACCCTCTTCCCGCCATTTTCTTGTATCGTCGAGAAGAAAATGGTGAGATTATCTATGATGTTATAGATGGGAAACAACGCCTTGAGTCTATTTTGATGTTTATGGGATTAATGAGGGGACAGCGCTATTGGGCCAAAATTCACATGCCTGGTGATAATGAAAAGGATTGGGTTAATTGGAAATCGCTTTGTAAGCAGTCCAAACAACACCTGATTACAGGTTATAGACTTCGCACTATCGAAGTTGATGGTGATGGAAGTGACATAATCGATTTGTTTATTCGTATTAATTCTACTGGTAAGGCTTTGACTGCTGCTGAAAAAAGACATGCTAAATACTACGAAAATAGTGAACTCCTACTGCGCGCAAGCAAACTAGCATCACGGTATGAAAGGTACCTTCGAGAACAAAAAATTATTAGTGCCGGGCAGATTACTCGTATGAAACATGTAGAGCTAATGTGCGAACTTATGGTGTCTATCTATCAAGGAGATGTCATTAACAAAAAATTGGCAGTAGATAGCATGATGAAGGCAAATAGCCTCACAGAGGCCCAAGCAAGATTAGTTGAAATCAAAACCGTATCAGCGTTAAATCGTGTTAAGCGAATGTTTCCAAAACTCTATCAAACTCGTCTCCGACAATTGTCCGATTTCTACAGTCTTGTTATCTTAATTTCAAAATTTGAGGCAGAAAAGCTGATACTGACCAACAAGAGAAAAAATAGATTGGCCTGGGATTTACTTTCAGCATTTGCATCGGGTGTTGACGAGGTCCGAGAGTTACAAAAGGAGGCACGGGGAACTCCTCCAGGACTAGAATCATGTCGGGATTATTTGCTCACTGTTCAACAAGCTACTGATGAGCTTTCTCAGCGGAAGAAACGCGAGCAAATATTGCGTGGTTTGCTTCAAACTCTTTTCGAAAAAAAAGACCATCAAAGGTTATTTAGCCCGGAACAACGACGAATTATTTGGAATTCTAGTGCCGAACGAAGATGTTCCAAATGCGGCAAAGTTGTTACTTGGGATGATTTCACGGTAGATCATATTAAGCCATATAGTAAAGGCGGGCGTACAAAATTAGACAATGCTGCGATAATGCATCATTCATGCAATGCATCGTTAGGAAATCGAAGAAAATAAATGAAATCACCATTTTGGTGATATCCGATTATGATCGATAGTTGATAACTTCTTCGATTACTATGTTCGTTTTCAACAGTAGCAGATAAGCATATTTTGAGAAAGTCAATCATTATTTGAAACTTACAACATCACTCTGGGTCTGCCCTGACTGCGGCCGGCAATTCGTCTCGGTCAACCGCAACCACTCCTGCGGACGATACAGTCTGGAGGATCACTTTATAGGGAAAGAACCGATTGTCCGTGAGCTATATGATCTCTTGTTTGAAACGCTGAAACAGTTCGGACCCGTCAAGGCTTTCCCTGTAAAGACGCGCATTATCTTTCAGGCGGAAGTGCAATTCGCGGCAGCTATACCGCGCAAGCGTTGGCTGGATGGCTACTTATGGTTGAATAGACAGGCATTTCATCCACGGATCCATAAGTTAGAAATGGGAGTCTTTCGAGATTATGGTCATATTTTTCGGTTAAGCCGCCTCGATGATCTGGATGAAGAGTTGGTTGATTTGCTGCATGAAGCGTACATTTTGGGATGCAGGATATAACGCTAAAGGAAATAATAATGGAGGACTTGACAAGCGTGCTATACTATTATTACAACTTTGATCCCATTCAATTCTAAAAATGAAAATATTTGTTGTACCTACAATCCTTTTATGTCTGCTCCTTATGTCCTGTGCGAGCCAGCCTGCAAACGCACAAGCGGGGGATGAGCCTGTGTTCACGGTCTTTTCACAAAAAAATCAGGATGATCAAATCACTATCCAATATGAAAATGGCGGTTCAATTGTTGACATCTATAGTCCGCGCGGAATTGGTTCTGCTCAGTTAAAACTTGAATCAGGCTCCATGCCGGAGAGAATCGCTCTGCGACTCCACTTGAGAGGCCTGGAGGAGCTACGGCTTGTATCCGATCGCTCCACGATTGCGGCGTCCGGTTCAAGCAGTGAAGTGTTTAACATCACAGAACAAAAGGTCATTGCATCTGGGAATGAAAATTTCCTCACTCCAATCGATCCACTATGGATGAAGATCGAAATCGTCTCTGATCAATCAAATAGAAAAATTCCTCTTGAAGAAGGGTATTTCGAGGTCACAGTGCCAAAGGAATTTATTCAATCAGCAGGGAAATCCTTTGAGATCCAATGGATTGATTTTTATAGATAAAGCAAGGAGGTCGCCAGACAGATATATCCAATCCATACATTATTGTAAGAGAGCAGGACATACGTTTTGTTCCAACCATAGTATTAGACAGAGGAGAGTCAAATGATGAAAAGCAGATATTGGCTTCATTGGGTAATGCTGATCGTAATGATGTTTAGTTTTTCGTCAACTGCAACCGCACAGGGACCTTCAGACGAAACAGAGGTATATTACATTTCGGATGTATTCGATGTGGAGACTCGCTCTGCGATTGCCGCATCCGGCGCGTTGATCCTGGAAGTTGGTCATAACTATATCTTGGTGGAAGCAACTGCACAGGAAAAGAGAGCAATTGAAAGAAAGATCGGGAAGACAATTGCCAAACCAACGCTCGAACAGGCAATTCCTCTAGCTTTTCCTCCCGCCGACTCGAATTATCACGATTATGCTGAAATGGTCGCGGAGATCCAACAGGCAGAAGCAGATCACCCTGCGATCTTCGACCTCTTCAGTATTGGTACATCCTATGAGGGACGTACCATCTGGGCAGGCAAAATCTCCGATAACGTTGGAATAGATGAGGATGAACCAGAAGTGCTCTTTACTCATCATCAACATGCGCGTGAACACCTCACTGTGGAAATGGCGCTCTATACACTAAAAATGCTTACAGATGAATATGGGGTCGACCCGCAAATCACCAACCTTGTTAACAACCGCGAAATCTGGATGGTCTTCGATATGAATCCTGATGGTGGTGAATACGATATCGCAACGGGAACGTATCGCTCATGGCGAAAGAACCGCCAGCCAAATGCAGGGTCGCAGTATGTCGGTACAGACTTGAACCGCAACTGGGGCTATCGTTGGGGCTGCTGTGGTGGATCCAGCGGAACGACCAGCAGTGAAACGTACCGCGGCGCCTCCGCTTTTTCCGCGCCAGAGACACAAGTGGTACGAGACTTCGTGAACTCGCGTGTGCTTGGCGGAAAACAACAAATCACGGTTGCGATTGATTTCCACACCTACAGCGAATTGGTCCTATGGCCCTATGGCTACACATATACGGATGTGCCAGCCGATATGACTCAGGACGATCACGATGTATTGGTTGCAATGGGACAGGCCATGGCTGCCACCAATGGATATACGCCCGAGCAGGCCAGCGACCTGTACATCACTGATGGCACGATTAACGACTGGCTATATGGTGTGCATGGCGTCCTGAACTACACGTTCGAGATGTATCCTGTGACATCCGGGCAGGGTGGCTTCTATCCGCCGGATGAAGTGATACCGGCCGAGACCTCCCGCAACCGCGCGGCGGTGCTGTATCTGCTGGAACAGGCAGACTGCCCCTATAACGTAATTGGCAAGGGAGCGCAGTATTGCGGTGGTGGTACCCCGCCCGTGAATACGGGTCTGCTCAGCCCATCAGCACAAGCGCCCGTGACCAGCGGTTCAGGCGATAACAACGGCTATGAAATCAGCCCATCCAGCGCATTTGCGAACGATAGCATATTTGCTGTGGATATGAACAGTGGCACAAACAGCAACACCTCCTGCACCAGCAACCGCAAAGACAGGCATACTTTCTATAATTATGGCCTCAGCATTCCAAGCGGTGCAACGATCACAGGTATCGAAGTGCGCGCGGACGGGCGGGTCGATAGCACTTCAGGAGCACCGAAGTTCTGCGTCCAGCTTTCGTGGAACGGTGGGGTATCGTGGACAGCTGCAAAATCCACTTCCACCTTGACGACGAGTGAAGCCACCTACTTGCTTGGTGGCGCCGCCGATACGTGGGGCCGTTCCTGGTCGAGCGGCGACTTCACCAATGCGAACTTCCGCGTTCGTATCACAGACGTTGCCAGCAACACTTCCCGCGACTTCTCACTTGATTGGCTGGCTGTCCAAGTGACATACACGCCATAAGTTAGTCTGTTATTCTGAGCTCCGAAGGAACGAAGAATCTTAAAATGATAAGAAGATTCTTCGTCGCTACCGCTCCTCAGAATGACATACAATAAAAAGACTGCGGAGGTCAACACCTCCGCAGTTTTATGTTAATATCTAAACTAACTTCAATGATATGGAGGAGATGATATGACTTGGAATATCGTCATTGCTTGCATTGACACCCGCAATCCACCTGAAACGTTGAACGCGCTCGCGGGACTGGACGTGAAAGTACATCATGTGATCGGCTTCCATGATGAACGTGAACCATCGCTTTATCGTGAAGCGGACGCGATCATATCTGAGATGCATCCTGTGACGGATGATATGATGGCAAACTTTAATCGCTGCCGCATCATTGCCTGCGCCAGCACGGGATATGATTATGTGGATCACGCTAGCGCGGGGAAACGAGGCATCTGGGTAACGAACTGTCCCGGATACTGCACGGATGAAGTCGCCACGCATACAATCGCGCTATTGCTCTCACAAGCGCGGCGACTGCCACAGATGCGTCAACTGGTGCGCGCGAATGAGTGGGATCCGCGTCCTGCGCGCCCGCTCCACCATCCGCGCGTGCAAACGCTGGGGATCATCGGCTGGGGTCGCATCGGTAGAGCGGTGTCCGCCAAGGCAATGGCATTGGGGTTTAAAGTGATCGCGAACGATCCGTATGTGGACCCGAAGCAAATGTTAGACGCAGGCGTCAGGCCGGCTGACAAGGAAACTGTCATGCGCGAATCGAATTATGTCAGCTTGCATACTCCGCTTACGGAGGAAACACATCATATGATCGATGCGCGCCTACTTGCCTTGATGAATCCCTCCGCATATCTGATCAACACGGCACGAGGTTTACTCATCGAAGAGAATGCGCTCCTCGATTCTGTTCAAAGCGGAAAAATCGCTGGCGCCGCGCTGGATGTTTTATCGGTGGAACCGCCATCTCCTGAGCATCCATTTCTGCATGATGACCGTTTCTTCATCACTCCTCATGCTGCCTGGTGTTCTGAAGAATCAGATGCGGCCGTGTGGGAGTGGGCAGCAGGGAATATCGCTTATGCCCTACGCGATGAAAAACCTCCACATGCCGTGAATCAGATATGAATCCTATAATAATGGATCATTAAAAGTCAGGTAATTCGTGGTGCAGGATGGCATCCTGCATACCCTTGAATTGGCGGGATATCATCCCGCCCCACGTCGCCTGACTTCGTAGAGGCTGACCAACCGCGCCACGAGAATAGCAACATATAACACACCGATGGTCGCCTCCAGCCCGGCCAACATGCGCGCCCACATATTCGCAGGCAGGATGTCCCCATACCCTGCTGTGCTCAATGTAACAAGGCTGTAATACACAAACTGTTGCCAGTGCACTGGGCTACTGAGCGTGTTATCCACGAAGGAGCCGGGAAGCGCAGCTTCCAACATTCCGTAGACAGGAACAAAAAAGAAGGACAGCAAAAAGTACACCGCGCACGCTGCGTAGATGACATCAGCTGTCACCTGCTCAGCAGTGAAAATATAGCGCATCAATACCAGGATGATTGTCGCATGGAATACGATCAGGATAGAAGATGAAACTTGAATCTTCCAATAGCTGGTCGGGTCGAAGGCATAGATGACAGCCATGATGAGCCAGAGTATTGCAATGCTGATGGACCATGTAATATGGGCACGGCTGTCGCTGGTGATAAAAATGCCGATGATGAATAAACCAGCATACAACGTCGCAAAGCCGATCAATGAAATGGTACTTCCACTGCTCGTGATGGGATAAAGTATATTCAGCAGGACTATCAGCATCAGCACGTATTTGGCACGTCCTTTTACAACATCGTGGGTTTGAATTCCCATGTTAACACCTCAGAAATATTTTACGTTCGATTGAAAGATGATATCGCGGTTCAAGAATATTTTACTCGCAGGTTCTGAGGATACTGCTAAAATTCAGACATCCACCAATAAGTACTTAAGAAAGAACATAATCATAGTAATCATATCCATACCATGAAAAAATCCATCTCTACTGACCAAACTCCAGCCAACATTACGAAAGTCATGGAAGTGCTTGTTGACTCTCCAGCCAGGTTGGATGTATTGAGCAAATCTGTCTCTGCGGAAAAACTAGGCCAGCCGCTGGGAAAGGGCGAACGGACCGTCACCGAGGTTCTGGCACATATGATCAACAGCGAGGCACGTTCATCGGAGATGATCTATCAAGCCCTGCTTGTGGATGAGCCATTCTTCGCAGATATTCATCCTGAACGCGATTGGGGCAAGCTGCTGCGGTTTGACCTGCTGGATTTTTCGGAATTGTTTCTCTATTTCACCATCCGCCGAAAGGTACTGATACATGTGTTATCGGGATTGAAGGAGGAGGATTGGAGGCGCGTCAGCCGTGAAGAGGGGAAGCAGCGCAAAGAATCCGTCTACTGGCGGGCCCGTACGATTGCGATGCATGAGCTGGATCATCTGGGGGATTTAGAACGGAAGATTGGAAACATAAAGTAATTCATTCAAAACGTAGAATACCTATGAGCTCTAGGGAAGCACAACAAATCCATGATCGCGCTCTTGTCTGGGATACACATGCCTGTTTTCCACTCAAGCCTAACTCTGATCTGAGTGAATTAAAAAGATATCGGAATAGTGGCGTTAATTTTGTCTCCCTCAACATCGGCATGGACATGGACTCGTTCGAGAACACAATACAGGTTCTGGCCCGTTTTCGGAATTACATTGCTTCGCGTTCAGATGATTACGTCCTCGCACTCACCGTGCAGAATATCTTGAAGGCAAAAGAGTCTGGCAAGCTCGCTATCGCTTTTGATCTCGAAGGATCCGAGCCTCTGCTCGGCAATATCAACCTTATCTCCTTTTATTACGATGTAGGTGTCCGCCAGATGCTTTTGGCCTACAACAAAGACAACCGTGCTTCCGGTGGGTGCATGGAAGGGAACATCGGGCTGACAGAGTTTGGGAGGGATGTGATTCGCGAAATGAATCGCGTTGGCATGGTCGTGGATGTGTCGCATATGGGTTATCGTGCCACGATGGAGGCGTTTGAGGCCTCCACAGCTCCTCTCATCTTTTCACATTCCAACCCTAATGGACTGCGAGAACATGCCCGTAATATCTCAGATGAACAAATCAAAGCCTGCGCTAAAACAGGCGGAGTGATCGGTATCAACGGCATTGGGGATTTTCTGGGCGGCACCAGCAGCGAACTTTTCGTTGAGAATATCGAATACGTGATACATCTGGTCGGACCCGAACACGTGGGCATCGGCTTGGATTATGTGGTCGACAAGCAGGAACTCATGGAGTATATCGAAGGTCATCCAGATGTATTCCCACCAGATAAATTCAAAGATTACATCTCATTTGTCGAGCCGGAGCAATTCCCTGAGTTCACGGAACTCTTGTATCAAAAGGGCTATAACGAACAAGTCATCACTGGCATTTTGGGAGGGAATTTCTTGCGGGTGGCGAAAGAAGTCTGGAAGTAATGAGTCTCAATACAACTGATTAATGAAACAAGCGATGGAGGATGGTATGGAATTTGCTGAGTTATATCAACAGGCAAAATTGGTACTCAACCCGCGCCGCCTTTCAGAGGAGGCCGAAGCAGGTGGCGTGAGCGCAGCGTTACTCACTGAAAGCGGCAGGGTATACACAGGGGTATGTATTGACACGTCCAGTTCGATGGGTTTTTGTGCTGAACATGCTGCCGCGGCCGCGATGGTCACCGCCGGGGAAAGCCATGTATTGAAAATGATCGCAGTACTTTGGGACGGAAGAATCCTGCCGCCGTGCGGTCGTTGTCGGGAATTCATCAGTCAACTTCACCCAAATAATCCCGATGCGGAAGTTATCGTAGGCGACGGAAAGATCGTACGCCTGCGAGAGTTATTGCCCTATGACTGGCGTTCGGTCGCGTCGGGGAAGGATGCTGCCTAATATGACAATGACTTACACAGGTAAACAAACCCTGGTTCTTTGTGGTGATGCCTGGCATCCCGCCAGTGTCACGCGGGAAGGACTGAACGCATTACAAGTTAATGAGTTTCGTTTTGACTGGATCGAAGATGCCCGCGATTGGTCAGCGGAGCGGATGGCGGCGTCTCCGCTGGTAATTCTGACCAAGTCTAATCAAATCTCTTCGTCCGATCAGAACGGCTGGATGACAGATGAAATCCAGTTCGCTTTTGCGGAGTATGTGCGTAAGGGAAATGGACTGCTCGCCATCCATTCGGGCACGGCAGACTATCAGGAAATGCCTGTGTTACGCAACCTGTTGGGAGGGGTGTTCACGCATCATCCTGAACAGTGTGAAGTCACAATAGAACCGAACAAAAATCATCCACTGACAACCGGCATTCATCCGTTCGCCGTGAAAGATGAACATTATTTTATGGCGATGTATGATTCCCAGGCAGATATATTCATGAGAACTTGCTCGAAACATGGTGAACAACCCGCGGGCTGGAGACGAACCGAAGGTGCCGGGCGCGTCGCCGTCCTGACTCCGGGACATAACTTGGAGGTCTGGTTGCATCCTTCGTATCAGGGATTGTTGCTTAATACCTTGCGCTGGTGTGGCAGACTCATCTAGCATCAGGGAGCTTTAATTTTCTCAGTATCTCCGCGACTCCCCTGGCACCGCCAGGGCAGGTGTGTGGCAGAGAAATGACTGAATCCTGCTACAATTCCGCCAATTGAACTTCAGGCAAACACTCAAGAACATCCACGGAAAATTAACAAAATCCTTGAATTTCCCCTTGTACTCTTAGTGTCCTTTGTGGTTAAAACGAAAAGGAAATCAACATGACTCAAACTTACGATGCCATTGTCATCGGCGCAGGTGTGATGGGTGCCAGCCTGGCCTTCCACCTTGCCGAGCGCGGACTTAAAACCGCCATCCTTGAACGTAAGGTCAGTGCCTCAGGCGCGACAGGTCACTCGAGTGGACTTGTCCGCATGCACTACGATCTCGCCGCCGAATCCGACCTGACCTTCAAGAGTTATCAACTCTATTTCAGCAACTGGAAGAAACGCGTTGGCGGGGAATGTGGATTCCAGCAGACAGGCTTTTTGCAAATCGCCAAACGCGAGCATGAGGACAAACTGCGCGGCAACGTCGCAAACCAACAGCGTATTGGCATCAATACGTCGGTGATCTCTGCCGATGAAGTGAAGGAACTCTTCCCTGACCTTGTCACCGAGCATTTTGACTACGCCGCATATGAACCCGACTCAGGTTACGCCGATGCAACCCTAACAACCAACTCCTTTCTCGAAGCCGCGAAACGCAACGGAGCGACATTGATTCAAAACTGCGAAGTGATCGCCATCCACACAGCGGGAGGCAAGGTGACGGGTGTTAGTACCAACAAAGGTGATCTCGCCGCACCTATAATCATCAACGCGGCTGGGGCGTGGGCAAAGCATGTCGCAAGCCTCGCAGGCATCGAGGTCCCGATCGAAACGTGGACGCATGATGTCGCGTTTCTACACCGCCCGCCGTCGCTTGGTCGCATCCCCGCTTGTATTGACGACGTTATCAACTGTTACTACCGCCCTGAGGGCAGCGCGCTCATCCTGGCAGCGGGCGAAGACGAATCCCTGCGCGGCGAACCACCTGACGCGGAAGACCAGACTCCCACAATCACATTCCTCGAAAAGCTTATTGACAACATGGTCAGGCGCATTCCCAAGCTTGAAGAGAGCGGCTTGCACTCCATTCATGTCGGACGTGACGGCATCACGCCCGATCAGCGCGCTATCTACAGCGCCTCGGGGCTCGACGGGTTTTATCTTGCCTGCGGGCTAAGTGGGACAGGCTTCAAGACCTCTCCCGCCGCAGGTACCAGCCTCGTCGAACTCATCCTCGACGGCTCGCCAAAAACTGTGGATATCACTTCATTTCGTTTTGAACGATTCGCAGACGGACAACTGCTTGAAGGCGAATACGGCTACGGACATATTTGGAAATAGAATTTGGTTTACCGCGAGAAACTTAAATGGAATGCATACTTGAGAATATCACAGTTAATTACGAAGTATATGGTGAAGGCAAACCTATCATCTTTATTCCTGGCTGGGGCTTGAATGCTCGTCTAACTGCTCACGACATGGACCCATGCTTTCAGCAACGAGAAGGATGGAAGCGGATCTATATCGATCCACCAGGTCATGGGAAAACTCCGAGCAAGGATTGGATCACCAACCAGGACAAAATGTTGGAAATCATCCTCGCCTGCATCGATAAGCTGACCGCAGGCCAAAACTATTGCCTGGTGGGACACTCCCTGGGTGCTTATCTGGCGCGGGGCGTCGTTTACTATCGCGCAAAATATATTGACGGTATTGCCATGCTCGTTCCTGTGATCCTCGCTGAGGATGAGAAACGAACAGTTCCGCCTTACAAGGTCCTGATTAAAGATCCCACAATCGATGCCGAATTAACGCCAATTGAGAAAGAAATATTTGGCATGTCAGTGATTCATACCCACACGTGGCTCAACACGATTCGAAACTCGCCTCAGATTCCTGAGGATGAAAATGGAGATGTTGAATTTCTTAGCAGGATTCGGGAAAATCACGAGAATTATGCCTTTTCGTTTGATGTGGATGCTCTACCAGAGCCCTTTCCGCGTCCGTCATTAATCATTGCGGGCCGGCAGGATAATGCCGTTGGTTACCAGGATGCCTGGAACATCCTGGAGAAATACCCAAGAGCAAGTTATGTTGTGCTGGATCGGGCAGGACATCCCCTGGAAGACAGCACAAAGTTGGTGTATGCGCTCCTGAATGAATGGCTTGATCGTGTCGAGGAAAGTATGGGGCTTACAAAGTAACTATTTTTCGTCTTCGTCATGATACGTTTGGAGTAGCGAACAGATGTTCTGATATACTATAGTTTGAATTATGGTGACTGACATTCAAACCGTTGAAGAATATGCTGAATGTATCGAAGATGTGATGCGATACATCCGTGAGCACATCAACGAGCCGATCGATCGCGAAATGCTGGCTTCGATTGCTGGTTTCTCGGTGCCCCACTTCCATCGCGTTTTCACGGCGCATGTGGGCGAGAGCGCGATCAGTTATGTCCGCCGGCTGCGCATGGAACGCGCCGGACGCAAGCTTCGTATGGGCGCGGTGGATATTACCGAGGTTGCGTTAGCTGCCGGTTATGATTCCCATGCAGCGTTTGGCAAGGCCTTCAAACAGCAATTCGGACTCAGCCCCAGTGAGTTTCGCCAACTCGGTTGTAGTGCAGCCACTCAAATTCTCAGAAAAGGATAAGTTCGCATGAAAATCAAACTGAATAGTGTATCGATTGACGACTATGACAAAGCCTTGAAATTTTACACAGAAGTACTAGGCTTCCAGAAAAAGCATGATATTCCCCTGGGAGATGGCGCCCGCTGGATCACCGTTGTCTCCCCTGAAGAGCCAGACGGGACAGAATTACTTCTCGAACCAAATGCAAGTTATCCCGCGATGAAAGCGCTCAAGGAATCTCTCGTCAAAGATGGAATTCCGTTTACTGCATTCCAGGTTAGTAATCTTGATCAGGAATATGAACGAATGAAAAACTTGGGTGTGGAGTTTACGATGGAGCCAACGAACATGGGTATGACCAGCGCGGCAGTCTTCGATGATACTTGCGGGAATTTGATACAGATTTATCAGATTAATAATTGACAAGCGGTATAATTTTTACAGATGAAACTGCCAAATGCCCAGCGCGCCGTCGTTGAGATAGAGAAATTGCGCGACTATTGCCTGAGCGTCAACCATCCACGCGGCAGGCATAAAGCCCGCGTTTTTGCGACAGCTTTGGGTATCGCAGCCGATGATGCTGAAGAATTAAGGCAGAAGATATTGTCTGTTGTCCTGGAAGAGGAAGCCTCACCAACAGAACGTGATGAATATGGGCAACGTTACATTGTTGATTTTACGATGAAGCGGCAGGGCAAAGAGGCGGTAGTTCGCAGTTCATGGATTGTTCGCAGCGGAGAAGATTATCCGCGCCTGACAAGTTGTTATGTTTTGTAGGAGTTAGAAATGAAGAAGAAAGTTAAATTACTCGATGTAGTTGCGCTCACGGAGGAAGTAGCAGAAAAGGACCTACAAATGGGTCAAGTTGGTACAGTCGTTGAAATCCTTGCGCCTAATGTATATGAAGTGGAATTTTCTGACAGCGAGGGACGCACATACGCGGAGCTGGCCTTGCGCGGCGAACAATTACTCGTTCTACATTATGAGCCTGTGTTTGGGTGAGATCAGGAACAAAGATTCATCCTATTCAATGGAGCTACAAGTCAAAAGGCCGCGCAGGCATACCTACACCTGCACTTGCATGATTTGCTTGGCAAATCATGCAAGTGTCGGGCAGTCCACTTCCGCGGTTTCGATTTTGAACGCGTGGGAATTTCAGGGGAGGGCTGAGATGAGGTTTCTTCGTCGTTGCTCTCAGTCATTGACGGGAACCCGATTCGCTTCGATGTAGTTCTCGATTTCTTCCCGATGGTCGTCGTAATAACTGAGGGCGTCGAAAATATGAGCAAGGCGCAGGTGAGGTAGATTGCGCGCGATTTCTTCGGGCGTCTCACCAAACTTCCAGCGTTCCACAACGGCACGGACGGGAGTACGAGTGTTCCGAATTACAGGTTCGCCGTGCAGGATGGTCGGAACGCTCTCAATATAGGGATGCTCAGTTGGCGTGCGCGGCTGAATATTCTCGGCTGATAGAATTTGCCGAAGCTGCTTGAGTTCCGTTTCGAGCAGATCAAGCCGTTTCAGCACGGTCTGGATATCAAGTGAAAATTCAGTCATGGTATCAGTAGTGTTGCAGAGTATAACATGAAGATCCCTGTCCCTCTGCTCAGAGCCAATATTTTAGAACAACTTCAACACTGCACTGCTCGCCAGTGCAAATAAGAACTGCGGCACAAGGCTGAGAAGGACAGTCAATACTGCTGTGGTTGCAGTGGTGAGGTCAAGGAAGGATTCTCGCTCCACTTGTGGTTCACCCTCGCGCATATACATAATGACGACAACTCGCAAATAGTAATAGGCGGAGATCACCGAAGTCAACACACCGATGATGGCGAGACCTGTAAATCCGCCTTCGATGACTGCGCGGAAGAGATAGATTTTGCCAATCAAACCGATCGTTGGAGGAAGACCAATCAACGAAAGCATGAAGATCGCCATTGCGGCCGCCAGCAGGGGATGTCTCTTCGAGAGACCTGCGTAATCATTCAACTGCAAGCCTTTGCCTGCTTCTCTTTCAAGAGCAATGACCACGCCCCATGCGCCGAAGTTCGTCACCGCGTAAGAGACTAGATAGAAAAGACCAGCGGCGATCGAGTCGCGAAACACTTGGGGATTTCCATACGGCACAAATGCCATGAGGATGTATCCCGCGTGGGCAATGCTGGAGTACGCCAGCAGGCGTTTGATATCGGTCTGAGATATGGCAACCACGTTCCCCAGGATCATAGTCAACGCGGCGAGGGCCCAGAAGATATCAGTCATGTCAACTGCTATTGAGGGGAATGCGGTTGCAAATACTCGCAGCAACGCGGCAAAGCCTGCGATCTTCGCCCCGGAGGACATGAAAGCGGTCACTGCTGAGGGCGCGCCCTGATACACATCAGGCGTCCACATGTGGAATGGAACAGCCGCCACCTTGAAGCCAAACCCCACCAGGATGAGCGCCGCGCCGATGGTGAGGAGCAAGCTCGAAGTTCCACCCGAAGCGAATGCAACGATGGCAGAAAGATTTGTCGAACCGGTGGCGCCGTAGACCAGTGCGGTCCCGTAGACAACGAATCCCGTTGCGAACGCGCCGAGCAAAAAATATTTTATTCCCGCCTCTTCTGACTCAACCTTCGGACGCGCAAACGCGGCGAGGACATAAAGTGGGATC